>Ga0210391_10005150_pt1 | contig 10782 bp, 12 predicted proteins | sample IncBWC12OmetaG_FD_160573 | JGI IMG/M metagenome (GOLD analysis project Ga0210391, IMG submission 160573) | Forest soil microbial communities from Barre Woods Harvard Forest LTER site, Petersham, Massachusetts, United States - Inc-BW-C-12-O ...
TGACGGCGCGAAGCTCTCTGATTTTCAGCATGGAAAAAGGTAAACGACAGCCGATTACCGTGAGCGGCGCTAAATTTGTTTGCGGCGAGCAGAGTTGGACGAAGGAAGAATTGGTCCGAGAGGTGCAATCCGCACCGGAAAAATTCAGTCCCAATGCGCTGCTCCGCCCTGTGTTACAGGATTTTCTATTGCCGACAGCGGCTTACATCGCTGGGCCAGCGGAGATCGCATACTTCGCGCAAGCGGAAGTGATTTACAAGAAGTTGCTGGGGCGTATGCCCGTGATATTGCCACGCGCGGCGTTCACGATCCTGGATGCGAAGGCGGAAAAACTGTTGCGACGCTACGGATTGAAAGTCGAAGACGTATGGCGGGGCTCGCAAGAACTTCGCCGCAAGATGGAGACGTCCAGTGTGCCCACGAGCCTCGGAAAGAATTTCGACGAGACTTTGAAAGAAAGCGCAAAGATGCTGGTGGCGTTGAAAAAACAGATCGTGCGACTCGATCCGACTCTGGGCGGAGCAGCGGAGACTGCGCAAAAAAAGATCGCCTTTCAGCTCGACAAATTGAAGCGCAAGACGGGCAGAGCGCAGGCGTTTAAGGACGGATTGATCGCCGCGCATCAAGAGTTTCTCGAGTCGCTGTTTTACCCACATAAGGTCTTACAATCGCGCGAGCTCTGCTTCTTGCCCTTCCTGGCGAGCTGGGGTATGGGCGGACTAAAGGAACTTCAATCGCTGGCAGGCAGCTCCAAACAGAATGAGCACAAGATTCTGCGGATTCCTTGAGACGATTAGCTGTCGAGAGATTTAAAGAGGTTGGTGCGATTGCGATTCTTTACGTCCGCCAGAGACACCATTCTTACTTACCTTAAAATGTCCTCCAGCTGCTGATCAGCCTTCTCTTTTCTGTCAATGAACGTAGCGTGGCTGCGGTTTCCTCGGCCATCTTCCCCGCAAGCTCTTTTACATTGTCCGCGATGGCAGGATGTGACAACTTCGCTTTGGCGCAGAGCAAATCTATGCCGGCATCAAACCCATGGATGTATGCCAACTTCTCATCCGATTCGTAGCTCTGGATCATTCTTGTCACTGCCCATTTCTGATTCAACAAATACTCACACCTGAGAAGATCTTCTTTGCTTAACATCTCGGCGACCTCAGCGACTTCGGCAGTGTATGGGCCAAACATGCAAAAGCAAATGGTACTATCCAGTTTTGGACATATTCTCATTGTTTCTTTCCATCGTCGAATCTGAAAGAGGAGTGCTGAGTGCTGAGGGGTATTTGAAATTAGAATCTTCTTATCTGCCTGAGGTTCTCGGGCGCGTCCGGCTTAAGAGGCCGGCGAACTAGTGTGCATCAGGCGGGATAGCTAAGAAGTTCTCTGACGGCCCATTCCCGATAGGATGCGTAACTCGCCGAGGATCAAGACAGGAACGTTTATCGCCTCGTCGTTGCGCACCAGATGAGCCGAGCGATCGGAGCCCGTGGAATATCCTTCGATACGGAGGATCACGTCGGTTTCATTCTCGCGACGGCCGCCGTTTTTTAACGTAACTAGTAACTTCCTGGAATCGTAATGCACGGTCAGGTGTTTTGATGTGGCGGCGCACCAAACTCTGAGATCTCCAAGTGGAGTCTCCTTGCAGGTGAGGGTCTGCTCTTGCGTCACGGAATTCCACTCTTCGCACTGGGAGAAAATCGAGTCACGGAAATGCTTCCAAACGTGGAGTGAGCGGGCGACAGCCGTTTCCTGATTGAGCTTGTCCTCAAGTTTTTGCGCTTCTTCCGTAAGCTTCGCGGCTAGAAACTCCTGCGCTGCCTGTCTTGTGCTCTCGTCCCGCATCGGTCATCTCCCGGAGAATTATCTTACACAAAGTCAAACAGCAAGTCGTTTGCGTTCTTGCTGGGTGTTGATGCGAAATAGAAGTGGCGCTGGCTTGATGGGCAGAACGGGCAAGGCGTGCCGCGGCCCTACGATAGAGGGCGATTTTCTTTTGGCAGAGCGTCGGCCAGAAGCAAGATTGTGCCGGCAAACATCAGAGTATCGGCAAAGTAGTTCAGGCCATTGCCGATGTCAGAAGGAATGGAGATCAGGATGGGGAGGTAGATCACCAGGACAATGAGCAGAATTGTGAGGCCGAGATAAGTCGGCGCGAGGCGGGATTTTTTGTTGAGGAGGAGGCATGCGCCGGCCGCGAGGAGGACTATGCCAGCAAGATAGGCCCAGAACAGTCGGAGCGGAATCCATTCGGGCGTGATTTTTGCGAGAGGAACGCCGGGGGCGTACTCAGGATGGAGAAAATGTTCGACGCCGAAAAAGATGGCTGTGACAGCAATCGCGTAGCGGGCGAGAGTTACCAGGAGCGACGTTGTGTTTTTGGATTGCAGCTTTCGCTGAGCGCCCGCGAAAGCGAAGGCTCCTCCGCTGAACGAGAGATCTCTGAGAGCCACAGCCCAGGAAATTCTGTCGTGGGGGTTAGCGGCTACCCGTGGAATGTGGAGCAGCACAACGAAGAGAAGGATCATCGTGCCGAGGAGTGTTGCGGCCAACTGCGAGTATTTCTTGACCACGATGCTTAGGGCGGCGGCGACCAGAGCCACGCCAACAAAATAGATCCAAAAAACATGCGCGGGAATCCAGGAGGGTATCCCGCCTGCCATCAACCTGCCCAGGGTGAAGTGTTCCCCTGCGAAAACCGCCAGGGGCACCGCGTACAAGAGGCGGCCAAAAGGCATAAGCTTATCGAGGCCGCGAGCCTGCGGAACTTCGTTCTTGAGAATGAACGGGAGGCCGATGGCGAGGACAACTAAGCCGGCGAAGTAAGGCCAGAAGACGGTAGCAGGGATGGAAAACACTACTAGCGTAAGCGCGGGCGCAGGCATACGGGTAAGAGTGGCGCAAAAAGTGGTATCGCACAATAACCACTTACAGCGAGTCTTCTATAACCAGTATGACCAAAGACCGATTCGTGTTTTTCTATATTTCCTAGTGCGTTCATGTCTCAGTGTCCCAGGACTAGTGGCCTACGAACAATAGTTCTTCGAGAGCCATTCGACGCACCTGCCAAGATTCGAGGTGCTTCTCATTCACAATCAGCTGACACTGACCATCGTCAGTGAATGTTAGTCTCACCTCAAACATCTGCTCGCCTTTGTCGCCGCGAACCAGAATGCCGTGCTCGGCAAGGCTGAAGGTCACTGACTTGCCTACATCTCCGGATGCGAAGACAACGCTAAAGTCGCTCCCCGCTTCCTCCACGGAAAATTCATAAGGGGAATTCTTGGGACGAAGGCCATTGCGCGTCTTAACGTCTTCCTCGACTTGCGCCCGAAGTGCCTGGAAGACTTTAGGGAGCGAACACGACGAGCGCTCCGACACCCAGTTGAACTTCGACTTGTCTTTTTCGGGTTGATTGGATTGGTGCGGTACTTCGACTTTGTTGTTGTCCACGCTTGGGCCTCGGAAACGCCTTCAATAGTTTCAATAGTTAAGATGCGAAAAGAGGGGCGATGGTTCGTATGCCGGACCAGTCCGAATCGGGAAGGAGAGTCGGGTCGATGAAAATCAAAAATTCTGACGTCCTAGTCCTTCGGGAACATGAGCACGCATGTGCAGTTAATGGAAAACGCGCTTTTGCTTGAAAAGTGGGCCAAAATGTGATATAATTAGTGAGGGGAGTTTGTTAGGTATCGTCAAAATTCATGCTGTGTGATGAGGCTTACTTATGGAGGGTCAAATGAAGACAGATGTTGTTTACGCCATGACGGACGAGGGTGAGAAGCTGGCCGTTATAGATGTGACGAACGCTGCGTTTGCCGTGAGCGCGACCGACGAGGAACTCGCGGCTATGGCTGAGCAGTATATTCTCGAGGCTGGGCGACAGCAGGAGATCCCTCCGGCGCTTCGAGAGGCGCTTCGAAGTTCGAAGCTTGGCCGTGGGCTTATGGCGGCCTCGGAAACGTTTGTGGACGGGATGACCACTTACCAATTGAAGCTTGGTCCGGAGAATTTGGGGGAGAGTTTCAGCCCGATAGACCAAAGGATCGCCGCTTCGTTTCCAGCGTTCACCGCGCGACTTCGCTTGCAGGACATGGCGCGATTGATGGCGGACGGCCTAGCTGGTGCGGCAATGGCTGAGCCTCGTCGGCCCGTATGTCTCGTAAATATCGGTGGTGGGCCGGGAGCAGACAGCTGGAATGCCTTGATTCTCCTCAGTGGTGGGCACGCTGGACTGCTAGCTGACCGCAAAATCGGAATCGCGATCATGGACCTCGATCAGCGTGGGCCGGCGTTTGGCGGACGGGCTCTCGAGTCCCTGTGCGCGTCTGCGGCACCCTTAGGCGGGCTCAAGATCGAATTCGAGCATTTGGGATACGAATGGTCGTGCGCCAGTCGGCTGCGTGAGGTTCTCCACGAATTGCGAGCTGTCGACGCGGCATGCGGAATTTTGTCAGAAGGGGCCTTATTTGAATATGGTTCAGACGAGGAGATTGTCTCGAATCTTCAAGCTCTCCATGCTGGAACAGCCGCCGACTCTATCGTTGTGGGATCCGTCACGCGGGAGGGCAAACCTGTGCGTGCTTCGTTAATAGGAAACCGTGTGCCGACACGGCCGCGAACGATCGAGGCTTTTCGAGTCCTTGCGGAACAGGGTGGTTGGATTGTGCATGAGGTAATCGAGCGTCCGTTCAGCTACAACGTGCGACTGGTGAAGGCATAACCCGCTGTGGTCCTGCAAACAAAGAGGGAAGGGAAATCCGGCTTGCGTCGTTCGTAAAACCATTAGGTAATGCGTCTGCAGTACGAAAGCCGAATTTGGTCGTACCCAATGCTCGAACCCGGGGAACTCTTCATATTTGTTCAAGTTGAGGAAATGGATGGGTGCTGGGGCGGGCGCTGCGGGCGCGGAGCCTTGCCAGCAAAGCTCTAAGGCGCTGTCGATCGCTGTCAGCCACGGCCGTAAATCTCAAGCCGAGGCCATTGCCGCGCTTTACGTGGCGAACCAGAGCTTCGGCTGTGATACGGCCCTCTTGAACCAAAAAATCGAGCTTGGCGGGCATGCCTTCTTTCACGCTCAGGTGCGGCGTCTCGATAAAGAGCCCATCGATGCTGATGTCCAGGACGCGAGAAACATCGTCGCGCTCGTTGCATCGCCAGCAGACCCAGATGTCCTCTGAAGCCGGGAGGCGAGATAACGCACGGCGCGAATAAGTCGGTTTCTGTACCATGGGAGACTCCCTGGAGCGCAGGCACGTTGCTAAGAGGAGAGGGCTGGGGGAGGCCGGCTCACCTAAGGTGCTGGTACGCTCGCGATTCAATCGGTCACGAAATTTGGTAAAGGTGCTCATCTGTCAGCTGCGTTCTAGCTAAAAACAGAAGTGCTTGCTCAGTAGAGATAAAAAGCGCAGAAACGTTTCATTTCGGGAATTCTTGGTTAGGCGGCTTTGCGATTGTCCGTGCCGACCGCGGCCATACTGGCCACAGAGGCCATATTGGTGACTTTGGCCATGTTGATGACAGGCTGGCGGAGGGCGGCTAGGCGCCCAATGGCCTGCTCCCAGGTCTTTAGAAGCATGTAGAGGCCTGCGATTACCGCAAGTAGAGCGGCAAAGCCCAAGGCGAAGAAGGCAAACGCGGCCAGCAATTCGCGGAAGATGTAGAACTGTGCCAGTACTATTACCGCCAGGAATGCCAACAGCCACATCCGACCGCTGTCCTTGCTGATCGCTTGCACTTGCACGAAGCCTCCTGATTTTTCTAACGGCGGCCCTGGCTTGAAGATTGCCAGGGCCCCCGTCCTGCTTACTCGGTGGTGGGCCAAGTAAGGTGGTCTTGGATGACGATGTGCACTTTCGCTCAGCTAGGGAAAAGGAACAATGCACTGGAGCTGAACAGTGGGTGGACTGTGGGTGAACCGGGAGGCACGGCTTCGGGAGGAACGCTGGTGATAGTATTTGCCAGAGTTTAGGAGACTTGTGATGGAAGTCTTGCGAGTGAAAACGGTACGGCGGACGCAGTTGGTGGATGTCACTGACTTGGTGGAGAAGGCGGTAGCGAAAGCAGGGGTGGTGTCGGGGTTGTGCCACGTGTTCGTGCCGCACACCACGGCAGGAGTAATCATCAACGAGCACTTCGATCCGGATGTGGCGACGGATTTGGAAGGTGTGTTTGAGCGGCTGGTCCCGCGGTCGGGGCCGTACCGCCATGCGGAGGGGAATTCCGATTCGCATGCTAAGGCGGTTTTGACAGGAGCCTCGCAGGTGATTTTTGTGGAGAAGGGGAAATTGGCGTTGGGGCAGTGGCAGGGAGTGTTCTTTTGTGAATTTGATGGACCGCGGGAAAGAAAACTTTGGGTGAAGGTAGTGGAGGATCGACGGTGACGGTTGTGGTTGAAAGGGTAGAAGCGAAAGCAGGAGAAAAGATAACGCAGAGAGGCAGAGTACTCAGAGGGAACGCGGAGAAGACCGTGTGCGGCACGAGTGCTGGGTGTTGGGTGTGATAGAGTTTTTGCGATGAAGCTGGCCGCGAACAAGCTGGGGATTTATGTGCAGGTCCCGTTTTGCCAGACCAAATGCACATACTGCAATTTTCATACAGGAGTGGTGTCCGCAGGACGGTTTGCGCCGTACGTGGACGCCGTTTGCCAGGAGATTCGAAGGCATAGGGAGTTTTATCGAGCCGCGGGAGTGAATTTGCCGGAAGGTTTTGAGAAAGCGATTGTGGATACGGTTTATTTCGGAGGGGGGACGCCCAGTCTGTTGGAGCCGGAATTGTTGGAACGGATGATTGGGGCAATTCGGGAGACGTTTGAAGGGGGAGGGGCAAGCCCCTCCCCTACAGGCGAGCTTTTGGAAGTTACGTTGGAGGCGGATCCGGAGACAGTTACCGTCGAGAAGGCGGCGGCATGGGTGTCGGCGGGGATCAATCGAGTGAGTTTTGGAGTGCAGTCGTTTTCAGATAGGGAACTGGTGGCGGCGGGGCGGATGCATCGTCGGGTGGATATTTATCGGGCAGCGGAGACTTTGCGTGACGCAGAGATTCGGAATATCAGTTTTGATTTGATCGCGGGATTGCCGTTTCAGACGAAAGAGAGTTGGGGAGAATCGCTCGAGGAGTTGGGGAAGTTGGCTCCGGAGCATGTTTCGGTTTATTTGTTGGAAGTGGATGAGGGGAGCCGGTTGGGGTTGGAGATTTTACAGAGTGGGGCGCGGTACAGTGCGGGCGCAGTGCCTAGCGACGATGCGATGGCGGAATTTTATGAGGCGGCTTGCTCGTTTTTGGGTGAGCGAGAGTATCACCATTATGAGATTTCGAATTGGGCACGGCCTGGATTTGAATCGCGGCACAATTTGAAATATTGGCGGCGTGAGGAATATTTAGGGTTTGGGGCCGGAGCGCATTCGTTTTCTGGGACGCAGCGGTGGGCGAATGCTCATGATGCGGCGACATATGTGGGCGCGATTGAGGCTGGGCGTTTGCCGATCGAACAGTTGGAGCCGGTGACGTCAGAGAGTGCGTTGGAGGAAGAGTTGTTTTTGGGATTGCGACAATTGGATGGAATTGATGTTGGGCGGATTGAGCGAGAGTACGGGGTCGGACTGGGCGAGAGATTCAAGGGATTGCAAGCGTCCGGGCTTGTCGAACGAAATGGCGAGATTGTGCGGTTGGCTCCTGCGAAATTGAGCGTATCGAATGAGGTGTTTGTGGAACTGATGAGGTGATTCACGCGGATTGAGCCAGCAGACGCTTAAGGGTTTTCTTAACACAGAGTTCACAGAGGACGCAGAGAAAAAGAGGAGCGCATACGGTGAGTGGAACGATTGCCAAGAGTGGAATGCGGAGCGAGGCGGAGGACGTGACTGGCGTGAACAACGTCGTGGATTTGCGGAGCGATACGGTTACACGACCGACTGCTGGGATGCGGCGGGCTATGGCTGAGGCCGTCGTCGGGGATGATGTTTATGGGGAAGACCCGACCGTGAACCGGCTGGAGAAGAGGGCTGCGGAGATTTTCGGGAAAGAGGCGGCGCTCTTTGTGCCCACCGGTTGCATGGGGAATTTGATTGCGATCAAGACTTGGACGCATCACGGCGATGAAGTGATTTGCGATGAGAAGAGCCATGTGAATTTGTACGAGTTGGCGTCGATGTCGGCAATTGCGGGGTGTATGCCGCGGATTGCCCGAGGCGTGGATGGGATTCTTTCGTGGAAGATGATTGAAGCGGTGATTCGGCCGAAGATTTATTACGACTCGCAGACCGCGCTGATTTGTCTTGAGAACACGCACAATATGGCGGGCGGGACTCTGCACGCTACGGCTTCGGTCGATGAAATTTGTGGTCATGCGCACGAAGCCAAATTGAAAGTTCACTTGGACGGAGCGAGGATTTTTAATGCGGCGGTAGCGTTGGGCGAGAGCGTCGCGGTGATGACGAAGAACGTGGACTCGGTAATGTTCTGTTTGTCGAAGGGGCTTGCAGCGCCGGTGGGGTCAATGATTGTTGGGAGCGCGGCGTTCATCGAGAAGGCGCGGATTTACCGAAAGATGTTTGGCGGAGGAATGCGGCAGGCGGGAGTAATTGCGGCAGCCGGTTTAATCGCGCTGGAGGAGTCACCGGCGCGCCTGCATGTGGATCATGAGAACGCGCAGGTCTTGGCGAAGGGGATTGGGGCGATGCCGGGGTTGAAGATTGATCCCGCAAAGGTGAAGACGAACATCGTGATTTTTGATTGCGAAGGGACAGGCAAGAACGCCGTGGAGTTGTGCGATCTGTTGCGCGAGAAGGAGATTTGGGCGCTGGATACGGCGATATATTCGGTACGGTTTGTGACGCATTGCGATGTGGACCGGGCGGGATGCGAGCGGGCGCTGAGGGACTTGGGAGAAATTCTGGGACGGCCGCAGACGGCGCGGGCGTAAGGAAGACCAGACAGGAAGGCCATGGCCACCAGAAGATTTCGTGTCGGCGACAAGGTGAAGGTCGTTGGGATACCGCCGATATCGTTTGCGCCTGGCGTGAAAGATGAGTTGGGCAGTGAGAAACTATTTAAAAACATGCTTGGGAAGATCTATACAGTCAGAGGATTCGACAAATACGGACACATCGAACTCCGACCAAAACGATCGGATTTGGTTTGGATTGAGCCAGAGTTTTTGAAAATCCGTGCATCGAGATCCCTGAAACGCAAGCGCTAACCTACAATCGACCCATTTAATTTCGAGAAAACATATGAGGAGAGGCGGACTGGAAATGCGGCGGTGTTGTGTAAAATAGGCTATAAGTAGAACTTTGATAGGGTATAGCTCGGGGGAATAGCTACTGGGAGACAACGTGGACTTCACTTTTACGGAAGAACAGCAGCAGTTGCGGCGGAGTGTGCGGGATTTTGCGCAGGGCGAAATATTGCCGCATGTGATGGAGTGGGACGAGGTTTCGCATTTTCCGATAGAGATTATGCCGAAGCTCGGGGAGATGGGTTTGCTGGGCGTGATTTTCCCGGAGGAGTATGGCGGGGCGGGGCTGGGGTACATCGAGTACGTCATTGCCATTGAGGAATTGGCGCGGGTGGATGGATCGATTGGGCTGATCGTTGCAGCGCACAACTCGCTATGCAGCAATCACATCTTCAAGTTTGGGACTGAGGCACAGAAGAAAAAATATCTAGCGCCGTTGGCTTCAGGCAAGAAGATTGGCGCCTGGTCGTTGACGGAACCCGAGGCGGGCTCGGATGCGGGCGGAACGCGGACGACCGCGCGACGGGATGGGGATTTTTGGGTATTGAACGGCGCGAAGACGTTTACGACGAACGGGCATTACGCGGATTTTTGCGTGGCGATGGCGGTGACGGACAAGTCGAAGGGCTCGCATGGGATTAGCGCGTTTATTTTGGAGAAGGGGATGGCGGGGTTTAAGCCGGGGAAGAAAGAGAACAAGCTGGGAATGCGGGCCAGTGATACGTCGGAAGTAATTTTTACGGATTGCCGCGTTCCGGCGGAGAATTTGCTCGGGCCGGAAGGTGAAGGGTTTACGGGGAGCCTGAAGATTCTGGATGGTGGACGCATTTCGATTGCAGCGCTGGCGCTGGGGATGGCGCAGGGGGCGCTGGACGCGGCGGTGAGCTACGCGAAGCAGCGGAAGCAGTTTGGGCAAGCGATTAGCGAATTTCAGGCGATTCAGTTTAAGTTGGCGGATATGGCGACAGAAGTCGAGGCCGCGCGGCTGTTGGTCTATCAGGCGGCTTGGCTGGCGGACCGCAAGGATGTGCGGTTTACACGCGAGTCGAGCATGGCGAAATTGTTTGCTAGCGAAGTAGCGGTGCGCGTGGCGAATGAGTGCGTACAGGTTCATGGAGGATACGGATTCATTAAGGATTATCCGGCGGAGAAATTCTATCGCGATGTGAAGCTGTGCACGATCGGGGAGGGGACCAGCGAGATTCAGAAATTGGTTATCGCCCGACAGTTGTTGGGAAAGAAGTGAGTCGTGGCTCGATCTAGCTTGAAGTAGAAGGTGGGCTTTAACGCAGAGCTCGCAGAGTTCACGGAGAAGAGTGCGACGAGAGGTTTGCAGGCCGTCCGGCAATGCCTGCGGCGCATTTGGGGCTAGTGGCAAAAATCGGGATAATAGGCGAGTGCACTCAGCCTCCTTCGCATCGGTGGACAATTCAAGGACAAAATGACGCTGCCTGTTGAGACGTGGGCGGAATTGGTGCGCGCGGGAGATGTGAGAGCGATTTCGCGTGCCATCACGGCGATTGAGAATCACCAGTCGGAGG
>Ga0210391_10005151_pt1 | contig 10781 bp, 8 predicted proteins | sample IncBWC12OmetaG_FD_160573 | JGI IMG/M metagenome (GOLD analysis project Ga0210391, IMG submission 160573) | Forest soil microbial communities from Barre Woods Harvard Forest LTER site, Petersham, Massachusetts, United States - Inc-BW-C-12-O ...
TAACGTTCTGCTTGCTGTCCAGAAAACTCACCTGCCACAGCGGGGGCTCATTCGGCCGATATGCGTCGAACGCGTACACGCTGTCGTGCTCGGTTGCGACGTACAGCACGTCATGCGTTCCTTTGCCCGGGATCTCTACTGACGGAATAAATAAGGGCTGCGCATACACTGCGCCATCAACTTTGAACGCGCCCACCTTGCCAAACCGTTTTGCGTTGACGTTTTGTGGACTTAAGACCTTCTCGTTCAACGTCGCGCCCGTGCGGAGATTGTCGTATTGCGACGTGACGATCTGCGCAGCCGAAGGCGTTACGGCTAGCGCAACCTCAAGTACAAGGCAGGAGCCAAATAAGGTTTTCATGTGAACCCCAGACCATCCAATGTTCAGCTTAAACATACTTCACCGCCCATCTGCGAACAGGATTGATCGCGGTTTTCACTGTTCGTCCGCGGAAGACCCATAGATTGCCGGGACACTTACACCATTCATTCGCAGATAGACGGTCATTTGCCCACGATGGTGAGCAAGATGACTGGAAGCCTCAGTCATCATCACATGCCGGGGCATCTCGTAAAGCAACTTGCCGCCCATTACAAAGCGCCAAGGCATCATCAAGCGGTCTTCCGTTGTGCCCTGCAATGCCTTTGGCTTTGCGCGTAACTACCGCTTCCCGCTCCAGTTGCGCAAGAAATAGCGCCTTCAGTTCCTTATATGTATCTGTTTGCCCCCCAATTTTTCTTTGGGTTCTTACTGGGAAGTGGGTTCCCATTCGATTTCGTAGCCGTCTACATTTAGGAAATCAGTATGCCGCAATCGCAATACCGTGAACAGAGCCACTTTTTGTGCAACTATCCATACCGGTTTGGAAGGATTCCGGGCCACTTCTTAAGGAGATCTATGCGGACCTCCGGAGCGATTCTAGCGGACGCATTGGAAATCGATGGTTGCTGCTCAGCAACGGGGCTCGGACTTCCAAGTGAAGTGCACTCAGCAGGCACCATGAAAGGCACACAGGAGTTCAAAAAACAAAGACGGTCACCGATTCCTTTTAAACGACCTGACGGAAAGACCACTCCTTCATGGCCGCGTCGCTGAGCGCAGCCACGACGACGCTGTTTGTCCGTCTCGCGGGAGCTATTGTTGCCAACCGCCGCCCAGAGCCTGGTAGAGCTGGACCAGAGCAATAAGTTCGTTCGCCTGAGCTTGCGCCACCCCTAGTTCAGCGGAGAAGGAATTCGTCTCATTGGTCAGCACTTCCAGGTAGTCGGTAGTCCCGGCCTTGAACCGCACTTCCGAAAGACGCGCCGCATCTTGAGCTGATTCGAGCAAGCGTTCTTCCTGAATTCTGAATTCTCGATTCTTGCGATATGCAATCAGCCCATTCGATACGTCTCGAAACGCACCTTGAATCGTCTGTTGGTAGGTCAGGAGCATCTGCTCATGCTGTGCTTCAGCCAGACGGACGTTCGACTTGAGCCTCCCTCCTTCGAATATGGGCTGAGTTACAGACGCGGCTAAGCTCCATAAGCCAGCCGGGCCGGTGAAGAGATTGGTGAGCGCCGGACTCTCGTAGCCTGCAGTTCCCGTGAGAGAGATCTGGGGGAAGTAAGCCGCCCGTGCGACGCCGATCTGCGCGTTAGCGGCGATCAGGTTCTCTTCGGCCTCCCGAACGTCCGGCCGTCGCTCCAACAGAGATGAAGGAAGTCCAGCTGGAACTTCGGGAGCATGCGGCTGCTCAGTCAATTTCAGTCCGCGAGGAACATCGTCCGGGTTCTTGCCCAGAAGTATACTGATGGCATTCTCCTCCTGCGCAATCTGCCTTTCAAAATCAGGAATCTCTGTGGCAGCGGTATACACCAATTGCTCTGACTGGCGGACGTCCAGTAGCGAATCGATCCCGTGCCGCTCCAGGGAGCGAGTCAATTGCAGAGAGTCGCTGCGCGAGTTATAGGTCCGCTTCGAAATTTCCAGCTCGAGATCCAGCTCCCGGAGCTCGAAGTAAGCGGTCGCGAGGTTCGCCACGAGCGTGGCCGTCACTTCTTTTTGAGCCCAATCATCGGCGAGAAGAGTTGCTCGGGCCGCTTCCGTGGCACGGCGATACTTTCCCCAAAAATCGAGGTTATAGGCGGCGGATGCCGTCAGTTGTCCCTGTGTGACTTCATAAGCAGGGATGGGACCGATTTGCGGGTTCTGCTGGCTAGCGATGTTTCCGCCCGCGCTGAGCGTTGGAAGCTGATCGGCGCGAGTGATTCCGAGTTGTGCCTGAGCTTGCAAAACTCGCGCCGCTGCGATGCGAACATCATAGTTATTCTTAAGTGCGGTGCGAATCAGGCTCTGAAGCTGAGGATCCTCGAAGACTTCCCACCACTTCGCATCTCCTAAAGACTGCGAAGGCCGTGCAGTTTCAACTTGTTTTGAGTTGACCGGTTGGTCCTTCGCATCTGCGGGTGCCGGCGCCGCAGGGGTTGATTCTCGATACGCACCTGGTACATCCACGGTCGGCCGTTTGTAATGTGGGCCAACCGCGCAGCCGGTAAGCCCAGCGATACTTAACACCAGGGCAAACGAGAAATAAGTGCGCCTCAGGGTTTGCATCATATGATTAATCTCCAGCTCCTTCCTGCAGCGCATAAGCTGGGCTCGTCTCTGGCGCCGCTTTGCGCGTCGAACGGAAGAAAGAAACCCGGTCCAGCACTTTCTCCTGGAATTCCTCAAGATAGAGATAAATGGCAGGAGTGACGAATAACGTTATGAACTGGGAGACGATAAGACCGCCAACAACCACCAAGCCTAGCGGCCGGCGCGAAGCTCCGTCGGCGCCGTATCCTAGCGCAATCGGAAGCGCACCCAGCAGGGCCGCCATCGTCGTCATCATGATGGGGCGGAAGCGCTCCATGCTGGCATCGTGAATCGCCTGAGTATCAGCAATTCCCTGACGCACTCGCTGCTCCGCGAAATCGACAATCATAATTCCGTTCTTCTTCACGATGCCCATCAACATGAACATTCCAATGTAGGCATACAACGAGGCTTCGGCGCCGAACAGCCAGAGCGTCAGCAGTCCGCCCAGCAGCGCTACGGGCAAGGAGGAGAGCACCGTAATTGGGTGCAGATAACTTTCGTAAAGAATCGCCAGGATCACGTACATGACGAACACAGCAACCAGCATCAGCACGGCGAGGTCCGAGACCGTGTTGCGAAACGTGAGCGCCTCGCCCTGGAGCGCGCCAACGATGCCCGGCGGCAGAATCTGCTTCGCGGCCTCTTCAACAAATTGCGTTGCCGGTCCAATGGCGTACCCGGGTTTCAGATTGAAAAACATGGTCACGCTAGTAAATTGGTTGATGTGATTGACGGCTTGCGGGCCGATGACCGGATGCCAGCTGGTCACCGCGTTGAGAGGCACCATGCGCAGCCCGTCATCGCTCTTGATGTAGAGCTTGCCCAGGTCTTCAGGCGCGGCACGTTTGTCATCCGCAACCTCGAGGATCACCTGATACTGGTCGGTCGGTTTCTTGATCAGATAGCTGTAATTCTGCGAGTAGGCATCGTGTAGAAGCGTGAGAATCCGGCTCTCCGATACGCCGTAAAGCTTCGCTTGCTCCCTCAGGATGTCGACTTGCAGGTTCGGGGTGTGATTGTAGAGGTCGGAATTCGCGAACAGGAAACCGGGGTATTCGTGCATCTTCGCCATCATCTTGGCGGCGGTGGCGTAAACCTCGTTGGGGTCGGTCCCGGAAAACGCGTAAGCGAATTGGCCCTGCGTATTGGCAGTGGCACCAGTGCTGATTTCAAGCGCTGGATTTGGCTGAAGAAATGCCACCGTCCCAGGAATTGCGTTCCCGACGTCGGCCATCAACTGTCCTGCCACTTGAGCGATCGGAGGACGCTGGGATGGGTCTTTCAGAAACGCAATCAGGAATGCCTGATTCGATCCCATGAATTGCGCATTCCCGCTCATGGTGAAGGTGCTGCGCACCGCGGGATTCGCCTTCATGATCTTTTCCGCCTGTGTTTGATAAGCGTGCATCTGATCGGGGGAGGATCCTTCCTGTGCAACTAATATGCCGCGGATAAACGAACTGTCACCCACCGGCAGGAATGATTTCGGGACGACATAAAAGAGATACCCGGTGCCAGCCAGGCAGACCACCCAGGTCACGGCCGAAACCCAGCGATGGCGAAGAAAAAACCACAGGGAACGCCCGTACACATCCAGCACGCGGTGTTCGAATGCGCCGAAGACTCGTTCCATCCACGTCTTCTTCGCGCCCGCCCCGCGATCACTCAGCAGCCTGGAAGTCATCAAAGGAGTGAGCGTGAGTGAGACAATTCCGCTGGCCAGAATCGAAATGACAATGGTGAGCGAGAACTCGCGGAAGATGCGGCCCATGAGCCCGCTCATGAACACCAGCGGGATGAAGACGGCGGCCAACGACAACGTCATAGCCAAAATGGTGAAGCTGATTTCCTTGGCCGAGTTCAGCGATGCCTCGAATGCGTTCTGTCCTTCCTCCATCAACCGCACGGTGTTTTCGAGAAACACGATGGCATCATCCACCAGGAACCCGATGGCCAGAGTTAAAGCCATCAGCGAGAGGTTGTCCAGGCTGTAGCCAAGGACGTCCATGGCTATAAACGTCAGCAGCAGTGACAGCGGTAGCGCCACGGCGGGAATCAGAGTGTCGGTAACCCGGCCGAGGAAAACAAAAATTACCATGACCACGAGCACGAATGCGATGTAGAGCGTGGCCTGCACATCCTTTATGCTGCCCACGATGGTCAGCGAGCGATCATAGGCCGGCACCAGCAGAACCGATGTTGGAAGCTGCGACTGAATGGTAGGAAGCAGATCCCGCACCGCCTTGGCTACTTCAACCGCGTTTACGCCTGCCCGGCGAAACACAGCGACTACCACGGTCGCTCCCGGCTGCGGATATCCACGCACCCAGAAGCGCATATCAATCCGTTCGTCCTGAACGCTTTGCCTGGCGCTGGCGACATCTTTCAGGTACACAGGCGCGCCGCTGTTTTGTCCAACGATGAGCCCGTTGTATTCGTCAGCGGTGCTTAGCTGTCCTTGCGGCTGGAGCAGAAAGCTGCGGTGGGGCCCGTCGAACTGGCCTGCCCCGGTGTAGGCGGTTCCATTCTTGATAGCGCCTGTCAGATCTTCCAGCGTGATGTTGCGAATCGCCATCGCTGACGGATCGGCTTTGATCCGGACTGCCGATTGCGTACCGTACACCGCGACCTGGCTTACGCCGGGCAGAATGCTGATGCGCTCCCCAACTTGCGTATTGGCGTAGTCATAAAGTTGGCCTTCGGTTACGGTATCGCTGACCAGCGCGATGTATTGGATCGGCTGGTCGTTGGGATTCGTCTTGGTGAACGTGGGAGGGCTCGGCAAATCGACAGGAAGCTGTCCTTGGGCACGCGTGATGGCCGCTTGTACATCGGTCGCCGCTCCGTCCAGACTCTTGGAAAGATCAAATTGCAGGACAAAACTGGAATGTCCCTGGCCGTTGTTCGAAGTTACCAGCTCCAGACCCGGAATTTGCATGAACTGGCGCTCCAGCGGCGTGGCCACATTGTTGGCCATCGTATCCGGCGTCGCTCCCGGGTAGTTGACTTGTACCTGGATGACCGGATAATCAACAGCCGGCAGATCGCTGACTGGCAACCGGAAATAAGCCAACGTTCCAAACAGAATGACCGAGACGGTCAGTGCGATCGTCATCACCGGGCGGCGAATGAAGACTTCCGAGAGATTCATGAGTGACCTCCCTTCGGACCGCCGGCTTGGGTGCCCGCGTTCGAAGGCAGGGCAGAAGGAGCGCCGGAATCGATACGCACTTTGCCTCCGGGTCGAACCAGCATTTGGCCAGCGAGCACGACGCGTTCATTAGCGGCGACTCCTTCCGTGACCACCACGTCATCGCCCTCGCGCTGCCCCAACTTCACCGGCCGGAGTTCCGCGGTATCATCCGATTTCACTACGTAGACGAACGGCCCCTGCTGACTGATCTGTGCCGCTTGATTCGGAATCAGCACTGCTGCCTTTTCCGTGTTCAGAACGAGTTTTACGTCTACGAATTGGCCGGGCCAAAAGTGGTGATCCGGGTTGCTCATCGTGGCCCGCAAATTGACCGTGCCACTGCCGTTCTGCACCGAGTTATCGAGAAACTCGACGCGGCCGGCCTTGGCCGCACTCTCCAAGTCCGAGGGGATCCGGACTGCCGCTCTCAGCAGGCCGCGCGACATTTGTCGTTGAACTTCCGGAAGATCACTCTCGGTGACCGTAAAATTCGCATAGATCGGGTCGAGCCGCTGGACCGAGAGGAGCGATGTGGCATTGGCCTGCACCACGTTTCCTACATCCACCAAGCGCGCCCCGGCCCTACCGTCGATCGGAGAATGGATGTAGCAGTATTCGAAGTTAAGCTTCGCGGTTTCGAGGGCTGCTTGCGCGGCTTCGACGAGTGCCTGGTCCACATCCACAGTATTCTTCTTGGTGTCGTAGTCCTGCTTCGAAATAGCTCTTTCTCCTATGACTTCCTCATCGCGGGTGAATTGAATCTTGGCGAGATCAAGTGCCGCCTTCGCTTGCGCGAGGCTCGCTTGCGCCGAGTCGAGTTGCGCCTTGAAGGGACGAGGGTCAACCACAAACAGCAACTGCCCTTTCTTCAGGTTCTCGCCGTCTTGAAAATGCCGTTCGACGATGCGTCCGCCCACCTGGGGAGTGACCGTAACCGACTCGAAGGCCGCGTTTCTGCCGATTTCATCCAGATACTTCGGGACGTCCTGCGCGGTGGCCTTGACCACAGTCACCAGCGGCGCAGGCATAGCCGGCGCCGCTTGAACATTGCTTCGGCTGCAACCCGCGGTCGCCAGCAGTGCCGCAGGAACGGCTAGCCATCCATGTCGGAGATTCAAAGTAGTCCTCACCTTCTTGTTCATATACTTCCTCATCTGAAAAGGGTGTCCAATTTAGGCCGAGGTCACCAAATGCGGAGCAACGAGCAACTCAAATACAGAACTGGACCGCTCCCGCAGTACAGAACTCTGTGACTTGGCATTTGGCAATAGCTTGTAATGTAATTCCATCGCGCTTCCAAGTTGCTGCAAGGCGCGAGTCCGCGCGGCGAGCACCTCGCGCCGCGCGCAGCTCAATAGAAGAGAACACTCATGATCGGAGTACCGTTCCAGAACCGTCATCACGTAGACAAACCGATCAAAGGGTTCGAGTTCAAGAACTCCGGCAATCTCCACCTGCTGCTGGGGTGGCAGCGCTTGGTCATGGTCGTCGACTGAAGTGGAACGCGAACTGCCACGACGCTCTACCGGCCGCGGGGTGATTGCCCTGACGGCATTTTGGATGATCACCCGCCGAGCCCATGAGCGCGCCCATTCCTTGAAAACCGGATTGCCTTCCACTGCGTCCTCCAGACCGGAGACAAAGCACTGCTCAGCTTTCTCACGATCGGCGGTTAGCAGAAACGAGAGCAGGTAGAGGTCGTTCATGTCTTCGTCAAAGATTCGGCAGAAATCGGCGCTGCTTGCGTACGGTGTGGGTCTTGCGATGGGCTTTGCTTCTGGCATATTCACCTCCGGCTTTCACTTAATAGTCGTTTTCGCTGCGTGGAATTCGACAAGCAAAACTGTTTTCTGATGTTTTCAGCGATTTTTTTTGAATGCGGTCGCGGCTTGCATCGGCACTCCGGGCAAGTCGCTTCAGAACGTGTCGATTCAGAATGCCGGCGCAGCAAAACTTTGCGCCCTGTTTCATCAGATCGAAAATTGCGTCTTCCCCCTCACGGCTGATGACGGTAAGGCTGCTCAAATCGATCACCAGTCTGCGTCCATCTAAGTCGCGGCGCGCATTTCTCCAGGCCGTGGGAAGCTCACCGACCCAGGGTTCGCTGAGCCTACCTTCCACCACTAGCTTGCGTTGAGATGGGGTGTCGACGATTGAAATCTTGAACATATTGGATCTCGAGACTATTCGTGTAAGGGCAACGCGCATGCCAAAGTCGCGAGCCCGCAAAGTGCTGAAAGGATTGATGGGAGCGGAATTGTTGGAGCATTGTGTCAAGGAATGTCAAAAGCACCGTTGACACTTGTAGAGTTGGGGAAAAACATCCAGCGCCTAGCAATATCGGAGAAACACGATAGAAGTAGCGGAAACAGGGGGGGAACGTGCACTGGTCGATATGACCAGTGCGGTTGACGTGAGGCTGCCGAATCGAACTGGATTGGTTTCAGAGTATGCGCGATTACGCTGCCCGGTCTAACTGCCTGGAATCATGCTCCCTCTTAACCGGAGTTGCACTGATTCTCTCGCGTCGTTCGCTCAAGTGAACATGAGGCCTTATCGCCTCTCTCAGAAGAGCGCGAAGAAATACCAGCATAAAGAAAACTGCCGCGCCGCACACGCTCGCTAATGCAAATAATTCGATCACACCAAGACCTTAGCAAGACAAGGGCCAAGATCGGAGAAGGCTTAACTCACAGAACTCAATGAAACGGTAAAGGGTGTGCACGCGCTTCGCCCCTGCTGAGGCTGGAACTTTGACATTTGTCGAACTTCATAACACTCTTCGCGCGTCGATGCCGAGCTTCTTCATGCGCGCGATCAGGGTCGTGCGCTTGAGGCCCATACGCTCCGCAGCCCCTTCAGGGCCTGCCACTCGTCCGTTGGTCATTTTCAAAATGCGGACGATCTCGCTGCGTTCATTGGCTTCGCGCGTGCCCACCATCGGAACGTTCCGGCTATTGTTACCCAGCTCGGCGATCGGAGCCTGCAGCGCTGTGCCGTGTGTAAGGATCACCGAACGCTCGATGAAGTTTTCCAGCTCGCGAATATTTCCCGGCCAATGCCAACTCGAGAGCTTCCTCATGGCCGCAGCGGGAACAGATTCGATCTGCTTGTCCAATAGCAGGCCGTACTTCTGGGTGAAGTAGCGGACCAGCAGCGGAATATCCTCCGGGCGTTCGCGCAAAGGCGGGATGCGAATCGGAAAAACGTTCAGACGATAGTATAAATCGCTACGGAATTCGCGATTCTCCATCATTTTTTCGAGGTCGCGGTTGGTCGCCGCTACCAGCCGCACATCGACCTTCTTGGTTCTGTTGCTGCCCAGCCTTTCGAACTCACGTTCCTGCAGAGCTCGCAGCAATTTGGGCTGGATTTCGATGGGAATGTCCCCAACCTCGTCCAGGAAGAGCGAGCCCTGATCGGCCAGTTCGAGGCGACCAATCTTCTGCGCAATCGCGCCTGTGAAGGCTCCTCGTTCATGTCCAAAAAGCTCACTCTCAAGCAGTCCGGTCGGAATCGCGGCGCAGTTCAGCTTTACGAAGGTGCGCTCCTTCCGCCGGCTGCGTTCATGGATAGCGCGCGCAATCAATTCCTTTCCCGTGCCGGTTTCGCCCAGAAGCAAGACGGTTGAGTCGCTCGGAGCCACGGTTTCCACGAGATTCAAAACATGGCGCAAAGCTGAGCTCTGTCCTACGATTCCCTCAAAGTCCATCTCACCACGGATTTCGTCTTCCAAGTACAGTTTTTGCTGCGCCAGCTTGTCTTTGAGATCGGCGATTTCACCGTACGCCAGCGCGTTCTCCAGACCGATCGCGACCTGCTGTGCGCCCTGAGCCAGAAATGCCGCCTCCTCGCCATCGAACGCATTCTCTTCGCGGCTCGCCAGGGCGAGCACGCCAAGCGAGCGATCCCGGCTGATGAGAGCTACGTCGCAAAATGAATTCATACCCTCCCCAGCCGCTTTGGCGTACATCTCCGGGGAAACTTCGGCGGGGTCAAGCCGGTTCACAATCCAGGGCTTGCCGCTGCGGAACGTTTCGCCGGGCATCGAGTCCTCGATAGGAATCAAAATGTCTTCTGTAAAAAATCCCTTGCGATCCGGGAAGTCGAGAGCATGCACCCGCAAATGCACGCCGTCTGGCTCGGGTAGCATGATAGCCGCGGCGTCACACCGCATGACCCGGCGAACACTCGCTGAAATCGTTCGCAGCAGGTCCTGAAAATTCAGGTTCGCGACGACTTGGTTTGTTAGATCAAGGATCAATTTCAGCCGATCCTGCGCCTGCCGCGACAAGTAGAAGTTCACGGCGGCATCGATGGCCAGCGCAATCTGGTCGGCCATAAGAGAGAGGAAGCCGACATCGTCCTCGGGATAAGCGTCCGGCTGCGAACTGCCTATGCTCAGTACGCCGAGTCGGCGTGGTCCCCTGGCTAACGGGAGCATGCAGGTGGACGCAATACCTAGTCCGGTTAGATATTCCCCGTGCTTGGCAAACCGCGTTTCCTCACTCCAGTCCGCGGTGACCAGAGCTCGTTGAGAGTCGCGTACCCACTCAATTGGCGTACCCTCGACGACCACATCTGCCAGAGGCGAACTCTGCCTTGCGCCATTTGCGTAAAGCAGATGCCACGCGACTGTCCTGGTGTCATTCTCAAAGGCGACAAGCTCCAGGTAGTCAAAGGAAACAATTTCGAGCAGCGTTTTCACCAGCACGTCGGCGGCAGTGTCACAATCGCTGCACGTGCCAATAGCATTGGCCGCTCGCAGTAGCGCTTCATAGCGTTGAGTGTTCGCCTCTGAAATGGTTACCGATAAAGTGCTCATAGACTCCTTACCAGTTGTCACAGGGTGATTATGAACACGTCAGGCAATGTCATCGTCCCGACACCGACCATGACACCCGACTCCCAAGTCGGGGGGATATGCTTGATCTGATGTGGTGAACCGGCAGAAAGCTTCGAAAA
>Ga0210391_10005154_pt1 | contig 10778 bp, 11 predicted proteins | sample IncBWC12OmetaG_FD_160573 | JGI IMG/M metagenome (GOLD analysis project Ga0210391, IMG submission 160573) | Forest soil microbial communities from Barre Woods Harvard Forest LTER site, Petersham, Massachusetts, United States - Inc-BW-C-12-O ...
CGCTAGGCCAGCAACGGTGTCTCTTAACGCTGCACCCCGTAGCACGATGCAGAGCGATCCTGTGAGCGCGTCCCCAGGTTCAGTGGCACAGGCACCAGCTGGTCTGAGGTTAGGCCGGGTTAAGCGGCCAGAGCGAAGTTGTCGTCGTTGGCAACTATAATTTGCACAAGAGTTTAACGAGGACCCATGCACCTCGGTACGCCCCTGAAGTTTTGCAACCCGCGTCGAAACCGGTCGCCCCCTTCGGGAACCCGCCAATTGTACAGCAAATGGTCCAGGCCCGACTGTCAGAGGCCTCTGACGGAAGTTTCTCAGGCATTTCGTGGTTTTGCGACGTAAGGTGGGGCGATGCTCAGAGTTATCTGGGTCACTGTTCTGTGGCTGCTCGGGGGAGTGGCTGCGGCAGCCACGATCCCGCAATCGCCACAGCTTGAATTCCAGGATCTGTTTGCGGCGGTCGAGAGCAGCGGCCTCTTCGCTGACAGCAAGACGTTTGCGGACGCGCTGCCGCTGCAGGCGCCGTCTGAGATTGTGCGTCAATACCACGCGCAACAGCCCGCCGCGCCAGAGGCCTTGCGCCTGTTCGTCGGCAGACATTTCAGAATTGCGACGATGGCTGCGCCCCCTCACGCGCCGTTGAGCCCCGTCGCCCCCGCACCCATCGGGGTGCACATCGATGCACTGTGGTCCCAGCTCGAACGCGACACGGCCGTGGTGCCCCCTTATTCCTCGTCGTTGGCATTGCCGCGGCCGTATGTCGTGCCAGGCGGCCGGTTCCGCGAGCTGTATTACTGGGATTCCTATTTCACGCTGCTGGGGCTTGCGCAAAGCGGCCGGGGGGATCTGGTCCGGGACATGATCGATGACTTCGCCTGGTTGATTGATACCTACGGACACATTCCGAACGGCACCCGCAGCTACTACCTGGGCCGCTCGCAGCCCCCATTCTTCTTCGAGATGATCGCGGTTTCTCGGCCTGCTGATCCGGCGGCGGCCTGGGCGCACTACCTGCCGCAGCTGCGACGCGAATACGCCTTCTGGATGGCGGGCGCGTCATCATCGGGTCACGCTGGAGCGAACCGTCGCGTGGTCAGGCTGCCGGACGGTGCGGTGCTGAATCGCTATTGGGACGACATCGATCTGCCGCGCGATGAGTCCTGGCGCGAGGATGTGGAACTGGCGCGCAGCAGTGGACGTGAACCCCGGCAGTTGTATCGGGACATCCGCGCCGCCGCCGAAAGCGGCTGGGACTTCAGCTCACGTTGGTTGCGCGACGCGCGCTCGCTGGCCACGATTGAGACCACGCAGATCATCCCGGTCGATCTGAACAGTCTGCTGTTTGGACTCGAGCAGGCGATTCGCGCCGGATGCGAGCGCACGGGCGATAGGCCCTGCGTGCGCGAATTCACAGCGCGTGCGGCCGCCCGCCATCGCGCCATTGATCGCTACCTGTGGGTTGGCGCGCAAGGCTACTACGCCGACTATCGCTGGAGCGACGGTCAGCACACGACCGTTTTGTCGGCGGCCACCCTCTATCCTCTGTTCGAATCCCTCGCCAGCGCTACCCAGTCGCGACAGGTTGCCGCCGTGGTTCGTGACCAACTGCTGGTCCGCGGTGGACTTGCCACCACGCTCCTGCCGACCGGTCAGCAATGGGATGCACCGAATGGCTGGGCGCCACTGCAGTGGATTGCGGTGCGAGGACTGCGGGATGCCGGTGTCGGTGCGCTGGCCGCCACGATCGCCTGCCGATGGCTGGTCACGGTCACGACTGCGTATCAACACAGTGACCGGCTGGTGGAGAAATACAATGTCGTGGCCGAGGGCGGCGGTTCGGGTGGGGAATATCCGCTGCAGGACGGGTTCGGCTGGACCAACGGCGTGACGCGCCAGCTGCTGGCGCTGTATCCGGATTTCACGCGCTTTTCCACCCTGGCCCAGTGTCCCGTTCCATAAGCCTACGTAACGTGACTTGCGCCACCGGTCGGTGCTTAAATCCGCGCGCTTTTGCTAACTCCACCAGGAGAGGTCATGGTCACAAGAATTCTCAAGGCGGGCATACCCGCAGGTCTGCTGCTGTCCAGCGCGTTGGCAATGGCCGACGACCCTCCGGCTGCGCCGGGCTCGCCGCCGCCGCCGCCACCGCCACTGACCGTCAAGGCGCAGGTCGGCTATGTGTCATCGCACGGCAATACGGACGCGCAAACCGCGAACGCCAAATTTGAAGCCATCTACGTCGTGGACGCCTGGAAACACGATCTGCAGCTCGCCGGCCTGTATGGCAAATCGGCCGGCATCGTCAGCGCCGAGCGCTTCGATGCCCAGTGGCAGAGCAACTACAACTTCACCGATCGCATGTATGTCTTCGGCGCGCTGCACTACGACGATGACAAGTTCAGCGGCTTTCAATACCAGGAAACCGCCTCGACCGGCCTGGGTTATTCGCTCGTCAAGCTGGCGGACGCGACGCTCGACGTGCAGGCCGGTTATGGTTATCGGCGCCTGCGCCCCGAGCTCATCGATCAGGCGCCGGACGGGGAGGTACTGTCACGCACCCCGCTGAATGCGGAGTCCGGGGGCGTTGCGACCGCCACCATCAAGGGCATGTATGCGTTCAATTCGAGCACCAAGCTCACCGAAGTGGCGAACGTGGAGACCGGATCGGATGACACCTTGTTCCAGAACGATCTGGGGCTGCAGGTGAACATGAGCAAGGCGCTGGCGATCACGATCGGATATGAGATTCGGCACAACAGCAACCCGCCGGCACCGCTGGTAAAGACCGATACGCTCGTGACCTTCAACCTGCAGTACGCGTTCCCCTAACGCGTGCGCATGATGCGGGCCTTGTCGCGCTGCCAGTCCCGATCCTTCTCGGTGGCGCGCTTGTCGTGCTGTTTCTTGCCCTTCGCGACGCCGATGCGGAGCTTGGCGCGGCCGGCCTTCCAGTACATCTCCAGTGGCACCAGGGTGTAACCGCTGCGCTCGACGGCATCCTCGAGCTGCTCCAGTTCCGAACGGTTCAGCAGCAGCTTGCGGGTGCGCGTCGGCACGGCAATGAAATGCGTGGAGGTGGTGTTGAGCGGCGCCAGATGGGCGCCGTACAGGAAGGCCTCGCCGTTCTTCACGTAGACATAGGATTCGGTCAGGTTGGCCTTGCCGGCGCGCATCGACTTGACCTCCCAGCCCTGCAGCACCATGCCGGCCTCAAAGCGATCCTCGATGAAATAGTCGAAGCGCGCCTTGCGGTTCTCGGCGATCAGTTTGGGTTCAGCTTTGGTCTGGGACATTTTCGGGCACAATTCTACGGATGAGGGAAGTGAGGCGCTCGGCACTCGTCGCGCAACCGCCGCAGCGGATGTTCGCGCTGCTCAACGACATTGAAAGCTATCCACAATTTCTGCCCTGGTGCACGAGCGCGCAGGTGCAGTCGCGCACCGGCCGGGAGATCATCGCCACCATCGGTGTGCGCCGCGGTGCGCTCAATGCCCAGTTCACCACGCGCAATGAGCTTACCGCCGATCGTCACATCGCCATGCGGCTGGTGAGCGGCCCTTTCAAGACCCTCGAGGGGGATTGGACGCTGACGCCGGTTGCCGCCGTCGGCCAGAGCGGCTGCCGGGTGGACCTGCACCTGCGTTTCGCCTTCGCTAACCGCCTGACGGGACTGATATTCGAGCCCTTGTTTGAAGAGACCGCCGTCTCGCTGGTGGATGCCTTCGTGGCGCGCGCCCGCACCCTGGCCGCGGGATCCGGCGATGAGCATCCGTAAGCGCTGCACGGTCGCCTTCGCACTGCCGGCCCGACAGTTCCTATGGCCGGTGGACCTGGCAGTGACCGCGACCGTCGCCGAACTGCTCGAGCAGGCGCGACTCGTGGCCGTCGCGCGCGGCGAGGACGCTTCAGTGCCCTGGAATTCGGACGCGCTTGGCATTTTCGGAGAGCCTTGCCGGCGCACGGACGTACCGCGCGATGGCGATCGGGTGGAGATCTACCGGGCGCTGATCAACGACCCCCGGGCGAGCCGCCGGGCGCGGGTCCGCAGGCGCTGATCTTGCGGGGGTGATTACAGGGCCGGCTGCATGATGCGGGCCGGCGGCAGGTCCGGGGTCGAGGCATCCTGGCCGTGACGATCGATCTTATCGACCTTGTCATCCTTGAAGTAGACGGTCAGCTCGCGCTGGATCGGCTTCTGGCGACCGAGCTTCAGGTAGTAGAGGTAATCCCAACGGTCGTTGTCAAAGATCGTCGGCACCATCGGGGTGCCCAGCAGGTAGCGCACCTGGACTTTGGTCATGCCCGTGGCGAGCTGGTCGGTATTGCGCTTTTCCAGGTAATTGCCCTGCTGAATGTTCACGCGGTAAACGCAGCCGGAGCTGACGCAACCCAGGGCGAGGAGGGCGAGGGCGGCGGCCATGCGGCGCCACGGAAGAATCGACTGCAATCTCATCACGTGACTTGTCACTTGAAAGCGGGATAATAAATGGATGATACCGCATCGCCCGGGCCGAAGCCGCCTGGCATCAGGAGAAGCTGGCATGGAAGGGAAGGATCTGCGCAAGGCCGGTCTGAAGGTGACGCTGCCGCGCCTGAAGATCCTGGAAATCCTCGAAAGCAGCCAGACCCGCCACCTCTCGGCCGAAGACATCTACCGCTCATTGCTCGAGTCCAACGAAGACATCGGCCTTGCCACCGTGTACCGCGTCCTCACGCAGTTCGAAGCGGCGAGCCTGGTCACCCGGCACCATTTTGAAGACGGAATGGCGGTTTTCGAACTCAACCATGGGACTCACCACGACCACATAGTCTGTCTGGACTGCGGCCGGGTCGAAGAGTTCATGGATACCGGCATTGAAGATCGGCAGGGGACGGTCGCCAAGAAGCTCGGGTTCGAGATCCGCGACCATTCCCTCATCATTTACGGCCACTGCGTCCGTCTGACCTGCGCCCATCGCCCGAAGACCTGACCGTAACCTGCCGCAGCATCTCCTGGGCGTGCTCGCGCGCCTTGGATGAGATGTCGACGCCCCCCAGCATCCGCGCCAGCTCCTCCACCCGTTCGGCCGCGTCCAGGTCCGACAGCGACGTGCGGGTGGTCTTGCCATCGGTGAGCTTGTTGACCCGCAGGTGATGATGTCCCTGTGAGGCCACCTGCGGCAGGTGGGTCACGCACAGCACCTGGGCCCGCTCGGCGAGGGTGCGCAGTTCCCGCCCGACGATTTCCGCGATGGCCCCGCCGATACCCGAGTCCACTTCGTCGAACACCATGCAGCGCGAGTCGCGCCCGGAGCAGGCGACCTGCACGGCGAGGGACAGTCGGGCCAGTTCCCCGCCCGAGGCCACTTTGGACAAGGCGCGCAGCGGCTGGCCCGGATTCGCGGTCACCCTGAATTCGATCTGGTCGACGCCGTGCGGCTGGGGTTCGGTCGACTCCAGCGGGGTCACGTCGATCTGGAACCGGCCACCGGTCATGCCCAGCTGCTGCATATGGTTCGTGACGGTCTTCGCCAGCGCCCGGGCGGCGGTCGCGCGCCGCGCCGACAGCAGGCGCGCCTGTTCGCGATAGCGCTCCAGGGCTGCCGCCAGATCCGCGCGCACCGAGGCCAGATCGGTTTCCGCGGACTCCAGCGACACGAGCTCGCTCGCCAGTTCGGCCGCGCGCTCGTGCAGCTGCGCCGGTGGAATGCGATTCTTGCGCGCGAGTTCCTCGATGGCCGACAGCCGCCGCTGGACCTGGTCCTGGCGGGCCGCGTCGAAATCCTGCGAATCCAGATAGTGCTGCATTTCACGGGCGGCCTCGCGGATCTGGATGGCCGCGCTGTCGACCAGCGGCACCACCGCCGCGATACCCGGATCGAGCGCCGCTACGTTCTTCAGCTGCTGCAGGGCGCGCGATACCGCCGCATGGGCACTGCCGGCGTCCTCCTCGTAAAGGTGACCCAGGGCACCCTGCACGGACTGCGTGATGCGGCCGCGGTTGGCCATGCGACTCGCCTCCTCGGTCAGGGCCGTGAACTCACCCTCGTTGAGCCCCAGCGCGCTCAGCTCCTGCGCCTGATAGCGCAGCAGCGACAGGCGCGCGTCACGGTCACGGGCCTTGGTCTCCAGTTCCAGCGCGGCATTCAACAGCTTCAGCCACACCCGCTGCGCGATCTCGACCTCCCCGGCGACCGCCTCGTGACGGCCGTAGCCATCGAGCAGATCGCGTTGGCCCGCACTGCGCGTGAGCGTCTGGAATTCGTGCTGGCCATGAATGTCGAGCAGAATGTTGCCCGCCTCGCGCAGCTGCTGCACCGTCACCGATTGACCATTCAGGTAGGCGCGCGAGCGACCGTCGGCGGTCACGACGCGCCGCACTGACAGTTCCTGTTCGATGCTGATCGACTGATCCTCGAGCCAGCTCTTCAGCTCGCGCGGGGCCTGCGCGAGCTCGAAGGTCGCGGTGACCTCCGCGCGCTGCGCGCCGTGGCGAACCACTTCGGCGCCGGCGCGGCCACCGGCGATGAGCTGCAGCGCATCGACCAGGATGGACTTGCCCGCGCCGGTCTCGCCGGTGAGCACGGTGAGTCCCGCGCGCACGTCCAGTTCGAGCGTATCGATGATCGCGAAGTCGAGGATATGCAGGTAGGTGAGCATGGCGTGCTAGCGCGAGCGGTCAGTGCTGCCGCGGCCCCAATGCAGCTTCGAGCGCAGCAGGCGGAAGTAATCGTAGCCCGGCGGATGCAGCAGGGTCACCTCGTCGCTGGACTGGCGGATCTGTACCCGGTCGCAGGGATGTGCGTCGCCGACGACGAAGCCGTCGCAGACCACCTGCGCGCGGCTCTCCGGGCGCTCGAGCAGGCGGATTTCGATGCTGGCGCGCGAGGAGACGACGATGGGACGGTCCGAGAGCGTGTGCGGGCAGATCGGCGCGATGACCAGCACCTCCAGGTGCGGATCGACGATCGGACCGCCGCAGGAGAGCGCATAGGCGGTCGAACCGGTCGCACTGGCGATGACGATGCCATCGCCGGCATGGGTATTGACATATCGACCGTCGATCCAGGTTTCGAAGTCCATCATGCTGCCGGTCGCGAGCTTCTGCACCACGATATCGTTGAGGGCCAGTCCGGTGGTCGTGCTGATCTCTCCGGTCACCAGCGAAGTGGACAGCAGGGGCCGTCGGTCGACCTCGCAGCCCCCATCCAGGGCGGCGTCCACGCAGGCCAGCAGATCCTGCGGCAAGACGTCGGTCAGGAAGCCCAGGCGTCCACGGTTGATGCCCAGCAGCGGGATCCGGCGCGCTGTGGACAGCCGCGCGGCATACAGCAGGGTGCCATCCCCGCCGATCGCAATGATCAGGTCGGCGCGGGCGGCGAGCTCGCTTTCCGCGACCACTTTGACCGCGGCGGCGCCGGCGATGTCGCCCAGACTTTCGTAGGCCAGGACGCTGACCCCGCGCGCGATCAGGTGCGGCAGCAGCAGTGCGACCGACTCGGCCACCCGAGTGTCGGCAAAGCGGCCCATCAGCGCGCACACGCGTATGGAGGGTGTCATTCGGCCTTTGTAGCATGGGCCCGGGCGTGGCCCAAGGGCGCCATCCCCGACAATTGTTGAATCAGCGGAAATCAGCTTGCTTGACGGCCCGCATCGCGGTCGTTAGCTTGGCTCCAAGTATGTCCTCAGACGTCCGCGACGAGACACTCAATGAGCGCGCCCAGCGCCTGCTGCGGATATTGGTGGAGAGCTATATCCGCGACGGGCAGCCGGTGGGCTCGCGCAGCCTCTCGCGCGACAGCGGGCTGAATCTCAGCTCCGCGACCATCCGCAATGTCATGGCGGACCTCGAGGAACTCGGTTTTGTCGCCTCGCCCCATACCTCCGCCGGGCGCGTGCCCACCGACAAGGGGTATCGCTTTTTCGTCGATACGCTGCTGCGGGTACAGCCGCTCGACCCGAACTCGGTGACCGAGTTTCGCCGCCAGCTCGATGGCGGGCACGACTCCAAGGCGCTGGTCGCCACCGCCTCGCAGCTGTTGTCCAGCGTCACGCAGCTGGCCGGCGTGGTGACGCTGCCGAGCGCGCAGCAGGCCTCGATCACTCATATCGAGTTCCTCGGTCTGTCCGAGAATCGCGTGCTGGCGGTGCTGGTGCTCAACAACAGCGAGGTGCAGAACCGGATCATCCAGCTCGAGCGCAGTTTCCAGCTCGAGGAGCTGCGGCGCGCCGCCAACTTCCTCAATCAGCATTTCGTGGGCCGCTCGCCCAGCGAGGTGCGCCAGGAAATCCTGCGGCAGATGCGCGAGACGCGCGAACACATGAACCAGATCATGCTCGATGCCATCACCATGGCGCAGCAGGTGTTCAATGTCGGCGATGCGGTGCCGGAGCGCAGGGACTATGTCATCGCCGGGGAAACCAACCTCATGGGGGTCGGTGAGCTCTCCAGCGTCGAGAAACTCAAGAAGCTGTTCGAGGCCTTCAACGAGCGCCGCGACTTCCTGCACTTGCTCGATCACAGCCTCAAGGCCCAGGGTGTGCAGATCTTCATCGGCCATGAGTCCGGCTACCAGGTCCTGGACGACTACAGCCTGGTGACCGCGCCGTACTCGCTCGGGGACCAGGTGGTCGGAGTGCTCGGGGTCATCGGCCCGATGCGCATGGCCTACGAGCGGGTCATTCCCATCGTGGATGTCACGGCGAAATTGCTCGGCGCTGCCTTGAATTCCCGGCGTTCGCCCACAGGAATCAGCTAATCTGCGCCACTTGGCGCTCAGCCGCACCGTATCGACTTGGTGCATAACTTATTGTTTTTGGAGGATGAGATGACTGGGGCAGAGGCTTCCGAGCCGGATGGGGCGCAGCCGGTGAACGGTAACTCCGGGGATTCGGACGTGGCCCAGTTGCAGCAGGCTTTGGCGGAAGCTCAGCAGCAGGCCGGCGCGAACAAAGACCAGTATCTGCGGGCGGTCGCGGAAATTGAGAACGTCCGCAAGCGCTCGCAGCGCGATGTGGAAAACGCCAGTCGCTACGGCCTGGAGAAATTCGCCGTCGAACTGCTGCCGGTCCTCGACAGCCTGCAGGGTGCCGTCAGCAACGCCGCGCGCGCCGATGCCAGAAGTCTGGTGGCCGGCCAGGAGGCGACCCTGAAGCTTTTGCTCAAAGCCTTCGAGAAGCTGAACATTCGCGAGATCAATCCATCGGGTGAGCCCTTCGACCCGGCGCGGCATGAGGCGGTCATGGCCCAGGATTCGACCACGGCGGAACCCAATGCGGTGCTGCAGGTGGTCCAGTCGGGCTTTGAGCTGGGTGGCAGACTGTTGCGTCCGGCGCGGGTGATCGTGGCGCGGGCGCCGAGTTGAACAGGCCTTGAATCGGCGCGCATTGCACCCACAAAGTGCACTGCGGGACGGACCTAAAAGAGAATTTTCGGAGTAAGTACATGGCTAAGATCATTGGCATTGACCTGGGCACGACCAACTCGTGCGTGGCGATCATGGAAGGTGGCAAACCTCGCGTCATCGAGAACGCGGAAGGGGATCGGACCACGCCCTCGGTCGTTGCCTTCACCAAGGACGGCGAGGTCATCGTGGGTCAGCCGGCCAAGCGCCAGGCGGTCACCAACCCGCAGAACACCCTGTTCGCGGTGAAGCGCCTGATCGGCCGCAAGTTCGGCGATGAGGTCGTGCAGCGCGATGTGAAGATGGTCCCTTACAAGATCGTCAAAGCCGACAATGGCGATGCCTGGGTCGAGGTGCAGGGCAAGCCGATGGCGCCGCCGGAAGTGTCCGCGCGCGTGCTCATGAAGATGAAGAAGACCGCCGAGGATTACCTGGGCGAGCCGGTCACCGAGGCCGTCATCACCGTCCCGGCGTACTTCAATGACAGTCAGCGCCAGGCCACCAAGGATGCGGGTCGCATCGCGGGTCTGGACGTGAAGCGCATCATCAACGAGCCGACCGCGGCAGCCCTGGCCTACGGCCTGGACAAGTCCGGCGGTGACCGCAAGATCGCGGTGTACGACCTCGGCGGCGGCACCTTCGACGTGTCCATCATCGAGATCGCGGAAGTCGACGGCGAGCGCCAGTTCGAAGTGCTCTCGACCAACGGCGACACCTTCCTGGGCGGTGAGGATTTCGACCTGCGGGTCATCAATTTCCTGGGCGAGGAGTTCCTGAAGGAGTCCGGCGTGGACGTGCGCAAGGACCCTCTGGCCATGCAGCGCCTGAAGGAAGCCGCGGAGAAAGCCAAGATCGAACTGTCCTCGACGCAGCAGAGCGATGTGAATCTGCCGTACATCACGGCCGATGCTTCGGGTCCGAAACACCTGAACATCAAGCTGACGCGGGCGAAGCTCGAGTCCCTGGTCGAGGACCTGGTGAAGAAGACGGTGGATCCGTGCCGCGTGGCCCTGAAGGATGCCGGTCTTTCGGCCGCCGATGTGGCCGAGGTCATCCTCGTGGGTGGCCAGACGCGCATGCCGCTGGTGCAGAAGTACGTCAAGGACTTCTTCGGCAAGGAGCCGCGCAAGGACGTGAACCCGGATGAGGCGGTCGCCGTGGGCGCGGCCATCCAGGGTGGCGTGCTCGCCGGTGAGGTCAAGGATGTGCTGCTGCTGGACGTGACGCCGCTGTCGCTGGGAATCGAGACCCTGGGCGGAATCATGACCAAGCTGATCGAGAAGAACACGACGATTCCGACGCGCGCCGCGCAGACTTTCTCCACCGCCGACGACAGTCAGACGGCCGTGACCATCCACGTGCTGCAGGGCGAGCGCGATCGGGCCGGGGACAACAAGT
>Ga0210391_10005157_pt1 | contig 10777 bp, 10 predicted proteins | sample IncBWC12OmetaG_FD_160573 | JGI IMG/M metagenome (GOLD analysis project Ga0210391, IMG submission 160573) | Forest soil microbial communities from Barre Woods Harvard Forest LTER site, Petersham, Massachusetts, United States - Inc-BW-C-12-O ...
GGAGGAGTGCGAGCGCGCCAAGGACAAGATCATGATGGGCGCCGAGCGCCGTTCGATGGTCATGACCGAGGATGAGAAGAAGATGACGGCCTACCACGAGGCCGGCCACGCCATCGTCGGCATGTCGGTGCCGGAGCATGATCCGGTCTACAAGGTGACCATCATCCCGCGCGGCCGCGCCCTGGGGGTCACGCAGTTCCTGCCCGAGCAGGATCGCTACAGCCTCTCGCGCCGGCGCATTCAAAGCTCCATCGCGACCCTCTTCGGCGGGCGCATCGCCGAGGAACTCATTTTTGGCCAGGACGCGGTCACGACCGGTGCTTCCAATGACATCGAGCGGGCGACCGATCTGGCGCGCAACATGGTCACCAAGTGGGGCCTGTCGGACAAACTCGGACCGCTGACCTATACGGAAGAAACCGGTGAGGTCTTCCTGGGTCGCAGCGTCACCCAGCACAAACAGGTGTCCGATGGCACCGCGCACGCCATCGATGAAGAAATCCGCAACGTCATCGAGACCAATTACCAGTGGGCCAAGCAGATCCTGGTGACCAACCTGGACAAGCTGCACGCGATGGCCGAAGCGCTCATCAAGTACGAGACCATCGATGATGGGCAGCTCAAGGACATCATGGACGGCAAGCCGCCTCAGCCGCCGGCTGGATGGGATGATTCGCTGCCGACCAACAAGCAGCCGCCGGCGCCGAAGCCGGCTGGCCAGGCCGGTCCGATCGGTTCGCCCGCCGGCCAGCACTGACCCGTTACCTGAAGGTCTGTCGCACAAGGTCGCCTCCACCCGGACGCGACCTTGTTTTTTGGTGCCGATGATGCAGCTGCGCTGTGGTTCAACTCTGCTCGATCTGACCCAACCGAAAGTCATGGGCGTGCTCAACGTCACCCCGGATTCGTTTTCGGACGGCGGCCGCTATGTGAGCCATGGCCGGGCGCTCGAACACGCTCAGGCGATGGTCGAAGGCGGCGCCGCCATCATCGATGTGGGCGGGGAGTCCACGCGCCCGGGCGCGGCGGCGGTCAGCATCGAGGAGGAGCTGCGCCGGGTCATTCCGGTCGTCGAGCGGCTGGCCCGTGACGGCCGCGCCATCGTCTCGGTGGATACCAGCACCCCCGAGGTCATTCTGGCCGCGACCGCGGCGGGCGCGACCCTGATCAACGATGTCCGGGGTCTGCAGCGCCCCGGTGCGCTCGAGGCGGCGGCCGCCTCGCGGTGCGCGGTCTGCATCATGCACATGCAGGGGCAGCCGGACACGATGCAGGCGCGTCCTCAATACGCCGACGTGATCGCCGAGGTGAAGGGCTTCCTGCAGAGCCGGGTGGCGGCCTGTGAAGCGGCGGGCATCGCCCGCGACTGCATCGTCGTCGATCCCGGATTCGGCTTTGGCAAGACGGTGGCGCACAATCTCGCGCTGGTGCGGCAGCTGTCGGAGTTCCTGTCGCTGCGGCTGCCGGTGCTGATCGGCATGTCGCGCAAGTCGACCGTCGGCGTCCTCACCGGACGAGCCGATGCCGGACGCCTCGCGGGCAGCCTCGCGCTGGCGGTGGCGGCGGTGCTGCGCGGCGCGCACATCATCCGCGCGCATGATGTCGCAGAGACGGTCGATGCATTGAAAGTGGCCCACGCGATACAGGCGGGAGTGTAGGTCTTGGCACGTCAGTATTTCGGCACCGATGGGGTGCGTGGCCGGGTGGGGCAGCACCCCATGACGGTGGATTTCGCGCTGAATCTGGCGAGCGCCGCGGCACGCGTTCTTGCCCCGCAGGGCGGCAAGGTGCTCATCGGCAAGGACACGCGGCTGTCGGGGTATATGTTTGAATCGGCGCTGGAGGCGGGCTTCGTCGCGACCGGCGTCGATGTGCTGCTGATCGGACCGCTGCCGACGCCGGGCATCGCCTATCTCACCCGCAAGTTCGATTGCCGCTTCGGGGTCGTGATCAGCGCCTCCCACAATGCCTTCGACGACAATGGCATCAAGTTCTTCGATGCCGAAGGCGGCAAGCTCTCCGATGAGCTCGAGGAGCAGATCGAAGCGGAACTGGCGCGCGGTCCGGTGACGCGCGAGTCCGGTCAGCTGGGCCGCGCCACCCGCGTGGACAAGTCGCGCGTGGCCTACCAGGAGTTCTGCGCGGCGACGATGCCCTGGGGCGTGAACCTCAGGGGCATGAAGATCGTCATCGACTGTGCCAATGGTGCGGCCTACAAGGTCGGTCCGCGGGTGCTCACGGACCTCGGTGCGGAGATCGTGCCGGTGGGGTGCTCGCCGAATGGCCGCAACATCAATGACGGCTGCGGCGCGATGGCGCCGCAGCTGCTGCAGCTCACCGTGCCGGGCGTGCGGGCCGATGTCGGCATCGCACTCGACGGGGACGGCGACCGGCTGGTCATGGTGGATCATCTGGGACGGGTCGTGGACGGCGACCAGCTGCTGTACATCATGGCGCGGGCGCGTCAGCGCGAGGGCACCCTCGAGGGCCCGGTCGTCGGCACGGTCATGAGCAACTTCGGCCTGGAGCAGGCGCTGAAAACGCATGGCATCGAGTTTCAACGCGCCGCGGTCGGTGACCGGTACGTGCTGGGGCTGCTGCGCGAGACCGGTGGGGTGCTCGGGGGGGAGACTTCAGGACATATTCTATGCCTGGACCAGACCACCACCGGCGATGCCCTGATCAGCGCCCTGCAGGTCCTGTCCATCATGCGCCGGACGCATCAGACTCTGGCCGAGCTCGCAGCCGGGATGCAGCGCTTCCCGCAGGTGCTGCTCAATGTGCGGGTGGCGCAGCGATTCGACCCGGCCACGGTGCCGGCCATCGAAGCCAGCGTCCGCAGCATCGAGTCGCGGCTGGCGGGCGAGGGTCGGGTGGTGCTGCGGCCGTCGGGCACCGAACCGGTCATCCGAGTCATGGTCGAGGGTCGTGACGAGCGGGCCACACGGGCCTATGCGGATGAACTCGCCGCGGTGGTGCGCGGCGCCGTCGCCTGAGGAAATCGTCCTTTTTGCCACGCTGACGCTCAAGTCGTTTGCAACGGGGCGGCGGCGTGGCTATCATCGCGCGCCCTTTTAGGGCGCCGCCAAGGTGGAACATGCGACAGCCCCTGGTCGCCGGCAACTGGAAAATGCATGGCTCGCGAGTGGAGAACGCCCAGCTCATCGAAGGGCTGGCCGAGCGTTTTCCGACGACCGAAGTGGCCTGCGCGGTCTGTCCGCCGCATGTCTATCTGTCGGAGGTGGGCCGGATGCTGCTGGCCGCCGAGCTGCCGATCGCCCTGGGCGCGCAGGATGTCAGCGCCGAGGTCAAGGGTGCCTTCACCGGTGAGGTGTCGGTGTCCATGCTGCAGGACCTGGGCTGCAGCTACGTGATCGTCGGGCACTCCGAGCGGCGCAAGGCCGAGGGCGAGAACGACCATCTGGTCGCCCGCAAGTTTGACGCGGCGCGCACGAAGATGGTCCCGATACTGTGTGTCGGCGAGCGGCTGGCCGAACGCAAGGAAGGCCGGACGCTGGAGGTGGTCGCGCGGCAGGTGGACGCAGTGATCGAGCGCTGTGGCGCGGTCGGCTTTCGGGGTGCGGTCATTGCCTACGAACCGCGTTGGGCCATCGGCACCGGCATGACGGCCAGCCCGCAGCAGGCGCAGGAAGTCCACGCGTTCATCCGCGGGCACTTGGCGCTGCAGGATGCTAAAATCGCCGACGAGGTTCGTATCCTCTACGGCGGCAGCGTCAACGCTGGTAATGCGGCAGAGCTGTTTGCGATGCCCGATGTGGACGGTGGTCTGATCGGCGGCGCCTCGTTAAAGGCAGATGAATTTTTGGCAATCCTGGCAGCGGCCGGCCGCTGACGGGAGCGGCGGCATTTCGCCGCCCGTGGAACAGGTTCGTAAATGATGCATATCGTTTTGACAGCGGTTCAGTTCGTCAGCTGCTTCGGCATCATCGCCCTGGTGCTGATCCAGCGCGGCAAGGGTGCCGATGCCGGTGCCGGATTCGGCGCCGGCGCCTCCGGTACGGTATTCGGTGCGCGCGGTGCGGGCACCGCCCTGTCGCGCGCGACCGCGATCCTGGTGGCGGTGTTCATGGTGAACAGCCTGGCGCTGGCCTACATGGGTACCAAGAGGGCCGAGGCGCCGAAGACGATCTTTGATACGGCCGCCGAGAGTGCGTCCGCGCCGGCGAGCAGCCCGCTCTCAATCAGCGTGCCCGCCGCGGGTGCAAATTCGGGCGCGACGCCGGCTCCTGCACCAGCGACGCCCGCTGCGGCCAGCAGCGCGCCGAAGTAATCTTTCCCGACCAGCAATGCCGACGTGGTGGAATTGGTAGACACACTAGCTTGAGGGGCTAGCGCGTAACAGCGTGCGAGTTCGAGTCTCGCCGTCGGCACCACATCTTGGGTTATGGCTGCTACAATCGAAAGCGAGCATTTGGCTGTGAAGTTTTAAGAGCATGCTGGGTAATTATCTTCCAGTCCTGATCTTCCTGATCATCGCCTCAGCCCTTGCAGTGATCATGCTGGGCTTGGGTTCGCTGCTCGGGCGCCTCTCGACCCGCGCCAAGAGCGATAAAGAGAAGCTCTCGCCCTACGAGTGCGGATTCGAGGCCTACGAAGACGCGCGCATGCGCTTCGACGTTCGCTACTACCTGGTCGCCATCCTGTTCATCGTTTTTGATCTGGAGATCGCGTTCCTGTTCCCGTGGGCGGTCGCCCTCGCGAAGATCGGGGTCTTCGGTCTGCTCGCGATGGCCATTTTCCTCGCCATCCTCGTGGTCGGATTCATCTACGAGTGGAAGAAGGGAGCACTGGAGTGGGATTAGACGTGGAGGATGGACCGGAGGGATTCGCCGAACGCGGCTTCATGACCACGCAGGTCGACAGCCTGGTGAACTGGGCGCGCACCGGGTCGCTGTGGCCGATGACCTTCGGCCTGGCCTGCTGCGCCGTCGAGATGATGCACGCCGGGGCCTCGCGCTATGACACGGACCGCTTCGGCGTCGTGTTCCGTCCGAGCCCGCGCCAGTCGGACGTGATGATCGTCGCCGGCACCCTGGTGAATAAGATGGCGGCGCCCCTGCGCAAGGTCTATGACCAGATGTCCGAACCGCGCTGGGTGATCTCCATGGGGTCGTGCGCCAACGGCGGCGGCTACTATCACTACTCGTACGCGGTCGTGCGCGGCTGCGACCGCATCGTGCCGGTGGACGTGTACGTTCCGGGCTGCCCGCCCACGGCCGAAGCGCTGATCTACGGCATCATCCAGTTGCAGAAGAAGATCCAGCGAACCAGCACCATCTTTCCAGGTGCGCGCGCAGCCAGTTAGTTTGCGGAGTAGCACAGATTGAGCGAGCACATCGAGGCTCTCGCAGGGCAGATCGACGCGCAGCTGCAGGGGCGCGCCAGGCGCATGCCCGCGCTGGCCACCGAACTGACCATCGAGGTGGCCGAGGCCGAGCTGCTGAGCGTGGCGTGGATCCTGCGCGATCATCCGCAATTGCAGTTCGAGACGCTCATTGATGTGACCGTGGTCGACTACTCGCAGTTCCGTCTCGAGCAATGGGCGACGCATTCGGCGACCGAGACCGGCTTCAGCCGCGGCCGTATTCCGCCGGCGCCCGCCGAGGAGCATGCACCGCCGCCCAGGCCCGCCGCCGGCGCGCGCTTCGCCGTGGTCTACCACCTGCTGTCGGTCAGCCACAACCGGCGGCTGCGCGTGCGGGTGAAGTGCGAGAACGAGGAGGAGCCGGTGGTCGACTCCGTGGTCGAAATCTGGGCGTCCGCGAACTGGTTCGAGCGCGAGGCCTTCGATCTGTTCGGCGTGTTCTTCCGCAATCATCCCGATCTGCGCCGCATCCTCACGGACTACGGTTTCGTCGGCCACCCGTTCCGCAAGGACTTTCCGCTCAGCGGCAACGTCGAAGTGCGCTACGACGCCGAGCGCAAGCGGGTCATCTATCAGCCGGTGAGCATCGAGCCACGGGTGCTGGTGCCGCGGGTGATCCGCGATGACAATCGCTACAACCCCGCGCTCAAGGATGCGCCGCCGAAATGAGCGAGATCCGCAACTACACGATGAACTTCGGGCCGCAGCATCCGGCCGCGCATGGCGTGCTGCGCCTTGTCCTGGAGATGGATGGCGAGGTCATCCAGAAGGCCGATCCGCATATCGGCCTGCTGCACCGGGGCACGGAGAAGCTGGCGGAGTCGAAACCGTACAACCAGTCGATCGGCTACATGGACCGGCTGGATTACGTCTCGATGATGTGCAACGAACATGCGTACGTCCTGGCCATCGAGAATCTGCTGCAGATCACGCCCCCGGAGCGTGCGCAGTACATCCGCGTGATGTTCGATGAGCTCACGCGCATCCTCAATCACCTGATGTGGCTCGGTGCTCACGCCCTGGACATCGGCGCCATGACGGTGTTTCTGCTCGCGTTCAAGGAGCGCGAGGAACTGATGGATGTCTACGAGGCGGTGTCGGGTACGCGCATGCATGCCACCTACTACCGTCCCGGCGGCGTGCACCGCGACCTGCCGGACTCGATGCCGCGCTATCAGGCTTCCAAGTGGCGCTCGCAGAAGGACGCGGACCGCTCCAACGCCTCGCGCCAGGGGACGATGCTGGATTTCATCGGCGCCTTTGTCGATCGGTTTCCGAAGAGCGTCGATGACTACGAGACCCTGCTCACCGACAATCGCATCTGGAAGCAGCGCACCGTCAACATCGGCGTGGTGACGCCGGAGCGCGCCCTGCAGCTGGGTTTCACCGGCCCGATGCTGCGCGGCTCGGGGATCGAGTGGGACCTGCGCAAGAAGCAGCCCTACGAGGTCTATGAGCGGATGGACTTCGACGTTCCGGTGGGCGTGAACGGTGACTGCTACGACCGCTACCTGGTGCGCATCGAGGAGCTGCGTCAGTCGACGCGCATCGTGCGCCAGTGCGTGGACTGGCTGAAGGTGCACCCCGGTCCGGTGATGGTCGCGGAGCGCAAGGTGCGTGCCCCGCGCCGCGAGGAGATGAAGGAGGACATGGAGTCCCTGATCCATCACTTCAAATTCTTCACCGAAGGCTATTGCGTGCCGGAAGGGGAAACCTACGCCGCGATCGAGGCGCCCAAGGGCGAGCTCGGCGTGTACCTGGTATCCGATGGCGCCAACAAACCTTATCGGCTGAAGGTGCGGGCGCCGGGCTTCGTGCACCTCTCCGCCCTCGATGAGATGGTGCGGGGTCACATGCTCGCCGATGTCGTGGCCGTGATCGGCACTCAGGACATCGTCTTTGGGGAGGTCGATCGCTGATGTCTGCCATGGGTGCCGCGGCGTTGCTCTCCGAGCATACGCGCCGGGAAATCGATCATTGGGTCGCGAAATTCCCGCCCGACCGCAAGCGCTCGGCGGTGCTGGCCGCGCTGCGTTTCACGCAGGAACAGAACGACGGGCATCTGACCACCGAACTCATGGATGCGGTGGCCGTGTACCTCGAGCTGCCGCCGATCCAGGTGTACGAGGTCGCGAGCTTCTACTCGATGTACGAGCTGCATCCCTGCGGCCGCCACCACGTGAGCATCTGCACCAACATCTCCTGCATGCTGCGCGGCGGCGAGGCGCTGGTGGCCCACGCCGAGAAGCACCTGGGCATCAAGCTCGGCGAAAGCACCGCGGATGGCCGCATCCTCCTCAAGCGCGAAGAGGAATGCCTGGCGGCCTGCACCGGCGCGCCGATGATGATGATCGACCATCATTTCTATGAGCACCTCACCCCGGAAACGGTCGAGAAGCTGCTGGATGACCTGAAATGAGCTCAATCCACGACCAATACGCCGCCAAGTTCAATCTCAATCTGTTCGAGTCACTGCACCTGCCGGACTCCTGGACGCTGGACACCTATCGCAAGATCGGCGGCTACCAGAGCTGGGAGAAGATCCTGGCCGGCGGCCTGACGCAGGAACAGGTGATCGACCAGGTCAAGGCCTCGGGACTGCGGGGCCGCGGCGGGGCGGGCTTCCCGACCGGCATGAAGTGGAGCTTCATGCCGCGCAGCTCGCCGATCCAGAAGTACGTGGTGTGCAATTCGGACGAGAGCGAGCCGGGCACCTGCCATGACCGCGACATCCTGCGCTTCAACCCGCACGCGCTCATCGAAGGCATGGCCATCGGCGGCTTCGCGATGGGCGCGACCGTGGGCTACAACTACATCCGTGGCGAGTTCCTGGGCGAACCGGTGCCGCGGTTCGAGGCGGCGCTCGAGGAAGCCTACGCGGCGGGTCTGCTCGGCAAGAACATCAAGGGTTCGGGCATCACCTTTGACCTGCACACCTTCATCGGCGCGGGCGCCTACATCTGCGGCGAGGAGACGGCGCTGCTGGATTCGCTGGAAGGCAAGCAGGGCAAGCCGCGCTTCAAGCCGCCGTTTCCGGCGAATTTCGGTCTGTACGGCAAACCGACGACCATCAACAACACCCAAAGCTTCGCCTCGGTGCCGGCCATCCTGCGCAAGGGCGCGGAGTGGTTCGCGGGACTGGGGCCGAAGAACGCCGGCGGCACCAACATTTTTTCCGTGTCCGGCCACGTCAACAATCCCGGCAACTTCGAGCTGCCCATGGGAGTGCCGTTCCGCGACCTGCTCGAGATCGCCGGGGGCGTCTGGAAGGGCCGTAAGCTCAAGGCCGTCATCCCCGGCGGCTCCTCGGTGCCGGTGGTTCCGGCCGAACTCATCATGAACGTCAACATGGACTATGACTCCATGAAGACGACCGGTTCATCGATCGGTTCGGCCGCGGTCATCATCATGGATGAGACCACCTGCATGGTGAAGGTGCTGGAGCGCCTGGCGCGCTTCTACACCTCCGAGTCCTGCGGGCAGTGTACGCCGTGCCGCGAGGGGACCGGGTGGATGGACCGCATGCTCAAGCGGATCCTCGCCGGTCAGGGGCGACGCGAGGACCTCGCGTTACTGCTCGATGTGGCCAATCGCATCGAGGGGCACACCATCTGCGCGCTGGGGGATGCGGCGGCGTGGCCGGTGCAGAGTTTCCTGAAGCATTACCGCCACGAATTCGAGTACATGATCGATCACGGCGGCCGCAGCATCGTCGAAGCCCAGGGCCTGGCCGCGGCTTAAGAGAGACAGAAATGGCAGACGAGTTCGTCAATGTGGAAGTGAATGGCGTGCCGATGAAGGCGCGCAAGGGCGAGATGATCATTCGCGTCACCGATGCGAATGGCGCCTACGTGCCGCGCTTCTGTTACCACGACAAGCTGTCGATCGCCGCGAACTGCCGCATGTGCCTGGTGGAAGTCGAGAAGGCACCCAAGCCCCTGCCGGCCTGCGCCACACCGGTCGCGGAAGGGATGAAGATCTTCACCCAGTCGCAGAAGGCGACCGGCGCGCAGCGCGCCACCATGGAATTCCTGCTCATCAATCATCCCCTGGATTGCCCGATCTGCGATCAGGGCGGGGAGTGCGAGCTGCAGGATCTGGCGGTCGGCTTCGGCCGTGACATTTCACGCTTCGCCGAGCGCAAGCGCGTGGTCAAGGATGAGTCACTGGGGCCGCTGGTCTCCACGGACATGACCCGCTGCATCCAATGCACCCGCTGCATCCGCTTCACGCAGGAAATCGCCGGCGTGCAGGAACTGGGCATGGTGGGTCGCGGCGAGAACAGCTCGGTGCGCGCCTTCGTCGAGCGCACCGTGGATCATGAACTCTCGGGCAACATCATCGACCTGTGTCCGGTGGGCGCGCTGAATTCCAAGCCGTTCCGCTTCAGCGCGCGCGCCTGGGAAATGATCGCGCATCCGCTGGTATCACCGCACGATGGCGTCGGCACCAACCTGTTCGGCCACGTGCTGCGCGGCAGACTGATGCGGGTGGTGCCCCGCGACAACGAGGCCATCAACGAAACCTGGATCGCGGACCGCGACCGCTTCAGCTACGAGGGCGTGTACAGCGCCGACCGCGTGGGCGCACCACTGATCCGCGAAGCCAACAGCTGGACCCAGGTGAGCTGGGAATCGGCGCTGGCGGTTGCCGTCGACGGGCTGCGCAAACATGCCGGCAGCCTGGGCTCGCTGAGCAGCGCCTCGGGCACCACGGAGGAACTGTACCTGTTGAACCGGCTGACCCGGGGGCTGGGTTCGCAGAATATCGACCACCGCCTGCGCCGCCGCGATTTCAGCGACCAGGCGGCCGATGCGCTGTACCCGAATCTCGGCATGCGCATCGCCGATGTGGACCACTTGAATGGCCTGCTGGTGATCGGTGCGAATCTGCGTCGCGAGGTGCCGGTGCTGGCGCATCGGGTCCGCAAGGCGTCCCTGGCCGGGGCCGCGGTGGCGTTCCTGAATCCTGCCGTCTTCGAATACAAGTTCAAAGTCGCGGCCTATCTGAAGTCGGCGCCGTCCGCGCAAGTGGCGGATCTCGCCGCGGTACTGGCCGCACTCGGCTCGAAGACCGGGACTGCGATTCCCGCGCATCTGGCGGCCGTGACCGGCGCCGCCAGGCCGAACGATGCGCACCAGGCCGTGGCGGCGGCGCTGCTGTCGGGACCGAAGCGGGCGGTATGGCTCGGCGCCCTGGCGCTGCGGCATCCGCAGTACGCCGACCTGCGGGCGCTGGCCGGCGCCATTGCCCAGATCTGCGGCGCCTCCTTCGCCGAGCTCGCCGAAGGCGGCAATGCGGCGGGCGCCTATCTCGCCGGGTGCGTGCCGCATCGCGAAGCCGGGGGCAAGGTTCTCGCCAGCGGCGGCAAGACTGCAGCCGAGATGCTGC
>Ga0210391_10005158_pt1 | contig 10774 bp, 10 predicted proteins | sample IncBWC12OmetaG_FD_160573 | JGI IMG/M metagenome (GOLD analysis project Ga0210391, IMG submission 160573) | Forest soil microbial communities from Barre Woods Harvard Forest LTER site, Petersham, Massachusetts, United States - Inc-BW-C-12-O ...
ACCTGGGCGTGCTCCTCCGACTTCCTGGAGGATCCGTGCGTTATGACGATCAGGGGATGCTTCCCTGGCAGTTCCGCGTAAACCAGCAGCGCATCGAGACCACCAGGGGACGCCGATACCCATGGAATCTTGATCTCGCGTTCAACGTAGCGCTGCGCGCTTGCGCCAAAGAATGCCGTCAGCAGAACCAAGAGGCCGAAGTGGAACAAGGGTGGCTGACTTTGCACAGAAGAACATTACAACGGATATGCAGGCAGTTGGCGTGAATTACTCGGTTTGCGGCTAGAACGTGAACCAGAGTTCACACTGATCACCCGACTCGGGAGCTAGCGAAGCTTATGTTTCCCGGCGGGCAGCTGCCAAGCCCCACTGCAGCGCCCCTTGTTCGTCGGCTCATCCGGAAGTATTGCAGCGAACAACTGCCATGGATCCGCAGCGGCAGGAGCTGGGACCTTTTCACGTTCCTATCGTGCCTATGAGAGTCAAGGCGCCGGTGGCAGCGTCGATGCTGTACATGGAAACCTCGTTCGAGGCGGCGTTTGTCACATAGGCGAACTTTCCGGACGGATGGACGGCTATCGAGGCAGGAGACATCCCGGCAGCAATCGTTCCTACGGGCGTCAGGGCTCCGGTGGTGGCGTTGATGGTGTACATCGAGACGTCGTTCGAGTTGAAATTCGCAACGTAAGCGAACTTGCCAGATGGATCCACTCCCACGGAGACAGGATTTGTTCCCGCAGCAATCGTTCCTACGGACGTTAAGGCCCCAGTCGTGGCGTTTATGGTGTACATCGAGACGTCGTTCGAGTTGGAATTCGTCACATAAGCGAACTTGCCCGCAGGATCTACGGCTATAGAGACAGGGTCTGTTCCGGTGGCGATCGTCCCTATGGAGATTAGGGTCCCAGTCGTGGCGTCGATGGTGTACATGGAGACGTCGTTCGAGCCGAAATTCGTTACATAGGCGAACTTGCCCGCAGGATCGACAGCCACGGAGTCGGGACTTGTTCCTGCGTCGATGATCCCAATGGACGTCAAGTCCCCGGTAGTGCTGTTGATGCTGTACATCGAGACGCTGGATGAACTGCCGGAGCCGCCGTACGGGAAAGCTCCCCCGTCCGCCGCATAAGTGAACTTGCCGGATGGATCCAACGCCACCGAATTGAAAAACTCCGGAGTTCCGTTTATCCCTGTTCCGCCTATCACTCCCGTGGACGTTAAGGCCCCCGTCGCGGGATTGATGGCGTACGTCAAGACGCTGCCAAAATCGATATCCCACACATTTCCCGAACTCGCCACGTAGGCGAACTTGCCAGAAGGATCTACGGTCACGGAGTCGGTTGATTCGTCATTTGAAGGCACCGGTGGTCCGATGGATGCTAAAGCCCCGGTGGTGGGGTTGATCGCGTACATGGACACGTAGCCTTGGGCAGAGCAGCCCGCACTCGCCACATAGGCAAACTTTCCGGCAGGGTCCACAGCGATTGACTGCGGATCAACGGCTCCTGTCGTTATTGTGAAGGTCGAGGTGTTCGAAGTAGCACCGCCGGGTCCAGGGTTGAACACTGTGACCGCGGCTGTCCCGACGGCGGCAATGTCACTCGCCGAAATCTGAGCAGTGAGCACGACGTTCTCGTCAAAGGCGGTCGGCCGGTCGCTGCCATTCCAGCGGACGACGGAACCGGGCACAAAATTTTGCCCAACTACCGTCAACTGATTATCTACTGAATCGACGAACTGCTCTCCTGCGGGGACGCAGCTTGGAGATAGAAAACTGATCGTCGGAACGGTGCTAGCGCTGCTGGTGACGGTGAAGTTAATTGCATTCGAGGTGCCACCGCCGGGCGCGGGGTTGGTCACTGTCACGGCGGGCGTGCCGGTTGAGGCGATGCTGGCAGCAGGGATGGCCGCAGTCAATTGCGTAGAGTTGACAAAGGTGGTGGCGGGCGCCGACCCGCCGAACTTTACCATCGAAGATGCGACGAAATTCGTCCCATTGATCGTAAGTGTGAAAGCCGCACCGCCAGCAACGGCGCTGTTTGGCGAAATTGTGGTGATCGTTGGAGTGGGGGGCGGGGACTGATCGTTGACTGACTGACTCGTGCCGCCTCCGCATCCCCAAACGCCAATCAGCGCGACGATAAGCAGTGCAATGGTTCGCGAATGAAACCCCACGTGCCTGATCGATCTAGATCGCCCGAGGGTGCGTGAATTTTGAATCGAGATTAGAATCAATAGGAAGTTCTTCATGACCCCTCCCGGAGAACGCAGACGTTGTACAGGAGGCCCTGGGCCGCGTCATCGAAGTCTTACTAACTGGGATAACGGATTTGTTCCCGAGTTTTTCTGCCGTTTGCGGGTTCGTTCTGAGTTCCGAACGGCTGTGCTCTGTGCCAATCTCCGCACGGGCTTTTCTTGGCACGTTTGAGAGATGGTGATGACCGCTCGGAAAACGTTTCTCGGTCTTCGAGAAAACTGCGGAACGAGAACAGCGGTCGGAACGGCGCCGGGAACTCCAACCTTCCACGGCTGCTTATCTATGTAATCGGAAATGGCAGGCAAAACCCGACAGGAGGGCAAAAAGAATTAAAGCCGCGAGCCAGTATCGAGAGCGTAAGTGCCTGGGCTTTCTTCCTCGCGACTAACCGGGAACTAGTGAGCTACCACGAGGGCCGAGCGACATAAGTGCCTTGGCGTCAGGCTGCTACGGCTTTATCTCCCATCACTGACTCTGACGGGACATGCTTCCTCGCAGTCGGAGCGGGAATTGCGCTGGGTGCAATAGCAGGCGTTTTTCCGACTCGCAAACTGGTCTCTCCGGGGCAAGATACGAGCGTCAAGTCCTGGTAAACTCCGTAACCGTCCAAGTGGATTTTTCCAGTTTCCGGTTACGCGACTTACCAGGACTTACGGCGCCAAATGATGTAAATTCTTGGCTCGATAGAGTTCTGACCGCTGAATGTGTCAGCACGCTGGAGATCCCAATGCGACGAATCCGCTATTCGGTAGCGATGAGTTTGGATGGGTACATCGCCGGGCCGAATGGAGAAGCGGACTGGATCATCATGGACCCGGAGATTGATTTCACGGCATTATTTAACCAATTCGACACCCTCCTTATGGGACGCCTTACTTTTGAGGCGATGGTGAAACAGGGCAGCGCAGTGATGCCCGGAATGACGACATTTGTATTTTCGCGGACGCTACGGCAGTGTGAGTATTCGGAAGTGACGATCGTGGCTGGCAACGAGAAGGAGACGGTATCCTCCCTTCGGGCGAAGCCTGGCAAGGACATCTGGTTGTTTGGAGGCGGCTCGCTCTTTCGTAGTTTCCTCGATGCAAGGCTTGTAGACAGCGTTGAGGTCGCTGTTATCCCGGTACTTCTCGGCGACGGGGTTCCCCTGCTTCCAGCTCCCGCCAAACAGGCGAAGCTGAAGTTGACTGGCCAGAAGTTATACAAGACAGGAATCGTATCGTTGCAATATTCGGTGAAATAATCCGCCAGTGCCTAACCGGAAACTGGCCCTCAATTTCCGGTAACGCGAACTAATTAGGAGTTTGGCGAGTTGATTCAGACCCTGGGCCTATCGATGATAGGCCACCCAAAGCGCAACCAGAATCACAACGACGATGCCAATGCCCGCACCTATGAGTGTGAGTTTACCGGCATTGCGCTTGCGCAGCCGGATCGTATCCGCCGTCGCCTGATTCTCCATCGTGCTTAAAAACTTGTTGGTCAAACGGGAAAGGCGAAGCATGCGATCCTCCTCGTCAGCAAGAGACGGCCTATTCTAGTCCCAAGTCCTGATTAACGCAGTAACCGTCCAAGTGGATTTTTCCAGTTTCCGGTTACGCGACTAATCGGGCAGTTGAAAAATGTTCGTCAGTTTTCCTTGGAACGGCTCGAAGGCGAGAGTGTATTTTCTGGTGTGGCCGTCCCCGCAATCCGCCTCCATTCGAACAATCCATTCAAATCTTCCGAATGAGCCGACATGGCCCGAATTAGGCCATCCTTGAAACCAAATAGGAGAGAATTCCCGGCCATCTGGCAGTTTCGAATTCTCGGGCGATAGAACCCTCAACCCGAGCGATTTTTCCAGCTCTGGCAGATGTAGAGATTTCGTAAAGTCATTCTCGTCTGCTGGACCATAGAGTGCACCGGCAGATTTCAGAGCGTCAGCCGCCTGCTCGTCCGACCACTCGGGGTGCGATTGGACAAGACTCGCTATCGCTTTGTTCTGCTTCGAATTGGCTAGGTCGCCTTCAATGATTAGCTGCATTAGACCCCATTTAGGGGTCACCCAAGTTGAGCCTTCGAGGAAGGCTGTATTTTCCGGTGGAGCGATGGGCTTGCCAGTCTTTGGGTCTACCAGATAGTCCCACGACGTGTCTGAGCTAAAGCGTTTTATCGTAAATTGAAGCCCGGTAAACTCTCCCCAAACATCTGAGTCCGCAGGGTGCTCGGCAGAAAAAACGACTTGCCTGCTATTTCCAAATACCTCGGGATAGAAAATCCTTAACACAGTTTGGGTGACCGTGAAAGCATTTGTGGACGTGGCAAAAGGCGAACGCTGAGTTGCTCCAATCGTCGAAGCGGCAAGAACTGCGACGACCAAGGTCAAATACCGCACAAGTTGGCATTGCACGTTCAAGCGAGGAACCGAGTTGCGGCGTGCGCTCATGACCCTATTAGACACCGACGGACGGAGTCCCGAGCCACGCTTGCGCGACGGTGCTCCCGTTCGAGCAACTCCTGATTAACGCGCCAACCGCGCATGTGATTCAAGTTTCCGGTTACGCGACAAACCAGGCAAGTGGAATCGAATCGGTAAACACAAGCGCGTTGCTCGCGATCTATCCCAGCGAGTACCGCGCCAGCACAGGCTTCCTGGAGCGGACTTATCGGGAGTTAACGCCTGCTTCTCAATTCAATTTGAGGCAAATTAGACTATGGCCAGAAAATTTAATGTGATCGCAATCGGAACAGGGTCAGCCACACCGCGATTTTGGTTTTACTGGTAGGGCCGCTGCTTGCTGTGCCCCAGCTCGCCCGGGCGTCAAGATTTTCGAAGGCCGTCGTTGCACTTGCATTTGGTTTTGTGAATTGTGCTGTGGCGCAACTCATCCTTCAATCCCGCACCGCGGGATCGAAGGGCTGCGCCAGTTGCCCGGACCGGAAGCCGAACTAAGAGTTCGATGGCACAGTTGTAGAGACGCTGTGTCTAAAACGGCACCCTCGCCCGCGGCGAGGATGCGGCACCGTCAAAATCTAAAGGCCCACGTCCCAGAGGTGTGGAAGGGACGGTTTCCCGCCGCAATTCTCGTGAGTCACAGCGAATAGTTCGCGCAGTCAATGCGCGCGGACCATGGCCGAGACCTGCCGGAGGAAAATGTGTGCAGTATTGAACAGACGGAAAAACTTGCCGTTCGATATAAGCAGAAGGTCCTGGCGGATGTTGTCCTTTATTAAACAACCAGCAAACTTGAAGTCTCGTATATCCCTGGCGCGGCCGCTGGCAATTTAGAACGCCTCGTAACCCGGTGAAGGAGAGACGCATGAGCAAATTAAAGGTTGTTCAAATTGGGATTCTGGCGTTTCTCTTGGCCATAGTAATTGCCGGGTGCGGCGACCCGGACAAGAATAATGGAACGAACCCCAGTTTTATCCCGCCCGCAGTGGTGGCGGCGTCTGTACTTCCGCCAAACGGATCTTCAGGGATCTGCCCCAACACGGTTGTCACCGCAATATTCACTAAGGCGATGAATCCTGCGACGATCAACACCACGACTTTTACTTTGACCTCGAGCGGAGGAAGCGTTACGGGGGCAGTTACCTACGATCCTACAACCGATACTGCTACCTTTACGCCTGCATCCCCGGGCCTCGCAGTGAATACCGTATATACCGCCACGATCACCACGGGGTCGGCTGACACCTTCGGCAATAATCTGGCAGCTAATTTCAGTTGGATGTTCACGACCCAGGCCGCGGCGTGCGCGGGCCCGCCGGTTGTCCCGTTGCTAACGGCTGGAAACTTCAAAGTCCTGGCCGGCAGCACGGTCACAAACACGAACACCCCAACTACTGTTTCGGGCGGAGATCTTGGACTTAGCCCGGGAACCTCGGTGACGGGATTCCCTCCGGGAGTACTCGTTGCTCCTGCAGTTATGCACGTGGCCGATCCCACCGCGGCGCAGGCACAGCTCGATTTGACGGCGGCTTATAACTACGCTGCCGGTATCGTCTTACCTGCGCCGCAAGTCCTTGCCGGAGATCTAACGGGCCTTACTCTTGCAGAGGGCACTTACAAAACCTCGAGTTCGACAGGGATCTTAACGGTCGGAGGTATCCTCACTCTGACCGGAAATTCCAGCTCTGTATTTGTCTTTCAGATCGGTTCCACACTGACCACTCTGTCCACCACGCAGGTGGTGCTCACCGGCGGGGTCTTGCCTAGCAATGTGTTTTGGCAAGTGGGAAGCTCGGCCACCCTTGGAACGAACTCCATTTTCGTGGGCAACATTATGGCCCTTGCATCAATCACGTTGAATACTGGCGCAACCCTGCAAGGCAGGGCGCTGGCACGAAATGGCGCGGTCACGCTGGACGACAATACGATCTTTGATCCTTAAACTGAGGCATCCGGGAGTGGGATTAGCTTGAGGCCGGTTCAGTAAGGATCAGGCTGGAAGAACGGGGTTGCGCGTTATTCGCACTAGGAGGAATATTCGCATGCCATCTCTATCAAAGAGCGATCTGAGCCGTGTTTTGGCAATGCTGGCGCCCATGATCGTTGCCCTGTGTTTGTTTGGCACCCCCGCCGCAGCGCAGGACCAGCCTGCTCCCAAGTGGGAGATTTTCGGCGGATATTCTTTCCTGTATCCCAACGCGACTGTCCACGGTGTCCTTCCACTGGGAGTGCTTCCCTTGAGCAGCAACCTGGAATCGAATCCGCGCGGTGGTGGAGCAAGCGTTACCTACAATTTCAACCGCTGGGCGGGCATCACTCTTGATGCCAGTAAGGAATGGAGCGCCGGTGAAGTCGGGGTCGCCAAGCGAATTGACGACGCCGGTTTCTCGAATGTCTCCCTGGGGCCGAAATTCACCTACCGCACCGAACATCTTTCCCCATTTGTCGAGGCGTTGCTGGGCGAACATCATCTTTCGCCGGATGCCTTCCACGATGTCACCAAGTTGGGATTCATGGTCGGCGCAGGCCTTGACTTGAACTTGAGCAGGCACTTCGCTCTCCGGCTGATCCGGGCCGACTATGTATTCTCAAATTACCGGTATGGTCCCTCGAATGTGACTCCGGCCACTGACCTCCGGGGTGTGAGGGTGGAGTCTGGAATCGTTATCCTGTTGGGCGGCGGAGAACCCCCCGTGCCACCCAGCGCGACCTGCTCGCTGCAGCCGAGCGAAGTCTTTGCTGGAGAAGAAGTGGTCGTGACCGCCAGCGGATCGAATTTCAATCCCAAGAGCACGGTCAGATACAGCTGGAGCGGCATGCAGGTGAAAGTTTCCGGGACTGATGCTTCCGCGCGGATCGACACGATCGGTTTGCAGCCCGGCTCCTACGGGGCCACCGCCAGCTTGAGCGATGGCAGCAAAAACGGTGTTGCCTCCTGTAGTGCCAAGTTCATCGTGAAACAGCCCCGACCGCCGGTGATTGCATGCTCGTCAAATCCGCCAAGTGTGCAGACAGGCGGGACGTCAACCATCAGCTCGATCGCGAGCAGCCCTGATCGACGCGGGCTGACTTACAGCTACTCCGCAAGCTCCGGCGACATCTCCGGCAACACTGCCACCGCTACGCTGGCTACACAAGGCGCACAACCAGGCGCCATCACCGTCACTTGCAACGTGAGCGACGACCGCAATCCACCGCTCACGGCCTCATCGACAACAAGCGTGACCGTGGAAGCTCCGCCGGCTCCGGCCCCTGAGATCGCGCAGTTGGAGGTCAAGCTTGCCCTGCATAGTATTTACTTTCCGACCGCTCGCCCCACCGTCGAGAAACCCGACGGCGGCTTGGTCGAGAGTCAAGCGAATATCCTGGTAATTCTGGCCCAGGACTTCACGAAGTACCTGACCTACAAGCCGGACGCTCACCTGATTCTCGGTGGCCACGCGGATCACCGCGGCTCGGAGGAATACAACAAGGGCCTGACGGAGCGCCGCGTAGACCGGACGAAGAGTTTCTTGATTGAACACGGCATTCCTGCGGACCACATTGAGACGCGGTCTTTTGGCAAGGATGAGAACCTGACTGAGGGACAAGTAAAACAACTGATGGACCAGGATCCCGACTTGAGTCCGGACGAACGGAGCCAGATGCTTAGTCATTTGTCGGTGCTGGTCATGGCCAACAACCGGCGCGTAGACGTCACTTTGAGCACCACGGGAGAACAATCGGTTCGCCGGTATCCGTTCAACGCAAAAGATTACTTGGCGCTGATCAGCACGAGCGGCGGAGAAAAGACGACAGGGGCCAAAAAGAGGGTAAAGCAAAAGTGAGTCCGGAGATCCAATGGTGAAGCGACCACCCGGGATCTGATCGCCCGGGTGTCTGTAGTAAGAAATAGCCCATTCAGTTAACAACAGGGTGCATAGTGTGCCGTTTTGAACAGGTTTGCCCGACCCGGTTCCCATAAGCTAGTCATCGGTTGCCCTTGAACCATTTCCGGGGGGCAGTTCGCGAAGAGGCTGGCCCCGTTAATCTAGTGAACTTTCAATGGCTTCACGAGTTTTGCCATCGCATCACGGCAGGCGGCAAGAGGGACTCGGTGACCCCATGAAGCACGAACCCAAAGTCATCAGCATCCAGCGCACGTCTGCTTTTCGGCTGGACCCAATTTTGACCGGCGAAGAAGCAATCGTACTGCGCGCTCTTGCGGGCGGCCTCACCGACCGACAGGTGTGTCACGAACTCCGTATGAACCCAAATACTTTCCTCAGCATGATGCGCGACACCGGCGAAGTTCGTATCTAACCTGAGAAATCCAGGCCCCGCAATTTCTGTCAGTCTTCTTCCATTCATTGCCGACCTTCTCGAATACCCACGTAGCGCCGTTTCCACACAGGGAGCCACACCAAAACCTGTAACTTACAACGGCGTGAGTGCGCTCTTTATCGAACGCGATCTCTGATAACGAGAAAAGCGCGGTGCCGAACGCGTCCTTGACTGCGGTGTCCACGGATTTACCTTCCCGCATCGTTTTGTCCGGATCGTTGTCATGCACGATCTTCTTTTGCTTTTTCGGATCGACCAGCCGCGCGACGTTGTTTGGCAAGATGTCTTGTGGCAGTTCGTGGAACGAGCGCGAAGCTGTCGCGAGGTTGTCTAACTGGATTCCCTTCATACAGCCACTGTTTGAGAGTCCGCTCAGCGGAGAGCTCGGGTCCAGCGGATAAGTAGTTGCTGACACGTTCAGGGTTCCCGGAGCGCCCGAGTTGTCTGGGGCGTTTCGTTGCAGAACGGCCCTGTAGATTGCGATCTCATCTGCGGTGAGATTCTCTATGCTCTTTGTGGGCTTTTGCGCTTGAGAATGCGCGACTGGGTACAGCAGTCCAATCTCAAGAATAATCGCAGCGAACAGCACCTTTCGCATCGGAGCCCTCCCGCGTTAAACGTGCGTACACCCAATTGGACACCGCCTAACGACAAGATAGGACAAATCATACGAGGGCAAGTGCCTGGTTAACGCGGAAACCGGACAAGTCAAATCCACGAGCTTTCCAGTCATTCGACCTTGAGAGCTGCAACAAAGACCCAACGCTTCGCAGGGCAATTCTAGATAACGGCAACGATAAATAAGATAAGCGGTAATCAACAAGAAGCATATACTATTGGTGGTAATCTTCTATGCGAATGCCTAGCCTTCAGCAGCTGAAGGATCATCAGCAGTTGTTACGATTACAGCTTTGTTCATCCTCGATCGCTATGTCTGTTCTTCTAGCTGCCACCGCGCTTGCCCTCCCTGCGTTCGCTTATGATTATCCGCTGTCTTCAGAAACCATCCGCGACGCCTATTTCCTTGGAAAAGGATCGGGTAGTGCGGGAGCCGACTTTCTCGCAGAATATGCTCACACCCTCCCCAAACTAAAGATTGGGGCATATACGTCTGTAGTCAGGCTGGAGACACCCTATACCCAGATCGCCGAACACGCTCGTGAAACCCTGAATTATGATTCCCAGGATGCGGTTAAAGATTTCTTGGACAAACCTGCGGTATTTCGGGTGTTTCTGGATATCTGCTCTAGATACCCGGATTCCAGCGTGGGAAGGTCGGAAGCCGGTAAAATCCGCATTAAGATGAGCCAGGAGAACAAAGAGATTGTTCCAAAATCCGTTGAACGGTCGCAGTACTACCCCTTTCAGGACTCTGGAGCGTTTATTCCAAGCATCGGAGAACATGTGCAGATGGAGTTCGACGCTGGGAAAATCGAGTCCTCTCCGTTGACGATTGAAATAGACACTCCTAACGGTCGGCATGCTGATACGACATTCGAGCTTTCAACGCTCAAGTGAAGGACCGGGAGATCGCTCGTACCTGAATAAGCCCGCGATAGCTTCGGACACAGCGCACCCTCGATACAAGTAATAAACTCTCCCGCGAATACTTAGTATTACATTCAATTATGGTGAGGATGCCCCACCTTTAGTTGAAACCTGAGAAAAGGAAGCAGCGGCTCTCGCCCGAACTCGGATAGAGTTCGGGTTGCGAATCCCTTTTAAAGGAGAGAGCCGCCGTGAGAAAGAGATACCAGAGG
>Ga0210391_10005160_pt1 | contig 10773 bp, 10 predicted proteins | sample IncBWC12OmetaG_FD_160573 | JGI IMG/M metagenome (GOLD analysis project Ga0210391, IMG submission 160573) | Forest soil microbial communities from Barre Woods Harvard Forest LTER site, Petersham, Massachusetts, United States - Inc-BW-C-12-O ...
TCCCTGGCAAATCATCGAGCAGCTTGCTCCTCGCTCGCCCCTCGAACTCTGCTTGCTCCCACCCGTCCTGCTGGATTACTACCTCAATGACTCAGGGGGTTACGATGTCCCTAGACTTCCCTAGAAAAGATTCGGCGGTTCAGCTTTATGTCCTGGCTTGAGTGACTGTTTTCTGGTTATCCTCTGGCGGAGTTGTCCTATGTGTTTTAGGGGCGTGAAATAATGCCTTCATCACCTTCTCAAAATCCTGACGAGCCTCGCGGCTTTGTTTATATTCTTTTGGCCGGATTTGCTTTTCTTGCGGGCGTTTTTTCGTCACGACATGGCTCCAAGTATCCTCAAGAGCACATGGACACCCGACATGCTAGTCACGAAACAGAGCGTCAGGGCGGGCAGCAAAATATACGTGGGAATGTCGCGATTAGTTATGCAGAAAAGGTAGTACAGTGCCACCGAGCCGAAAGTAATGAGCAGCAACGTATACAAAATTCGATAAGGAAAGCGACGTGGGCCACTTTCATTGCGGCCTCCATCTATGCTGGCATTAGTCTCGCGATTTGGTGTGAAATGCAGCATCAGACTCGCATACAGAGGCAAGTCTCGGTAAGTTCTGAACGTCCTTGGATTACCATAACCATCACTCTGGAGGAACCACTCCATGCCCATAGCGCATCCCCAGGGCTGACTTTTAATGGTGATGGGACTGCGAGCCTTAATGCCTTTATTGTTGTAAAGAATGTGGGGCATTCCATAGCTAAGTTTATTTATGTCCGACCACAAATGTATCCCCCCGTTTTTGATCGGCTGCTTACCGAACCAATCGTTAAACAAGCGTCTTGGTGTGAAAATGTTCGTAAAGAAACTCCTATAGACCTCCAACTTCCATCTCTCTTTCCAGGCGAAGAAAGTATAGAGAATTTCACTATCGGGATGAGTAAGCAGGATATTGCAGCGGCTGTGAAGGACGTAGCGTTCGCCAAAATCAATGCAATCGTTCCTGTTATTTATGGGTGTGTTAACTACAAGTCGGACGTTTTCGACGGCATCCACCAAACCCCGTTCCTTTATCAACTGATACCGATTCGAGTTGCTCCAGGAACTATTCCAGGCGCCCAATTGGAACTGATGAAGCTTTTCAAAGGAATGGGAGCTGATTAAAATAGCAGTGCTGTCACGGCGTAGGGCAATAGCACGCTTTGCGTGTTTTGTTTATTGCTGCCTGGCGAGTGTCAATTCTAACCAACTTACAAGAGGTTTAAACCCTTCAGAATCCGCGCTTACAAAAAAGGGGAAAGGGTGAGGGTACGTAATCCCAAACCTTATTCTCCTCTAGTCGACCGCAGAAACGGCTTTGTCCCTCGCTCTTAACAGCGGCATCTCGCGGCCTCGCGCCGTTACGTTTTCCACGGCCACGATCTTGCCGTTTCGCACCAGCAACGCATCATTGAAGTTGTTGACTGTGGTGCAAACGTGCCGCGGCAAGAGATAGAGCGCTTCGCCGACCGCAGGACCAGCCGCCCCCTCCTGAACCTGCAAAGGCAAATGCTCCTCGCTGGGAGAAAGCGGGGTTAGCTCGGAATGTCCCATTACAACGCAGGTGGGCACGCCCGAGTCCGCCGAGACGGACTTGTGTCCGCCATCGCAGGTGACAATCCCAACGCGCGGATGGCTTACTACGCGCGTCAAAACTAGCACCGCCGGCCGATAGCCGTACTCGTCCGGAAGCTGCGCCAAGCTCGATGCATCGCAATAAACAACCGTTCCTGGCGATACGCGGTGAACGAACCCTGCATTGCGAAAGCCCTCGAAGGAAAGTGAACTGGGCAGCGTGGGCGTTCCGGCGGTGATTACTTCCGGCACGCGAATTCCAATGCGCTCGATCTCGCTGATGATTTCGATCAAGCGAGTGTAGCCATGATGTGCCGCAACCGTGCGCTCCCGCACGTCCGGCTGCCGATGCTGCCCATCGTAATAATGCACTCCGCGAAACTCGAGACCGCTGGCCCCAATGGCTTTCGCCAGTTCGAAAACTTCGGCACCGTGTCCCTCGTCGATGCCGGTCCGGTTCATGCCGGGATTTATATCGATGAAAATTCCCAACCGGCTGGCGCGCCATTGTTGCAACTGTTCAGGGTTCTCGACCAGAACAGAGATGCGCACCTGGGGAAACTGCTCGGCCATCTCCCGCACGCGCCGCGCATTTGCGCCGATCACTGGGTACGCCACTAGCACATCCGCCGCGCCGCACTGGCAGGCCACCAAAAGCTCTAGCGTCGTCGCGCACTTAAAATTGCGAACGCCGCGCTCCACCAGCATCTGCAACGTGTAGCCCAACTTCGCCGTCTTGATGTGCACGCGCCAGCGATCGCCATCGCCGCCGAGCAGCGCCAGCGTCCGCTCAATATTGGAAGCAATATTTTCCGGATACACGGCGAGCGCAGGAGTCATCACGTCGTCGAGGTGGGACACCGCATAGCTCGGATCCCAAGCGTATTCACTGATCATGGATTTCTGGATAGTCATAGCGTCCTAGATGATAGCGCGCAAATCGTCGATTACGCACTCCGGCTACGCCGGCGACTCCGCAGTCGAACGTTCTGCGCTGGGCCTGCTGGTGATCCTCGCTGGCATTCCATTCTTCTACGACTGGCACAAATCCCCTCGCGCCGCGTTTTCAGCCGCCTCGTACAGTTAAGACCTGCAAAGGATGCACAATTCGAAGAGTCCAAATCGTATTCGACTTCGGGAACGGAACTGTCAGTTCTGACGATTACATCCGCGGCGTCCATGGAGGATCGTTAGACCGAGGTGTCGCATGACCGCGCCGTCAGGCAACCTGTCCACGACTTTCTCCGAGTCGCTCAACGAGAAACGTTTCGCGATATACGAAACGGTCGCTTCGGGATCCACACTGAGCGCATCCTACCTGACGATGAATGTGGCCGCTGCCCTGATCGCCGGTTTGGGGCTCATCGAAAACTCGCCTGCCACCATTATTGGCGCGATGTTGATCGCAATGCTGTACGGCCCAATTGTTGGCATCGGTCTTGGACTGGCCAAAGCAGACTTGCAATTACTCGGCCGCGCCCTTTTGGCGGAGTTCGTCGGCGCAGTTTTCGTGCTGGCAGCAGGCCTGTTGATCGGCGTCAGCACGAGCTACCTCACTATCGGTAGCGAAATACTCTCCCGCACTTCTCCTAGCCTGGTGGACCTACTTGTTGCTTTCGTTGGTGGCCTCGCCGGAGGCTTTACATTCGTCTCGACAGGGTTGAGTGGCGTCGTGGTGGGAGTGGCCATCGCCACCTCGCTAGTTCCTCCATTGACCACGTGTGGCATCTTGTTGGCTCGTCATTCGCCCTCTTTGGCAGCAGGCGCTTTTTTGCTGTTCCTTGCCAATTTCGCGGCCATCGCTCTGGGTGCGATGCTTGCCTTCTTTTTCGCCGGTCATCGTCCGGCGGCTGCGGACAAAGCCAAAAAGGTTCTCGTACCGCGCTTGGTTTGCCTAACTTTGGTTCTGCTTCTTGCGCTTCATTTGAACGGCACACTTCGACGCGCCAGCGCGCAATCGACAATGCAAAGCAATTTACGAAACGCACTGGCGCAGGAGATTGCGAAGATCCCGGGAGCGCGATTGGTCGACGTCACTCTGGCAAAACGGGATGGTAAACTTTTCGTGCGGGCAGTTGCGCGGACGCCGCAGCCGATATCTCCCGAGCAGGTCGCACGTCTTAACGATCTGGCTAATAATGTCACGGGACGAGATATTAGTCTTACGGTTAGGTCCGTGATTACCGCGGAAACGACCCGTTACGGCAACGTGTACGAGCCTGAGTTGCTTCCAGGTGAAACCCTTAATGAACGGTAATCGCCTATCGACGTCATCGTTTACAATCCTGTTCCGAAAGGAAGTCTATGCGATTATCTGCCCTCTGCCTTTTAGCATCTGTCCTGCTGCCATCGCTAGTTCACGCTCAAGCTCCTGTTTTCGCGATTACTCCGGAAGAAAGCACGATTAAGTTCTCCGTGAAGGCGTCGGTATCTCTAGAGGGCAGTTTCGACAAGTGGGACGCCAATCTTACGTTTACGTCGCCTGATGCTTCGACAGGCGTCCTGGATATAAAGATTCAGGCTGCCAGTGTGAATACCGGAAGCGGCTTCAAGGACGACAAGTTAAAGAGCAAAGATTTCTTCGACGTCAAACAAGATCCGTTGATCACGTTTAAGTCAACCAAGATAGTACGGACCGGTCCCAATACCTATGCGGTGCAGGGCAACTTTACGATACGCGGAGTGACCAAAGCCGACACGCTGACGCTAACGGTTGACCCCGAGGGGAAAGCTTCAGGCGAAATTAAAGGGACAATGGCCTTCGACCGTAGGGACTACGGGATGAATAGTGGGATTCCATTCATCAAGATCGCCGACCGCGTCGAGGTAACTATCGCCCTCCAGGCGAAGCGAGTCAGCGGGCCTCCGGTGATTTTTAAACAATAGCTAGCACTACAAACTGGCGATCCTTCTCTTACCAACGGAAGCGAATCCCGAGTTGGATGATGCGCGGCGTGACAACTCCGGCGGGACCGCCAAGTCCACTGAAATTTTTCGCGGCGTCAAACGTAGCTCTCTGGAAGTTGGCCAGCGTCAGAACCTGTCCATTGGCCCCAAGGTATAAGCCCGTGAACGGGTTGAGGCAGCTGGCTGTGCAGTTGAAGTTAGGATTTGCCGCGCCGTTTAGAGTTAGCCTAGGCAGCGGCAAGAGGTTCAGCGCGTCGAAGGAGTTATTGAAAATGAATAGCGGGTGGTTGAACACGTTGAAGACATCCATCTTCAACTCGAGGCTCGCGGATTCCCATTTGGGAATTTTGAACGTCCTCGTAAGTGATAAGTCGAACCAGTATAGAGGCAGGCTTTGGCCCGCATTGCGGACGAGATTGCCGTTGATGTACTGAAAGTCCACAGGCGTGCCTGTGAAGCTGTCCATCGGGCCCGAGAGGCTGGCTCCCGCGGGCGCCGCAAATGTGGTCTGCAATGCGGCGCAATTGGCCAGTCCTGCAGCAACGCAGTCAGCTACGCCAGCAGGGCCAACTTCCAGGTTCGTGCCCGCAATCGAGCCAATATTCGTGGCCACCAGGGCATCTATAGGCGCATGCGCACAACCTGGCAGCGCCGATCCCGCCGTGCAGATGTTCGGCCTCTGCATGGTTTCGCTGCCGAGGTCCGTAAAATTTAGCCCTGCGAAGGAAGCATCGCCCGTCGAAACTGGATACGGCCGTCCGGATTGCAGAGTGCCCAGCACGCCGAATGTCCAGTTGTTCAGGATCGTGCTAACAACCGGGGTGTGTAACAGGTCGTTTGTATCAGCTACGAAGTTGAAGTTGACCAGGTTCCGAATATCATTCAGGGCGGAAGCATTGTCCAGATGCAGTGAGGCGAGTGGATTCCCAGGTTCAGAAACACCGAAGAAGTCCTCTCCATTATCGAGGGTATGAGACCACGTGTAGTTGGCCTGGAACTGGAAGTGGTGTGCCATCCGCTTCACGGCTGTGATTACAAGTGCGTTATACCCCGACTCGCGATCACTGAAGACCGTCCGGATGGGGCCGAAGGCTGGATTGGGAACGCCCGGCATGTAGAAATAACCCGGATGAGCGGGATCGGGGATCGGCGTCGGGAAGTTGGTATCCGTTTCGCCGGGCAAGTCGTGAGCAAACACGCCTTGGTAACCGATGCTATAGGTAAAAGAAGATCCCAGCTGCCGCTGGTATACCAACGAAGCCATGGTCATTTGCGGATTTTTAAGGGTTGGCGATATAGGACGCACGCGGCCGTAGAAGCCCACCGGCTTGAAAAGGTCTAGTAGGGCGGTGCTCGGTTCGTTTGGATAAGCATTGAGAACCTGCCTACCTGTAGTGATTCCGTCATTTCCAATCGATCCCGGAGTGATGCTCTGGGTGAAAAGCGTATCGCCATTGAAAATCAATGAATTAACCATCACGTTGAGATCGACCATTTGCGTAATTCTGGCGCCCGCGGCGCGAATCACGGACTTGCCGGGATCTCCGAAGAGCCAGTGCATGATCCCATGCTCAAAATTCGGGCTCCAGGCGATGCCCAGGCGCGGTTGCCAATTGTCGTTGTCTGATCCGCAGACTGGAATTAAACCATTGGATTGCAAACAGCCTCCCGGCACGTGCGGCTCGGGGATGGTTCCACCTGTGAAGGCTCCAGCTTCTTTGTCGTAGCGTAATCCATAGTTCACAGTAATGTTGCGCCGGAATTGCCAGCTATCTTGGGCGTAGAAGCCATAGATATCGGTGCTGGTGTTCACGGCCCCTGGCCCTAGCCCGATTGTGAATTGAGACGGGCACTGGCCGTCCGCTTGAGGAAAGAGAGAGTTGGTGCAAGGGCCTGGCGCAAAGTTGGAGTATTCGCCAAAGTGAAACTGTTGAAGCAAGGCATGGATCGGGAAATGGCTGATATTCACCCCGAACTTGAAGGCGTGACTACCCCTCGTCCAGGACAGATTGTCGATGTATTGGTAACGGTTCTGGAAATCGCCCTGCGGGCAGCAGAAGTCCGCCCCGACATATGCGTTAGACAACACCTCCCCAGGTAAGGTGCTCACTGGCATGGTCGAGAGGAGGAAGCGATGCCAGAAAAACCGTGCCTCGTTGACGATGTGAGGTGTCAACGTTGAAATCAGACCGATGTTTAAGCCAGAGTCGTGAATGGTTGAGTTGACCAAGCCGCTCGGGTCGGTGCTCCCCGGCGGCGTGTTTATCAGCACGTTGGACGATGTATCGCGCTGCACGTTGTAACGCATCGTCAGCAGCTGTTTGTCACTGAGGATGGCATCCACTTTCGCGGACCACAGCAATTCGCTGACGGGTTGATTGATGGTGACGCTATTTCCGAAGGGCAAGGTAGTTACTGGAGCACCTTGCGCAGTATCCTCAAGACTCGTAAACCAGAACAACCGGTTTTTCACAAACGGTCCACCCGCGGTGAATCCATACTCGTGCTTGAAGAAGGGCGCGCGGCTTGTCGGATCGCTCAGGTTGTAGAAAAAGCTCGACGCACCAAAGTTGCGGCCCCGGAAGTACGCATGGAGGTCGCCGTGAAAGTCATTCGTTCCGGATTTCGTCACAACATTCAGAATGATGTTTCCGGCCTGGCCGTACTCCGCGTTGTAGTTGTTCGTCAGAACCTCAAATTCCTTTACCTCTTCGACCGATGCGCCGAGCGCGTCGCGCGCGACAAGGATCTGCGCTTCATCCCAGATATTTCCGCCGTCAACATTCACCTGAATGCCGCGGTCATTGAAGCTGCCTGGGCCCACAAGGTCGGAGGAATCGCTAGAGTAGTCGTACCGCACCCCCGGAGCCGCTACTGCCAAGCCTTCGAAAGCGTTCGACACCCCACCGACTGCTTGATAGGACGTCGTCGTCGGAAGATTCGCCACGTCTTTGTCGTCGACCACCGTCGACACATCCGTTTTCGTTCTCTCGATGAGCGGTAGCTCCGATGTGACGATCACCGTCTGCACTTGCCCCGCAAGCTTCAGGTTAAAGTTGATATCGAGGTCTTCTCCAACCTGCAATTTCACGAACTTAGCTTGCGTTGTGGCAAACGAGCGGGCTTCGATGGAGAGGTCATAGATTCCCGGGGGTAAGTTCTCAAAACGGTAGATGCCATCCGAGGTCGTTTGCGCCTGCATTGTCATCCCGGTTTCGACGTTTGTCGCCGTAACCGTCGCCTCAGGCACCGACTCGCCGTTCAGATCTTGGGCGTGGCCCGTAATCGTCGCGAAAGACGAACTCTGGCCGTAGGCGCCGAGCGCCGTTAGCAGCAGCAACATTGCTCCAGCGATGATGCTCTTGAGGCAGAGCTTACTCACGACGCGGAACTCAATGATTATGTAGTTCAAAAAAGAGCTGGGAGATAGCTCGATCACTCCGCCAGGGAGCCTGCAGTTTTCTGTTTGTGCGAAGCATGCCACATCGCGCAGAAAAAGAAGCACAGCGAGTACAGGAGACTTCATCGAGTATTCTCCCTGGTGCTCGCACCCTGTAACTAGTTCCGCTTCGAGCTCAAATTGTTGGGTAGCATATTCTTACTGGTGGGGTGATGCAAGTAGACAAACTTTCCGGCAGACGGCGCGGGAGGAAGATTTTCCGCGGGGTGACCTTGCGTTAGCACGCGTTATGTGTCTTTTACGGGCGATTGCCCCCCCCTAAGTAGGCGTAGAGCATCTTCTGTCCGCTGGGCTGTTTACCGCCGGCGGCGGACTCCACCGTAACAAATACGGAATTGATCTTTCCAACGAGCTCGGGGTTATCCACTTTCATCACCCAGCGGCCTTGGGCTTTGGCGTCCACGCGCAAAAAGCCCAGGCTGCGCGAGGTGTTCTTTCCGGCTTCGGGGACGGCCCAGACCTGGAAACCACGCTTTGCGTCTAAAGCCCGCTCTTGATTCAAATCGAACGCATAGAAGGTAATAGACTTACCTTCAGTGAGGAAAACGCGGCCAAAAGCCTTGTTGGTGTTGCCATTCGGGTCCGTATCGCGGACGTCGATGACATGCAACTGCCGGGAGGCCATCAGCTCCCGAACATCCTTGCCGGCGGCCGCGAGCTGGCGCTCCATATCGAGCGTTGCGCTTGCAACTCGCAACTTATCAGAGAGTTGCGCAATACGAACTTCTTCCTCTACCAGGGAGGCTTCGTCGTTTAGGCGAAGTTGATTCACACGAGCGGCCTCGTCTTTTGCGTCGGCCAGTAGCTTCTCCTGATTGCGGGCTTCGTCGAGCAATTGCGCGTTCTGGCTCGAAGACCGTTCGGCGTCTCCTCGTGCTTGATCACCGTTACGGCGAAGGCTCTCGACCATGCTGGTGGCGCTTCCCAGTTCAGTACGCAGATTTTGGATTTCGCGCTGGCTCGCCGTGAGCGACTCGTTTAGCTTAGAAAGGCTCGCGGTAAGCGCTGAGTTCTGCAATTTAAGTTGTTCCACCTGCTGCCCTTGCCTCGATTCCCGGGAGGCGGGATGCCAGTAAGTTCCAAAGAAGACTGCCGCGACAATCGCGGTGATCAGTGCGGCCGCGGCTGGAACGAAGAGGCCAAAGCGCCTCCCAGGATGCCTAATGGATCCGTCGACGCTGGGAGAAAACGCGACACCTTCGAGCCTGGCACGTTGAAGGAATCGTCCGCGGAGACCGCTATCGGGCCGCGTCTTTGTGATATCCATGAATTCACGAATCGGGCTTACCGTAAGGGGAATGCCGAAACAAACCAGTCCGCTGTATTCCTCCTCCGCTTTTTGGCATTCGACGCAATCCTTCACGTGCTCACGCAGCTCCACGAGTTCCTCATCCGACAGGAATCCGCCTGCTTTGAGAGCAGCCAACTCTTCGAAATGGGAATGTTCAGTCATGGCTGCCAGCTGTCTTTCCCTTCTCCGGAGTGCGTCCCACGAAGGAACGCAACTTCTGAAGTCCCCGATAGTAGTGGTGCCGTACATTTGAGAGGGAGTCGCCCATCTTGTCGGCGATCTCCTTCATTGAGAGCCCGTTATAGCTGGCCAGTTCAACCACTTGCTTTTGAGGGCCGTTCAGCGTGGCCAGCCCCTGCTTTAGGAGATGGGTCAACTCATGGTGTGTGAACTTGCCTAGTGGGGTGGGCGTTTCAGGCAAGTGAGTTTCTACCTCGTCCAGATTGGCCTGGTCGTAGAATTTCCGCGCGTTCAGGTGTTGCCTGCGGTTGATAGCGCGGTGATATGCGTACTGGAGAATCCACACTTTAGTAGTGCCTTTGGCGGGGTCAAATTGTGCCACCGACCTAAAGATTTCCAGGAAGACGTTTTGCATGACGTCTTCTGCTTCACCCGGGTCGCGAACGATTTTGAGGGCAATGCTGAGGATAAGGCGGTGGTACCTATCGAACAGGATAGCAAGAGCGTCGTTGCAACCACCCTTTAGGTGCTCCATTAGCTCGGCATCGTCCAGCCTCTTCAACTTATCGAAAGTTGGAGACTGAGCAGAACGCGTAAATGGGGAGTTGGCCGACGGGAGTTCAAATTTGGTCAACGAACCGTCCTGTGGCGCCATCCCGGGGATGGCAGGACTTACAAGGGAGGCTAACTTATATTAGGAAATGTCTCAAAGGGCAACTGTTAGAATTGCTGCTTTACATGGGGCTAACGAGGGCCGAGATTTAGTACGGCGCGAATCAAAAAATTGTTACGCCCTAAAATCGGAACACGTATAATTCCGCGGATTTTGAAGGGCTCTAGCCTAACTGTCGTGAGAAGAACGAGATGAAACGCACCGTAAGGATTATCCTCGTAGATGATTTCAAGCCTTGGCGTAGATTCGTCGCTGCCTTGCTACATGAGAACCCCAATTGGGAGATCGTCTGCGAGGCATCGGATGGCCTAGAAGCCGTCCAAAAGGCCGAGGAATTCCAGCCAGACTTGATCTTGCTGGACATCAGTCTCCCAAAGTTGAATGGAATTGAAGCCGCTGAATCCATCCGCAAGATCGCTCAAGGGACGAAAATCCTGTTTGTGAGCGAAAACCGCGATTCAGACATTGCAACCGCTGCCTTAAGCGCGGGTGGCCAGGGGTACCTGGTCAAATCCGATGGTGCGACCGAATTGCTAGTTGCGGTAGAAACCGTTCTTGATGGCAAGCGGTTTATCAGCAACACCTTCACTGGTTTCGAGCTGGGCACCCTTGAAAGGCAATCCAGCGGCGAATTCCGATAGGTCTGAACTCCAC
>Ga0210391_10005165_pt1 | contig 10769 bp, 8 predicted proteins | sample IncBWC12OmetaG_FD_160573 | JGI IMG/M metagenome (GOLD analysis project Ga0210391, IMG submission 160573) | Forest soil microbial communities from Barre Woods Harvard Forest LTER site, Petersham, Massachusetts, United States - Inc-BW-C-12-O ...
AATTTAATTTAGCCGAATTCAACCCAATCGAATTTAACTTGACGACGACCGAATTTTGACCGGTCGAAATCTGGTAGGACTGGGGCTCGGTGAGATCGAGCACGACACGCGTAATCGGAGGATTGTTGAAGAATAATCCGGCGCGAATTCCCTTGAGCGCGCCGCGATTGACTTTTAGGGCGCGCAACTCGGCGGCGGGAAGCGCTCCAGGGAAATCTACGACGATGCGGTCCGGCCCGGTGATAGCCTGGGTGTCGGGCGCGACGGCTGCGCCGGAAGTCTGTATCTCGACCTCCAGGCCGGCATCGGTTTCGTGCATGACAATGTGCTGGACGCGCGCGGCAGCGGGCGCAGGCGTTTGTGCGCCGATCAGCGACGGCGCAGAGAGGAACGCCGCGAAGCCCAGCAGGGCTCCGAGATAGAAAAGGCGTGGCATTGGTGCTCTGAGCAGAGTCTAGCAGTTACGCGATGGCCTATCCGCACCGGAAGTCGTAGCACTAGTGAATAGTCAGGGGACAGTGGTGAGGCGTTAGGAAAACCAAACTCCAGATTCAGGGTGATCAAGGTGTCAGCTTGAACACGATTCCGAACCCGTCGGCGCCGCCACGGGATGTGGTGCCGTAAAGGTTGCCCTGCCCATCCATCACCAAACCTGCATAGGGTACCGCGCCGTCCCCGTTCTTCCCGGTAAAGCTGTGGAGCACCGTTTCATTACCGGACGCTTCCACTTTGAAAACCGTTCCCGAGCTGTGAGCGCCGCCTCGGGTGGTAGTACCGTAGAGATTGCCCTGCGCATCCTGCACCAAGTCTCCGTAGGGCGCTAAGCCGCTCTTTCCGGTGAAGTTGTAAAGGACGGTTTCGTTGCCGGAAGCATCCAGCTTGAACACCGTCCCGTCGCCGTCGCTGCCGCCCCTCCAGGTCGTGCCATAGAGGTTGCCCTGCGCGTCCAGCACCAGACTAGCCAAGGGATTCGAGCCGTCCGGGCTTCCTCCAAACCTATAGAGCACGGTTTCATTGCCGGCCGTATCCATCTTGAATACGGTGCCTGCGCCGCTCGGGCAACGGCAGCCACCAAGTTCGGTGGTGCCGTAGAGACTGCCCTGCGCGTCCCATACTAAACCTGCGTGGGGCGAGTCGCCGACCCCGCTAAACTCGTTGAAGCTGAAGAGCGCGGCTTCATTTCCGGTCGTGTCCACCACGAAGACCGTCCCAGTGCCGTGGGCGCCGCCGCGGAAGGTGGTGCCATAGAGGTTGCCCTGCGGATCCAGCAATAAGTCTGCGCGGGGAAAGGCGCCATCCAAGCCAGCCAAGCGGAAGCTGTAGATCACGGTTTCATTGCCGCTCGTATCCACCTTGAACACGGTTCCGCACCCGCCCTTCCTGCATGCCGGATCGCCGCCATTGGCGGTCGTACCATACAGGTTGCCCGGCGCGTCGAGCACCAAACCTGCGTATGGATTTGCGCCGTCCCCTCCGCCCAGCCCGGCGAAGTTGTGAAGCACGGTCTCTTTGCCGGCCGTGTCTATCTTGAACACCGTTCCGACGCCTGCGGTTCCCCCCGCGTAGGTAGTGCCATAGAGGTTGCCCTGCGCGTCCAACACCAAGCCTGAGGTAGGATCGGAACCGTCGTCTGGCACGCCCGCAAACGAATACACGACGCTGTAGCTCTGCGCCTCCGCCGTTCTGGTTGCGATGATCGACGGCACCAGCGGCACGACCAAAGCCAGCGCAGCGCCTGCCACGCGATGGCACAATCCAGAAACCAAGCTGCAGCGTTGCTGTGTGCGTTTCATGTATCGCGCCCTCCCTTCGGTGTCGTGCCGGATTGGACAATGGAAGCGTTGTTTGTTTCGCTGAGCTTTTCCAGTCCTGAGACCTAACTCCTAAGACCTTGAGACCTGTCACTCAGTCTTGATGGTCACGGCGGGCGCCGGGAAGACGGTCTTGTGGCTGCCATCGCAGAAGGGTTTATTGGCGGAGGCTCCGCAGCGGCACAGGGAAAACGCCGGCTTGCCGGTCAGGTCGAACTTGTTGCCTTCCAGGTCCACCACTTCGACAACGCCGTTCGGATCGTCTATGCGCAATGGACCGTTCGGGCGCACCGTAATCGTAACTTGAGCCATGAAACCTCCGGAGGAATGAATTGCTTTTCCAAACTATCGTAGAAAAGAAAAAGTTGCCAGTTCTCAAATCATCGTACGTGAATGCATAGAGCCGGCAGCGTCAGCGCGCGACTCGGCTTAAACTGACGACTGAGGGCTGGCGACTGAGAACCGCCCTAGCGCCAACGATCTACAACTTCCCACCACAGCAGCTTCAACCACTCATCCAAGGTAACCTTGGCCCATTCGCGGTTCGTCCACCAGGCGTTGCCGAAGCGCGACGGATCACGAGCCGCCGCCACGCTAAATTGGTATTGGGACAGGTGATGGCGAAAGATCGTCATGGCGCGACGGGTATGGTAATCGGAGGTGACGATGAGCACGCGATGAGCTCCGACTGACTGGAGGCATCGGCTCACGTCGTCAACCTCAGCGTTGGTCGAGAAACCGCCGATCGGGCACACCGAAATTTGGTTTCCTTCTCCGAGACTGTTGACGTATCTCTGCGCGATGTCGGTCAGCCGTTGATCGTAGATCAGATCTCGAGTCTCGGCGTCGAGAAGGACGCGCGGCGCAACTCCCTGATGCAGCAGTTCCAGAGCGCGAGCCGGACGAACATTTGTTTCCCCGGCCAACACCACGATGGCATCAGACTTCTCGGGATGATCGACGACCAGGAAGCGCGCCGCCTGGCTGGCGAGCGCTATGAGGATCACGAGGACAAGAAGGACCCGTAAAAATCGCATGGCGCGGGTGTTACCGTGCTTTTTGTATCGCACTTCGCATGTTACTAAGGAAACGAGGGGCGCGTAATTTGATTACTGGAGTAATCAAGCTGGGTGGCCGCGTCGCCAGAACACGTGAAAATAGCATGAAAATCATAGATTAGCCATAGCTTCTGCGGCTTAAGTGCGAACCTTCCGATGCTAGAATTAATCGTTGCTTATGACTACTCAACTCACTGCTTCGTCGCTATTTGCTGACCTGAAGGGCCGCATCGACGCCCGCCAGGCTAAGGTCGGAATCATTGGTCTCGGCTATGTCGGATTGCCGCTTGCGCTGCTTTATAGCGAGCAGAAGTTTCCCGTAACCGGTTTCGATATCGATCAGGGAAAAATCGATACGCTCGCGAACGGCGGCACATATATTTTCCGCATCACGCCTGAGGAGATCGCGGCGGCCAAGTCGCACGGCTTTAAGGCCACGGCCGATTATGCGCAGATCACTGCGATGGATGCCATCATCATCTGCGTGCCCACTCCGCTCAATGAATATCACGAGCCCGATCTCAGCTACATCACCAACACCGCGCACGCCGTTGCACCGCATCTCCGGGCCGGGCAGATTGTCATTCTCGAGAGCACGACTTACCCGGGCACGACCGAGGAAGTTTTAATTCCGATTCTTGAAAAGGAAAATAAAGCTGGCCTGAAAGCATCGCGAAATGGCGCAGCCGGAGACAACGACATCTGGGTTGCGTTCTCCCCCGAGCGCGAGGATCCGGGCAACACCCAGGTAGCGCGTCACGATATTCCGAAGGTCATTGGCGGACTCGACCCGCAGGCCAGCGCCATCGCCGCCGCGCTTTATGGCGCTATTTTCCGCCGCACTGTTTTTGTGTCGTCGCCCGCCGCGGCGGAGATGACGAAGCTCCTCGAAAATATTTATCGTTGCGTCAACATTGCGCTGGTGAACGAACTCAAGATGCTTTGCCTGCGCATGGACCTCGACATCTGGGAGATCATCGACGCCGCCGCTACCAAGCCTTTCGGCTTCCATCCGTTTTATCCCGGGCCTGGTTTGGGCGGGCACTGCATTCCAGTCGATCCGTTTTATCTATCGTGGAAGGCAAAGGAGTTTGACTTCCGCACACGATTCATCGAGCTGGCCGGCGAAATCAACGTGGCCATGCCTTACAACGTGATTGCCTCGACCATCTCGGCTCTCAATCGCCGGAAGAAGGCGATCAACGGGTCGAAGATTCTGGTGCTGGGCGTGGCCTACAAGAAAGATATTGACGACCTGCGCGAGTCGCCGGCTCTCACCATCATCGAACTGCTGCAAAAAGAAGGCGCAACCGTCAGCTATAACGATCCCTACTTCCCTTTCGTCGGGCGCGGCCGCAAATATGACCTGCAGATGAAGTGCTCGCCGCTCGACAGTCTGGGCCAATACGACTGCGTGCTCATCGTCACCGATCACTCTGATTACGACTACAAGAAGATCGTGAGTGAGGCCCAACTGGTGGTCGATTCACGCAATGCAACACGGGGCATCAAGAGCGACAAGATCGTGCACTGCTAGAATTCGCGTGGCGCGGACACTCCTGTCCGCGGACTCTTCTTCGAAAACCGACCGTCCGGGTGGCACGATTTGCCTGCGGCCCTTTTTTCTTACCCACTTTTGTATTCTGCGGACCCGTTAAGAGCTTGCCGCCTATGCTAGTATTTCGCGTTGAGGCGAGCAGCATTCGTGCGGATTGCTGCATCCTATGAGTCTGCCGATGAAAGACACGCTCGGAATCTTGCTCGCTGGAGGTGCTGGCGAACGCCTCTATCCGTTGACCCGCGACCGCGCCAAGCCAGCCGTAACCTTCGGCGGCATCTATCGCATCATCGACATCACGCTTTCGAACTGCGTTAACTCCGGATTGCGCCGCGTCTTTATTCTCACGCAATATAAGGCGCTCTCGCTCAATCGCCAGATCCGCGAGGGGTGGAATATTTTCGGCCGTGAGATCGGCGAGTTCATCGAGATCCTGCCGCCCATGAAACGCGTCAGCGAAAACTGGTACATGGGGACAGCCGATGCGGTTTATCAGAATATTTATTCGATTGGCTCGGAGCAGCCGAAATACGTGATCATTCTTTCGGGTGACCACATCTACAAAATGAATTACGAGCGCATGCTGAAGCAGCACGTCGATGCGGCCGCCGACGTCACCGTCGCTACGTTGACCACCGACCCCGCTGAAAGCCGCCATTTTGGTGTAGTCGACATCGATCGCGATTCCCGCATCGTCGGCTTCCTCGAGAAGCCGCGCCAGACTGACATCCGTTCGCCCTACGATGCGACGAAGATTTCGGCATCGATGGGAATCTATATTTTCAACACCGATGTGCTAATTCCGGTGCTGCTCAAAGACGCGGAAGATCCGGATTCGAGTCACGATTTCGGCAAGAATATTTTGCCCAAGATGCTCGGCGACTATCGCGTTTATTCGTTCAACTTCGTCGACGAAAACAAGAAAGAAGCGCTTTACTGGCGCGACGTGGGCACGCTCGAGGCGTACTACGAAGCCAACATGGATCTGGTTTCGGTCTCTCCAGTGTTCAATCTTTACGACGAACAATGGCCGATACGCACGCATCAGCGGCAGTATCCGCCGGCCAAATTTGTGTTTGCCGAGAGCGGACGCATGGGCCACTCGCTTGACTCGCTGATCTCTTCCGGCTGCATTATTTCCGGCGGTTTGGTACAGAATTGCGTGCTGTCTCCTGATGTGCGCATTAATTCCTATAGCGAAATCGACAGCAGCATTCTTTTCTCGCACGTGAATGTTGGGCGCAGTTGCCGCATTCGCAAGGCAATCATCGACAGAGACGTGCACATCCCGGAGGGAACGACGATTGGCTACGATGTTGAGGCGGATCGCGAGCGCTACTTCGTCACCGACAGCGGAATCACGGTGGTGACGCGGGATTATTCGCTGTTTGAGAATCCGGTAACAGTGGATTACTTTACCAGCGAGTAGGCAAAGAGGGGGGTGACAGGTGACAGGAGAACCACGGACCTCGAACTCCGCGAGATTTGCGTGAGTCCTGACACCCAGACCTGTTCTAGTTGAGTTTGAAGCGAACCGCTCGCGCCAGTTTCCTCTGTCTCTGGTTAAAGCTGTAGAGGTGGGTCGCGCCGAATTCGAGCGCCGCCGCAACATGTAGCAGGTCTGCCGCCCGGGTGCCGAGTTTGGGGGTGGTTTGCCGAGATAACTGCCGCGCTCGCTCAAAGACCTCGTCTGATAATCCCCGGATCTGAAAAATCCCGTCGCGCAAATCATTTTTCGACGTCGACGATTGACGATTGGGCTTGCTGCCGCCGAGGCCTCCCTCCGAAAAACCCGTCGTCCGAAAGCATCACATGATGATTGAGGCAGTGGGAGAGAAGGGCGCAGGTGACAGGAAAATCATCAACCTGCAAAATCGGGGGCCTGGGACCGTCACCTGCCGCCTGCTCTACCGTTTCAGCAAATCCTCGGCTAGCAGATGGGCTTTCTCGGCCAGCGTGCTGGCTCTTCGCACATCGCCTTCCGTTAGTGCGGAACGGGCGCCGTCCATGTAGTTGCGTATCTGACCCACGGTCTCTTGCTGACGCGCATCCGCGAGTTCCGCTAACCGCGGTAGCTGGTCGCCGGTGGCTCGCAGCCACTGTTCGGCGTTCTGGCGCTCGCGGGCAGCCTCGGCTGGCGTCATGCCGGGAGCAATCTGGGTCGCGGGTTCTTTCGCACCACCTTGGCGAACAACAATTTTTCGCGGGGCAGCAGCAGGCCCAGATGCGCTATGCGGCAAGTGCTTCGTGGCACCATTCACTCCATTGGCGCTCGACGGAGCAGTGCCATGGGAACCAGGCTTTGCTGAATCCGGCTTGGTCGAATCGGACGTTGCCGGATCAGGCTTGGCTGAGTCCGGCTTCGCTGGCGGGTTCGCCGAGTTGCGTTCCGTCGAGTCTGGGCTATCTGAAGCAGGTTCCGCTTTGCCCTTCGCATCGCTCTCCGGAGCCTTCTTCTCCACAGGCACGTCTGCATCCGGAGCCTGGGCTGCGGGAGGCGTTGCCGGTGCTTGCTCCGTCGGTGCGGGCTCGGACGGCGACTGGGTCGGTGCGGTCGCAGGCGGCGCCGGGCCTGTCGTTTGCGCCGCGCCTGCTGCGTCCTGTTGCCGGGAAGTCATTCCCCACGAAAGGAAACTCAGCCCCAGCGCAATCGCTAATGTAAGAGGAAATCGCATGATGCGACCACGTGACGAGACTACAGGATTGTTCCGCACCCCAGCTTAGCTAGCTCGGAAGGCAAGGCCCTCGTTGGCTGGCACGGCAATAAAAAACAACCGGGGAGCGCTTGCGCTACCCGGCTGGTGTTGCGGTCTTAGCTGAGTTTCTACTCGCTGCTGCCAGCCTCGGCAGCGGCGCTGATCGATTCGTTTTCAGGTTGCAGGATCACACCGTCAAACGGAGTCGCCCCAACCAGGCGCCCACCGATGACGCTGACCCGGCGCAGCGGGAATCCCGCGTCCGGACCACGCTGCCAGGAACGTCCACCGTCGCGGCTTTCGAAGATCACGCCGGTCGCGTCGCTGGTCGCCAGCAGGCGATGATGCATGGCATCGAAGCTGACCGATGTGATGTCCTTGCCCGGCAGGCCATTCACCACATGCTCCCAGCTTGCGCCGCCATCTTCACTGCGGTACGCGCCTTCGCGGGCCGCAATCATGATCTGACCACCGGAACCGAGCGCCAGGCTACGGATGCCAACCAGATAGGTCGGCAGGCCACTCGACTGTTGCCAGACCGCGCCGCGATCCTTCGAGACGAACACGCGCGAGCGTGTAGCCGCGACTACGGTCGAGCCATCGGCTCGCACAGAAATAAAATCTTCCTGCCCGAGCACCGAGCCGCCCTTCCAGGTTTTGCCCTGGTCGGTGCTGACGTAGATGCCGTTGGTCGTTGCCGCTAGCCAGCGCATGGGGCCGAGTTCAAGATCGTTGACGCGCGCCACCAGTTCTTTCTTCTCGATGGCGGTCTTGGTGACCGGCTTAGCACCCTTGCGAGCGACCTTCGACGTGTGCTCGATCACGATCACGTTCATCGGATGCCATTGCGTGCCATTGTGCTCGAGATAATAGATGCCGTGGTTGGTGCCGGCGATGAGCATTCCGCTCGAAGCCTGCTTTAGCGCAAATACATCTTTTCCGCCCAGGCCGGCAGCTTTCTGGAGCCAGTGCTGCCCGGCATCGTTGGAGTGGAAGACGCCGCCGTATTCGCGGTCGTTGACCACGCCTACATAAAGAGTGCTGGCATCTTTGTTATCGGCCAGAATGGCGGAGACGTAACGGTGCGCGTAGCCTTTATTGGAAGTCGTCCAGCTCGACGCACCGTCGGTTGAGGCCATCACGCCGCTGCGATCGGTAGCGAGCAATACGCGATTCGAATCGCGCGGATCGACGAGGACATCGTTGACGACGACCTCAGGATCGCTCACGCGCTTCCACGCCTTGCCGAGGTCGGTCGACTTCCACAGGCCTTCGGTGGTTCCGGCGTAGACGATATTTTCATTGGTCGGATCCTGCTTCAACACGCGCGTGCGGCGGGCTGAGAACGGAATGCCCTGAATCTTCGAAAACAGGTTGCCGGCGGTTTCGCTCTTATAGATTCCAGAGCACGCGCTGGCGAATACGACCGAAGGATTGTCGTGGTCGACGATTACCGAAAACACGTCGGAGTCGTCGATCATTCCCTTATTAATGTGCTGCCAGTTGGCGCCGCCGTCCGCAGTCTTCCAAGCCAGGTGCCAGGTTCCGGCGTAGACGGTGTTGGGGTCTTTCGGATCAATCGCGATCGATTCGATATTCTTGATGTCGGCTGAGTTCTCAGGCGACAGGCGTTCCCACGAATCGCCGCCATCCTTGGTGCGGTAGACGCCATCGAGCGCGCCCGCAACCATGATGTGCGAATCAGCCTTGTACATAGCCATGGCGCGGATCGATTTGCCGTGCATGGCCGGCAGCGTTTGCCAGTTGGCGCCACCGTCCCGCGTGCGGAAGATTTCGCCAATCTGCTGGCTCGACACACTCCAGGCAGAGACGTAGATCCGCCGGGAATCCTGCGGGTCGATCGAGATATGGTCGAGCACATAGTCGTCGCCGCCGAGCCGAGCCAGGCGCGACCAGGTGCGTCCGGCATCGTTCGAAGCAAACATCTGGCCGGTGCTGGTGCCAAGCAATATGTGATCGGGATTGCGAGCGTCGTAGGCCATGCTGCGGGCATCCCCGCCGTCCGGACCTAATACCTGCCAGGGCCCTGAGGCCAACAGCGCAGTGCTCAAGAAACTGATGGCGAGAAGCAATAAACCGGTGCGGAGAACTTTCTGTTGCCCTGTAGATTCCATGCGCGTAGGTTGACCCCTGCGAACGATTTTCGCGTCCGCCCAACATTGACAGGCTAGCATGACTCGAGCAAGGTTACCGAAGAAGCTGTCAAGCAGTAATCCTTTTTCCCGCGTCGATGGGAATTTGGATGCGAAATCGGATATCGTTTGTCGAATCACTGGCTTGCAAGAGTCTTGAGAAATTTCCCATGAATCTTGGGAAAATGGATATTACCGCGATTTGTTCGTTTTGTGTACGTGGTGTGTACACGGGTGTGTACGTGGAGTGCTCGACTACCTGCTAGTGCGGGCCGAAGCAAAACGGCAGCACGCGGGTTAGCATGCCCGACTTGTGCGATGGTGATGCAGCCGGAACGCGATGTGCGATCTCTCTTTGGTCATGAACTATGAGATTCCGGGATGCCATTGGGCTGGCGGGAAGAGGGTCTGGGTGCTGGGTATGCGTGAGGGAGAGTTGCGAAGCTATGTGAATGGCGTGTTTCTGAATTGCAGTAAGGTGACGTGCCCAAACCCTTCCTTGGTATTTTGAGGGGTTCCGAAACCTTCCCCGATTTCCGAATCCCCGCTCACTGGGCTCACCCAACCTCGGTCAGGAGCAGGTGAGCAAATCCTGCAAGTGACTGTGATCTTGCTCCTGATCTCCGCAATCGTCCATGGAGCCAACATGAAGCCATCTGAATTGATCTGAAGAAATTCGGTTAAATGGGACTTTTCCACCCCAGTTTTCGCTATAGGAAGTGAGGGGCTAGAGAAATGGATGGCAACGATCTTGAACGCCTTCCCATTGCTGGTTTCTACAAAGGGGGATTTATGGCGAAAATCATTGAATTCTACATACCCAGCAGCTTCAGGAAAAAGGCAACCACGGGGATCACGCCTGAGCAACAAGGGAAAGTGATACCGTTCGGCTCACCACAAACCAAAGTGGCCTTGACGGGAACATTGTGGTCCCGTCTCGAACAGGTGGTCTGGTCTCAGTCCTGATGCCCGCAGCACTCATCAATCGTGGGTCAATGGAGACATGTTGAACGGTCCCAGCCTCCCACGCGCCGATGACTGGGCACCGGGTAACAGCAAGCCATCCCAAACAACAGTAGCCTCATCATCCCGATGCGTCTAACGGCGAGCCCGTAGAAATAGAGGTACGTGGAGGAGAAGGGTGCACTTCGGTAATCTGTTCGCGATTACCAACTCGCGCTAGAGTTAATTATCTGCTGCACCACGCAGAACAAGACCTTAAGAAAAGAAAAGTTTCCGGGGCCTACAGGAGAACCTGCCTGTTAGGCCCCGCAGGTTTTTACGACCCGCGAATTTGTTGTTCTGCTGTCGCTAACCGTTTGGGAAAATCTTCGCTGTCCTGATTCCGCTGTGGCGTCTTGTTCTGCGCGGTCGTGGTGTGCCTGGTGAGGAAAACGCCCTTCGCCGTCAATTCCTACCCTCTTCCCTCGGGCCTCCGGGTATTAATCAAATGTGCGGGTGTGCAACAGCAATAGACCACTAGGTCAGAGCAG
>Ga0210391_10005167_pt1 | contig 10767 bp, 7 predicted proteins | sample IncBWC12OmetaG_FD_160573 | JGI IMG/M metagenome (GOLD analysis project Ga0210391, IMG submission 160573) | Forest soil microbial communities from Barre Woods Harvard Forest LTER site, Petersham, Massachusetts, United States - Inc-BW-C-12-O ...
CTCACGCGGCAATATTTCCGCGTCGGCGCGTTCGTGCGATCCGGATTGTCCACGTAGTTTTCCATTGCCTGCGCATGCTTTCCTTCCAGCCGCGCGGAAGCCGAAATCGAATTGACGATGTCGCGCCCCTCTTTATCCATAATGATTCCGCGGGTCCAAACAGTTAGTTCCGTATAAGCCATAATTAACCTCGCGCTTTGGTGGATGCGTCAGGACAGGAATCCCCGGCGCTGTTCTTTACGTTATTGCCCGACGAGCTTTCCGGATTCAATTGCTTGTGACTTCCGCGATCGGATTCCAGAACTTTCAGGAAATCGTTCCGCAAAACAATAAAGGGAGCGGTCCGCGTGCCATCCTGAAATTCTGCAATTGCCATTAGAGTCGCCTTCTTGCAGAGACTTTCGACATCAGCGCCCGTTAAGCCTTCTGTTTTCTCGGCGAATTCCTCGAAATCGATATCAGTTGCTAGCGGCACTCGCTTGCAACAAAGCCGCAGGATCGCCGCGCGGTCGGCTGCATCCGGTTTTGCGAACGGGATTTTATAGTCGAAACGTCCGCTTCGCAATAACGCCGGTTCGATCCGCTCCGGTCGATTTGTCGCCGCCAGCAGGATCACGCCTTTCACATCGCGCAGGTTGTCGATTTCGCGCAGAAGCTGGCTCAGAATTCTCTGAAACACGTCGGTCCCGAATTGATCAGCGCCGAACTTCGGCGCCAGTGCGTCAATCGTGTCGAAAAACAGAATGCACGGCGCTGCCCGTCTGGCTTTTTTGAAAACTTCGCGCAACGCTCTTTCGGATTCGCCCAGCCATTTCGAATAAAGTTGCGGCCCATCAATCGCGATAAGCGGGATCTGTTTCTCACCCGACAGCGCTCGCGCCATCGCGGTTTTCCCAGTGCCCGACGGCCCCGCCATCAGAATTCCGCGCGGCGGCGCCAGTCCAACCTGCTCGTATATCTCGTCGCGCATGTGCGAATGCTCGATTACCGCATCCAGCAAATGCTTTACCTCGTTCAGGCCTCCTAGCGACGCGAAATTCGTCGTGCTCCTCTCAATATAGAATTCGCGAGTGGCGCTGGGTTCCACTTCCTTCAGCCCAGCCAGAAAATCCTGGCGCGTAACCTCCAGTTCGTCTAGCTCGTTAGATACCGCGCCGTCCGTTTCGAATGGAAAGGACGAAAGGAATCCGCGCAACGCAATCATGCCCACTTCTTGTCCCAACGCTTCCAGGTCCGCGCCAACGAAACCGTGAGAATGCTCCGCGAGCTCTTTCAAGTTCACATCGGACGCCAGCGGCATCGCCCGCGTATGGATCTTCAGGATTTGCAGCCGCGCTTGCGTATTCGGAACTCCGATTTCGATTTCGCGATCGAAACGCCCCGGACGTCGCAATGCCGGATCAAGAACTTCGGGAATGTTCGTCGCGCCGATCACAATCACTTGGCCTCGCGCCACAAACCCATCCATCAAACTCAGCAGCTGTGCCACCACACGTTTTTCAACTTCGCCGGAAACCTCGGCGCGCTTGGGTGCCACAGCGTCGATCTCATCGATAAACAAAATAGACGGCGAATGCCGCGCTGCCTCTTCGAACACTTCGCGCAACTTGGCTTCGCTCTCGCCGTAAAACTTGCGCATGATTTCGGGGCCGTTCAGGTGAATGAAATGAACGCGGCTTTCAGCCGCGACTGCGCGTGCAAGCAAAGTTTTGCCCGTGCCTGGAGGGCCGTATAGCAGCACGCCCTTTGGTGCCAGGATTCCCAACCGCTCAAAAATCCGCGGATACTTCAGCGGCAATTCAACGATTTCGCGGACCCGCTCCACTTCTCGCTCGAGTCCGCCAATATCTTCGTAAGAAACCGCCGGAGCGCGCGACGCTGTTTTCTCGCCTTCCACCACGCGCAGGTCCGTGCGTTTTCCAATTACCACCGGTCCCGAGGGAATTGTTCGCACAACCTGGAAGTTCACCGCTTTGGCAAAAGTCGGCACACGCACCACGCCGCCTGCCATCACCGGAACACCCACCAGATCCTCAAGCATCCGTTCCGGCGCAATCGTCGCCGGCGCAGCGCCCACCCACAACGGTGAAAGTCGAACAGCCACCGCTTGTTCGTGCTCCACAGGTGTCACCGTCACCTGTTCCTGCAAACCCGCGCTGCAATTGCTGCGGCAGGTGCCGTCAATCTGAATCATTCCTTCGAATCCATCGTCCGAAAGTTCAGCGCGTCCCACCGCAACCGTTCCGCCCGTAATTTTCAACACGTCGCCCGCTCGCGCGCCAATCCGTTGCAAGTCGGCACGGGACAATCGCGCAATCGCGTGCCCAATATCCTCTACTCGCGCCTCGGCCACGCGCAATGTCAGCGTTCCCACCGAAGACGATTTGGAAATCTCCGTCATGGCCTGACGCGTAACCTCTTCCGAGCGTGGCGGTCGAGCCCGTCGAAAATCACCGCCACAAAAATTCCAGCGACAAAAATTCCCAAGTCGATTATTTTAGTCGCGACGATCCTGCCCACCGGAAACCCTCACTTGCTGAAGTCGTTGTTCAGTACGATCTCTTCCACATCTTCAATGTGCCGCCGCATCGCAGCCTTGGCCGCTTCGGCGTCGTGCCGCTTGATAGCGCCCAATATCCGCCGGTGTCCTGCCAGTGATTTCTGCGAGCGCCCTTCCACCTGCAAAGACCGTTCCCGCGTATCGCGCAGCAAGTCCATCAGCGTGTCAATCACTTTCAACACCACGGAGTTCCCGCAAGCCAGCGCAATGCTGTAATGAAATTCCGCGTCCTCAGCTATTGCCGCATCGCCCAGATTCTGCTTTTCCTCCTGTCGCGTCAGGATTTCTTCCATCTCGGCTACTTCTTCCGCAGAAGCGTGAGTTGCCGCCCGCGCCGCTAGCGGTGGTTCCAGCATCTTGCGAAAATCCAGTAGCTCGGTCACCTGTTCGCGCTTGCGCTCCAGCGCATTCGCAAAAGGACTAATCTTTGACCCCGCTGACGGTTCACGAACGATCGTCCCGGTTCCTTGGCGCGGTTCCACCAGCCCCATCAGTTCCAGGCTTCGAATCGCATCGCGAATCGAACTCCGGCTAACCTGCAGCAATTCCGCCAATTCGCGTTCCGATGGCAGCTTGTCACCGGGCTTAAGTTTTTTTAGAATGAGACGTTCGATCTGCTTGGCGACTTCTTCGTAGACCTTATTCTTGCGTACAACTTCGAAGTCCGATTTGGCAGGTGCGGGCATAGGTCAGTGGTCTGATAAGCGGACCAGCTAGCAGACGCAGTATAACCCCGCTGTCAACCCCTAGCAATAATTTTTATCTCGGGAATAGTAATAGGTTATGGCCACGTCCGCTCAGTCATTTTACCGGCTGCGCTACAGTCCGCGCCAACAATTTCGTAAGGCTGTAAACGCTTCGCGTGTACGGCATGTTCACCCCAACCCGCTCTCCCAACTCAATTACCGCTCCCACCAGCGCTTCCAGTTCCATCGGCCTCCCCGCCTCCAGGTCCTGCAGCATGGAGGTCTTGTGCTCCCCCACTTTTTCGGCCCCGGCCATTCGCTGGTCAATGGAAATCGGCAACTCCATTCCCATCTTGTTGGAAACCGCCTCCACTTCTTCCATGATCTTTCGAATCACCGGGGATACTCCCGGGTCCCGCATGATCTGAACCACCGTAGCGCGGGTTAAGGCACTGACTGGGTTCACCGAGGCATTCCCCAACACTTTCACCCAAATCTCGTGTCGTATCCGCGCCGTAACCGGGCAGCGCAAGCCCGACGCGACGAGTGCCTCCGCAATTCGCCGGCAGCGCTCGGAGCGCGAGCCGTCCGGCTCACCCAGCGTAATGCGGTTGCCCTCGATATGTTGAATGACACCAGGCGAGGAAATCTCCGTCGAAAAATAAACGATCGACCCCACCACCGAGCGCGCCGGAATGGCCGCCGAAATTACACCGCCCGGGTCCACGCGCTCCAGCCGCAATCCTTCCAACTCGCCGCCGAAACCTTGAAAATACCACCATGGAATTCCATTCTGCGTGCTTACAACGGTTGTCTCCGGCCCCAGCACCGGCTTCAACTGCGGCGCAAGTTGCGGCAGCCCATGCGCCTTCACCCCGAGGAAAACAACATCAACCGGCCCCACTTCTTCCAGCGAACCCGCAATCGCTGGCCGCGCCACAAAATCCCCCTCGGAACTTTTCACCTGCACGCCATGCTCTTGCATCGCGCGCAGGTGGGGCCCTCGCGCGAATAGCGTCACATCAAAACCTGCATTTGCCATTCGTGCGCCAATGTAAGCTCCGATGGCTCCGGCCCCCACAATCAAAAATTTCATGCTTGGTCCGCGAGCGCAGCGGCCACAGCCCGCCGCCGGATTTTTCCAGTCGCGGTCGTAGGAATGCTCTTCACCAGGTAAATCTTCTTAGGACATTTATATTCCGCAAGCAGCTCGCGGGAGAACTTGATTAGATCAGCCTCGCTAACTTTATTATCTTCATGCAACACCACCGCCGCCGCCACTTCTTCGCCCAGCGTGGGATGCACGCAGCCAAACGTCACCGCCGCTGACACCGCGGGATGCCGCAGCAGAATTTCATCCACTTCATGCGGCGCGATGTTCTCGCCCCCGCGAATGATGATGTCCTTAATCCGCCCGGTCAGGTGCAAATAACAGTCGTCGTCCAACATCCCTTCGTCGCCCGTACGAAACCATCCATTCACAAATGCGCGAGCGTTCGCTTCCGGATTGTTTTCATACCCGCGAAACACATTCGCTCCCTGAATTGCCACTTCGCCTCGCTGGTTCGTTCCCAGGTGATTGCCTTCTTTGTCCATGATGCTGATGCGAAGCCCGATACCCACGCCCACCGATCCTGCTTTGCGATGCCGCGGCGGCAGCGGATTGGTAGTCATCTGGTGCGCTGCTTCCGTCATTCCATAAGCTTCCACAAACGGCACGCCAAACAACCCCTCGATTTTATGAATCAGCTCCGCCGATAAGGGCGCGCTGCACGAACGTATAAACCGCAGCGTCTCCGCTTCCGGCGGTTTGCGGTGCGCGCGCGCCAACAGCACTTGATGCATCGTGGGCACGCCCGAATACCACGTCACGCGATGTTCCTTTACCGTGCGCCAGAAAGAAAGCGCGTTGAACTTGGTAGGAACGACTACCGTTCCTCCCGAAAGCAAGGTTGCCATCAGCGACCCGATCAGCCCATGCACGTGGAACAGCGGCATGATGCACAGCGCCACATCGTCGGGCGAAAGTGCGTAGCTGTTCGCAATATTCGCCGACGATACCGCCAGGTTAAAATGCCGCAGAGGAACGCGCTTTGGCCGCCCTGTGCTTCCGCTGGTGTGCAACACGAGCGCAATGTCGTCAGCCGTGGGCTCCGTAACAGACCCGCCATTCCCGGCGCCCTCCAACCGCACGTTGCCGTCGTCGCTCATTTTCACTGACAGCACGCGGATCTTTTTGTCCGCCGCGGCGCTTCGCGCGTATTCCGCTCCCACCGGTGGACACAACAGAATCTTCGCGTTGGTGTCGCCCAGAAAAAATAAAAACTCTTCGTAGGGATAAGCCAGATTCAAAGGTGCCGCCGTTCCGGCAATTGAGGCGGCTAGGAAAGTCACAATCGACGGCAATCCATTCGGCAGCGCAATCGCTACCGTATCTCCGCGCTGGATCCCCACCGAAGCCAACGCCTTCGCCATCGCCAGGACCTGTTCCCGCAGCGATTCGTAAGTGACCCGAATGCCGAGCTCGGGGACCACTATCGCCGTGTGGCTGTCAGCGAACTGTAGAACTTCAAGCAGAGTGTCAGCTGACTTTAGTCTCATTCGTTTCCGCCTCGGGCGCAGTCCTTCAGTAATTGAATTGCGTCGCGCATGTGCTGTCCCGCAGTCGACCGCATTCCTGGTCCCCGTCCGGCAATCCGATGCTCATAACGTACCGCTAACGTGGAGAATCCAAACCTGACTTAAGCTATTGCAATATCTGTAGTTTGACACTGAGCGCCCATCACCCCAGTGCTGTCAAACAAATTCGCTTTATCTCCGTAATAAGCTTTTTGTATTGCCCTACTGGCGGCATTCGGACCTAAATCGGCGAATGCCGTCCCTGCACGATCAGTTCCTCCGCAATCCGGCGCGCTTCGGGGAGTTTCGCAGCCGCTTTGCGATCGATTTCGCTCGGCAAATTTTGTTGGATATTGGCCAGTTCCTCGTCAAACAGGCGCGTCACTAAAGCCGGAGTGTGTTCCACCGTCTTGCCATCATCGCCGGCAACCTTCACTTTGTGCCGCACGCGTTGCGCGATCATCAGCCGGTAGATGCGGTCGGTAGCCAGATCTTCCATATAGCCATCCAGCAAGCTCGCCCCTTTTCCGTTCAGCACCCCATTGCGATAACGAATCACCGTACGCACCGCCGCGCGCGTTCCCTCCATCGTTATTTTCCCAACACCCTTCGGAATCGGCCGCAAATCGGGATGGACGCTAGCCAGCTTCGGCCGCTTTGAAATTTGATTCGGGGAAGGGAACTGCGCCACCGCAATTTCGTTCTGGTCCGGATGCCCAGTCCACGCCCCATCCATCAGGCAATGGGCTTCGTTCTCCTTGTCTTGTTTCAGGACCTTCATAGCCCGTTCGTTCAATTCCTTGTCCGTGCGGCTCGGAAAGAGAGCGGTCATTCCGCCGATCGCGTGCGCCCCGTGCTTATGGCAAATTTCAGGCATCAGCGTGCGAAAGTTTTGAAAGAAAGCCACGTCGTGTGGAATCGTATTGCGGTCCGGCAAAATCCAGTCGGGATCCTCGATCATGAAATCGATCAACGACGCCATGTAATCCCAGCGGCCCAGGTTCAGTCCCAGGCAGTGCTCGCGCAAATTAAAAAGAAATTCCTCCATCTGATAAGCCAGTGGATGCGCTTCCACCAGCGCCATGCACTTGATGTAATCCTTAGGCAATCCTTTGGATTTCGCGAGAGCCTGAAACAGATCGCGCCACCAGAAAGCTTCTTCAGCAGATTCGCTCTTGGGGATATACACCGAGAAGTTGTGCGGCAACGTGGCCGGATCGATTTGGTACCAAATCATGGCTAGATCGAACAGGGAAGCGGACATTAACTCGTTCTTGATCACTCCCCCCTGGCTGATGTGCAGCCCGCGCGGCCGCACCCAGGTCACGGTCTTTGACCGATTCACCGCAACTTTCCGGTCTCGTTTCTTGTCCTCGTAACTCAGCTCATATTTGTACGCGGCGATAGTATTTTTTATCGCCAGCATGATGTTTTCCCATGTGTTGGCGGTGGAATCTTCCAGATCGATCATCACTGCCGGAGATCCGGAGTTTAGCAGCTTGACCGTCAACTCCGCGTCGTCCGCCGGACCAGTCATCTGATTGCGCTGATCTGCGCACCATTCCGGCACCTCGATTCGCCAGTCGCCTGTCGTCGCCTCCGACGCTGGCAAATAATCCGGCGGCTTTCCGCCGTGCGACTTCTCCAAAACCTCCCCGCGTTTCTTGGCGAGCTTCTGCTGTCTAGGAGTAAATTCCTTGTGCAGCGGCAACAAATAATCGAGGAAGCCTTTCGGGAGGTCCTTCTCAGGATTCAAATCTTTGGGCGCGTAGTTCATGGGTTGAACGCGGCAGCTTTTAAGACGAAATCGCCGCCGGCCTTGAGGTTTCAGCCAAGCATCGCGCCATCATCGCAGGCCCTTTATACGGAGTCAAACATCTAAAGTACCTAAACGCCCGCCGTACGTAGCACCAACGACCTAGTACGCCATCACAAAAAATCTCAGCTTCCTCCAATACTTTGGCCTGAAATCGTCGACTCATCGCGCTCTAATAAAAAAATACGCGCTCATCGCCAAGCCGACTCCGATCACCAACGCTCGCACCTTCTGCGGATCTGCCTTCTGCGCGTAGTGCGCTCCAAACCACCCGCCCACCAGCGCGCCCGCCACCATCACCCCAACCTGCAGCCACAAAACCGCTCCCGCCACAATAAACGTAACCACCGCCGCCGCATTAATCGCCGCTGCAAGCAGCGTCCTAATGGCGCCCATTGCGTGAATGTCCCGCATTCCTAAAGCTGCGAACATTCCCAGCATCACAAACCCGATACCCGCGCCGAAATATCCGCCGTAAACCGCCAGCAGCAACTCAATTACGGAACACACCGTAATCGCGCGCCACGACGCACTTCCAAGTTCATCACTCACGGCGCTTTTGCCCGCGAACGACCGAATCTTATTGCCAAACGCAAATAGCAATGTCCCACTCAGCAGCAGCCAGGGAACAAAATGTAGAAAAGTGCGTTGAGGAGTTTTCAGCAGCAGAAGGGCGCCCACCCAACCGCCGGTCACGCTGGTCACCAGCAGCGGGATCAATAGACGCTTTGGTATGTCCAACCGTTTTATGTAAGCAAGACTGCTAGCCGCGAGTCCCGGCCAGAGCGCTACCGTATTAGTAGCATTGGCCTGCACCGGCGGCACGCCCGTAAACAACAGCGCCGGAAATGAGATAAAGCTTCCGCCACCCGCCAACGCGTTTAGAACGCCCGCAATCCCAGCAACAAAAAATAGAAAGAGCGCCTGCCCGATTTCGAGTTTCATCAAATATCAGATTACCGGATGATGACGCGAATGCACATCGCGCCCTGCATTGATTCAGCAAAGTGGAAAGTCTGGAATGCTGGAGGAGCGCCGGCTATTCCACTTCCTTGGCCTTCTTCCTCACCGCCGTCAGCAGTTGTGGAGGTAGCGCGGAGTAGCCTTCCTGCACCGCCGATCGTTGCCCATCGGTATAAATCCATTCCAGCAACTCATTCAACGCTGCGGCGCGCGCCTTATCACCCAGCGACGTTCGCACATAAATCCACGTAAAGCTGGTGATGGGAAACGAATCGCCTCCGGATGCATTCGCCAGCGACGCTGAAAAATTATTCCAACGCGGCTCTTCCACTGCATTGCACGCCGCTGCGATGCTCTCCATCGAAGCCTTCACGAACTTTCCGGAAGAATTCGATACCGCCGCCTGCGAAATCCCGTTCTTCACCGCATATTGATATTCCACATAGCCGATGGCCCCGGGCGTATTTTTCACTTTGTCTGCCATATCCGAACTCCGGTCTGCGGCTTCGCCAACAGGCCACTTCGGTGAAGGACTCACCCCCACCTGCGAGCGAAATTTGGGACTCACCTTCGATAGGAAATCGGTAAAGACGTAGTTTGATCCCTTTCCTGCGGGTCGGTTCATCACCTGTATCGGAGTGCTGGGCAATGTAATATCCGGATTCAATTTCGCGATCTGCGGCGCATTCCACGTCTTAATATCGCCCAGATAAATTCCAGCCAATACTTCTCCGGAAAGTTTCAGCTCCTGGTGCGCGTCCGGAAGATTGTAAATAGGGACAATTCCGATGATCACCACCGGCAGTTCAATTAGGCCGCTGTCTTTCTTCTCTTTTTCCGTAAGCTGCGCTTCGCCCGCGCCAAAATCGCTCGCGCCATGAGTAAGCTCTTTGATCCCCTCGCTGGTGCCAATCGGAACGTATCGAAATTGAGTCTTTGCGCTGCGCCTCCCGAATTCTTGCGTCCACCGGTTGTAAAGCGGCGCCGGCACACTCGACCCGCTACCAACCAGAACCAATGCCTCCTGCGCGCGCGCAGAAAAGTTGCTTAGCGCGAGGAAGAGAATCACCAACAACCCGCCAATCAACATTAAACCGCTGCTGTAGAGCCGTCCAGCCCTCCGTCCCAGGAATGTTTCGGGGAACTCCATGCGTTGCTCCTCCTGATCATAGCCGAGCGTTTCGCGCAATCTTACGCTCTTGGCTACCGGTGGTCCCAAGGCAGCTTATGTCCGTAACTTAACATCCTTAACGATTGTAAAGGTCAGTGAAAGTAGTCGTGTTGCCAGAACAATAACGCCTCGCGTCACTCCGAACTATCCTACCTGCTCCAATGAAACATCCGGATCACGGAGGTCGAATCATCGTGGTAGATTTTTGAGTGTTTCGAGAGGTTTCAGTCGATACAAGAGATGCGGTTATAAGGCGGAGAATGCTCGGAAAGTACCCAAAATAGTATAAAAGAAGAGAGGCGCATGGCAGATTCACACGCGCCTCTGGTAATGATGAATCAAATATTCGTGTACCTCAGGGATCACCTCCTTATCAGCACAGCATGCCGATGCGGGATTATAAAATCAGTTCTTCGGCGTTTTCAATGGGGTCTGCTTCCGGCGATTTCCTTAATCACAACTATCAGTGCTGCGCTCGGTCAGATCCCTTTAAATTCGCCCCCGTCCATTCGTAGCGAAGCACCGGTCATCCACTTCGCCGCGGGCGACACCAAGTAAGCCAGAAGATCCGCAATCTCTTCCGGCTCGCCGAAACGAGAAATGCCGGATTCCTCCGGATACTTTTTGATCGCTTCTTCGACCGTGAGGTTGTTGGCTGGTGCCCACTTTTCAAAAAATGATTTCCGCCGCCCCGTCATCACTGCTCCCGGCGAAACGCTGTTCACCTGCACGCCATCTTTGATTCCTTGCTCTGCGAACGCTTTCGCCAGAGCGATAATCGCTGCGTTGATTGCGGCCACCGCGGCAAATCCCGGCTTAGGGTCATAAGCAGCAAGGCCCGAGAGCAACACAACCGAACCCTTGGCAGCTTTCAATGCATCCCACGCTTTTATTGTTAGCCGGCGCGCCCCGTGAAACTTCAGCGCCATGCCGTCATTCCACTGAGCGTCGG
>Ga0210391_10005169_pt1 | contig 10764 bp, 5 predicted proteins | sample IncBWC12OmetaG_FD_160573 | JGI IMG/M metagenome (GOLD analysis project Ga0210391, IMG submission 160573) | Forest soil microbial communities from Barre Woods Harvard Forest LTER site, Petersham, Massachusetts, United States - Inc-BW-C-12-O ...
GACTGCGAGCTGGAGAATAGGTTGGATGCGGGATGGCGAAACGGCGTTACGACTCGAGGGGGAATGACGCCATATGGCCGACGAAGGGAGAGCTTATAGGCACACGTTGCGGGCCGCGGCTATATTGGACCGAAGTATTGTGGATGCGTAAGAAAGTACTACGTGCGCCGTATTTGTGCCGATGTTTCTGTATCATGCAGAAACAATAGCTCTTACGAAGAGACCTCCTTCAAAGCCGATTCAAAGTCTCGAATCGTTCTCGATCGAACCGCAGGTTGATTCTGCCGGTTCAGCCGAGACAGCTACAACGACTGAATGTGTTGTTGGCCGAATCGCTTGATAGCACTGGAGGCCCGCGCGCGATCAATAACCACAACCCGCGCGACTTGAGTCCGGAGCTCGTCCGCAAGTGCGCCGTTGAGGCCTGTCCACGCGGCCGACCTGAAGCAGGCTCTAGGACGAGACGAGCCGTCCCGCTCACCAGTTTGCCCAGAGGCTGCCTATGGTTCCGAGAACGTCCGTGTTCTCGATGGACGAATCCTAAATGTAGTAGAAACGAAGCTCTTGAATACCACAAATCATAATTATCTTAAGGTATAGGATTCAGTAGAGAACCTAAACCTCCTCTTTTTAGCGATTTAAATTGCAAGCCTCGTGGCAATGCTATTGCAATTCATACGCAAGCATGGCGATGGCACACTGTTGTGCTGTTGACCAAATGGCCGCTCGGCGGCCACCTGCAGACACCTAGACAGACAATGAGGGGGTACGGCATGCGCTATAACCGCGTTATTTTCGCTACGATTTTCTTGGCGTTGCTGGGACTGATGGTTGGATCTCAGCCCGCGTGGTCGCAGGCGACGGTGGGCACGGGCAGCATCCAGGGCACGGTTACCGACCCTCAGGGCGCCGTGGTCTCAGGCGCCAGAGTGACCATTACGAACCTGGGGACCAGCCAGTCCAGCAGCAGCACAACCACGTCGGCCGGAACGTATTCGTCGGGCCCGCTCGCCGCTGGCAACTACAAGGTGAGGGTCGACACCCCGAATTTCAAAGCGACTGAAAAGACGATGATCGTGCAGATCGGCGTGATCAGCCCCGGCGATATCTCTCTCGAGCTTGGATCAGCGTCCAGCGTCGTCGAGGTCACGAGCTCGGCGGTCAGCGTGAACACCGAGCAATCGGAAGTGTCCGGTACATTGACGTCGGATCAGATCGAGAACCTGCCGATTAACGGACGCAACTTCCTGGATTTGGCGCAGCTTGAACCTGGCGTGCAGATTCAAGACGGAAGCGATTTTGACCCGACCAAGACCGGGTTTTCTTCGATTTCATTCGGCGGACGTTTCGGACGCACGGCGCGTATCGAAGTCGATGGCGTGGACGTCAGCGATGAGACGGTCGGCACCACAACGACGAACATCCCCGCCGGTGCCATCGCGGAGTTCCAACTGGCACAATCGAATTTGGACCTTTCAAACGAACTGACGTCCTCCGGTGCGGTCAACGTAGCCACGAAATCCGGAACCAACACCTATCACGGAGGCGCGTTTGGGTTGTTTCGCGACTCGACCGAGGGTGCGGCCCTACCAGGCAACGGAAGCTATCAGCGCAGCCAGTATGGCGGTGACTTCGGCGGCGCGATCATTCCGGACAAACTGTTTTTCTTCATGGACGCGGAGCGAGATTTGCAGCACGCGGCTGCAGGGTTGAGCTTTGCGCCTCCCTTTAACGTGTTCAACGGGTCTTTCCAATCGCCCTACCGGGACGAGCTCGCCTTGGGAAGATTGGATTGGCAGGCGACGAAGAATGTCCACGTGTTTTCCCGCTACAACTTTTTCTCGAACAACCTCGTTCCTTCGTTCGGGACCCCGTCTTTCTCGTTCTTCGGAAACAAAGACCGCAGCCGGGTGTTCGCGGGCGGAGTTGACTTCACGACCGGTTCGTTCACGCACAGCTTCCGAGCCGAATACCTGAAATTCGTGAACAACATCGCCGACGCGGTACGCGGCAGCGGCGCGCCTTTCGACGATTTCCCCGTCGGGCTGGATTTCCCAAGCACCGGTTTCTCGACCGGCCCGAGCCCGGATGCGCCGCAATATACGTTCCAGAGCGACCGTCAAATCAAGTACGACGGCAGCAAGCTTTGGGGATCGCACGATATCCGCTTCGGAGTCGCGTTCAACCATATCCAGGGCGGTGGTTACGCCAGCTTCTTTGGAATCGCTTCGCAAGCGATTGACGAGCAGTTCAGCACGGCGTCCGGCGGCACGTACAACTCCTATCTCGGTCCGCTCGTCTCGGCCGCCAATTGCCTCGGGCAATCCGGGGAAGCGTGCCCGCTGAACTACACGCCGGACCTCGCGTATGTCGGTAATGGTCTCGGGTACTCATCGGAAAAGCCCGCTTTCGGCAAGCCGTTCGGAGGAAACGGGCCGGACAACCGGATCGGCCTGTATGTCGGAGACAGCTGGAAGGTTCGGCCTTCGTTTACGCTCCAGTTCGGTGTCCGCTACACGAGGGATACGGGTCGAACCGACAGCGATCTGAATACGCTGGAAGTCGTGAACAACTACCTGCCGGGGTACGGCAACCCGGTCCGTCAGCCGAACGCGGATTTCGGGCCGGAGGCAGGATTCGCCTGGAACGTGAAGGGCGATGGAAAGACCGTGATTCGCGGCGGAATGGGCCTCTACTACGAGAACGCGATCTGGAACAACGTCCTGTTTGATCGCCCCGGCCGGCTCCCGTCAGGAGCGTTTCTGAGCTACCAGCTGGCGTGCAATAACGGCGTGACGTCGACCGTCCAATTCGCAGACGGCAGTTCGCAGCAATTGCCGGCCCTTCCGGTCGCGGGACCGAATGGCACGACGGACATGTGCAGCAATGCCGCTCTGGGCGAGGTGCTCCCGGCGGGAACCAGCAACGCCCTGATCAACTGCAGCGGTATCACGGTAGGCCAGTGCATCGCGAACTTTGAAGGGGACTTCCAGACCACCGCGCTGGCGCATCCGACGGGCGCCAATTCGTCCTACATTCCGAACCAGATTGCGGCTGGCGCGCCGGTAACCGGAGGAGCCGGTACGTTCGCTCCCAACTACAAAGCCCCGCGGTCTGTACAAATGAATATAGGTCTACAGCGCGAGCTTCGCCCCGGCATGGTCCTAACGGTCGACTATCTGCGAAACGTCGGCACGCACTACCTGCTGAACATCGACCAGAATCATACGGGAGATGCGGCCTATCTGAACGTTCCGGCGGCGCAAAGCGCGATTGCGACCACAAACAGCTCGTTTGGCTGCGGAGCGTCGTTCAGCACTGCGGCCACGTCGTGCGCGGTCCTGGCCGGTGCAACCATTTCCGATTATTCCGGAAACGGGTTGGATTCACCGATCGATATTTCCGGCGGATCGCAGTGCGGCGGAGGACTCGCCGCCAGCTCATCGGTTCCCTGCGCATTCGGCGGCGTAAACCCGCTGATCGGCGAATTTCCGTTCCTGGAGCCGGTCGGCCGGGCCGTTTACAACGCCATGGACGTGAAGTGGCAGGACAACGTGCATAACCCCATGCCCGGTATCCGCTATTTCAATTTCCAAGTCTCCTACACGTTGTCACGCTTTCAGAATAGCGGCTCGAGCGACCCGCAATTCGCCACCGGTACAGCCGGCACCGCCGATCAGGACTTCATCAACAACTCACTCGACAACCGCGATCCCCTGCGCTACATGGGCGACAGCACGCTTGACCGCACCCACCAGTTGAATTTTGGGGGCTGGGCAACGCTGCCGGGTGGTTTCCAGCTCGGAATCATTTCCCACATGTGGTCACCGCTTGCGATCACGCCGACCACGAACGGGTCGGGCACGGGAGGGATCTTCACAACCGACTTCACCGGTGATGGTACGACGAGCGATCCGCTGCCCATCGCACAGACGAGTTCTTCGTGCGGGACGGTGGGCGGAACGTGCGATTACACGACGTACCGCTCGGGTGCTTTCGGCCGCAGTTTGGGGCCAACGGGCCTGGCCAAAGCGATCGCAAATTACGACAGCACGATCGCCGGTAAGACGATTACGCCCGCCGGACAGGCTCTGGTGAACGCAGGGCTCATGACCGAGGCCCAGTTGATAGCCATCGGCGCAGCGCCCCAATCGATCCCGGAGTCTCCCGCCAATCCGGCTGGATTGCGATGGCTGCGGGCTCTCGATTTGCAGGTCAGCTATCACCACAGCTTCTTCAACGAGCGGCTTGTCGTCACCCCGAGCTTCTCCTGCTACAATCTCTTCAACTTCGCCAACTTCGACGCGCCGCTCAACATTTTGAGCGGTGCTCTGGGAGGCACTCCCGGAACGATCAACGGCACCACTCGCTTCACGTCACTGGTGGATCCGGTCACGGGGCGTTCCGACGTAATCGGAAACGGCACCGGCGTGTTCGCCTTCGGAGCGCCGCGTGCGCTGGAGTGGGGGATGAAGTTCGACTTCTAACCCGCGTGTAGGCAACGCGGCTGTCATTCCAGGGCGTCCCGGTTTCGGCCGGGACGCCTTTTTTTTGGGTCATCCGGGGCGCCACCGACGGTCGATCAGCCTGGCGCTTACCCCTGCGGATGCCCGCTACCGTTCCTTCTTTGGCCTCGTCTTAGGTATAGCCACACTTTGAGTTGCGCCGTTGGCCACGGCCTGCAACTTCGGGCACCTTCGACGCGTATAATACAGTGAGCTGATCGCTACCTTTATGCCCCGGAAACTTTCCACCTCGATGTCGTTTGGCGAAGCAGTCCGCATCGCCACGACCAACCTGTGGACTCACAAGATGCGCAGCGTGTTGACGCTGCTGGGGGTCGTCATCGGCGTCACCGCTGTGATCGCGGTGGTGAGCCTGGTGAGCGGGCTGAACCGTTACGTGGCGGACAAGGTCGTCGGGCTGGGAGCGGATGTTTTCATGATCAATCGCTCACCTTCGATCATCACGGACATCAGCCAGTGGGAAGACGCGCAGAAACGCCGCAAGTTCCACTACGACGATTATCTGTGGCTGCGCGACGCTTGCAGAAGCTGCGTGGCGGTCGGTGGCCAGCTCGTCAAGCGCGGGCAGGTGAAATACGGCACCAATGACCTCGACGACACGCAGGTCATCGGGTTCACGCACGAGATGCCGGAAATCAACGCGCGGGAGCTTTCGCAGGGGCGCTACATCACCCAACTCGATGATTCGCGCGGCGCGCCGGTGTGCGACGTCGGGTTCGATATCGTCGACAAGCTGCTGCCCGGCACCGATCCCATCGGCAAGGAATTGCGCGTCGATACGTCTGTTTGCGAGATCATCGGTGTGGGGAAGAAACGCGGTTCGGTGATGGGCCAGTCGCAGGACAACTGGGTCATCATCCCGCTGACGACGTATCAGCGCATGTACGCAACGGACGATTCGGTGCGGCTGTGGGTGAAGGCCGACAGCACCACCGCGCTTCCGGCGACGATGGACGAAGTCAAACTGCTCGTACGCGGCCGGCGTCACGTGGCCTATCGCGACCCCGATGATTTCTCGATGGAAACGAACGCGTCGTTTCTGTCCCTGTGGAGCAGCATCAGCGGTACGTTCTTCGGCGTGACCATCGGCATCGCCTCGATTTCGCTGATCGTGGGCGGAATCGTGATCATGAACATCATGCTGGTGAGCGTGACGGAGCGGACGCGCGAAATCGGGCTGCGAAAATCGCTGGGGGCGCGGCAGGCGGATATTCGGACTCAGTTTTTGATCGAGTCATCCACGATCGCCACGATCGGCGGCATTTGCGGGGTGATTTTTGGAATCCTGGTGGCTGAGATCGTCAGCTTGACGACACCACTGCCGAGCTCGGTGCAGCTCTGGTCCGTGCTGATGGGATTGATCGTCGCCACCAGCGTCGGTCTATTCTTCGGCGTCTACCCGGCGACGAAAGCAGCGCGGCTCGATCCGGTGGTGGCGTTGCGGCAGGAATGACGGGGAGAGGCAAGTATCATGAGTAGCACGGGAAAACTCGGGCAGCTGAAGGAATCGATCCTGCTGGCGCTGGACGTCTTGCGACGCAATCCGATGCGTTCGGTTCTGACCGTGCTCGGCATCATGATCGGCGTCACCACGATCATCGTGATCGGCGCGGTGATCAACGGCCTGAATGCCAATGTGCTCAGCAACATTTCGCAGCTTGGATCCAGCACGATCATCTGTTACCGGTTTTCCTGGGCCACGCTGGGCCGGCTTTCGCCCGCCGTGCTGCAGCGCAAGGAACTGAAAGCGGAGTGGACCGAAGGGCTCGCGCATCTGCCGCATGTGGTTGCGGCCGCCACCGACGCGCAAATCGCAAATTACGAAGTGGGAGCCGGCTCAAGCGAGGTGCGGCGCGGAAATCTGCGCGCCAAGGCCGTGATTCTGGAGGGCGATACCCCCGATATCGCGAAGATTTCCAATTTCGAGCTGACCGCAGGACGCTATTTCAACAACACGGATGAGGAGCATCATTCGCCCGTCGTTGTGCTCGGCCACATCACTCAGAAAACGCTCTTTCCCAATGGCGAAGATCCCGTCGGCCAGGAAGTGTTGCTCGAGGGGCAGGTTTTCACGGTCGTTGGCACGCTGGCCGAACAACAGCAGGCCCTCGGGACAGGTGAAAATCCCCAGGACAATATCGCGCTTGTGCCGTTTTCCGTGATGCGTAAACTGCACCCGGAGTTCAAGGATTTTGTACTCTTCGCCAAAGCGGATTCGACCGAAAATTTGCCGCTGGTGGTGGACGAAGCGCGCGAATATCTGCGGCGCATGCGCAAGCTGCCTTCCGACAAGGACGACGACTTTGTGATCCTGACCACGGATACGTTCGTCGATTTCTGGAATGAGATTTCCGGCGGCATCTTCATCGTGATGCTGGCCGTGGGGTCGGTGGCGCTTCTGGTGGGCGGCATCGGGGTGATGAACATCATGCTTGTCAGCGTGACGGAGCGTACGCGAGAGATCGGAGTGCGCAAGGCGATCGGGGCGCGTCAGTCCAATATTCTCACGCAGTTCTTGCTGGAAGCTGTGACGCTCGCTGCGCTCGGCGGGACCGTCGGCGTGGTGGTCGGCTCGCTGATCGTGCTGGTGATCCGTCTGGCGTTCTCTTCATTTCCCGCGTCGGTCTCGTTCAACCTGGTGGCCATCGGTGTTTCCGTGGCCAGCCTGATCGGCGTCTTCTTCGGCGTGTATCCTGCTTGGAAAGCGGCGCGGCTCAATCCTGTGGAAGCGCTGCGGTACGAGTAGGCGCTCTGGCGCTCGTGCTGCCCGTTGTACTCGGCTCCAACACAACCCACCGCTGCGCGCTCAGGCCGTCGCTACGGCCGCGGTTGGCGTGATTCTCCTGTGCAGCGAAAGCACGATGGCGCCCAGACCCATCATCACGGTCAGCAGGCCGACGAGCAGGCCCACGTAGGGCAGCATGCGCAGGGCGCGGAGAATCGCGAGGCCCAGGGCGAGGCGTCCAACGGCCGGGCCGAAGCCGACGCTTGCGCCAAGCAGTTTTTCGCCGAGCCACGCACCCACGAATATTTTCGTGGCGTACACGGCGATGGCGTAGAGCGCGAGCGCAGGCAAGCCCACGCTCAGGCCCACGATCGTGAAGCACACGAGGACCGCGGCGATCGGCGTGGCAAACAGAAACAACGCCCCGAAGCCGATGGCGGGGCCGATTCTCTTGCAGGCCTGCGAGACATCGAAGAAAAATCCTGGCGCCACGAACATGATCACCAATCCGAGCAAGAATCCTGCTCCCCAGAACAGGATCTGGTGCCAGTAGTAGGAGCCGTGGGAATAGTTGGGGCCTCGCTTTTCAAAAGTGACCTGAACCGGGCTTCCGAGCTTGGCGCCTGCAGAAACTTCCGGCTGATGATCTCCCCTGTATTTCGTCTGACCGACAATTTCGGCGTGAGGTCCTATGCTCAGCTGCCCTCCTCGGATGGTGACGTCGTGGCCCAGAGAGCCGCTGATCGTCAGCTCGCCCACCAGCGCGAGTACGTCTCCGGCGATTTTGCCGTCCAGTTCCGTATTGCCTGAAAACATTGTCAGCGTTCCACCCACCGACGAGCCTGCGCCGAATTCGGAGGCGCCCGTCCAGCCCATGACGTTTTTAGCGACGGTCGATTCAAGACTGAGAGCTTGGGCGAATGCGCGAATATTGCCATCCACCGGGCCGTTCACGCGTACTTCGGCCCCGATGACGAGTATGTCTCCCTTCACGTGGCCATTGACGGTCAGGCTGTTGGAAAAAACGATCAGATCGCCGTCCACATCGCCGTCGATCCGCGTGCGATCGGCTGCCACGATCAGGTCGGTTTTCACCTCCTGGCCGGCCGGAAGGGTGTATGCGGGGTTGCCGTGCTCCACGTCCGCAGCAGCCACGGGCTGGGGTATCGCCAGGCCGCAAGCGAGACCGCCCATGACGAAGGCAATCGCCGTGAACCGCTGCCACTGCTTCCGCAGCAGCCAAATCACCACCATTCCCAAGGTGGCCACGGCCATGAATTCCATCAAGCTTCGCATCGCATCCCATCCTTTCCAAGAAGCGCTGCTAAAAAAGAGCATGGTGAGCAGATATCCCTGCGTAAAGCCGCCCTGCTGAAGATTGGCATACCACGGCTCGACGAAACCGCTCCAGAGCGTGTAGGCGCCGCCGACAAGCAGTCCGAATGCCGCCATCCAGCCCCAGTGGGCCGCGTGGCGCTCAGGGGCCGCCAGCACACGGGCTGGAATCGATTCGTCGTCTGTGGTAAGCGCTTCGCGCAGCCACACCGCTTCGGTTTCCAGGGCACGCAGAAGTTCGCGGCATGCGGCGCAGGTGCCGAGATGCGCCGACACAATCCCGGCGTGCGCTCTGTCGAGCTGGCCCTCCAAATAGAGGAGTCCGGTCATTTCATCGAAATGACCATCGATCTGGTTCATGATCCACCCCCTGCGGAAGCCTTCTGAATTCCTGCGGCGCCGGCGGTCGGAGCCAGCGCGTCGCGCAACTGATGGCGGGCGCGCAGCAGCAGCACACCAACGAACGCGCGGCGCACGCCGAGCGTGTCCGCAATTTCCTCGTAGCTCATATCCGCGTAATAGCGCAGCACCAACGCCGTGCGGGCGCGGTCCGGCAGCTGCGCCAGCCCGCTGCGTACTTCTTTACTTGAGTGTTCGGCCTGCAATCGTTCCAATTGACTCGGATCGGGATGCTCGAGCGGCAAGGTATCCAGATCGCCGGTCTCGAGATCCTGGCGAATGCGGCGGCGACGCAGAGTGTCCCAGCAGTGATTGCTCGCGACTTTATAGAGCCACGCGGTGAACGGGCGCGACGAATCGTACGTCCCGAGTTTTTGGCGCACCTTCATGAATATTTCCGTGGTCGCGTCTTCGGCGTCTTCCCGCGCCGGCAGCAGCCTGCGGCAAAATCTGAAAATCGCCGGGGCGAACTGGCGATACATCTCGCCCCAGGCGTCGGTGTCTCCGGCCCGGACCTGGGACAGCAGTTGTGCCAAATCGGCGTCGCTCATCGTCCCGGTCGTCGTCTGCCTGTCCATCGGTTAATACGCTGGGTGGCCTCTGAATATTTCACAACTATCACAAATCAACGTACTTGTCTGCGTATGATGCGGTTGGGGCCGGGACCGTCGGGAGGCGCCCGCGCAAGCTCGTCACCCGGTTTGCTATACTCGCCATCCTGTCGCCGGGGACGGCTCACTTTCGCCACCGACCAGTCCCTGGCCCGTCGACATGCCGCCAAAGCCATCGATTCCGACCAAACGCCTGTTTCTGGTTGATGCCATGGGATATATCTTTCGTGCTTTCTTCGCGCCGATGGACCGGCTGCAGACCTCCACCGGCATCCCGACCAAAGTCCCTTACCTGTTCGCCACGATGATGCGGCGGCTGATGCAGAATCAGGACCTGCGGCCCGACTACCTGGCGGTGGTGTTCGATGTCAACGCACCCACGTTCCGGGACAAGATTTTCGCCCAGTACAAGGCCCAGCGGCCGCCGATGCCGGACGACCTGGCGGTCCAGATCCCGTTCGTGCGGCGCTATTGCGAGGCCATGAAACTCTCGATTCTCGAATATCCCGGTTATGAGGCCGACGACGTGATCGGCACGCTGGCGAAGCAGGCCTCCCATCAAGACCTCGACGTCCTGATCGTGACCAGCGACAAGGATTTGATGCAGCTGGTGGGCGGGCGCGTCCGGTTGCTGAATCCGGCGAAGGGCGATCTGATCATCGACGAAAAAAAGGTCGAGGAGATCATGGGCGTGCCGCCGGGCAAGGTGGCCGACGTGATGGCGCTGATGGGCGATACGATTGACAACATCCCCGGCGCGCGCGATCCGAACGACAAGCCTGCGCCGGGCGAACGGCGAAAGCCCGGAATCGGCGACATCGGGGCGAAGCAATTGATCCAGGAGTTCGGCAGCGCCGAAGCCGTGCTGAAGCGCGCGGCGGAAGTGAAGCGGGCGAGCTATCGCGAGGCGTTGGAGAAGAACGCGGAGTTCGTGCGGTTGAGCAAACAGCTGGCGACCATTCCGACCGATGCGCCCGTTCCGCTGGTGCTTGAGAAACTGCAGATTTGCGATCCGGATGCCGAAGCCCTGCGGACGCTCTACGCGGAGCTCGGGTTCACGTCGCTGCTCAAGGAGCTTGCGGTGTCGGCTCCTCGGCCGGCGGAGGATCGCACGACCGATTATGCGGCGCTGGAATCGCCTGCGGCCCTCGGGGATTTCCTGACGGGG
>Ga0210391_10005170_pt1 | contig 10764 bp, 13 predicted proteins | sample IncBWC12OmetaG_FD_160573 | JGI IMG/M metagenome (GOLD analysis project Ga0210391, IMG submission 160573) | Forest soil microbial communities from Barre Woods Harvard Forest LTER site, Petersham, Massachusetts, United States - Inc-BW-C-12-O ...
AACCATCGCAGTGCGGAATGCAATGTGGTGGTAGATGGGCTCACAGTGGTGAACCCGTCGAATCTGCAGCCTTCCGCCGACGGAATTGGCCAAGCCCGTCCGCACTAGACCTTTACTGATCTGATCGAAAAGCAGAACGATTGACGCAAACGTGAGCAGAAACATACGAACATTGTCCAGAGGAGCGCGGCCTTTTCAGGTAAGGCACACTACAGCTGCCAGAATTTTACGGAGATTACCGCAGCAATGGAAATACCGCAATAGGAATGTTGCGCTTTCTACCATGTTTCGTAGCAGGTAATTAGAGATACATTTGCGCAAGTGCGACTGGAAGCTCTCGCAACCTATAGCTCAGCCTTTTAGGAACGGGCGACAGGCATGTATTCATGATAGGTCGCGCAATTACCCCTTCGGATCAATCACTTAAACACTGAGTCGGCTACTCAACATTCGAGATGGCTTCAATAGGCGGCTGCTGCCTAGTAGGGTTACGATGAAAGTGGGCGTGTGGGTCGGGACTTGCACAAATCGTGTTGACTTCTTCTTATCGCTTCACAATCGAAACGCCTGCTCTCCTGGCTGCGGAACTGTAAAGATCTAATACGATGTTAAGGAGTTCGGCAAGGTTTACGACTCTTGCCTCGAGGAGTGCCGGTGAAAAGCGAGCATCTGTTTTGTGACGTGAGCAGCCCGGCGAAGCTCCTCCTGTGCAAGACGCAGATAATCCCGGGCGGAGTTGTCGAGACTCTTGTTGAGTTGAAGCGTTGACGGCCCGGTTAGGGTTTTGAGTGCTATTGCTTTGTTCACGCCAACTAGCTCACGGTAGGAATTCCGAGAATCCTCCTTGATACAAACTCACTATTAATCGTTGATGTGTCCAAAGTCACGTCGTTGCCAAAGCCTGCCGTACTCTCAGCCGCGGTAAACTGCTTCCTCATGAGACAACCCCATATCCGCGTTGGCTTGCTCGCCATCAGTATTGTCGTTTCGATGTCGTGCGTTTTACAGGCGCAATGCAGACCCGGAGACCCTTCTGGTCGGTTCGATGGATTGGCGACAAGCTCGCAGGCCGGCAAACTGGATCTTTCGCTCAATCTCCGCTGCAACAAGAATGCCTATGCGGGGACGCTCAATACGCCAATTGGAATATTCACCGTTAGTTCGGGGTCGTTCACCGGTACCGCGCTGACTCTGGAGTTGACCGCCAATGGAAGCACGATTCTGTTGAAGGTGGCTTCGAAAGGCACCGCGCTTCAAGGAACGTTTTCAACTGCGGATGACAAAGGTCCGGTTGATCTACATCGGGTCGGAGACGCCGTCCCAGTCGATCATGCACCTGCAGTAACGCCGGCGCAGTGGCGGGAGGATCTGAGGTACCTGGTGAAGCAGCTAACTACACTGCACCCCGAACCCGTACGCGAACACGCCAAAACCCAAGTTCGATGCAGCGGTCGCGGAGCTAGACGCGAATCTGAACCATTTAAATCCTGACGAGGTTTACGTCGGCCTCGATCACATCACAAATCTGATTGGGGACGCCCACACCTACGTGGATTTCCTTCCAACCGCGCCGACCTCCCGCTGAGCGTCGCCCGATTCGACGATGAAGAACGCATCGACGCCGTCGTTCCGGGATATGAGCGAGCGCTCGGCACGCGCGTCGTTGCTATCGGAGTTATGCCGATCACGAAGGCTCGCGAGCTGGCTACGAAGGCAACGCCCGTCGCTGAGACTACCGGACTGAGGGACCTTCGTGTGGATTACTTCCTGTCAATCGGGATGATGCTTCACGGTCTTGGACTCACACCCGATCGCGACGCGGCTACATTCGTCGTGGTCGGAGACGATGGCGACGAGTTCAGTGTGGACTTCAAAGCGCTTGCGCAAGATGTAAAACCGAAGTGGATTCATGCCGCATCACCACTATCGCTGGCCGAGCAGCCAGTCGATGGGAGCGCCGCCTGCACGTATGTTCGGCCATCGCGCACGCTGTATTGCAACGTCAAGGTGATGTTGCAGCTCGAAAAGCTTTCGCAGGAGATGCTCGGGTTGATCCGAAAAGAGCACCCTGAGAAGGTGGCGATCGATCTGCGCCGGAATGGCGGAGGAGACTACAACCTCGGCTTACAGTATCTGATTCGTCCGTTGCAACAAGACAAGAGCATCAATCGGAAGGGGCATCTGTTTGTTTTGGTCGGGCCCAATACGTTCTCTGCTGCCATGTCGAACGCGGCGTAATTCCGGGCGATGACGAATGCCATACTGGTTGGCGAATCCATCGGCGAGCGGCCGAATACCTTTCAGGAGCCGCGCGAGTTCACGCTGCCGAACTCGCGCCTCGTTGTCCGTTATTCAACGCACTTCTATAGATTCGGAAAGGGCGACGAAAATTTGATTCGGCCTGACAAACAGATTGTGCAGAGCTGGGCAGATTACAAAGTCGGACGCGATAATGCGCTCGATTGGATTCGCGAATACAAGTAGTCATCACCATTCCCGTACGGAAAATAGACAAAGCTTACTGCATCGCCACCTCCTCCCACATCCGTAACATTCGAGAGGTTACTGTGGACAATGCACCGGAGATGGCGCAAACATCCAAACTTGCGATATTGCCTGTAGCTGTTGAAAAACTCTTTCACGCCGGAACCAGCGGAAATCAAATCGCGCTAGGATGACCTATAAACGATCTTCTCGAATTTCGAGACATTTCTGGCCACCGGATTTCACCCAAATCAGGGGTGAAAAGGAATTTTTCAACAGCCACGCCTATCCTCAACCGTAACGTAGGTCGGCGGTCTCAAAGCAGCGTCCCGACAGTCGGTTCCTTCCCCCGCATCGCTTACGAGATCCAACCCGCGATTCAGATTCGCTTAATGTGCGCTGTGATATAGCAGTACTGCGCCCTTTCTGAGACGGCGCAAAGACTACCTGAGCGCGTTAGATTCTTGGCAATGCGAACCCGTCAAATTACTACAGTTCTGATGCTCATTGTGGTCGCCCTTGGTGCATTGGCGACATTGTTGCTCAAGTGGCGTGGTTTTCGCGCCTCTTCTGCTCCATCCGCGTTCGAAATTCGTGCAGCTCGTTTCTTTCGCAATTTTGCGATTCCACAAAAGGAGCGCGACCTCGCCAATCCGTTCGCCAACGATGACATAGCGGCTGCGCAGGGACGAGAACTTTTTCTTGGCCGATGCTCTACGTGCCACGGGGTCGATGGTCGGGGCAGTACGCCGATTGGAGCAAACCAATATCCACGTGTCCCCAATCTCCACTCCGACCTCACCCAACGTATGAGCGACGGCGAAATTCACTACATCATTCAAAACGGCGTGCAACTCACGGGCATGCCGGCAATGCCGGGTGCACATTCTGCGACGGAGGCTGACAGTTGGAAACTCGTCTCATACATTCGCAGCTTCCGATCACCGACGCGGCAGGAGTCAGAGATTCAAAGGAGCGTTGAACGTTCTGCTCACTATGTTGGCTCCGCATCATGCGAGAAGTGCCACGCGGCGATCTATGAGCGTTGGAGGAAGACTCCAATGGCCAATGTCGTTCGCGACCCAAGACAACATCCTGATGCGATCATCCCCGATCTCAGCACGAACCACATCGCAAGATTCACCATTGAAGACGTGGCTCTTGTCTACGGCAGCAAGTGGAAGCAGCGATACTTCACGAAGGTTGGCAACGACTACTACCCTCTGCCTGTACAGTGGGACATCGGAACCAAGGAATGGTTGAAGTATCACGTGCCAGACAAAGGAGCCGACTGGTGGGCAGCTTTCTATCCTTCGAACAACATGCAGCGGCCCACTGGCCCGACCTGCGATGGCTGTCACTCCGTAAACTACGACATTCACAACAATCAAGTGACGGAATGGAATGTCGGATGCGAACGTTGCCATGGGCCGGGCAGTGAGCACATCGCACACCCTACCCGTAACAACACCTTGAATCCCGGAGAGATGGATGATTTCGCCTCAGACGACATCTGCATCCAGTGCCATTCTCAAGGTCGGCCGCGCATGGGCCTCATCGAAGGCAAAGCTTATGATTGGCCAGTCGGTTATCACGCAGGTCTTCGGCTAGCCGACTATTGGAAGCTCGATAGCCCCACGCTTGGGCAGACAGATTTCCTGTATTTCGCCGATGGCACCGCACACAAGAATCGAATGCAGGGCAATGACTTTGTACAGAGCGTGATGTACCGACACGGCGTGACCTGCGTTACCTGCCATGATGTCCACGGCACTGACAACTATGCGCAACTCCGCAAGCCTGCCGACAAGATGTGCCTCGATTGTCACGGTCCGAATTCACCTAATGGTCCTCACGCCGCAACCCTGGAGGAACACACCCATCACAAGGATGGCAGTCCCGGCAGCCAGTGTGTTGTGTGCCACATGCCTAAGATCGAGACGGAAGGCGTGCCCGGTTCCTTTGTGACCGCTCACACCTTCAGATTTATTACGCCTGTCGAAACCGACAAATACAGGATTCCGAACCCTTGTAATTCCTGTCACGCGGACAAGTCCTTGGACTGGGCTACCAACGAACTGTTGAGGTGGAAAACTATTTCTCCCTGGCGAGCAGCGGAGTAAGCAAGCTCCCGCCTATAGGACGATTAGGAATCGTTCACTGATTACTGTCGAGAATGTATGGTCCGCCGCCGGACTGCAAGAGGTGAGTTGTGGGGCGAAGAATCAGTCTGCGTAAATGTATCCGGCCTCTGGTTGGAGATGACTTCATCTCCGGGCCACGATGATGATGCGCACGTGCCGGTCCTGATAAATCGCTCGGTTACTGAGAACCAACTCAACAGCCAGGTTCTCCGGCACGTCGTTTAACTGTTCTGTCGTCCGTTCTCTCCTCAGCAGACTCTGGTGAGCTTAGTCCGCTCAGGCTGGGATTGGCAGGCCGATTTCCGCGCCCTCGAAGCGCCAAAGATCGCGATATTGGAGAACGGAGAATGGACCTTAGGAAAGTGGTTCTGAAGCTCGCATCCGCCGCCTTGTCCCTTTGCACTTTTGGGGCTGGAGCAGCTTTCGCCGCCGACAACATTAGAGGTCAAGTGATGAGCGGAGGCGCACCCATCGCCGAGTCTACCGTGACGCTGTTTGCGGATTTGCAGAAGCCTACATAGGTTTGCAGCGGTTCGCAGGCTCTGGTTAGCTGGATTATCTGCCACCATCAGAAAGTCTGGAATTTCCATAATGCTAGCGATATTCTGGCTGTGGGCGTCAGGGCCGCAAATCGCGGCACACACACCGGCCACCACCTCCCCAGCAACGACCTTCAGTTCATTGTTCAGCTTCGACCTCACGGACGGTGCCAATCCCGGTCTTGGGGCCAAGCTTTAACAGGAATTGAGTCTTCGCGCTCCCAAGCGGGGAGGTGTTTCGGCAAGTGAGAACCTCTTTGCTGCCGTGTACGCAATTAAAGCGACGATTCATTCAACCTTCCCTGTCGCTGACTCGCACGGAGTCGACTACGCAACTTCTCGCAGTTGCTCACTTTCCTTTTTTCCTTTGGAGGCGACAAAAGTAAGCAGCGTCTTCAAGATCACATAGAGCACCGGAATGAATATGAGATTCAGCACCGTGGAAAACAACATGCCTCCGACGATTGCGGTTCCTACTGCGTGGCGCCCTAATTTGCCTGCACCGCTCGCAAAATACAGAGGTAGTACACCCAAGATGAAGGCGAACGATGTCATCAAGATTGGCCGCAGCCGCAACTCAGCTGCTTCAATGGCAGCGTTGATGATGGAACGACCCTGCTCAATCAGCTGTTCGGCAAACTCCACGATCAGAATGGAGTTCTTCGCCGAGAGTCCGATCAACAGCACCAATCCAATCTGAACATAGACATCGTCGGTCAAACCGCGCATCGAGACGAAGAGCAATGCGCCCAGCACCGCCATTGGGACGGCTAACAGAATGATGAAGGGGAGCGCGAAGCTCTCGTACTGTGCGGACAACGTCAAATACACAACCAATAGCCCTAACCCGAAAATGACAATAGCCTTGCCGCCAGCTTCAACTTCTTCCAGCGCCAATCCCGACCAACCATAGGACATTCCTTGCAGCATGTTCTGTTTCGCGAGGTCCTCCATAGCGCTGAGTCCCTGGCCCGAGCTGTGTCCCGGCGCTGCCGCTCCGTCGATTTCCGCCGAGCGAAAGAGGTTAAAATGATTGATCACCTGAGGACCCGAAGCCTCTTGCAAGGTGACAACGTTGTCCAAGGGCACGAGGCCGCCAGTATCGGAGCGTACGTAATATTGACGAAGGTCGCGCGAGTTCATGCGAAACGGCTGGTCGGCCTGCACGTAGACACGGTAGGACCGATTGTTGAAGTCGAAATCGTTGATGTATTGCGATCCCATGTATACACCAAGGGCTTGTGACACCTGGCTGATTGGTACGCCGATGGCCTTGGCTTTCTCGCGGTCAATCTGCACCAGTTGTTGAGGATCGTTCGCCGTATAGCTGGTGAACAGTCCCTGAAGATCGGAGCGTTGGCGACTGGCTGACACGATCTTGTGCGCCACGTTGTCCAAGTCCTGAAGCGTGTTTCGTCCCAGGTCCTGCAACTGGAATTGGAAGCCACCGAAGTTTCCGAGTCCGTTAATCGCAGGCGGCTCGAATGCCACGACAATGCCTCCAGGCACGCCGAATAGTTTAGGCGATACCCTGGCCACGATGTCACTGGCGGCATGTCCCTTCCCCTTGCGATCGTCAATCGGCTTCAAAGGGGCGAAGATCACTCCGTAGTTCGGAGAGCTGCCGCCGGAGAGCGAGAATCCGGGAATCGCGAATGTGCCGAAGACGTCGGTGTCCTCCCGCAGGATTTTCTCCGCCTGCTGCGCAACATTTGTGGTGTAGGAAAGAGAAGCGCCCGGAGGCGTCTGCACGATCACAATGAAGTAGTTTTGGTCTTCTTGCGGCACGAAACCCGTAGGAACGTGCAGGTACATGTAACCGGTCGCTGCCAGGCCAGCCAAAAATAGCACGACAACTACATAGCGAAATTTAAGGACCTCCTCGATCACAACCGCGTAGGCAGCCCCCAATCCATGGATTGCACGGTCAACGCCGCGGACGAACTTGGCATAGCCGCGCGAGAGAAAGCCGACGTGAGTCCAATCCAGGGCGGAATACTTCTGTTCCTCGTTGCGCAGCAAGATTGCTGCCAGCGCCGGCGACAGAGTCAGCGCATTAAACAACGAGATCGCGATTGAGAACGCAATAGTCAGAGAGAACTGTTTGTAAAGGATGCCGGTTGTCCCGGGAAAGAACGAAACAGGCACGAACACAGAAATCAATACGAGCGACGTAGCGACGACGGCGCTCGACACCTCGGTCATGGCGACCGAAGTTGCGGTACGAGCGTCAGTCCCATCATCGTTGATGTGTCGCTGGACATTTTCAATAACTACGATGGCGTCATCGACGACCAGTCCGGTCGCGAGCGTGATGCCGAACAGAGTCAGCGAATTGATGGAGAAGCCGAATATCTTGATGAACGCAAAAGTGCCCACCAAAGACACCGGGATTGTAACCGCCGGAATGACCGTGGCTCGCCAGTCGAGCAAGAAAAGAAAAATCACGATGATGACGATCAGAATCGCTTCCTCGAGCGTCGTCACCACTTCCCGAACCGAATCGCCAACCACGGTGGTTGTGTCAAACGCGATGACGTACTTGATTCCCGGCGGAAACGACTTCGACAGCTCCGCCAATTGAGCTCGGGCGGCCTTGTCGACTTGCAAGGCGTTGGCATTAGACAGCTGCTGAACGCCGATGCCGATCGCCTCGTGACCACTGTACAAAAGATTGTTGTCGTAACTCTCGGCACCAATCTCAGCGCGGCCAACATCCTTAAGCTGCACGATACTGTTCTTGGTGTTCTTGAGGATGATCTTCTCGAACTCTCTGGGATCCGAAAGGCGTCCAACGACACGCAGGGCGACTTGGAAATTTTGTTTCAGATCCGATGGCGGCCGACCTAACTGTCCGGCAGGGATCTCAACGTTCTGCTCCTGCAATGCTGAAACTACGTCGACCGCTGTCAACTGGCGCGCTGCCAGTTTGACGGGATCAAGCCAGATGCGCATTGCATACTTGCGTTCGCCGAAGATGACGACATCACCTACGCCCTGAATTCGTTTCAGCGCGTCCTTAACATAGACATCCAAGTAGTTCGAAATGTACTGGTTCGAAAGACTGTTGTCGGGGGAATAGAAACCGGCAGCGAAAACAAAATTGGGATTGGCTTTGGTGATGGTTACGCCGGTGTTTTTGATCTCTTGCGGCAATCTCCCCTGCGCGGTCGCAACACGGTTCTGCACATCTACTGCGGCGATATTAAGGTCGTAGCCGGTGCGGAAGACTACATTGATGGAACTGGTACCGTCGTTCGAACTCGTCGAGGTGATGTAGTGCATACCCTCAACGCCGTTGATTTGTTGCTCCAACGGAATCGTGACCGCTGATTCCACAACCTGGGCGTTCGCACCAACATAATTGCTCGTAACCGTAACTTGCGGGGGAGCGAGATTCGGATACAGCGAGATGGGGAGTGTAGGAATACACACAGCGCCCGCGAGGATAATCAGGAGCGCACAAACGCTGGCAAAAATAGGGCGTCTAATAAAAAAGTCGACCAATGTAGCTCTCGATTTCTCGTCGCCCACTAGCGACGGCGATGGTCAGCTGATCGGCTGCACCAGGGCCCCATCAATGAGGAACTGGATTCCGGAGACAATGACACGTTCTCCTTGTTTCAGGCCAGCTTTAACCGCATAGTCGTTGCCGATTGTGTCCCCGAGAGTCACTGATCGCTGTTTGGCAACGGTGCCTCCGTTCTCTGGCGTAGCGATATAAACGAAGGGCTGTCCCCCGATGCGAGTGACTGCTAGAACGGGTACGGTGGGGGTTGGACTGGTGGTCCAAATCACGCGCGCCTTCACCAATTGCTCCGTCCGAAAACGATCCATCGTTCCGTGTACCGGCGCTTTTGCCAAGACGCCCTGCACGGCGTTATCAACCTGCTGCGAGATGAAATCGATCTTGGTGTTCTCGATGACTTCTCCTTTCGACGACACAATTTGTACCGGCATTCCCATTCGTATTTCGCCAGACTTCTCAGTTGGGATGTAAATGTAAGCTTCCAGGTCGGCGTTCTCATCGACCGTGGTCAGCAACGTCTGGGGAGAAACGTAGTCGCCGACATGAACGGGAATGTCACCCACCGATCCATCGAAGGGGGCATTCAGGTTGTAGTAGGCTAGTTGGCGCTGCTGGGTTACGTTTGCGGCCTTGGAGGCTTCCCAGTCGGCCTTTGAATTGTCGAAGGCTTGAACCGCCTGTTCATAACTTTGCTTGCTGATCACTCCTGCCTCGAACAGATGCTTTTGCCTCTCAAGATCGTGCTGGGCATAGTCGAAGACCGCTTTCTTCTGGGCTTCGGTGCTCGCCTGCTCCTGAACCGTAGCCTGCTGTTTCAAGGGATCGATCGTCATCAGTACTTGTCCAGCGTGGACATGTTCACCGGATTTGACGAGGATCTTTGTGAGAGAGCCGTCGACCTGCGGCTGAATGGTGGCCGAACGGCGAGACTTGATCGTCGCCACGTACTCGTCGGCCTGAGGAACCGGTGCGAGGTCAACGACCTTCGTATTCACCGGCAGCGCTTTGGGTGCGGATTGTGTGGCTTCGTGCTTGCCGCACCCTAAAGTCATAAGGACACAGGCTGACCCAAGAAGAAGGAGCACATGTCGATTTTTCAAATGATCACCCCGAGATTCACAACGTGATGTACTGATGCTCAACGGCAATTCAGAGGTGCAGGTTTTGCGCTCGCGTGCCGGAAAGAAGTCGAAGAATAGCGACGTTCGAGCTGTTAGTGCGTGGGCGACAGTTGTGCGGAGGCGATCGGGGTGCTAAACCAGGTCGTGTAACACTCGAAAAGACTTCAAAGTCCACATTCCTTCGCGAAGCCGGCCGACATAAATAAGAATTATGCCAACTTCCCGGGAGAGCCGTCGACGCCGCTGTGGGATGCCTTCGTCTGCTTCGTAAGTTGAATCTTCATTGTTCGCTGGGCGTGCATGCAGCGCTTCATCGCTATTGTGAAAGCTAACGCCACAACAACCAGGAGAAATATGTCTGTCCATCTTATCCATTCGGGCATGTTCGACTCCCTTCAGGTGTAAAAACAGACGGCCCGTTCAGGCGCGAGTTCCCGAATATCCTGCGCTCTACACGCCTGAATGGTACACCTACCAAACGGAGGTTCGCCAGATAAATGCTTTTTGACACATCCCTCAGGCCGACTTGTGGAGGTCACGGTCGTCAGATTTTGTGGCCCTCCAGTCTTCCCATCGGCTGCGCATCGCCCTCAGCTGCGCCATTGTTTTCCTTAGAACCCCCCGGCAATCTTGTTTCTAACTTCTATTGCCAACAAAGGACTTACTGGCTTTGTTCTTCAAAAATGACGGTTTCCCATGTTCTTGTCAGTGAAGAGTACTTCACAACACAAAGTATGTAATTAAAATTTAGTTAGTTTCTTATCCTAACTTTCTTTGAGCGGACCGAAGAGATTCTCCGCCGAGATCTTTGAACTGTCCTCGCTCATTTATCGTCGAATAGCTGCATCCGTTCGGCTGGTGTAGGACCAGCCGTCGCCCGTCCAGCGAATCCAAAAAGCCCGTGTCAGCGATATGGCATCCGGGCGAGAAGGTCACTCATGAAGCGC
>Ga0210391_10005173_pt1 | contig 10761 bp, 9 predicted proteins | sample IncBWC12OmetaG_FD_160573 | JGI IMG/M metagenome (GOLD analysis project Ga0210391, IMG submission 160573) | Forest soil microbial communities from Barre Woods Harvard Forest LTER site, Petersham, Massachusetts, United States - Inc-BW-C-12-O ...
TCCTCCGACAAAAAACATGCCAACTTTTTCCACATTTTTCAGTTTTTTTCAACGATCGACGCGGAACCGACACTCCTCCATTCACCGGGCCACAGACCCGAGTTGACGCTCCAGGCCAGCCGTTCGCTCTTGCAGCGAATGGTGCATACGTTCTACAACTCGAAGGCGATGCAGCAGCGGAAGCCTTTGGCCTAGTCTGCCAAGAGTGGTGATAGGCCGAATTCTCCGAACTAAAAGGCTTAAGCTGTAAGTGCTAGTAGACCGCATGTTAGTTATAAGGCACCACACTAGCTACGCTGCGCATTTTCATGCAGGTTTTTTGCCGAATGTTGGATAATTATTGCTATAGTAGACGCCCTAGCCCTCTCAAACGGGTCATGACCAAGTTGCAGAGACTGTTTGGTGCCATAGAGAGAAAAAGACCCTGCGGGCGGGCCAGGCGTTTTTACTTCTCACTGTTTCAGGTATATCCGGAACATCTTTTGCCGGAGTGGGTCCTAAGGCCAGTCTGCGTGGGCCAGCGCAGGGCGATATGAAGGTTTTGTCTCTCGATTCAAGGCGACAAGTGAAGTTCTATCGCCGGCAACGTGACAACGTGTCTCTCACGGGCCTTCCTTTTCAGGCCAATCCAACCGTTGAGATTCATGGAGCCTGATGAATTATTCGTTTTTACCTGATCTGCTGGCCCTGACGATCTTGATCGTCATCCTTCTGCTGCTGCGGCGTCGTCACCCACAGGGGCGCGCAGATATCTGGCTGCTGGGTCTATTTTTCACTCTGGTTGAAGCCGTCGCCCACACCTTTTACGCTCCGAACGGGCCGCCACAGCGGGGGCTGCACCTGATCGTGATGGATTGTTATTTGCTGGCCGGGGTGGTTTTTGTATGGGCCTCAGGCGGATATCCTTTCTCTCGAAATGTCGAACTGAAGTACCTGGCGCTGAATACGTTGCCGCTACTGGCCATCACCACGCTGTACGGCTTGCATATCCATTCGCCCGTTGCGTTCTTTACCAGCATGGCCGCTGGCCTGGTGATTGGAGTGGCCAGTTCGCTCTACCTGCGGCACAACTGGAGGTACGCGGGGTTGCACGTCTGCGGTTGGCTGGCGATGGGGTTTCTGATCCACCGCGCGGAATATCGGGAGGCCGTTTACTGGAGTCTTTGCTGCGTGTACACAATCGCGGCCCTAAATTTTCAACGACGCCTGGCGCATAACAGCACAGGCAAGCTGGCCATTGTGACTGGCTTTGCGATCTGGGCCGTGTGCCTGCTGCTGCACCCATGGATCGTGCAATACCGCGCCTACGCCGATATCGCCTCACACATCTGGAATATGCAGAAGTCGCTGATCTCGATCGGCATGATTCTGGTGATGCTGGAGGAGCAGGTGTCGAGCAACGAGTGGCTCGCCTTGCACGACGAGCTGACGGGCCTGCCCAACCGGCGGCTGTTCGCTGACCGGCTGACCACGGCGATCGAGCGCGCAGATCGGGCGAACACCCGACTTGCCCTGTTGATCCTGGACCTGAACGGCTTCAAGATCATCAACGACACGATGGGCCACCAGGCCGGAGACCAGGTGTTGCGCGAGGTCTCGTCACATCTGCGGAGGAGTGTGCGGGCCTCCGATACACTGGCGCGGCTGGGCGGGGACGAGTTCATCATCGTTGCCACGGACCTCGGCGTGGACAAGCCGCTGGACCACTTCATGGCGTCAGTCCGGGGGGCCTTGGAGAAGCCGGTGATGGTCGAGGGGCAGTCGATGACCGTTTCGGCGAGCATGGGCATTGCCCTCTACCCGGACGATGCCGATGACTCGATTAATCTGCTCCGAATCGCGGACCAACGCATGTATGCGCTGAAGCAGAGGCCCGAGTTTTTGCCTAAGACTGGCGCAAATATGAAGGCAAAGGTGGGAGACTCGACATCCGTTGCAGTTGCGGGTGGTCAGGGATAGCAACCGTCACGCAGCCATGAAGCGAGATCGAATAAAGAACGAGGGCCCTTTGCGGGCCCTCGAGTTGATTCGGGCTGCATTAGTGTTTCTCTTCGTGGGAAACGTGGCCATGCCCATCGTGTATCTCGTTGCCCTTAAACTCATGGGGCGGGACTGGATGCTCGGCGTGGTCGCCGTGATTCGGCACAGGACCCCGGTAGCCATGGTTTACGTCGTAGTGGTTATCGACATGGCCGGAGAAATGTTCCGGACCGTGGTACCACGGGCCTGCACCAATGAAAACGCCGCCGGAAAACCATTCGGGGCCGTAGTAGCCATAGGGGGCGCAGCCATAGGGGGCGTAATCGTAGTAACCGTAGGGGCACACTGGGGCGGCGCCAATAGACACGCTGACCTGAGCTTGTGTCTTAGGAGTACTTGCTACAAAGCACAGACCGGCGATAGCAGTTAGTGCAAAGAATTTAAAGTTCCGCATATTTTCACCTCTTCTCGTTTAGAGAAGAAGAGGGCGGGGCGAAGTTGTGCGGCGATGAAATCATTAAGTCGAGGAGGCCTTGGGAAGGTTGCCTGCCGGTTGAAGAAATGCTTCGGCGAAATCAAAGGTCATTGTAGAAGATGGCTTTGCAAAGAAAGTCTCCAGCGGGTGGACGTAGTGCTTTGTTCCAGGAACAACTGGAAAAACAAATGCGTTGTAGCGGGCCAACGATCTAGGTAGAGAAGCGGATTTCTCCACTCCGCAACTCGCAAAGAACGCGAGTTGCTCCGGTCGAAATGACGATTGTTCAATTTGGAAGAGAAAAACAAAAACAAAGGCGATGTGGCAGATTGCGTTCTTACGACTCCATTCGCCGAAAGGTACGGATGGGCATCCCGCGGGTTTGTTATTGGAGATACTTTGCGCAAAAAAGTGGGGCCTTCGCAGGCCCCTCATTTTGATTTGGACTGTTTATTTTTTTTCGTTGCTTACGTGACCACGTCCATCACGTGTTTCATTTCCTTTGAAATCTTTCGGTGGAATCGGGTGCTCTGGCGTAGCTTTTTCGCCGCGCTCTGGCATTGCACCTTTGTAGTGCTCGTGGCCGTAGTTGTTATCTACCTGGCCATGAAAGGTGGCGGGCCCGTGAAACCATGGGCCGGCACCTACGAAGACACCGCCTGTAAACCACTCGGGGCCGTAATAGCCGTATGGTGCACAGCCATAGGGAGCAGCTTCATAGTAGCCATAGGGGCACTGGGGAGCTGCACCGATTTCAACACTGATCTGAGCGTGCGCTTTGGGAGCCGTTGCGGCGAAACAGAGACCGGCGACAGCGGTCAAAGTAAGAAACTTCATGCCTTGCATAGATTTACCTCTACCTGGTGAGAGATGAATCTATGTGGAATAGTTGTGCCAAGTACAAAACTAATACTAAAAAAACTCGACGGCCTTTGGAGGCCGTCGAGTTGCAGTGGTTGATTTGTCCGAAGGCTAACGTGCCGCTGCGGCTGGCTCGCTGATCTCGCTGAGACGCTTGGTCATCATCGCCTCGAGATCTTCGATAGCTTTGGAGAAGCCTTCGATGCCTTCCTTCAGCTTGTCGTGCGCCATGCGGTCCTCGGCATGCATCTTGTCGAAGGTCGCCTTGTCGATCGTGAGCTTCTGGATGTTCAGCTTCGCCGCATTGGCGGGATCGAGCTTGCGGGGCAGTGGGCCCTGGGTGGTTTCGAGCTCGGTCAGCAATTTCGGCGCGATGGTGAGGAGGTCGCAGCCGGCGAGTTCTGTGATCTCGCCGATGTTGCGGAAGCTCGCGCCCATAACAACGGTCTTGTAGCCGAATTTCTTGTAGTAGTTGTAGATGGTGGTGACGGAGTGGACGCCGGGATCGTCAGCGCCGACGTAGTCCTTGCCGGTGTCCTTCTTGTACCAGTCGAGAATGCGACCGACGAAGGGCGAGATTAGAGTGACGCCAGCTTCGGCGGCGGCGATCGCCTGATGGAGACCGAAGAGCAGAGTCATGTTGCAGTGGATGCCCTCCTTCTCGAGGACCTCTGCGGCGCGGATGCCCTCCCATGTGGAGGCAAGCTTGATGAGAATACGTTCATTGGAGATGCCGGCCTTGTTGTAGAGGGCGATGATCGCGCGCGCCTCGGCGATGGATTTTTCTGTGTCGTAGGAGAGGCGAGCATCGACCTCAGTGGAGACACGGCCGGGGATGATGTCGAGAATCTTGCGACCGAAGGCGACCTCCAGGGGCCGGAAGGCGCGTGCTGCGACGTCCTTGTCTGACACACTGGGGCCGGCGTCCTTGCGCACCTGCTTCAGGACGTCGTCTACGATGGCCGCGTAATCGGACTTCTCCGCCGCGGCGGCGATCAGAGAGGGGTTCGTGGTGGCGTCCTGCGGACGAAACTGATGGATCGCGTTGATGTCGCCGGTGTCTGAGACGACGGTGGTGTATGCACGAAGCTGTTCGAGTAACGATGCCATAGTGTGCTCCTTCGCTGTTGGTACCGATTTTATCAAGCCCTGAGCGGTTGCGCTGGCCCACAGTATGCGCTGCCGATGTTACTCGGCTGCGAATTCATTTTCGAGGACGCCCAGACCGTCGATCTCTATTTGGATGCGGTCACCCGGCTTAACGGCGCCAACTCCTGCCGGGGTGCCGGTGGGAATGAGGTCGCCGGGTTCAAGCGTCATGAACTGCGTGATGTAGCGGAGGAGATCGGCGATGGGGAAGATCAGGTCGCGTGTAGAGCCCTGCTGCTTGACGACGCCGTTGAGCCGGGTGATGACCGTGACCGGTGGGCCGCCAACAGGGTCGATCTCGTCAGAGACGATGGGGCCGACCGGGCAGAAGGTGTCGAAGCCCTTGCCGCGGGTCCACTGGCCGTCGGACTTCTGGATGTCGCGGGCGGTGACGTCGTTGACGCAGACGTAGCCGCGGATGTAAGGGCGGACGTCTTCGTCGGGGCCAATCTTGTGGCAACGGCGGGCGATAACGACGCCGAGTTCCCCCTCGTAATCAACTCGCGTTGAGATGGCCGGCATGCGGACGACGCCCCTGGGGGCAAGCAGGGACGATGGCGGCTTGAGGAAGAGCAGAGGCTCTTTCGGAACCTCGTTGCCCAGCTCGGCGGCGTGGTCGCGATAGTTGCGGCCGACGCAGAGGACCTTTGACGGAGTGACGGGCGGCAGGAGCTGCAGGTCGGACAGCGGCACAGGCTCGAAGTTGACCGCGAGCGTGGGAACCGGAAGGCCGCCGAAGATGCGGGCCGAAAGGTCTTCCTGCGGGGCCTGCATGGGGAGCGTGGCCCAGTAGACGCCGTTGCGCTTTTCCACGAGAGCATAACGTGACAGACTTGCACCGCTCTCAGACGACAAATACTTGCAGTAACGCATTGCTATTGCTCCCTTAAAGTCTCCTGGACCGGGTCGCTGGGCGCACTTTCGTTGCCTGCTGTATCGACAGCAGTGACTCGATAGGCATAGCGGCGACCGGCCATGGCAGTTTGATCGCGGTAGGCAGGACCGACGACCGGGGTTGGGTTCAGGCGCGTCGCTGTGCCCGCGGCTACGCCTTTTGGGTCAACTTCTTGACGATACACAATATATCCCGCGAGGTCAGGATCGGTATTGGGCGTCCAGGAGAGATCGATGGAACGATCGGCCGCCGTTGCGCCTCCGGGAACGGCTTCGAGGCCGGAAGGAGCATGCGGGGGAAAGGTGTTGCGCATCACAACCGTGACGGGCGACGAAACGATGCTGCGCAGCTCCAGGCTGTGGCCGCTGAGCGAGACTGCGCGGACTCGCTGGGCGGTGTACTGGTAGCTTTCGCCCATTTGTGCGGTGTGGTCGATGGTGCCGCCCGCGTCGTTCGGTTGAAGTGGCGTGCGGAGTTTGACCTCGATTGGGGCGGCCGGCGGCGCTAGAAGCGACTTCGGTGCGGAGTCGGGGGTGGGCTTCTGAGGGGCAGGTTTCTGGGTCTTGTCTGGCTTCTTTTTGATCGTGGTTTTCGATGAGGACTTTGAGGACGTCTTGGTTGGAGCAGGCTCGATGACATTGCCATCGGGGCCAATCGGCAGGCGGTCCAGCTCCACTGGGGCGGTGGAGTCCTTCGGTTGCCACTCGAGCATGGCGCCGTCTCGGGTGGGCGTGGCGCGAAGCTGTTCGACCGGGGGCGGAGCGGCGCCGGCAGCGGCGAAGGCCTCAGGCGACAGGCCCGCTGAGCGGCCCTGGGTGTTGAAGATCTGCACCCGGTATGTCAGCAAGGTCGCGGGACCGACGGTCAGGGCCGGGGGGAGCGTCTCCGAGGCCGCGGTCGGGCCGGGCTGTACGGGCAATCGGGTGACCGGGATGCAGACATAGGGCGGGGGCGCGGAAGAGACGGCGATTCGGCAGACCTCCGCCGTCATAGGGCCTTTGACGTCGAGGTGGTCGGTCGTCGATTTGGGGGTGGTCCAGTGCAGGCGTACTACGTCGCCTACGCGCTCGGCGGTGGGGTCCTTCGCCAATTCAGGGAGATTGAGGGAGGGCGGCTGCGGCGGACCAGGACTGGCGCAACCGGCTGCACAGGCGATCAGAAGCGCGGCCGCAGCTGCCGGAAGCCATCTTCGGGCGTGCGGACGGCAGACGATAGGCGAAAACTTCATTGATCTTTGATCATACGGCGGTCGTCGGGACATTGAGGCGGCGAAGGCGCGGTCCGGCATTTTGCAGGCTTCCGGCTGCTCTGGGTCAAAAAACAAGCATCCAACTTTAAGAATTGAATTGTTCCGTACATCTTTTGATCACATTTCAACATCTGTTGGTGCAGCACACAGCAATCCTATGAGCAAAAATACCATTTCCCCATCAGCTGTGACCCCCGCAGAGGTTCCGCCTCCCCTTGACGACGTCCTTTCTGGCAGCGGAGGGAACGGGTTTCGCAACATCCATGTAGATGGCGTGGCCGCCGAGTCGTTTATCGCCGAAAAGCGCATTGGCGAGCGCATTAAACATCTGCGGCTAAAGAAGTCGATGGGGCTGGTGGAGCTGGGGCGCCACACCGGGCTTTCGGCCAGCTTTCTCTCGCAACTCGAGACAGGGCGGGTGGTGCCGACGCTACGGAACCTGGCGCGTATCGCCATGGTCTTCTCTAAAGACCTGAGCTACTTCTTTGACCCGGAGCCGCAGACGTTATTTCGTGTGCATCGTCGTGACCAGCGCGTGCGCCTGCCGCAGACGGGTGCCGACGACCCGACGTATTTCTTCGAGAGCCTGGGCTACCTGGTTCCGGACCGCCAGCTCGACCCCTATTTCGCGGAGTTTCTCCCCGAAAAAGAGGGCCGAGCGCCGCGGGCGCATCAGCATCCCGGTTGCGAGTTTCTTTATCTGCTGTCGGGGACGCTCGACGTCCGGCATGGTGAGGCGACGCACCGCATCGAAGCGGGCGATGCAGTCTACTTTGATGCGAATACCATTCACAGCTACGTCTGCAGCAGCAAGACGCCTGCTTCGGCCGTGATTGTGACGCTGCAACATCCGCTGATGCTCCAGATGGGGAACGGTTCGCGGGCGATCAATCTGGGAAATGGCAAGGTCCGGGGCGTGTCGACGGCGATTCTCTCTGCGGGCGGCGTGAAGAAGAACTCCGCGCGAATGCAGTAAGCCTGTTTGTCCGTTCGAGCCTTCGGACGGTCGCCATCCGGTTGATCTACCTGAATGTCGACGCGGTTTCCGCGGCCGGCAGCTTCGGAAGATTCACCGTCATCACATCCAGACGCTGGAGCGCTTTGCGCGTGAGCCCGGTCAGCGGCAGCGAGCTGAGGCGGCTGGTCAGCACCCAGTGCAGGTCGCTCTTTGCAGCCGGGACTGCGCGGCGCAATCCGCTGTCGTCGGGGCCGTGCGCGGCGAAGATCTGGACGTAGTAGTTCGTATTCGTGATCGCGTGACGCAGCCGCAGCAAGGGTTCGCGTCCCTGGACGGCGTCCTGCGGGAGGGGGGGGAGCTCGTACATGCCCGGCATCAGGCTGGCATCGTCGGGGCGAAGCTCCAATAGTACCTCGGTGAGCCTGCCGCGTTTCTGCAGGCTGAGCAGATACGCAGCCGGCCGGCTGAGCTGCGCCGCGCGCTGCGGCGTGATGTGCTCGCCCCGAGTCTTGCACATGGAGTAGACCGGACAATGCAGACAGAGCGGGTTCCGCGGCAGACAGAGAGTCGCTCCGAGCTCCATCATGGCCTGGTTGTGATCACCGGCGAGGTTGACGCCTTCGCCGATGCGCCGCTTCGGCATCAGAGCGCTCGCCCGCCGCTGCACAAAGGCGCGTCCCGCAGCGGTCCGGATCTCAGGGCGACCCGTCAGACGCAGCAGCACCCGCTCCACGTTGCCGTCGACTACGGCGATGCTTTCGCCGAAGGCAATGCTGGCGATGGCGGCGCTGGTATATTCGCCGATCCCGGGCAGAGTGCGCAGCTCAGCTGCTGTGCTCGGAAGCACGCCTCCGCGCTCGGTGGTGAGGAACTGTGCTGTCTTGTGGAGCAGGCGCGCCCGCTTGTAATAACCCAGACCGGACCAGGTGGCGAGCACCTCGGACTCGGGCGCCAACGCCAGAGAAAGCATGGTCGGAAACCGCCGCAAAAAGGTTTCGTAGTGCTCGATGACGGCCGCGACTCGGGTCTGCTGCAGCATTACTTCGGAGAGCCAGGTCCGGTAGGGGTCGCTGACTCCGCGCCAGGGGAGTTCGCGTGCGTGGCCCTTATACCAAGCCATCAGCTTGCGCCGGAAGAGAACGGGATCGAGCTTTGCGTCCGACGGAGCAGCTTCCTGCGCCGGATCCGTGCTCTCTGGCTTTGATCGAGAACGCATTGCAGCAAGTCTATCTCGTCGACACGAGGTACTACACTGATTTAAGATCCTGCCGCTAAAAGATTGCTCCGTGCCGCGCACCAAGGAGAGGCCTCTGGAGACAAAGGACAGAAGGGGTTTTCTGAAGCTGTCTGCGCTCGCTACAGGTGCGACGCTGCTGCCGCGGCGTGCTCAAGCCTCACCCATCTCGGCACCCCCCGCCCCGCCACGTCCTCCGTTCCCGAGCAACGATCCCCGCTGGCCGCGGACATGGGACGCTGCGCTCTCCGTCCTGGCCGGAAACGTGAAGACGGTCCCTCATTATGAACACCCTGTTCTGTTCGAAGGCGCCGTCTATCCCGGCATTTGGCAGGAGTGCGGCCCGCATGAAGCCCTTGTGTACGGTACGCTCGCGCCGTACATCGCCACACAGGACGGCGCTCTCACGCCGCTGCAGATCGCCCGCAACAACCACATGGCCTTCTTCGCGCTGCAGCGGCCCATTGGGCATGAATCAGCGGGGCAACTCCCCGCCGCCATCAAGGTATCCGACGTCGGCTACGGCCAGATCCAGATGGTCGTGCCCATCGCGTCTACGGCATGGGAGCTCTCGCAGCTCACTGGCGACGATGAACTGTTGGTCACGGCCTACTCGGCTTGCAGCCGCTGGGACGCGTGGCTTCGCGAGTACCGCGATACCCGCAAGACCGGGCTGGTCGAAGGCTTTTGCACCTACGACACCGGCCACGACAACAGCCCGCGCTGGGTCGGCATCCCCAACCGCTGTCCCGATGGCGATGCACGCAAGTGTCCGCCGATGACGACCATGCCGCGGCTGTGCCCCGATCTTTCTGCGACGGTATTCGGCGCTCGGATGGCGCTCGCCCATATGGCGACCGCACTCGGCAAGGGAGACGAAGCCAGCCAGTGGCACGACGACGCAGAGACGATCCGTGAGTTGATCATCGAAAGACTCTACGATCCCAAGGACGCCGCCTTCTACGACCTCGACGCGCAGAACAACTTCGTCCGCGTGCGCTCGGACGTGAACAGCCGTGTTCTCGGCGAGCATGTGCTGAAGCGCTACGACGCGAAGGACAAGGTCATCATCGACGCGGTGTGGACCCGGCAGATCCACAATCCCAAGGCCTTCTGGGCGCCGTATCCGCTGACGTCCATTGCGATGGACGACCCCACCTTTGTCCGGCCTATCCCACGCAACAGCTGGGGCGGAGCGAGCCAGGCCCTGACCGCACTGCGCGCTCCGCGCTGGATGCCCTACTACGGCAAGCAGGCCGAGATGAATCACATGATGCAGCAGTGGTGCGAGGCCATCAGCCGTCACACCGAGTTCCGCCAGCAGATGGACCCGCTGACCGGGGACTTCACCCAGGCCGATCCGAGCGGTTATTCGCCGACGGCGCTGGTCTTCCTTGAATTTGCACAGCAGCTCAGTAAATCCGCGGCATCCGGCGGGGCAACGAAGCCGGCCGCGACGCCTTAGCAGTTCTGATACTTCCAGTTGCGCTGCTTACCTTCGGCGATCCACTCTATCGCCGTCGCGATGCGTTTTTGCCGCGTCTCCGGTCGCTTGGCATCGGCGATCCAGTCGGTGTACTCGCGCTGACAGGATGGGCTGAAGCCCGCAAAGGCCTTCGCCGCGGCCTTGTTCTTCTTGAACGCGGCGGCCAATTCCGAAGGGACCTCCGGTGCAGGCTTCTGCGATTTCCTGGGCCGCACGATCGACTTTGTGCGTTGCCCGCTTGCGACGAGGCCTGCAGCCTGTCGAAAGTAGTCGAGTAATTTCTTGTCGGAAGGAAGGTCTTTCAGACTGGAGACTTTGCCGAGCGCACCCATTCCATTTTCAGAGAGCAGCCCATCCTCTCTCAGAGTCGCGTGCATCTCCGGGCCCCAGAAGCCGATGGCGCAGTGTTGCTTGAAACCGGCCATGTGACCGAGGACAACACCGCGCAACACGAAGAACGGCATGCTCCATTTG
>Ga0210391_10005176_pt1 | contig 10759 bp, 6 predicted proteins | sample IncBWC12OmetaG_FD_160573 | JGI IMG/M metagenome (GOLD analysis project Ga0210391, IMG submission 160573) | Forest soil microbial communities from Barre Woods Harvard Forest LTER site, Petersham, Massachusetts, United States - Inc-BW-C-12-O ...
TGTAACTTTAAGGTCATGTGTATCCTCTTCCTGCTTTTCTTCCATTGGAGTGATTCCACTTATACCTCCCAGGTCAGGTCTTTTCTCCAATGGTACCGGGAATTTGCGCATGTTGATTCAACCCTCATTCTAATGGACAGCGTTGCGACCCGTGGATACGATCCAAGCTTTGCGGAATTCCTATCCGATACAACCGATCTTACGAATGTTGATCGGGCCGAACTGAAGTCCCAAATTGGCCGCCAACCTTTGACGGTTTGGACCACCGACCTATTGGGTAACGCTCATTTGATGACCGGGGATACCGTTCGTGTCCTATTTGGATTACAATCAGGCCAGAACTTCAAACATACGAAGGACGCCTGGAAATATTTCTATTGGCATTACGGACACGAACTATACAACTTTAGCGCACCTGTCTTCCTGCATCACTATACGCTCTGCCTGTTTTATTGCGGGGGTTCCTGTGGATTGTTATGCGGAGGTGGGGGCCTTTGCCTTTACAAGAAGGTAGGAAATAAATGGATTTTTGTAACTGAGTTCTCACATTGGGTTAGCTAAAAATCAATCTGTCTCGAAAAATTTCAGTTTGAACCCGGGTTTCGAAAGAAGGCTCTTCAATTGAAGCGTATCGAAGACACCTTTTTCGGATTCAATTCTTCTCGAGAAAAATGGGCCCTTATATTCAATGAGATAAATGACTGTATAGTCCTTCATGGGTTGGCCCTCCTGATACACAAGGATGCACTTGGTATTGTTCAGCAATAAAAAGGTCAATCTCTTATCGGTTTGGATGGGGCCACTCGAAAAGTCAGTAAAGGTGACATTGAGATGATTAAAGGTATCCGCGAGGAGAAAATCGCCGGAATGCCATTGTAACAATGAATCGCTGATCCTTTGGGGAATATCCTTTCCATTGTTGGAATACCTGTAACCTGGCGGAAATACGGAAGCCTGGTGCCGGCAACCCATCAGACATCCAAATACCAGAAATAGTAGCAGGCGACGCATTCCGGATTATGTGGTTAGCATCTGCAGCCACGCGGAGCCGATGGGCACGCCATAGCCCGTACAGGCATCCCACCCGGGTCCGGCGGCAAAGTCATTTCCAGTTCCGTTCACGGTATCGTTGTTCCCCTGCGTAATATCCCGACAAGCGTTAGGACTTGCGTAAATAGTAGGATTGATGTAGCCTACGGATTTGCCCAGTAGCTGGTTGAGGCGGCAAAGGAGGCCCGCAACGAGAGGAGCTACCGCGCTGGTGCCACCTATTGGCTGGTTTTGACCACCTAATAGAATATTGTAACCGGTTACAGGGTCGGCATCGGCTGCTATGTCCGGGACGCCGCGTCCGGGCTTATTGGTATTGGGGGATACAGGGACTTTTGCATTGGCCTGGTAAGTGGGCAACGGGAATATGTCACTGACGCCACCGCCCCCCGCGCCGCCGCTGGGTTCGTTCCAAACGACTTCGCTGGTAATGGTGTTGCCTTCGACATTCGCTTCGAGGGTCGTGCCTCCGCAGGCCAAAGAGTAGGCGCTGCTGGCAGGGTAGTCCACGTGGTACTTGCCGTCGTTTACCCCGTCGCTGGAACCCGAGTCTCCGGCGGCTACGCAGACGGAGATGCCCATGGTGGCGGCGGCCTGAAGTTCCTGGTCGAAACTGGTATAATAGGAACCGTAGCCTGTGTCTTCGGGACCGCCCCAACTGATGGATAGGACCGAAGGTTTGTTGTCGGTATCATGAATGGCGGTGCTGACGGCATCCTGGAAGGACTTTGAGTTGTTTCCTCCGAAGTATACGGCGATCGTGGCCGCGGGCGCAATGGTTCCGGCGACTTCTATGTCCAGGGTCACTTCTCCGTCGGCATCGCTGACGGTGGCGCCCGGATCGTTTTGTCCTCCGTCTACGGAGATGGCGACCAGATTGGGGGCTTGGAGGTTAAGGCTTTTATAATAGGCGTTTATATCCGAGGTTTGATAGCCTCCTCCCAGTTCGATGATGGCGATGCATTCGCCTGCGCCGGTGGCGGAGGGGAATTGGTAGAGTTTGGCGAGGTCGGTGGGGTAGTATTCGGCTGAGGAGGCTTTGGGCGTTGGTTTTGGGGGAGGGGCGGCGGCGGCGGCGGCTGGGGGCGCGGCCGCGGTTCCGGGCGGCGCGGCCGCGGCGGGCGCTGCTGTGGCGGTCCGGAGGCGGATTTTGGGGGTGGCGATGGGGCGGTTATCCAATCCGAAGACACCGATAACGATCCCCTCCAATTCTTTTGGTATGTAGATATCTCCATTCCTGCCGCGGAAGGTCAAGCCCGAGGCATCCTGGTAGTTGGACAGCGTTACCCGGAAGGCCTTTTCCATTTCGGCGATGGTGCCGCTGACTTCTACCGAGCGTTTGCGGGCTTCTACTTTTAGCACGGTGAAGCCCACGGACGTGGCGAATTGGCTGACCAGGTCCAGTTCCTCCTGGCGGCTACCGTATTGGGTTGCGAAATCCTCCCTGGAAAGTGGTTTGAAGCGGCGGTGGATTTCGGGATCGGTGAGGTCGGGCATTTGCTGGCCGGCCCGGAGTTTTATGGTGACGTTGATGGTATCAAGGGGCGAGAGGCCGGCGACGGGGGTGCCGGGGGGCGCCGGCTTACGGCTGCCGGGGAGGACGACGAAGGTGGAAAACATAGTTAGGAGTTATGGTGCGGAAGATACAAAATTTTTCAAGTGGGAAGGGGGTATTAAGCCCGGTAACCCCAGCCTTTCATTACCGCCAGGTCCGAACGGCAATCGTCGAGAGGTTTGCGGCCTTGGTAGGATTCCTGTTCAATAATCAGCCGCGTGGCGCCTGAATGGACGGCGGTTTTCAAAATCTCCCGCGTACCGAGGATGCCCTGACCCAGGACGGTGCTATCGTAGGGATCGTTCATTTCACCCTGCCCCTTGGCGGGAATCAAATCCTTGACGTGAAGCAATGAAAAGCGCCCGGGATATTGTTGCAGGATATCCATAGGTTTGGCGCCCCCGGCGTATAGATTGCCGATGTCGAGCTGTTGGGCGACCAGGGAGGGGTCGGTTCCCGTCAGTATAATATCGAAAAGGTTGCGGCCCTGCAGGTGATCCTTGAATTCAAAGTCGTGGTTGTGATAGCCGAATTGCAGGCCTTTGGATTTGCAGAGTTTTCCACAGACGTTGAATACGTCCAGGAAGCGGCTCAACTTGTCGTAGTCCCCCCTGAGGTCTTCGGCGAGCCAGGGGCTGATGACGTAGGATTGGCCAACGACGAGTGCATCGTCCAGGGTTTTCTTCCAATCGTCGGTAAAGTCTTTTTTGGCTTCATCCCAATGGGTGGCTTTGAGTTCGGTATGGCCGCTGAGCATGAGGAGACCCATGCCATCGAGGAGTTGCCGGAAGGCATGCGCTTCGTAGCCATAGAAAGTATGGTTCACATAATTGGCGTGTTCGAGGTAACGGTAACCCATCCCCGAAAGGCGCTTCAGGGTGCCGGAGGGGTCCGACTTCATGTCGTCCCGGACGGTATAGAGCTGGAGGCCAACCAGGGGGACGGTGAGGCGGCCGGCGGCAGGGACGGTGAGGCGGCCGGCGGCAGGGTCGGTGAGGCGGCTGGCGGAACGCGGCAAAAATGAAGCGGCTGTGGAACGCCTGAAAAAGGATGCCGCGGCGAGGGCGAGGGATAGATTCCTGATGAAGGTTCTGCGGGGAAAGGTGCTCATATAACGAATCTACCAATAAATCGATACATTTACCCAAATGGCAAATATGGAGACAAAAGCGACCCCTTTTTACATGCGCCTTTCATTAAGCCTGGTAGGTGTTGTCCTGATCCTGCTGATCCTCAGGGAGGCCCAGACCATTTTCATTCCCATGTCCTTCGCGGGCCTGCTGAGCATGATCCTGATCGCACCCTGCGATTTCATGGAACGCAAGGGGATTCCCCGTGGAATTGCCGCCTTGATCAGCATCCTCATTTCTGCCGTCGTGGTGGTTGTCGTCCTTTATTTCATTTCCGCGCAAATCATCAGTTTCCGGAATAACCTGCCCGCCCTGGTATCCCAGTTCAACACGGTCCTTGACCATATGCAGTTGTGGATCAAGCATAGGTTTCATATGACTTCCACGGGGATGAAGCAGCTCATCAACTCCGCCAAATCCGAAACGATGTCCTCCACGGGGTCGATCGTAGGCAGCACGGTATCGTCCCTGTCGAATACACTTTTGTACGCCATACTCATTCCCATCTATGCTTTCCTGCTGCTGTTATACCGGGGCATCGTGGTCCGTTTCCTGGTCACGAGTTTTCCCGAATCCCATGCGCCCAATGTATACGATATACTTACCAAGACCCGTCACGTGATCAAGAATTATATCGTGGGGCTGATGATCGAGATGGCCATCGTGGCCGCGCTGAACTGTGGGGCCTTCCTGATCATCGGGGTGCAGTACGCGCTGCTGCTGGGCGTGATCGCCGCCCTCCTGAACCTGATTCCCTACCTGGGCATCTTCACGGCCATCATCCTGGGCGCCCTGATCACCTTCACGACCAATACGCCCACCGTGGTGCTGGAGATGGTCATTGCACTGGTTTGCGTACACCTCCTTGATAGCAATATCCTTCTTCCGCGTGTCGTAGGATCCAAGGTGCGCATCAACGCACTGGCTACCATCCTGGGCGTGGTCCTGGGCAGTATGATATGGGGGATCCCGGGAATGTTCCTGGCGGTGCCCATTATCGCCATCCTGAAGGTGATCTTTGACGGGGTGGATGGCTTGCATCCCTGGGGTGTTCTGTTGGGGGATGACCGTGATGAGGCGGTGGTGACCCAAAAGAAGAAATTTCATTTCCTTTGGTTCCGGACCAAACCCGTGAAGCAGAGCGGGATTAACGAAAATTAGGGTCGCCAGCGGCGGCCCGGACGGACGCAGGCGGCGGCCCGGACGGACGCAGGCGGCGCGCGCGAGTCGGGGCGGCGGCGAGCGGCGCTAATCTCCGAGGAAGAGGTGAAAGGAATCGCCGCGGAGGCCCACGCGCATCGCTTCCAGGGCGATCACATCGAATGTCGCCACATTCCCCAGGTTGGCGTTACAGCCAAGCAATTCCAAAAAATACAGTTGTTGATCCTTCAGGGGCGCTTCCCAGATGATTTTTTCGGCGGGGATGCGGGTGAGGATTTCCTGGACCAGGCCTTCGCGGACTTCGCCGGAATCACGATAGAGGCCTACGGTGCCCGTTTCCCTGGCTTCGGCAATGATGTAGCGGGCGCCCGCGCCCAGCTCGGCGTCCATGAGCTGTATCCATTTGTACGGAGGGGTGATGTGTTCCCGGTCTTTGTCCTTGGAACCCACCTCACTGAGTACGGTGGCCCTGACAGCCAACTTTTCGATGTAGCCGCACTTTTCGTTGTGGGGTATGTCGATGGAACCATCCGATACTTCTACGGTATCGATCCCGAATTCATCGAGCAGGGCCAGGAAGTCCGGAAACTGGTTGCGTATGACGAAGGCTTCGAAGAGAAGCCCGCCGAAGTAAACGGGTATGTTGTATTTCTTATACGCCGCAATCTTTTCCTTCAGGTTGGGTAGGACGAAGGATACGCCGAAAGCGAGCTTTGCCAGGTCCACATAGGGATGGGCAACGGAAAGGAAATCGAGGGTGGCTTCGGTGCTCAGTCCTTTGTCGGTCACCATGGTCAGGCCGAACTCCCTTGGTTGAACGGTCCTCTCCGGTATATGTGTGAGGTGAAAATTGGGTAACATGTCAATCGCGATTCTCCCGGGTAAAGATACGGGGATATAGGCTATATTGCAATTGTACATGAGGCGTTGCTTGCTCATCATATCGTTAACTATTCTGTGGGCCTGCCTCCGAACGGATGCACAGCAGATCGCTTATCCTTTCCGGAGGATAGACACCAGGCAGGGATTGTCTCATAATGAAATCAACGCTTTTTTCAAGGATCGCAGGGGTTTCCTGTGGGTCGGAACGGTATCGGGACTGAACCGTTACGACGGTAATGGTTTCCGCATATTCCGGAATGATCCCGCGGACTCGACGAGCATCGGGGGAAACAGGATCCAATCCATTCTGGAAGGCCCGGGAGGGTGCTTGTGGATTCGGTTCATGGACAACCAATACAACATATACGATCCCCGGACCGAATCCTTCCGCCGCAATTACGTGCCCGTCCTTCAGCGAATGGGGATCACCGACTCCGGCGTTACCAATATTGTAAAGGACAGCGTAGGCAAATTTTGGTTTGTCCATCCCAGTCTGGGCCTTTTTCGCTTCGATCCGGTTACGGGAAAGACCCTGAGGCTTGAACTGGGTGCGGCCTCGGATAATATCGCCGACTTCGCCGAGGATACCCGGGGGCATTTCTGGATCATCCGCCGGAGTGGACGGCTGGAGGAGCTGGACAGTGCATCCTTACACATCATTTTTACCGAAAATTCACTCCGGGGCCCATCACAGGGATATAACGTGTATCCCGACGCCCAGGGCGACCTTTGGATTTATTGCACCCAGGACGCCCGGGGCATTTGGTATTATAAGGTATCCGATCATTCTATCCTGCACCTGGACAAGAGCCACGGGACGTGCCGTCTGAACAACGATATCGTCCGGGATGTGGTACAGGATAATGCCGGGCTTATATGGATCGGGACCGACCATGGAGGCATCAACCTGCTCGACAAGGGAACCATGACTATGCGTTACCTGGAGCACAACGATTTCGATGAAAACAGCCTCAGCCAAAACGCGATCACCTGCCTGTATAAGGACAATACAGGGATCATTTGGGCGGGCACCTACAAGCAGGGCCTCAATTTGTACAGGCATGGCGCCATCCGCTTTCCCCTATACCGGCACCAACCTTTGAATCCCAACAGTCTGGGTTACGACGACGTGAATCGTTTCGTGGAAGATCCGAGGGGGAACCTTTGGATCGGCACCAATGGGGGAGGCCTGATTTATTTCGACCGAAAAACGGGGAAGTTTACCAGTTTTGTCCACCGTCCCGAGGACCCGAACAGCCTGTCCAACGACGTCATCATCAGCTTATGCGTCGACCATACGGGTAAATTATGGATCGGCAGCTATTATGGTGGCCTGGATTGCTTCGATGGCAAAACCTTCACGCACTATCGCCACCAGGCCAGTGACAGCACCTCCCTGGCCGATGACCGGGTCTGGGAGATTTTCGAGGATAAATGGAAGCAATTGTGGGTAGGCACCCTGGCGGGTGGACTGGACGAGATGGTCCGGGGACGCTTCGTCCATCACATTTTCCCTACCAATTATATTTCGGAGTTGAGTCAGGATACGGCGGGGAACCTTTGGATCGGTACGGGTTACGGGGTTTATGAGATGGACCATGCGGATGGAAAAACGCGCCATTTCGGTTTAGCAGAGGGGCTCAATAACTTAACCATCGTCGCGCTGGATGTGGACAGCCTGGGGCGGGTCTGGGCGGGAACCAGTGAAGGCCTCAACCTGCTCGATCCCGGAAAGGGCAAAGTGGTGCACGTATGGAACAAGGCCGACGGGTTACCCGACAATTACATCCTCACGATTGCGGAAGACGACCAGCATAACCTTTGGATGGGTACCCCCAACGGGTTGTGCCATGCCATCGTCCGGCCCGACGCCCAACTCCAATTCCTGAATTACGACGAATTGAACGGATTGCAGTCTAGACAATTCAATGAAAATGCCGCCTTTCGGACCCGGGAAGGAGAAATGGTATTCGGGGGCCCCAGTGGGTTCAACCTTTTTCAACCTGAAAACATACCACCCGAAAAGGATACCCCCGACCTGGTTTTTACGTCCCTGCAGGTATTCAATATGACGATCGCACCCGGGCAAAAGCTGCATGGCCGGGTCCTGCTGGATACCGCCCTGCCCGAAACCCGGGAGATTTCCTTGCGTTACAACGAGGACGTCTTTGCCCTTTCCTTTGCCGATCTGGATTATGCAGCAAGCGGAAAAACCACCTATTCCTACCGCCTGGACGGCTTCAACCGGGACTGGCTCTCATTACCCCAAACGCAACGAAGCGCGACCTATACGAATCTGGATCCTGGGACCTATACCTTCCGGATCAGGGCCGTCCCCGCGGAGGGAACGGGAACCCCCCGGGAAGCGTCCCTGGTGGTCCATATCCTGCCCCCCTTCTGGAAGACGCCGCTGGCCTTCATATGTTATGTCCTGGTCGTCGCCGGACTCCTGGCCCTGGCCAGGAACATCCTCGTCCAACGGACGCGGATGCGCTTCCGCATAGAGCAGGAGCGAAAGGAAGCGCGGAATATGCACGAACTGGACATGATGAAGATCCGCTTCTTTACGAATGTCAGCCACGAGTTCAGGACGCCCCTGAGCCTCATTCTGGCGCCCCTGGAGAAACTCCTCAAGAGCGGAGGATCTCCCGAGGCCAGGAATCAACTCCAGATGATGTATCGAAATGCCCGCCGCCTCCTGAACCTGGTGAACCAGTTGCTGGATTTCCGGAGACTGGAAGTACAGGAATTCACGCTGCAGCCTTCGAGCGAAAACATCGTCCAATATGTCCGCGACCTGACCCAATCCTTTTCAGACATATCGGAGAAGCGGAATATCTCATTGCAGTTTTCCAGCAATACCGATACGTGCGTGGCGACCTTCGACAAGGACAAAATGGAAAAGATCGTATTCAACCTCCTGTCCAACGCCTTTAAGTTCACTCCTGAAGGAGGAAGTGTCCACGTCGAGGTACGCGCCATCGACGGGACTTTTGTCGAGATCCGCGTCTCCGACACGGGGATCGGGATACCCATGGAGCAACACGAGCGTATTTTCGAGCGCTTTTTCCAATATGACCTACCCGATCATATGATCAACCAGGGAAGCGGGATCGGCCTGGCCCTTACCCGGGAATTCGTCAAGTTGCACGGGGGAACCATTACGGTTCGGAGTGAAATAGAGAAGGGGAGTACGTTTATCCTTCGACTCCCTATCGTGGCCGCGGGGGGTGCGGTTCCGAGCGGGGACGCAACCAGGGTAAGCATCCGCGAGGCGCATGAACCCGAGCCGGAAGAAACGGGAAAGGGCAGAAAGGCGACCCTGCTGCTGGTGGAAGACAATGAGGACTTCCGTTTCTACCTGAAGGATAACCTCAGGACACGGTATCATATCCTGGAGGCGGCAAATGGAAAGGAAGGGTGGGGAAAGATACAGGCCCAAAAACCGGATTTGGTCGTCAGTGATATTATGATGCCCGAAATGGACGGCATCAGCCTCGCCAAGCGGATCAAGAGCGATTCCGACACAGCGCATATACCCGTCATCCTGTTGACCGCCCGGGCGGACGAAGAGCAACAGTTGGAAGGATACGGGACGGGGGCCAACGATTACATCACCAAGCCCTTCAACGTCGAAATCCTGCAAGCCCGGATACGTAACCTGCTGGCCCAAAAGAAGCACGCCGAGGTCAACCTGAGCCCCATGACTATTACTCCCCTGGATGAGCAATTCCTGAAACAGGCGGTGGCCACGATCGAGCAGCGCTTGTCCGATACGAATTTCTCGGTCGAGGACCTGAGCCGGGCCCTCCATATCAGCAGGGTCACGCTATATAAGAAGCTGTCTCATCTGACGGGTAAATCTCCCCTCGATTTCATTCGCCACATCCGGTTGAAGCGCGCCGCGGAGCTGCTTGCGCGAAGCCAACTGACCGTGGCGGAGGTGGCGTATGAGGTGGGGTTCAACAGCCCCAAGTATTTCGCGCGGTACTTTAAGCAGGAATACGGCGTGCAGCCGTCGACTTTCAAGCGGGGCGGTTAACAAATGACACCCTTCCCCGTAACATTCGGGGCGCCGCCCTTAACATTTGGACCCCCTTTTCGAATCATACCGGTTACATAACCTATTGTATTTCAATATACTTTTGGCAGAACGATTACTGCCATGCGATATGTGCTGCTGTGTGCCTTATGGGCGACTTACTGCATTTCTTCCGTCCGAGCGGGTACTCCCGGGGACGGTACCTATGAAAAGCGCCCGGATGGAATCATCATACACATTGCCCATCCACTGCCGCTTTACCCCCACACCCTTTCCCTTCAGGCCATCACTCCACGCATTATTCATATAACCGCTTTCCCCTCTGAAAACGCTACGCCACCCCTGAGCCTCATGCGCGTGCCGGATCCCCAGCCTACGGCCCGGTACGAAGTGGTTGAACAGGACAGCACCATCCTTTTCTCAACGGATTCACTGAAGGTTAGGGTATCCCTAACCACGGGTGCGGTGACGATCATGGATAATCAGGGGAAGGTCCTGCTCGGGGAGGCTCCCAGGGACCAGCCGCCGTTCGGGCAGGATACGGTCCAAAACGAGGCGCTCGGCGCGAGCGGTGGGCACGCCTGGAAGGTGAGCGCTACCTTCTTTTCGCCTCCCGACGAATCCTTGTATGGCCTGGGGCAGCAGCAAAACGGCTTTCTGGATTACAAGGGTCGCAGCCTGACCCTTCTGCAGCAAAACTCCAGCGTTGCGAATCCCATGGTATTGTCGAGTCGTAATTACGGACTATTATGGGACAACTACTCGATTACCCGCTTCGGGGATTTGAGACCCAATCAACCGATTTCATGTCTGGAGCTGTCCGGGGAGGATGGAGCATCGGGGGGCCTTACGGCGACGTATGGCACGGTATCCGATGCGACATCCGAGCCCGGCTCCGAGGCCCGTTTTGCGTCCGTTTACACCCACCGGTCCGAATCC
>Ga0210391_10005177_pt1 | contig 10758 bp, 10 predicted proteins | sample IncBWC12OmetaG_FD_160573 | JGI IMG/M metagenome (GOLD analysis project Ga0210391, IMG submission 160573) | Forest soil microbial communities from Barre Woods Harvard Forest LTER site, Petersham, Massachusetts, United States - Inc-BW-C-12-O ...
TTTCTGATTGGCTCTTACGCCAAACGCCTCGGCGGGCTCGACCGCGTCGCGGGTCCGATTCCGATGTCCGCCGTGCGTTCACCGGACGCAATGCTGCTCGCACGCTACATCGACGGCACGTCCACGTTCGGCGACGTCGCGCAGATGTCACCGCTCGGCCAGCTCCGAACGCTCAAGGTGCTCGTCGGCCTCTACTCCGGCGATGCGGCGCCCGCCTCGCAGCCTCCGCAAGGGCCGGAGCCCTCCGCGGACGACGAAGGGAGAGCTCCGCCGCCGGCCAGCGCACCTTTGCCGATCTCGACGCGCGTCTTCGAGACGGAGGACGACAAGCGCTATCGCGAGATGTTCGGGCTCGGCACGGCGGCCTTCGTCCAGAAGCGGTACGCGGACGCCGCGAAGGCCTTCGAGGCATGCGACGGGTTCAGGCCGGGAGATCGCGCCGCCTCCGTGATGCTGCGGCGTTCGCGGGAGCTCGAAGGCTACTAGGAATGTGCATTGCCCTCGTCGCGGATCCGGATTTGCGCGAGCGGGCGCGCTGCATTCGAGTCATCGCGGGCCAGACGTCGCTGAGCGCGCTCGGCGCGGCGACGTGGGAAGAGGTCGATCAAGCGTTCGAGGGCGCAGCGCGCATCGGGCTCATTTTCTACAGCCTGGCGCTTCCCGGGGCACCGGACGACGCGGTGACGCAGCTGCTCGGGCGCACCGGCAAGCTCGTCGTCGCGGTCGACGACCCGGGCGCGGCACCCCCACCCGCGGGGACCACGCGCGTCACACGGCCGATCGCGGAAGAGACGCTCATCTTGATGGCTCGCGCGGCGGGCTCGCCGTCGACGCAGATTCGAATCAGCTTCCTGCCGGTGGATTTCCTCCAGATGGTCTGCATGTCGAACGAGTCGCACGTGCTGGTCCTCAGCCATCAAGGGAGTGACCTCGGCGTCATCGAAGTGCGCGACGGCCAGGTGTGGACCGCGTTCGACGGCCTCGGCGTCGGAGAGGGAGCGTTCGCCCGGCTCATCGGACCGCAGATGCGCGCGAGGGTCAGCCCTGCATCCGGTTCGACGAAGGAGCGGACGATCTTCAAAGACCTTCACGAACTGGTGCTCGAATCGTTACGATCGATCGACGAAGGACGGGTTTCGCGCCCTCCGAAGATGTCCAGCGCACAGCTGGACGCTTTTCTTTCGACGCCGGAGCAACTCGCAAAGAAAATCGGCGGGCTCAATCACGATGCGAGACGCTTGCTGATGGAACGAAACTACGATGAGGCCGCACGCGTACTCGTTCACCTCTCGGAGCTCGATCCGAGCTCCAGCCTCGTGCGCGCCAACCTCGAACAGCTACGCAGGCTCGGATATCCCAGATGACACGATCCATTGCATTCGCCAGCCTGAAAGGCGGCGTCGGAAAGACCACCGCGGCGCTCAATTGCGCGTTCGCCCTCGCGCGGAGGGGCTTGCGCACGCTCATCGTCGACACCGATCCGCAGGGAGCGATCGGATTGTCGCTCGACGGCATCGGTGACCGGCCGGGCCTCGCCGCGAATCTCGCGAACGACGGGGCCGCGTTGGCCGGCGTCATCAAGACGCGCTTGCCGGAGCTGCACCTCTTGCCGATGGGGCACGTCGATGCGCTGAACGTCGACCGGCTCGCGGTCGAGGCGCGCGACGCAGACGTCCTCCGAAGGGTGATCGACTTCGCCCAAAGGGACTACGAGATCGTCCTCTTCGACACGCCGGCGGGTCTCGGAGGGATGACGCGTGTCGCGCTCGAGGCGGTGGAGAGCGTGATCGCGGTCGTCCAGTGCGAGCCTCTGGCGCTGCGCTCGTTGCCGCGGCTCCTCGAGCTTCTCGCTCACCTCCGCGAGGTGGGAGCGTCGTGTTCGCTCCTCGGCGTTCTCAGCACGATGAGTTCCTTTCGCGACCCGGTCATGCTCGCTTCGCTCGAGGAGCTGTGGTCCTTCTACAAGGATCAAATTTTCGAAACGGCGATTCCACGCGACGCGGCCTTCCTTCAAGCGAGCCGCGCGGGCGTGCCACTCGGTCTCCTGAGCCGCCGGCCTCCGGCCGTAGCGGCTGTCTTCGACCGGCTCGTCGGCGAAATCGAAGAGCGCATCGATCTCCAGAAAGGTGGCGAGGATGATGGGCCGATCCGTCTCGTGGACTGAGCCGGAGAAGCTCGCCGCGCTCCTCGCAAGCGTCGCGCCGCCCCGCCCCGCGGCCCTCGTTCCGCTCGTGCCGGCCATGGGAGCCATGCGCGCGGCGGGAGGGGCGCGTGCGCGCACCGCGGCCGTGACCCCGCCGGCCCCGGCTCCACCCGCCCCGAAGAAGGTCACGCCCCGTCTCGTGCAGACCTCCGACAATCCGTCCGATCGGCTCGACGCCCTCGTGGGGTGGACATTGGATCACCAGCCGTGCACCGGGGCATTCGTCGCGGACGACAACGGCCTCACGCTCGCAGCCCACGGCATCTCCGAGGCGCACGTCGCGCTCGTCGGCCCGCTCCTTTCCGCGCTCGTCGCCGTACGCGCCATTCCCGGCATCGACGCCAGCCGAGGCGCCCTTTGGCTCGGAACGAACATGATGTCCTGGGTCGAGACGCGTACGGAACGCGGCGGCTTTTGCCTGGGCGCGGTGGGCCGGGAGGCCCTCTCGATCGAAGCGCTCGATGAACTCCGCGACGCGCTCGATACCACCGTACGCGGACTGTGATAGAGGAGAGCCTCCGCCTTCTTGCAATTGGCTCCGACAGGAAGACCATGATCGACACCAAAATTCTCGATGCCGCGGTTTCTGATCTTCGCAACATCTTGCGCGACGGGCTGGTCGCGACCGACATCTGGGATCGGACGGCCGGGCTTTCGCTCGCGGGCTACAATCAGCAGCCGGTCGCCGTGGCGTTGTTCACCCGCATTACCCAGGAGCTCGAGAGCTCGCTGGTCGATTCGAGCTTCCCTCCTCTTGCGCGGTACTACCTGCTCGACATGGAAGGCAATCACACGGCCGTCGTGGTCAACCATGGCACGCTGTTGCAAGGCATGCTCGTGGACAACAAGCGGGCGAATCTGGGCATCCTGATCGCAGTTGCCATTCCGCGAATGCTCGAAAGCGTCGCGCGCGCGAAACTTCGCTGAATTGCGACGGCGCGGCGGCCAGGCAAAAGCGGCTGAAAAAGAGGTTTTGACGGCCGGGACCCCAGGATCGCCAGGGGTACACAGATCGATCTCCGCCAAACGTCCTCGCGTCCTTGGCGTCCCGGCGGCTCTCTCTCCCGACCCTCCCCGTTGAGAGACCAGCTGGGAGGTTGGGGTGCCGCGGCCGCCGCCAGCGGGCACCCGAGCGTGCCCTAAAGAGCGGCGCCGACTAAACGATTTTCGTTGCGTTTCGAATCATCCAGGCGCAACGTAATCACGTCGTGATGGTCCTTCGCCGTTCGGGGAAGGCCGGCGTTGCGTGGCCCTGCAAATCGAAGCTGCGGAGGCCGTCCGGGGGGGCGGCCAGCCCCCGTGGTAGTCACTCTCGCAAAGCATAAGTGCGTGTGTTTGTCTCCGGACTCCGTGGGGGGGAAAGAGGAAAGCACGGCATGAGCGGCGGTGGGAAGAAGCTGGACGGAATCGTCGGAAAGCACCTGATTTACACGTACGACAACGGTTGGCAGTACGAGATATACGTAAAGAACGAGCAAACGTTCAGCTATCGAATCCATAGCGGCCTGGTCGGCGGACGTTGGGTCACGGATCAAGAAGCCCATATCGTCGACGTGGGGAACGACGTCTTCAAGATATCGTGGGACGAGCCGACCGGGACGACCGTGAGCCTCGCTGTCAACCTGGTGCGGCGGCAGATTTATGGGACGATCTTCTTTCCGCGCTGGGTCGCGGACGCTCCGTCGAAGACGGTCTGTTACCAAAATCAGCATCTCGATTTGATGCGACGATATCGCGATGCGGGGCCGACCTATCCGAAGTTGGTGATCGACGAGGCGGCGACCGTAACGTTCTTGGAAGACTGCGGGCGAGACCGGAACGACGTCATCGACCGGCCTCCATGCGATCTTCCCTCCGACTACACGTCTCGCATCAACTGACCTGGCGTTCTACCCCCCCCCAACTTCCAATTGATGGATTCGAACTATGACGACGAGCATCTTCATCGGAGAAGACTCCACAGTTGACGTGGACACGCTGGTTCGGGTCGCGCGGGATCGAGAGCCCGTGTTCGTCGACCCATCGTGCCGCGCACAGATGAACGCGTGCCACGCGTTCTTCTCGCGCAAGGTCGAGAGCCGCATCCCGATTTATGGGCTCAACACCCAGTTCGGCGATCAAGTGGTGCTGCTCGATCGTCACATGGACGATTACGAGACGGAGCACTACCAGAACTCCCTCCAGAGCCGCCAGAATAGCCTCATCAAGTCCCACAATTGCGGGATGGGCGAGCCTGCCGCGGGCGAGGTCGTGCGCGGGGCGATGCTCCTGCGCGCCAAATGCCTTTCTCGCGGATACTCGGGAGTCCGCCCCGAAGTCGTCGAAAGCTATCTCGAGTTCTTGAATCGCGGAATCACTCCGATGTGCTACCGTTACGGATCGATCGGAGCGAGCGGAGACCTCGTCCCGCTCGCCACCATCGCGGCGGCGGTCGTGGGTGAGGACGTCGACGTGCACTTCGACGGCGGCGTCATGCCGGTCCGCACGCTGCTGCGCCATCTCGGCTTGTCGCCGCTTCGAATTCAGGGGCGGGAGGGGCTCGCACTCATCAACGGCACTTCGTTCATGAGCAGCATTGCGGGCATCGCCCTGCACGACCTGACGCGCGTGTTCGAGCCGATGATCAGTTCCATCGCGATGGCGCTCGAGTCGCTGCGCGTCATCGAGGCCGGGTACCAGCCGATCGTCCACCAGCTCAAGGGCCACGAGGGCGAGATCGCAGTCGCTGCGATGATCTCCCAGTTCTGGGAAGGGAGCCAGCTGACGCGCGACCTCGAAGAGGCGCGGACCGAAGGCACGACGGAGCTCGGCGTTCAGGACTATTACTCCCTCCGCTCGGTGGCCCAGGGATTCGGTGTATTCCACGAGGATCTCGCCCGCGCGACCCGTTGGATCGAATCCGAGATGAACTCGGTGAACGACAACCCGATCGTCGTCCCGGCCGATGGGCAGATCTATCACACGGCCAATTTCATGGGCTACTACGTGAGCTCGGCGTGCGACATGCTCCGCGCGAGCATTGCCCAGGCGGCGACATGGCTGCACGCCCTCCTCGCCAATTTGGTCCATCCTCGAAAGAGCCGTGGCCTTCCCGTCAATCTCATCGAGGATCCAACGAACTACAGCGGTTTTCGGCCGATACAGATCCTCGCGGCCTCCCTCGCAGTGCAGTGCCGCAAGCTTGCCCAGAGCCACGCTGCGTTCGTGCTGCCGACCGAAGGCGACAACCAAGACGTCAACAGTCTCGGGACGCACGCGGCGTTCGATCTCCGATCGGCCGTCGAGCACCTCGAGCAACTCACGGGCATCGTGCTCATGGCGGCTGTTCAAGCACTCGAAATACGCGGGGTCGCGAAGGCGGGCATTCGGAGCCAGTCCATCGTCGCGCGCTATCGCCAGATCGTTCCGACGCTCCGCGAGGACCGCTTGGTGCACGACGACCTGAACGCGTCGGTGCTGTTCCTTCGGCAGATGACTTCGCAAGACGCGACTCGCACGCCGGTCCCCGAACCGACGGAGCAGGAGACTCGCCGCAAGTCCGCCGTGTGGCGTCGCGCGACGCAAAGCGAGTGCGAGCCCACCCAAGAACCGGCTGCCGGAGAACGGAAGTAAGCGCGACCGACCGCCTCGCAGGCAGCGATCGGCTTCTCGCCGTCGCCACGTCAGGCCGCTGCCGCCGTCAGCTTCTTCGCCGCGGCGACGAGCATTTCCGGCTTGAAGGGCTTGACGATCCAGCCTTTCGCTCCGAGGGCCTTCGCGCGCTGGATCAGCTCGGGTTGGCCCTCCGTGGTCAACATGACCACGGGAATCGACAAACCGTTCGCCGACATCTTCTCGAGAAACTCGATTCCGTTCATGCGCGGCATGTTCACGTCGCACACGATGAGGCGCACGTCGGCGCCGCCTGCGAGCTTCTGGTGCGCCTCGAGGCCGTCACAAGCCTCGAGCATCGAGAACCCGGCTCCCGTCAGGGCCCGGCTCACCTGCTGACGGACCATCAGCGAATCATCGATGACCAATATCGTTACACTCATTTCTTGCTCCGGCTCCCTTTAGTTCTTGTCGCTCTTCTCAGAAGAGCATCATTTCGCCGGCTTCCGCCGCCACTTCGCGCTTCGCCGGCTCCTTGAACGAGAAGCCTTCTTCGAACGTCGCGCTTATGAGCACTTCGAGGTCCCAGGTCGGACCGTCGAAGACCAGTCGGACGTGGGCGCCCGCGGGCCGCGCCATCCGCAGGCCGCTTCCCGCCGCGGTGGTCGGAGTCGACAGCAGGACCGGCAGCCCTTCGGCCAGGAGACGACCCTTCAGCCGGCCGAGGAGCATGTTCGAGAATTCGCCGAGCGTGTCGCAGACGTCGCCCCCGCCGTTCGGCTCGCCGATCGCCCAGAGCCAGGTCTCGACGGCCGCGCGCGACGCGATCAGCACGAGCGCGCCGCGGACCTTTTCGCCCGCGTAGCCGATGCTCGCGACCACCGACTGCGCGTTCACATCGAGCTGGCTGACTCGCTCTTCCGACGCCTGGGAGATGCTGATTCCGTACGACTCGAACATGTCGACCGTCGACTCGGCGAGGTGCCGGACGATCGCGTCGAATGCTTCTTGTTCAATGAGATTCATCCTGTCTCCTCAATTCATGGCCGCCGCGGGTAGCAAGCTCTCGACCGAACGTCCGGCGGACGCCGGAAAGGTGAACCGCAGCGTCGTGCCCTCGCCGGGAACGCTGTGGACGACGACGTCGCCGCCGAGCGCGCGCGTGCCTTCGAGCAGCGCCCCCATTCCGATTCCACGGCCCGAGACCTCCGTGACACTGGCCGCGGTCGAGACGCCCTCGGCGAAGAGAGCCGCGCGGAGGTCGTCGTGCGTTTGCGCCGGCAGGCCCAGCGCGCGGGCTCGATCGGCGAGCGCGTCCCAATCGATGCCTCGGCCGTCGTCCGCGATTTCGACGACGATGCGGTCGCTCTCCTCGTAGGCACGGAGCGCGACGTGGCCTTCGGCCGGCTTCCCGGCCGCCACGCGGACCTCCGGCGTCTCGATCCCGTGGTCCACGGCATTGCGAACCGCATGAATGAAGCTGCCCCAGAACCCCGCCCACCGCCGTGCGTCGAGGCGGACACCCCCGTCGGCGACCTCGACGTGCACACCGGGTTTCTCCAGCCGCTCGGCGATTCGGTGCACTTGCTCCTGGAAGTGGCGGAATCGGTTTGCCGCCGATTCGAGCCTCAGGCTGCGCACGCGGCGCATGAGCGCGAGATGCGGTTCGCCCGCGCGCACGGCGGCTTCGATCGCCGCGTATTGCCTTTCGTCGACCTCGATCGTGTTGCCCCGATTCCCGAGCAATCTGCGGACGTCGGACGAGAGCCGGCCCCACCGCTCCTTGAGCGCTCCGAAAGCCTCGGGCCGGGGGATCCCGGCTTCTCGTTCGATGTGATCTTCGAGCTCGTGGCACAGAGAAGCGACGCTCTGCAGTCCGAAGAGCGACGAATTGCCTTTCAGCGTGTGAACCAGGCGCTTCACCGCTGCAAGATCGGTCGTGCGATCGTTCACGAGGGCGTCGAGCGCGGCAGCTCCCTCGTCGAAGAACGCCTCGAATCCCGAGCGGTCGACGAGGACGCGCTGGAACACGGCGATGCCCTCACGGGCCTCGTGCTCGGCGTGCTCGCGCTCCACGTCGACCGTGACGTCGGTCACGATGACGAGAAAGCGTTCGCAAGCGCTCGGGTCGCCGATCGGACGGTATTCGACGCGGTAGTGGGTCGTGTTGTTGATCGCGAGATCGCGCGGCATCTGGTAGAGCGTGAGCTCGAGCGGCATCACGTCGGCGACGACCTCGTCCCATGCCATGCGCGTCTTCTGGGCGAATTCGAACGACACCACCGACAAGTAATTGAACCAGGAAGCGTCATCGCGCGCCGGACCAAACCAGCGCTCGACCGCGGCGGAGCGCTCCTTGGCCAGACGGCCTTGGCGATCGATGGTCAGAAACCCTTGCTGCACGTTGTCGAGCAAGAGGCGCATGTCGCGGTTCTTGGCGTCGAGCGCGAGCGTGCGGGTATGGACGATCTTCTCGAGTCCGATCACGTTGTCGAAGAAGCTCCGCGAGATGAAGCATGCAGCGGCCGATTCGAGGACGACGAACGCCGCGTGCACCCCGACCACCCACCATTGCGCGTCGTAGTTGAAGACGCTTCGCGGAAGGACGAGCCACACGACGAGATGGTGCAGCGCCACGGTCACGGCGGCCGCGAGAATGACGAGCGGATTTCCGAACACCGCGCACATCGCGATGAGCGAAAAGAAATAGAAGTGCATCTCGATCTGCACCGGTCCCTGACCGAAGTGCACCAACAGGCCGCCCATGAACATCGCGGTGACGCCGTGGACGATCGAGACCGTGCGGGGATTGCGAAGAGTCGCAAACGCGATGGCCGGGCCGAGCACGACGGCCGCGGACAGGAGGGCGGCCACTGCCGGCCGCGTCCCATTGATCCAGGCGATCAACACGAAGACGGGCACGTGCAGCGCGAAGAACGCAAGCGCGACGCGATTGACGCGGGCGAGGTAGCGCCGTTCGAAGGGGGTTATCTCCTGCGGGAGAACGAGGAATTGCAGAATGGATTTCATGGGCGCGATCAGGGAACCGGCAAGAGAGAGAGCTGGCGCCGAAGCCGATCGCTCACGGCGCAACCGAAGAGGGGAAGACTCGGCGGCGCGGCATCGAGGCGCACCTCCGCAAGAATGCGCGTGTCGTCGATGACCGGCCCCTGCTTGCGTTCGGTGTACCCGCCCGCGTAGCGAATCCGTCCTTGTGGATCGAGCGCGATGAGCATCGGCGCCGACTCGATGCCGAGCGCGGCAAGGTCTTGCGGTGTGATTCTACGAACGTCGAAGCGCCGTTCGAGCTCCGGGGTCGGCTCAGGACCGCCCGCTGGGGCCCCCACCCAGAGCACGACCTCCGTCCAATCCGGGGGCCGGCCTCCGGCGAGGAGGTGTTCCTGGACGCGCTGCGAACACCGGCAATCGGCGTAGAGCGCGTGCACCGCGAACCAGCCGCCCTGCGCCGGCGCCGGGCGAAGTGCGTTGAGCGAGGCGGCGAGTTTGGCGCTCGCCGAGGGCGCCGAGAACGCGACGGCGTGCCGCGCGAGCAGGCCGGCGCCCAGGAGCACCATCAGCGCGAACCACACGCACAAAGCGACACCGCCGGCGCGGCCCGTAGTCTTGGCGGAAGCTCGCGTCATTCCAGGAACTGGAGGACGGCCATTCGACGAGGATCTGAAGCGACAATGGGTCGGGGACGCCGGAGTCTCGGAGTTTCGCAGCACCGATGGCGCCCACCCGGGGGCCTACCTCCCTCCACGCCACCCTCCACCGTTCCCGCGAGCGCGCGGGCTACAAGGGGCGCGACCGTGGGGGTTACGAAGACGGAGATTCGACCGTTTTTCAAGATGTGCATCCGTCTCCGAGCGTCCTCCTGATCGACCCGAACGATGCGGGACGCGCCGTGTTGGCCGAGCGACTGCGGCTTCAGGGTTTCACGGTGAAGGAGTCTACGGACGGGGCCGACGGCGCAATCAGCGCGTTGGAAGCCCCTCCCGCAGCCGTGGTGGCCGACCTGTCGATGCCGAGCATCTCGGGAGTGCAGCTCTGTCGACTCCTGCGATCCGAAGCGGGCACCTCGTCGATTCCCGTCATTCTTCGAGGCGCCGAAGGGCGTAGGAACCGGTTCTGGGCCGAACAGGCGGGCGCGTTCGCCTACGTCGTGAAGGGACGCATGGCGGAGCTCGTTCGCGCCCTCCGCAAGGCATTCGAACGCCAGGTGCCCGACGACGGCTTCTTCGTCGTGAGCTCGACGGAGGGTCTCGACGTGCGCGACCGCATCGCCACACACCTCGACGCGGCCCTCTTCGAGTCGGTCATCGCCGCGGAAGTACGGCGCCTCGGGACCAGCGAATCCTTCGACCGACTCGTCGATCTCCTGTCGCAGTTCGTCTCCCAGGTCACTACGTACCGCTGGATGGCCGTCTTGCGTCACTCGCCCATGCGCTTGGGCATCCACACCAACCCGCATCGCCGCGACATCGCCGTCATCGAGGCAGTGCGCGCCGTGGGCACCCGCGACGTGACGCCGCCGGTCGCGACGGTCGAGGACGAGGATGCAGTCGACGACATCGAAGGCCCGGCCGCAGTCACGGCGCCGATCGTCTTCGGGGACGCCTCCATCGGCGTGCTGGCGCTCGCGCCGCGCGCGCCGGCCCACGTGAACGATCCCGTGCTCGTGAGAACGATCGCGCGCGAGCTCGGGGGTGCGCTACGAATGGCCACGCTCGTCGAGGAGTCGCGATGGATGGCGACGACCGACACCCTGACAGGACTTCTCAATCGGAGGGCCTTTCTCGATTGGGGCAAACGCGAAGTGGCGCGCGCCACGCGATACAAGGACCCGCTCTCGGTCGTGCTCCTCGATGTCGACCACTTCAAGTTGATCAACGACAAGCGTGGCCATTCCGTCGGGGATCTCGTCCTCTCGCGGGCCGGGCACTTGCTCAGCAACCACGTAC
>Ga0210391_10005178_pt1 | contig 10758 bp, 7 predicted proteins | sample IncBWC12OmetaG_FD_160573 | JGI IMG/M metagenome (GOLD analysis project Ga0210391, IMG submission 160573) | Forest soil microbial communities from Barre Woods Harvard Forest LTER site, Petersham, Massachusetts, United States - Inc-BW-C-12-O ...
ACGCCGGACTGCGGCGCTTCGGCGGCGAGGAAGATGCGGAGCTCCTCGCCCGATTCCGCGCCCCCCGGCAGGGGCGAGCCGAGGTAGACCTTGCCCGCCAGCGACCCGTCCGGAATCCCGGGGGCGTTGACCGCGACCGTCCCGATTTCCGAGCCCGCGGGGCATTCGATCTTTTCACCGGTGCCCAGCTTGATCTGCGCATTGCCGCAGCCTTCCAGGCCGTGCGCGGCAGCGGGGTTGAGCGTCATCCCTTCCGGCAGCGAAACTTCGGCGTTCTGCAGATCGGGCGAGTCGGGCTTGCTTGGTTCTGAGATCAGCTGGGGGATGTGGAGGTCAACCGTCGCGCCGTCGGGCTGATCGGAGCGGCTGGTTTCGGGAGCAAGCGACAGCGAGGGGTCATCGTCGAACGCAAGCGCGTTGCAGCCGGTGGCGACGATCGGCGTGCCATCTTTCAGCCGTGTTTCGTCGGCATATTTGAGGAATGCGCCTTCGTTTTCATATGAAGCGACGTGCAGGTAGGTGGTCGAGGGGCTGGCGCAGACGCTCTGCGAGCTCGGCATCGTGATGAAGGCTCGCGGCGCTTCGCCGGTGTGGGTGTGTTCCTGCGGCACACCCCAGAAGATCAGCCGCGACTCGACCAGTTCGGGCTGCGTGGGGATGTTGTGGATCTCGAAGAACTCGTGGTAGTCGCCGCTCGGCACGCCGCTGCTTTCAGCGGTTTCGGCTTCCTGGCGCCAGCTGATTCCCCCTTCGAGGTAGATCGCGCTCTGGAGCTTCGTGGCGCTGATCGATTCGGCGAGCGCGAGCGTGGAGCTCTTCACCTCGACGCCGAACCGCGCGGGCTCGCCCGGCCGGCGCGCGAGGTTGTAGACGGGAAAGCTTTCGGTGACGGTCTTCCTGATGCCCAGCTCCAGTTCCGCCGTGCCCTGCGCTTCGTCTTCGCCGACCTGCGTCGATTCGGGACATTCGAGCGCCTCGATCTGCGCTTCCGGGCATTCCTTGGCGGCTTCGGGATCGACGGCCAGACCCGGCGGCAGGTCGACGCGCACGTCGCGCACGTGGCCCACCGGAGCCCTCACTTCTTCGGCGAGGATGTTGGTTTCCGTGGTGTAATTGAAGGCGAAGTCGGTGATCCCGAAGTCGGGGTGCCCGGCGGCCTGCGTGTAGAATTCGGCGGCGGGATCCTTCCCTTCACTGTTGCAAGCCTTTTCCTTGCACGTGCCCGCTTCCCACTTGTTCACCCCAAACGCTGCGGAAGAAGCCGCGGGCGCCGCGACGCTGGTGGCCGCGCAGCAGACCAGCGCGGCCACCAGCCAGATCCTTACCTCTCCGATCCTCACACATCTCTATTACCCCCACACGTGGTTTCTACTCACGCAACAGAAAACGCCGCCCCGGACAAGCCGCGACGGCGCCTCTGTGTGTCCCTCCCTGTGTGTCCCTGGCGGAGGTGGGTGAGACCCGCCCCGCCCGTGACCCCCTCAGGCTCTGAACGTCACCGTGGCAAACGCCTTGGAGGTGATGTTGCCTTTCTTGCTCTTCGGCACGAAGCCGACGCGCACCTTGATCCGCAACTGGCGGAATTTGCGCAGCACCTGCTTGCCGGTCGAGGTGAGCGACACCTTGACGTTGGTGCGCCCGCCCGCGCCGACGCTGCGCTTGGTGAATTTGAGGTCGGTGCCGCCGCCGCTGACGCTGCCGGCCGCCGGCAGCTGCACGTTGAGCGTCGCCGTGGTGCCCTTGGTGCTGTGTTTGACGACTTCCACCGGGCAGTTGCGCACGGCGATGACGGGCGACATCAGGATCGTCGCCAGGTTCTGGCCGACGAGCGTGGTGGGCATCGTCAGCTTCGAGCGGCACAGGCTGCCGTTGGCGCCCAGCACCGAGTTGGGGGCCGACGGCAGGTAGAGCGAGATGTTCGAGACCGGCACGTCGGGCAGCGTGTTGAACGAGGTGGTGATCTGCGAGTTGGACACTTTGGTGCGCCCCACGAGGATCACCGTGACGCCGTCCCCGTTCAGGATCAGATCGAGGTTGGGGTAGGCTTCGTTGCCGTGCGACACCAGCCAGGCGGTGCCGGTGAGCGTCCCCGGCAGCACCGGCGTGGTCGCTTTGACGGTGCCGACGTTCGCTTCCTTGGAGCAACCACCGGGGGCGGGGCCAGCTTCGAAGGTCGCCGCCGGGCAGGCTTTGGAGAGCGTCGAGAGGCGCACCGGGAGCTGCTTGGGCAGCGTGGTCGTCACCTGCAGGATGTTCGCCTGGCCGGTCGGCAGGCCGATGTTGACTTCGATGTTGGCGCCGTTGGTGCGCGAGGTTTTCGCGCCGGCGATCGCGGCGAAGCTGGGCTTGAACGCCAGCTTGTTGCATTCTTCGGTGACCAGCGGGCTGGAGACGCTCGCCGTGGTCGTCGTGCTCGACCCCAGCAGCGTGATGCCCGTGAGCGTCGATTCGGTCAGGAGCGTTTTGCTGCAGCTGGTCGGGTTGAGCATGAAGCCCTGGCGGTTGACTTCCACGTTGAGGCTCTGCATCCGCAGCGGGATGCCCTTGTAGATCGTCGGCACGCTGCCGGCCACCACCACGCGCGAGGTGTACGGTTCGACGTTGATCGTCTCGTGCGTAACCACGTTGCCGAGGCTGAACGGACCGGCAACCGCGGGCACCACGATCGCCATCCCGTACGGCGCGCCGCTGTAGGGGCCCGTCAGGTAGGCCGAGCCGGTGAACTGATAGGGCGCGGAGCCCGCCCCGGCGAGCACCGTGACCGAGCCGATCCGGCTGGAGGCCGGGCAGCCGCCGGTGCCGGCGGTCGCTTCGGCGACCTGCGCTTCGGTGCAGAGCGACACCGCGGGGATCCGCCCGACGAGGCCGGCGGGCAGCACGGTCTTGATCTGTGACAGGTACTGCTGACCCGAGGGCCGCGTGACGGTGAACGAGAAGTTGGTCGACGCCCCACCGGTCGCGGGCTGACTTTCGGATGCCTGCGTGGGCGCGAACGGCAGCGGCGATTTGCACGCTTCGCCGGCGCCGTTGTTGTCCACCGTGAAGGCGGTCGAGGGCGTCTTCGTGAATTCTTCGCCGATGTACGGCACCAGTTTCGTTTCGGTCGTCGCCGTGCCGCAGGCGAGCGGATTGGCGATCGGCGCGAGCGGGCCGTCTTTGAAGTGCAGGATCACTTCGCTGAAGGGCTGTTCGGGGTTCTTTTCGAACGTGGCCGTCACACGCCCAGTGGTGACGTTCGCTTCAACCGTGCCTTTGAGCCGCACGGTGACGCCGTAGCGCGCCGATTCGGCGTTGAGGTACATGACATACGGCTGCCCGGTGATCTGCCCGGTTTCCGAGCCGCCGAGGTAGATGTTCCCCTTGAGCGATTCCGCCGGCAGGTCGGGCACGTTGATCGTGACCGTGCCGATTTTTGAACCGTAGGGGCATGTGGCGGCCAGCGGTTCACTCATGTGAATCTGCGAGGGCTTGCATGCCTGCAGGCCATGCGCGGCCGACGGGTTGAGCGTCATCCCTTCGGGCAGCGTGACGACGGCGGTGTTCAGCTGCGAGGAGTCGATTTCTTTGTTGCCGGCAGCGTGCGGCAGCTTCAGTTCGGTGGTGACCCCGGTCGGCTGATCGGACTGGGTGGTTTCGGTTTTCATCGAGAAGGTTGGCGCGAACGGCACCGGCGAGAAGGGCGAGGCGCCATTGCAGCCTTCGGTGTCGATCGGGGCGAAGTATTCCTTCGTGGCCGTCTGGCCGCCAAGGGAGGTGAGCGTGATCTTGTTCCTGGTGGCTTCGCCCGGGACGGTGCAGTGGCTTGGGTTTGTGATGAATCCGCCCTTGCCCGTGTTACCGATATCGCCTTTGAGGATCAGGCGCGAGGAGATCAGCGGAAGTGCCGGGGAGACGTTGATTTCGTAGTAGTCGTGGTAGTTGCCCACGCCGGTGCCGTTTGCTTCCTTGGCCCATTCCACGCCGCCTTCAATGAAGGTGTGGGCGTAGTACTGCCCTTCCTCGAGTGCTTTTTCGGTGGCCGCTTTTTCGAATTCTTTTTCGGGTTTGGTTTTCCCGGGGAACTCGCTTTCGGGAAGCGGATGCGCAGCGAATGCTTCTTTAAGCTGAGTTTCGGTAAATTTTTTCGGAAGTTCCAGCGCAACCCCGAAGTCGGATGCGCGGCCTTCTGGCTGCACGAGGTTGTAGACGATGCCTTTCAGAGGTAGGTCAACTACTTCCGATCCCGGAAAACCAAGTTCTTCTCCAGTGTATGCGGTAACTTTGTTTTCGCCGATAACTGTGCTTTTAGGTTCCGTTTCCGAGCATTTTGGCTGAACGTAGAAGCCCGATCCCGGAATGGCTTCTTCTTCTTTTTCGTTCGCGTTGCCATCGAATTCCTTCATCGAGCACTGTGCCACCGCCTCAGGATTGGTGCTCACGCCCGGACCAACATCGGTGCGAACGTGCGTGACTAGGGCCAATGGCTCGGCGTCGGGCACTTTCCCCGGCTTTGTCGGAGGTTTTTCCCCATAGTTGATGGTGGCGATTTCGAAGTCCGTGATCCCCCACGCGGGATGGCCGGCCGCCTGCCTGTAGCCCTGTTCTTCGGCTTCCGCGTGGGTGGGTTCCTTAGGCACTGAATATTCGAACGGAAACCCGGCTTTAGTAATCGTTTCCGAGCCGCATTCTTCATGTTTGGGGCCAGCCGAACAATTGGCAGCAACGAGAGTCTTGACGCTAAGCGCTTCCGGAGCCGCCTGCGCAGCGGGCGCGAGAACGGCGAGCGCGAGGCCCCCACATGTGAGCAGCGCGGTAGTCCAGACCCGGACGTACCGAGCCGTCATGTCAACGGGAAACCTCATGCGTGATCCCTCCTTGTAGCCCCAGGGCAATTCCTCATCCTCTTACACAACACACCCAACTATACCCAGGTTGCGGTACGCCCACGCATCTTTTCGTTCAGTCAGCGAGAATCGGGCTGGAGCGTCGTAAGCGACACCTGCTCCTCGCGGGCGACCGCCAGCGCCTGCTCGAGCCCGCCGCCGGAGCGATCGACGAGCGGTTGCAGCAGCATCCTCAGTGGCAGAGCGGGCCCAACCCACCCCGGCGCGGTCACGCGCTTGGCGCGGCGCTCGACCCCGCGCTCGATCGCCTCGATCGCGCGCGCCGGCGGCACCGGTTTGACAATAGCCTGGCGCAGACGCGGGGCCTGCTCGACGGCGCGCGTCTGCATCCCGCGTTTGACCATCTCGGTGTCGATGAAGCCGAAGTAGGCCACACCGACGCGTGCGCCGGTGTGCAGCAGCTCGACGCGCAGCGTATTGCCAAGCGCCTCCACGGCGGCCTTCGAGGAGCTGTAGGCGCCCATCATCGGCGCGTGCAGCGCCCCCGCCAGCGAGGCGATCGGCAGCGCGTAGCCGCGCGGGTGGGAGATGTGCGGCCCGGCCGCGCGCAGCGTGTAGTAGACGCCGAGCAGGTTGACCGCGATCGTGCGCTCGAAGATCGCCGGATCGCCTCCCACCAGCGGCAGCTGCGCGGCGACGCCGGCGTTGGCGATCGCGACGTCGAGGCCCCCGAGCCGCTCGACGGCACCCTCCACCGCCTGATCGACCTGGGCGCGGTCGGTGACGTCGCACTCGAACCACGGCGCATCGCCACACTCCGCGGCGACCTGCGCCAGCAGCTCGGGCTCCAGCCCCGCCAGCGCCACCCGCGCCCCGCGCGCGTGGAGCCGCCGCGCCGCCCCGGCACCGATCCCCCGCGCCGCTCCGGTGATCAGCACGCGCCGGCCCGCCAGGGGTATCGCGGCGGGGCGTCTCATCGCGCGGTTCGGCCGTGAGCGGTCATCGGCGCTTGAGCCTACACGGCGGCGGCGAGGCAGCTGGGCCTCAGGCGGTGTCGGCGACGGTCCGCTCGCCGTGTTCGGCGCGCCCCGTGCCGAGCCGCAGGAGGGCGATGAACACGAGCGCGGCGAGCACGTTCAGCACGAGCTTGTAGTCGAATGCGACCTTGCCGAACACGGCCGTGGTGCTGGGGCGCGGACCGGTAGGGATCAGGCCGAGGACGCTGAAAAGGGCGGCGACGATCAGCGCGGCGAGCACCATCGTGCAGTACATCAACGCGACGGTTCGCAGCGCGTACTCGCGTCCGTAGTATTTACGGTAGATCAGGATGATCGGCAGCACGATCAGGTCGGCGAACAGGAACGCCAGCACCCCGGCGAAGCCGATCCCGCCCGACCACAGCACCGCCGCGAGCGGCACGTTGCCGATCGAGCAGACGAATGAGGCCACCGCGATCAGCGGGCCCATGAGCGCACTCTCGATCGCCGGCCACGGCGCGGGGGCGTTGACGATGAAGAGGTCCTCGAAGAAGCCGTGGCCAAGCTGGGCGATGAAGCCCGCCAGCAGAAAGCCGACCGCGATCTCCCGGTAGACCATCGCCCAATCCATGCGGAAGTTGCCCGCCACCTCTGTCCACGCGGCCCGCGAGGTCAGGCGCTCGCGCCAGCCACGCTCGGCCTCGCCACGGTGGTCGTGACCGTCGCCGGCCGCATGGTGCTCTTGGCCATCGTGGTGGTGATGGTGGTGGCCGTCCTCCGTCACGTTCTGTGCGTGCTCGCGCGCGCGGGCCTCCAGCCGTGCCGGCACGAACAGGCGCAGCGCCAGCGCCATCAGCGCGATCATCACCACGCCTCCGAGATACTCCGCGCGCGTGAACTGCCAGCCGATCAGCACCCACAACACGAGGCCGAGCTCCCACACGAGGTTGGTCGAGGCGAACTGGAACGCCAGCGAGGTCGCGGAAGAGGCGCCCTTGGCGAACAGCGAGCGCGCGATCGCCACCGCCGCGTAGGAGCACGACGAGGAGGCCGCTCCGAGGCCGGTCGCAAGCGCCACGGGCCTCGGCCCTTCGCCCGCCAGCGCCTCCTGCACGCGCTCGCGCGGCGCCCACGCCTGCACGATCGCGCTGATCGCGAAGCCCAGCACCAGCGCCCACCACACCTCCCACGCCATCAGCAGCGAGTCGCGCAGCCCGTGCCAAATCACTTCGAGCGCGCTCATGCGCAGGGGCCGTTGCTCATGCAACGAACGCTAGCGACGATCTTGCCTGATGAGCAGCGTGGCCGAGCCACTGAACCGTCCCAAGTGGCACGTACCCTCGCGTAGATGACAGTTCGTGCGGCGATCAGTGACCCCAGGGGAACGACGGTCGAGTTGACCGAGGAGCGATGGGGCCACATCATTGAGCGACACCCTGAGATCGAGCCGTTTGGCGAGATCGTGCTACGCGCTGTGCAAGCTCCCGACCGTCGCATGCTCGGCAGGCTCGGCAACGAGGAGTGGTACTACTTGAAGACAGACGAACCCAGCGACTGGCTGAAGGTCGTCGTGGCCTACAGTGAAGGACGTGGGCACGTCGTCACAGCCTACGCCACCAGATCGGCGCCATGACCATCACGATCGGCCCATTCACATTCGACAACGTCTTCTACGACGCGGAGGTCGATGTGCTCTATCTGCACAAGGGTGATCCATCTTCAGCGGCGGCCTTTGACGAGTCGCCGGAGGCCACGCTTTGCGCTTCGATGCCGCGGGAAGCCTGGTCGGGGTGACGATCGTGGGAGCCAAGTCGCTGCTTGACGATACGGGGGAGATCAAGATCACTGTCCCCGAGATCGTCCGGGTTGGATCCGACGCAGTCGCTCCAGCGCTGGCCAGCGTGTAGATCTCGTGCGTCACCCAGCCCGCCCGGGACTTCGCTACGCCTTCAGCAACGTCGGCCGTTCGAACGACGCCGCTTCGGGGATCACGAGACCCGCTTCGGTTTGGAACCACTGCTCCAGCAGCGAGCAGTACATCGCGCGGAAGTCCGAGGTGTTGACGAGGTTTTCGTTTTCGTCGAGTTTCGCGAGGCCGGGGAACTCGCCGATCATCGTGCCCGCCACCTGCGTGCCGATCAGGAACGCCACGCCGGCCGCGCCGTGGTCGGTGCCCGAGCCGTTTTCCTGGGGGTGGCGGCCGAACTCCGACCACAGCTGGACGATCACGCGGTCGTCGAGCTTGCGCGCTTCGAGGTCGCGCTGGAACGCCACCACCGATTCCACGGTCTGGCCGAGGTTGGTGCTCAGCGTGGTCGGCTCGTCGGAGTGGGTGTCGTAGGTGCCGATCCCTGTCAGCGAGGCGCACTTGATCGGCAGCCCCGCCGCCAGCATCGCCGCGAGCGCTTCCAGGCGGCCGGCGAATTCGCCGCCGTCCTTCGGGTACGGTACGGGCGCTGTGTATGTCGGCTTGCCTTCCGGGCCCACGAACGGCGCCATCTCCTTCAGCACGATGCTCGTGTCCCACGCGGCGCCGCGCGCCTGCGCGTAGGCGGGCGAGGGCGCTCCAAGGGCGCCCAGCTGACCGAAGGCTTCCATCGCCGGCCCCGCGATCGGTTCGTCGAAGCCGTACGCCCACATGTTGTAGTCGGTGGGCGATGAGACGGCCGCCACCGGCATCTTTTCCGTCGCCAGCGCGGGCGCGAGGCTGTAGTCGAGCGAGAGGCCCTGCAGCGGGTTGTTCGGTTCGCCGGTCGCGTCGAGGAAGCGTCCGATCCAGCCGCTGCGCGCGTTGGTGTCCAGCTGGCCAACCTCCCAGTAGTGGCGGCTGGTGAAGTGGCTCTCGTCGGGCGGGTCGTACCCGACGGCCGGGAACACCGTCACCTTGCCCTCGCCGTGCAGCGTCGCGAGACCCTGCGCTTGGGGGTGCCACATCAGGTCGGGGTCCTCGCCGAAGGGTTCGCCACTGCCTTCGGGGAGCGCGAGTGCAGGCCGCAATTCGCGGTAGCGCGCTTCCTTCACCGGCGCCAGCACCGACAGCGCGTCCCACCCGCCTTCCATGAAGATCGACACCAACACCGGCTGGTTCGGGGAGGCGGCGGCGGCCTGGGCGATGCCCTCTTCGAAGTGGCGCGCCCCCAGCATCGAGGCGCCGTACACCGACACCACCGCGCCGGCCGTGCGCAGCAGGAAGCTGCGGCGGTCCATCCCCGTGCCCGCCGGCAGCGGCATCCCCGGCTCGATCGCCGGCAGCCCTTTGCCCGCCACCGCGACGCCGCGACGCAGTAGCTGAGCACGGTTGAAGTCGTTGCATGAGCAGCCGGACATCAGCTCACCTGCATGTCGGGGGAAGTGGCGATCAGCATGCGCAGCGCGTTCTGGCGGATCGCCCGGTAGGAGCTCTGCTCCCATTCCGCTATGTCGGCAGGCAGGCATGACTGCGCAAACTGCGCAATGCACTGCTGCGATTCGCTCGACAGCGGCGGCTGGCCCCAGTACGCGAGTGCACTCGCAAGCGCCTGGGCGGCGGTCTCGGTCGGGTCGTATTCCGGTTCGCCTTCGGCCGGCCACGGGTTGGGGTAGGTGTTGGCGACCACGTAGTTGGCCAGTTCCCAGCGCGCCCGCACGGTGGAGGTGTCCAGCCAGCGGCTGAATTCCCAGCCGGAGACGTTGGGCGGGTAGAACAGCTGCTGCCCCGCCCCTGATGACAACCACGCCCACGCGGTCGTGTCGATGTAGCGGCCGATCGCGCGCAGCAGCCCGGCGTTGTAGACGACCGGGGGCGTCACCAGCTCGGGGCCTTCGTAGAAGTCGGGGTGCTGGAGGATCGCCTCGACCACCGCCCTGATGCTGAAGCCCGAGCTCGTGTAGATGCCCTGCAGCGAGGCCAGCGTCGCTTCGTCGGGCTGCGTGGGGATGAAATAGCCCCACAGCTTGGTGACGAAGAACGAAGGGTGCAGCGGATGCGCGACGCACATCCCCACCGCGTCTTCCCAATCCCAGTTGCCCGTCTGCCCGAACACGGTCTTCTGGCCTTCGTCGTGCTTGGAGGGGTCGTAGTGAAAGTTGTGCATCCCTCCTTCAGACGACCATTCCGCCTGCCACCCGGTCAGCGCGCGCCCCATTTCCCGCACGTCGTCCTCGGTGTAAGCGCCGCGGTCGGCGCCCAGCGAGAAGAGCTCCATCATCTCGCGTGCATAGTTCTCGTTGGAGTCCCCCTTTTCGTTCTCGATGCCGTCGAGGAACACCAGCATCGCGGGGTTGGAGGTGACGGCGAGAAACAGGTCGTAGAAGCTGCCGAGCGCCTGTTCGCGGAACATTTGGTTCTGGTCGAGCATCAGCTGCGCGCTGTCCACCTGCTCGTTGGAGTTGGCAAACCAGTCGTGCCAGATGAAGGTCATCCGCTCGACCAGCGGCTGGTCGGAGCGGACCATGCGGTCCAACCACCAGCAGTGGTCATCGCCCCAGGTGTGCGCCGGATCCAGCGGCTTGCCTTCTTCGTTCCTCGGCGCCGGCCCATTCAGCACCGCTTCCCCCGATGGCCGCGTGAGCCCGTACACCACCTGCTGCAGCGGCTGCCCCGCCAGCCCCTCGGCTTCCCCGGGCCGCGGCCCAAAGCCGGCGCGCCACAGCAACCGCTGCGCCCCCGCGGTGCTCAGCGGCGCGCCGAGCGAGGCCACCGGCGCGCTCGACGGCGCCGGCGGCCTCGCGGGAGCCGTTGGCAGTGCGACCGCCCGGGCGGCGAGCGTGTGCGGGCGCTTGCCCTTGTGGCGGTGGTGGTGCTTGTGCTTGCTCTTGTGATGCTTGTGTCCGGCCTTCGGATGGTCGTGGCCGCGGTGGGGAGCGCCGCGATGCACGGCGGCACTGCGTGAGGCGCCCTGGCTGGTTCCGCCCATCCGCTGCTTTTTTACAGCACGCCGGGGCGTTTACGTCCAAACCGCGGCTCGGCTCGACGTTTG
>Ga0210391_10005180_pt1 | contig 10754 bp, 13 predicted proteins | sample IncBWC12OmetaG_FD_160573 | JGI IMG/M metagenome (GOLD analysis project Ga0210391, IMG submission 160573) | Forest soil microbial communities from Barre Woods Harvard Forest LTER site, Petersham, Massachusetts, United States - Inc-BW-C-12-O ...
ACAGCGCGTCAGTAACTACTCACGCAGGCAGGCAATTCTCTCTGACGACGTGCATCAGGTCTCTGAAATCGACCGGCTTCTGCAACACAGCATTGGCGTGCAGACCCTTGGTCGGTCCGGTCGCACTCACGATCACAACCGGAAGCGATTTCAGTTTGGGGTCGCTCGTTTGGCGCTGACGAAATTCCCAACCGCTCATCACCGGCATCATCAAATCGAGGATGATCAGGCAGGGTGGCTTGGAATGCGCCAGGTAATCGAGCGCCTCGAGGCCGTTCTCGGCACAGGCAACCGAATAACCTTCTCGGGAAAGCAATTCGGCGAGCGCCTCGGTCGAATCAACGTCGTCATCGACCAGCAGTAGCTTCTGTTTTTTGTCTAGATCTTTCACACCTTTAACAGGGCAAGTCGCGTGCCAATACGCGCTTTTGCGCGCTAACGCGAATTAAGCCCACCGAGCCTAAAGCAGCGAATCGAAGACGGGCTTTGGCCCCAATTTCCGCTGCAAAAATCTTACTCATTACCGATGGCATGATTATGTTTCAGAAAGATCGGACCTGTATCCGGAAGGAACAAAAATGGCACCGGAGTTGCGGATCATTCCGTGTTGCAATTTTCCCACCGAGAGGTAGACAAAATGCCGGAACAGGAAACGTTGGAAAGGGTGCGCGAGGACGCCGCCGAGGGCAAGGCTCCGTCGACACAAGCCGGAGAATTCGTGCGCGAAGAGATTGAGCATATCCGCGAAGGAAAGCATGGCGCACGCTCGGCCAAGCAGGCGATCGCAATCGGATTATCGAAGGCGCGCCGGGCTGGTGTAAAACTTCCACCGCCTAAAGCATCGAAGACCAGCGCGAGCACTCGTCAGAAAGCGATGAGCGATTCCAAAGCAGCGGGCAATCGGCACAAGCCGTCGTCGAAGCGCTCGCGCGCCACGCTAAATGCGCTCAAGAAAGAAGGAAAAGCGGCAGCATCGAAGAAGGCTTTGTCGAAGCAGGCGCACTCGAGCGCGTCGAAGCGGACGCTGAAAGAGGGCAGTGCGGCCGGCAAGAAGGCAGCGAAGACGCGCGCATCCGAAGCGCGCCGCAAATGAAAACGTCGAGAGCACAGCCCATCAGGTCACGAAAGCCGGCGACCGTCGGCGACGCTTCTGTGATGGGCGTGACGATTTCCAAGCCGGACAAAGCGCTGTGGCCCGCGGAGGGCAGCGGCAAGCCGATCACGAAACTCGACCTTGCGCGCTACTACGAGGCAGTTGGCCCGCGCATGATTGGGCATTTGAAGGGACGTCCATGCTCGATCGTTCGCGCGCCGGATGGCATCGGCGGCGGGCACTTTTTTCAGCGCCACGCCTTGCAGGGTGGGTCGAATTTATATTCGTCGGTCAAAGTCTCGGGAGACGAAGAACCGTATCTGCAAATCGACCGAGTCGAAGCGTTGGCCGCCGTCGCTCAATCGGCCGGACTCGAATTGCATCCCTGGAACTGTCAGCCGGGACAGCCGGATGTCCCAGGTCGCATAATTTTCGATCTGGATCCGGCGCCTGATGTAGCTTTCGCCGCGGTGATTGAGGCTGCGCGCGAAATTCACGATCGCTTGGAAGCGCTCGGACTCATCGGCTTTTGCAAAACCACGGGCGGCAAAGGGTTGCACGTCGTGACTCCGCTCGCGGCCGGCAAGAAAGAGCAGTTGGAATGGTCTGCCGCCAAGGCCTTCGCGCGCGAACTGTGCGTACAGATGGCGGCGGACAGTCCCGATCGCTACCTGACCAAGATGAGCATGAAAGATCGGCCAGGGAAGATCTTTCTCGACTATCTGCGCAACGATCGGATGGCGACCGCCGTCGCGCCGCTCTCGCCGCGCGCCCGCGCCGGCGCGACGGTGTCGATGCCCTTGCTGTGGACGCAGCTCCGCGCAGGATTGGATCCGCGGCGCTTCACGATTCGGACGGTGCCCGCACTCATCGCCAGGAGCACTGCGTGGAACGACTACTGTGACGCCGAGCGCCCGCTGCTACCTGCATCGAAACGTCTCACAAAGTGAATGCGGCGTAACCTCCCTATGTAAGTTCTACACAGTATCTTTTTCACTGCTCGAGATACTCAGAGAAAACCCAGTGGTCTTGTGGCGCAAGGACCGCCAGTCGTTGGCATGGCAAGTGCTCACTAACGGCAGAGCCTAGATGGCTAGGCGACTAGCGGACGCACTAATAGGAGGACTTTATGCTGTTACTTATTTTGATCCTGCTTTTGCTGTTTGGTGGTGGCGGCGGTTACTATGCCTATGGACCCGCGGGTGGCATGGGTGTTGGTGGCGTCGTTCTCATCGTGTTGGTGGTGCTCGCCCTGACCGGACGACTTTAGTAGTAGGAGAGCCAGCCGGCTCTTGCCGAATTGAATGGCCTCAGCCGCCGACATTGAATCTCAGTGTCGGGGACTGAGGCCGTTTCGTTTCATGCGCCATTTCAGCAAATCGAAGCGGTCCTGGCCGAAGAAAGGCTCGCCGTTGAACACCATCAGCGGGACGCCCCAATGGCCCGCTTGTTTCTGCGCATCCTCGTTCCTGGCAATAATCGCTTCATAACTATCGGGGTCACGCGCAATTTCGCGATCGAGCTCCGCCAAGTCGAGTCCCGCACGTTGTGCTGCGTGACTTAGATGCTCGCCGAGGTGCCAGTCTCGGACTCCCCCAAAGATTACTCGGCTCACCTCGTTCAGGAACGTCAGACCTTTGCCGAGAGCGGCAGCAGCCACTCCTAGCCGGGTTAGGCGATGAATGTATGGTTGTTCTTTGGGAACCTCACCGGTCGCCAAGTTCATAACAATGGGATCGGGGCTAGGCCACCCGAAGGGGATACCGAGCATTTCCGCGATGCGCGTGCAGTCGCGAAACAAATAGGGCGGCCACAACGGATTTATTTGTTTGAAAAATCCTGGAATTCGCACGGCGATAGGATAAACCGGCCGCACATTAGCCTTCACGTCAAACTCGCGTTCGAATTCTATCAGACGTGGTGTGACCAGATAGGAATAGGGTGAACGAAACGACCAGAACAAATCGTACTCGAGCGTCACGCGCGTTCTCCTTTGTGTTCCGTTGCCATCTTCCTGAAACTTGCCTGTGCCACCATAGAATGGCTCGCGGCTGAGAACAAATACTCGTTTCTCGTTGAGCCGCAAGGCTCGAAATCGTTCGCGTTCCCTGTTATTTCCCTGTCGAGGATATTTCCCCGAAACTGACAAGGAGAATTGTTGCGATGAAGAGAACCAAGGTAGCAGGTGCCGTGCTCGCGACTGCCGTCGCGCTGGCGTTTGGTGCGAGTGCGTTAAATGCCGGCGATACGCCCAGCCCGTCAGCCCAAGCGGCGCAAATCAAGTGCCTCGGCGCGAACGCATGCAAAGGGCAGAGCGCGTGCAAGACCAAGGCGAACGACTGCCAGGGAAAGAATTCGTGCAAGGGCAAAGGCTACGTCGTCACGAGCGATGCCAAATCCTGCACGGACAAAGGCGGTCACGTCGGTATGAAGGCGCCAATGGCGATGTAGTATCGCGCCCGACGATCGGACAATTCTCTCACTTGGTGTTGCTCGCAATCCACCATGTGTTGCCGGAGGTATCCTTCACGCCCGCGACGCGATCTCCCCAGGTCATATTGGCCGGCTCCCTGATAGCCTTGGCGCCAAGGCTCACCGCTCGTTGGTAGGTTGCGTCCACGTCGGGAACATATAGATAGATTGCAGCCGCCATCGAAGGATCGGAGAAAAAGCCGTTGCCGAAAAGCAGATGCGCGTCGCCGATCGTGGCCTCGGAGTGGAATTGTCCCGCGGCATCCGGTGTCGGAGGGTGTGTGACCTCGGCGCCGAATGCATTCTTGAGGAAATCAGCAAGATCGGGTTTCGCATATAGATACGGGGTGACGGTCGAGTAGCCGGGTTGGATATATTTTGTGCTGGCGCTCATGGGCGCTAGTTTTGTCGCTTTTTCGTTTCCCGGCAACCTCCGGATGCGCTGGAAAAATGCGCGGTTCTCGTGGCAAGCTGCGGAAATCGGCATTGACGACTGTTGGATCGAAGCATCGCAATGACCACTGCGCACGGAGACAAATCACAATGGCAGAGTCGATCGAAAAACCTATCGGAGTGACCGCGAAGGCCACGCGGCCGCAGGAGTTCTACGATAACATCAAGCGGAAGTTCGCCGAGGAACGCGACCTCAGGCTGAACTACCGGCCGGAAGGAACCGCGCAGTACACGTCCGATCTGACGGGCGCGCTGTCGCGATACGAAGTCGATCCCTATTCGAGTGCGGTCGCGCCGCGCGAGCCGATCAACGATACCGTCGAAGTGCTGTTTATCGGCGGCGGATTCTCCGCGCTGCTGACTTCGGCGCGGCTGCGCGAGCGCGGCGTCGAGAGTATTCGCATTGTCGAGCGCGGCTCGGACGTCGGCGGCACATGGTACTGGAACAGATATCCAGGGGCCGCGTGCGACGTTGTCGCCTATGACTACCTGCCCCTGCTCGACGAGCTGGACTACGTACCCAAGGACCACTACGCGAGGGGGCCGGAGATTTTCGCCCACTGCCAGGCAATCGCGAAGAAATACAATCTGTACGAGCTCGCGACCTTTCAGACGACGGTCACTTCGACTGAATGGGATCCTGTAGAGCGGATGTGGAACATCGCGACGGACCGCGGCGATCGGATGAAGGCGCGGTTTGTGATTTGCGCTAACGGCACTCTCTCGAAGCCGAAGCTGGCGAAGATCAAAGGCCTCGAGACGTTCAAAGGACATTCCTTTCACACTTCGCGCTGGGACTACGCCTACACCAAGGCGGACCTGTCCGGCCTCGAAGATAAAGTCGTGGGCATCATCGGAACGGGAGCGACTGCGGTTCAGGCAGTTCCGGGATTGGGCGCGGCGGCTAAAGAGCTGTACGTGTTTCAACGCACGCCCTCGTCGATCGATGTGCGAGACGATTGGCCGACCGATCCCAACTGGGCGCGCAGACTTCCGCAAGGTTGGCAGGCACGGCGGCGAGCCCGCGCTCGGATGGAACCGCAGCTGACCGAAGAGCAGAAGGCGCGGCAGGCTGCGCTGTCTTCCGAGGAGAAAGTCCGCCGGCAGGAAAACGCGAACATCGAAGCGATGATGAAGATCCATCGACGCATCGATCAGATCGTCAAGGACAAGACGACGGCTGAGGCGCTTAAGCCGTGGTACATGCTCCTATGCAAGCGGCCATGCTTCCACAACGACTATCTGCCGACCTTCAACCGGCACAACGTTCACCTGGTCGACACCAAGGGCAAGGGCATCACTGAGATTACTGAGAAGGGCCCCGTGTTCGAGGGCAAGCAATACGAGCTCGACGTGCTTATCTATGCGACCGGCTTCGAGGTGCAGAAGACCGGCATCTACAACCAGATCAAAGGCGAGGACGGATTGGAGCTGAACGATAAGTATAAGGAGGGCATTCGCACGCTGCTGGGAATCCACACGCAGGGTTATCCGAATCTCTTCATCATGGGCGGCTACCAGGCGTCGTTCCAGTTCAACTTGACCGACATGCTGCAGGCGCAAGGCGATCATATCGCCGCGTGTATCGAGTACGCGCGTCGCCATGACATCAAGGCGATCGACGCGAAGCCGGATTCAGAGGAATGGTGGGTGCAGGAAGTTATCAAGCATCGCGGGAAGACCACTCGCAATCAGGAATGCACGCCCGGCTACTACAACTTCGAGGGCGAGTTCCAGCGCCGTCAGGATGGCAACTACAACGGCGGCTTTTTCCAGTATTGCCGACACCTGACGGACGTGCATGCGCGGATGGAGGATCACTTCGTCTTCATCAAGTGACGTGACGACGGTCGAAAACTGGATCGAATTGGCGCGCCATCCGTCGACGCCCGCTGAGGCGGTGCGCGCGATCACGGTGCTCCTACGACGATCGGCAAATGAGCTCCGGATGACCTTCCGGCTCGACGGAGATATTCGCCGAATTTCGATTCCTTCGCCGAGCGCGCCGCGCATCGCGAGGCAGCTCTGGCAGCACACCTGCTTCGAAGCCTTTGTCGCAGTGGAAGGGCAACGCGAGTATCACGAGTTCAACTTCGCGCCGTCGGGAGAGTGGGCCGCGTACGCCTTCTCCGGTTATCGCAACGGTCCTCTCGTTCCTCTCGCGAACGCTATGCTGCGGCCGCAGATAGCAGTGCGCTCGACGGACAGCCGGCTCGAGCTCGACAGCATTGTCCGGCTCGATGCACTGTCTGACATCCACCCGCGCGCTCCGATTCGCGTCGGGCTCGCGACGGTCATCGAAGCGAGCGATGGGTTCTCGTATTGGGCGCTTGGCCATCGGACCGACAAGCCGGATTTTCATGATGCCCACGGTTTCGCGCTGCTGCTCGAGCCGTCTGCCTCCGAGTAGGCGCATGCTAAACTGCAAACTCGATGAAGAACCTGCGACCACGAGGTCTCAACCGGCGGCGCGTGGAGCAGCTTCTATCGCAAACGAAAGACGACCGTGAGATCGACAGCCGAATCGAAGTTATCTCCCGCCACTTCCTCGGACGTCCCTACCAGACAAATCCGCTGATCGGATCGGCCGACAGCGCCGAAGTGTTCACGGCTTCCATCGATCGGTTCGACTGTGTCACATACATCGAAACGGTTGTGGCGCTGGCGCGCGCTTCCACCGTCGACGGCCTCATCGAATGGTTGCGAAAGATTCGCTACGAAGGTGGCCGCATTCAATGGGACCGGCGCAATCACTACATGACGCTCTGGATTCGCAACAATGTACGCGAAGGGATAGTCAAACGCGTCTCAATGATGGCCGTCCCGACAGTCAGCATAGAGCGCGTTCTGAATGTCGTACCCGGACTCGCGCCACGGCGAATTCGCATAAGATGCATAACAAAACGGGCTGTGCCGCAATGTGCGAAGCGTCTGCAGAGCGGTGACGTGATTTCTTTTGTATCGACACACAAGCATCTTGATGTGTTTCATGCTGGAATCATCGTGCGCGATGGCAAAAGGATTCTCATGCGTCACGCGTCGCGCAGCCAGGGCGGTGTCGTGGAACAGGAACTGAGCGAGTTTCTCAAAGCAAACCGGATGGCCGGCGTTCTCGTCGTGCGGCCGTGCGCAATATGAATCTCGTCTATCCAAAGGACTACTCATCCGCGAGCATCCAGGAACTCGTCGCCGCGGCCGATTCCGACGTGCTCTTTTTCGCCGATCCACGTGTGAAGATCGAGCCCGGACCGCGGATGTTCGATCGATTGACGGAGGTAATCCGTAATACCGGCGCCGGTTGGGTTTACGCCGACGCCGCCGGCCATCCTCGCATCGACTATCAGCGCGGGAGCATCCGCGACGGTTTCGACTTCGGTCCGGTTGTTGGTGTCGCGGTTCAGGCGGCGCGGCAGTCGGGAATCGACGGGCCCTGGAAATGGGGAGGACTGTACGATCTGCGCCTAAGGATTTCGGAAAAGCACTCAATCGTGCGGATTCCTGAACCGCTGTATAGCGCGTCGATGATTGACGCGCGTCCTACGGGTCAAAGGCAATTCGATTATGTGGATCCGCGCAATCGCGAATACCAAATCGAGATGGAGCAGATCGCGACGGCACATCTGAAACGAATGGGCGCATGGCTGCCGCCGCGCTTCGACCGAGTTCCAGCCGCGGCGGAAACATTTCCGGCGAAGGCCAGCGTCGTCATCCCGGTGCGTAACCGCGAGCGGACAATTGTCGAGGCCGTGCAAAGCGTGCTCGTCCAGCGCGCTGATTTTGAATTTAATGTAATCGTTGTCGATAACCATTCGACCGATCGGACGACGGAAATCATTTGCAGCATCGGCGATTCGCGCGTTAGGCACATCGTTCCCGAGCGGCACGACCTGGGTATCGGCGGATGCTGGAATGAGGCGATCTATTCAAAGGACTGCGGACAATACGCAATCCAGCTTGATTCCGACGACCTATACGTCGATCACAGCGTTCTTCGCAGGATTGTTCAAGAGCTTGAGGCGGGACCTTATGCGATGGTTATAGGCTCATATAGGATGGTGGATTTTTCGTTGAAGGAGATTCCGCCCGGTCTTATCGATCATCGCGAATGGACCCGCGAAAATGGAAGAAACAATGCGCTGCGTATCAACGGTATGGGCGCGCCGCGCGCGTTCAATACGTCCGTGCTGCGCCGGATAGGTTTTCCGAATGTGAGCTATGGCGAGGACTACGCAGTAGCGCTGCGTATCAGCCGCGACTATGAGATAGGACGGATTTACGACTCTCTCTACCTTTGCCGCCGTTGGGAAGGCAACAGCGATAGTGCTCTGCCGCTCGAGATTGCAAATCGATATGACCTATACAAGGACTGGCTACGAAGTGTCGAGATTCAGGCTCGAATACGGCGATGATTCACGAAGTCGAGGCACTCTTTGAGCGACAGGCGCGAGCATGGCCGCAACTCGCAAAGGGCATCGAAGGCCTCGCACGCGCGAAGACACGGCAGGTACGGATCGATTGGTTCGATGTCTTCGTTCGTCACATTCCTCATCGAGTTGCCAGTACGATGGCGCCTGTGGATCGAGAGTCGGTCACGAAGCGGCCTTGCTTTCTTTGTGCGCAAAATCTACCGCCGGAGGAAGAGGGCGTGCAGTGTGGTGAGAACTTCACGATCTACTGCAATCCGTTTCCAATCGTCGAGCGTCACCTCACTATCGCTCACAAGGAACACAGCTCGCAGCGTATCGCGAACCAGCTCGGAAATATGCTGGATCTTGCCGCAGCCCTGCCGGGATATTTCGTCGTCTATAACGGTCCCGAATGCGGGGCGTCGGCACCGGATCACATGCACTTTCAGGCGGGCTCGCGAAAGTTGTTTCCGATAGAGCATGATACGGCCGAGGTGACTGGCATTACAGTGCCGAGCTATCGAAGAAATGTGTTTTTATTTCGCGGTCGTGAACGATCTGCTTTGATCGATCGAATGGATCGCGCAATCGAGCTGCTCGCCAAAGCGACCGGCAAACGACCAGAACCGTTGGTCAACCTTGCGGTCTTTCATGAGCGAGACGAGTGGGTCACTTATCTGTTCCCGCGCGGAAAACATCGGCCGGAAGTATTTTACACGGGCGAACTCACGGTGAGTCCGGCATCGATAGATTTGTGTGGAATATTTGTTGTGCCGATTGCACATAACTTCGAGAAGATCACAGGTGACGCCATAGCCGCAATTTTTCGCGAGGTCACTTTGCCGGACAATTTGTTCCAGGAAGTTGCTGGTAAGTTGGAGCGCGAGCTTTGAACGTATCGGTAGGACTGATCGAAGGACTCCCCGCCGTTGAAGTCGAGCTGACAGGGGCTTTTACCGATACTTCCGGCAAGGCTTATGCTGCCGGACGGCATAGCTTTTCTTCTGAAGTAACACTCAAACCGTCGGACCCACAGGCGCGCGCCTTTGCGCTGGACGACGTTACGATCGGAATCGGATTTCATTGGGAGCGCAAGGAGCGCCAGATCTTTCGCGGAGCTTTTCGCCTCGTGAAACGAGCGGCCGGGCTGACGGTTATCAACGACGTGCCGCTCGAAGAATACGTCACCAGCGTGATTTCGTCCGAGATGAGCGCGTCCTGCCCGCTCGAACTGCTGAAAGCTCACGCAGTGATTTCGCGCAGCTGGCTGTGGTTTCCGAAAGCAAATCCTGCTCGTTCCTCAAGCGGGCAGGGTGCCGGGCTCGACTCTCACGAAGTCCTTCGCTGGTATGGCCGCGAAGCGCATCCGGATTTCGACGTATGCGCGGACGACCACTGCCAACGCTACCAGGGTATCACGAAGGCGTTCTCACCAGCCGCGGCCGCAGCGGTTCGCGCGACGGATAGGGAGTTTCTCCGATACAACGGCGCAATCTGCGACGCGCGGTTTTCCAAGTGCTGCGGCGGAATTACAGAGCGCTATCCCACTGCTTGGGAGGATGCGGAGATACCCTATCTTGAGTCTGTGTATGACGGACCGGCGCAATCCGGCTCTGACAGCCCTGAGACCTGGATACGCTCCAACCCGCCGGCTTACTGCAATACTCAGGACTCGGAGTTATTAGGCCGCCTTCTACCGGGATTCGATCAGGAGACTCGCGACTTTTATAGGTGGCGTGTCGTCTACACGCCAGAAGAGCTAGCCGATCTCATCAAATCGAGACTCGGCGTAGAGCTCGGCTCGATTCGCGAAATGCGGCCGCTAGCTCGTGGACCGTCAGGCCGGATATATCGCCTGAAGATCGCCGGAGAGCGCGACTACATTATTATCGGCAAAGAACTGGAGATACGCCGCACGCTATCGCGCACGCATCTTTATAGTTCGGCATTCGTCGTCGACAAAGAGGCTGGCAACTTTGTCTTGCGAGGAGCCGGCTGGGGCCATGGTGTGGGACTGTGCCAGATAGGTGCGGCGGTCATGGCCGATGACGGCAAGACCTATACGGAAATCCTGCGGCATTACTATCGTGGGACCACTGTTGGTGCCTGATATCCGAGCCTGTGCGCTCCCACTTGTCGGCATCTTTGGGATAGGCGCGCGACGGGTTATGATGCGCCGATGAATAACGCCACTACGCCCAGTAGAAATGAGCTCAGGAGTATCGCGCGACGGGCGATGCTCGATCGAGGCCTGTTGCCGGATTTCTCGGCCGAGGTTATCGCGGAGACCAGCGCGATCACGAAGGCAGCCGCGCCGGACGCATCGCTGA
>Ga0210391_10005181_pt1 | contig 10753 bp, 4 predicted proteins | sample IncBWC12OmetaG_FD_160573 | JGI IMG/M metagenome (GOLD analysis project Ga0210391, IMG submission 160573) | Forest soil microbial communities from Barre Woods Harvard Forest LTER site, Petersham, Massachusetts, United States - Inc-BW-C-12-O ...
CGATAACGCCGCTGCCCTGCAGGTGGAGATCAAGTTTGCCGGCTGGGTCGAGAAGATTCTGTCAAAGCTGGACGAAAATCAGCTGCAACGGATGCTGGGGACCGAGTTCGGCGGAATGAATGAAGTCCTGGCCGAGCTATATGCCGATACTGCGGACGACCGCTGGCTCGCACTGGCCGACAAATTCCATCAGAAGGCCACGCTCGATGCTCTCTCCGAAGACCAGGACGTCCTGGCCCATACCCACGGCAATACCCAGGTTCCCAAGGTGTATGGGGCGCTGGTTCGCTACGTGTACACGGGCAACCAAGCTGATGCAGAAACCGCAAAGTTCTTTTGGGACCGCGTAGTGAATCATTACAGCTTCGTCACTGGCGGGCACGGCAAAAACGAGTACTTCGGCGAGCCAGACAAACTGAGCGACATGGTGGACGGGCGAACAGCGGAGACGTGCAATGTCTACAACATGCTGAAGATGACTCGCACCTTGTTCTCGGTTGAACCCGACATTCGCTATGCCGATTTTCACGAGCGGGCCCTGTTCAATCACATTCTGGCCTCACAGGATCCAGGAGACGGAACCGTCTCGTACATGCTGCCGGTCGGCCGCGGAGTGCAACACGAATATCAACGCATGTTCGAGGACTTCACATGCTGCGTCGGAACCAGCATGGAGAGCCATGCGCTGCATGGGGCGGGAATCTATTACTACAAAACCTCCGAGGAGTTCTGGATCGGCCTTTACGCTCCCTCGGTTGCGAAATGGGATAGCGCTGGAGTCGAAGTGGAGACGTCGACTGATTTCCCCATCGGTTCATCCGCGTCGGTGAAAATCCGAACCAAGGAGCCGAAGAAGTTCACGCTGGCGTTACGCCGGCCCTATTGGGCCGGAGATGGTTTCAGCGTTAGAGTAAACGGCGAATCACTCAAAGATCTTCCACCGGCTGATTCCTACGTCAAAATCATCCGCGTATGGCGGCAAGGTGACACGGTTGACCTCACGCTTCCGAAAGTGTTGCGTAAGGAGCCGCTCCCGGATAATCCCAACCGCATGGCGTTCCTGTGGGGCCCGCTCGTACTGGCCGGTGACCTTGGACCGGAGGTCCGGGGAGACGATGGCGATGAAGAGAAACCCTCAGCGGCTTCGGCTCCTCCGATTGTCGTGGCCAATGAAGCTCTCGAACAGTGGCTCCAGCCGGAGTCGGGAAAATCGGGATGGTTCAAGACGACTGGAGTTGGACTCGCCCAGGGCATCGAATTTGCACCGTTCTACCAACTTCCGCGCCGAAAATACGCCGTCTACTGGGACGTTTTCACTCCGGAAGAATGGAGCAACCGGTCCGCTGAATACAAAGCGGAGCAGGAGAAGCAACAGAAGCTTCAGGCAGCCACGATCGCTTTTGCCCAGCCGGGCGAGATGCAGTCGGAGCGCGACTTCAACGAGCTAGGGGAGGACTCTGCTCCACTTCTCTGGCACGGCCGACACGGACGCGCTGGCAAGGGCTGGTTTTCCTTCGATATGCCGGTCGAGAATTCGCGGCCGATCGCATTGTGGGTCACCTACGGCGGCGAAGGTCGGCGGAAGAGCACATTCGATATTCTGATCGATGGAAAGAAGATCGGCGATTACGTCGCGCTGCCCCGCAGCCCGGACCAGGACGTCCACTTCGTCGATGCCAATTACACCATCCCCTACGAGCTGATTGCCGGAAGGCGCAAAGTAACCGTACGCTTCGAAGCGACCGATGGAAATGACATCCGGGGCATTTTTGGTGTGCGGACGGTACGAGCTGACCAAGTGCGGTAGCTCGGCCTTAGGGAGAGTCCGTGTCAAGGAGTACAGCTGGTTGAGAAAAATCCGAATCCGCTTGCTGGCAGTCTGATTGGCCTCTCCCGGCTCCTGCGCCTCCGCTGCAGAATCCGGGGTAACTGCCCCGAGCAAGAATGGTGCGGAAGGAGGGAGTTGAACCCTCATGGGCCGTTTAAGCCCTGCGGATTTTCATGCCGTCTACAGCTTTCGCCGCCCCGAACCTGTGTAGGTTTCCCAAAGATCTCCCAGGGCAGAAGATCAACCTAGGATTCCGCTCGTGGGCCCGCCGAACAGACGGGTTCGGAATTCGTTGAAGTGCGCGTACCGACTTGCATTATTCGTCGCCGGCGGTCACCGGTGCACGGTGAGCGGCGGCGAGCCCTCCAGGCCACCAGTTCCAATCGCCTGCAACCCGAAGAAGCGCAGGTCCGATCACAATGCGAACCAGCGTTGCGTCAATGAACACGGCTACCGCCAGCGTAAATCCGAGCATCTTAACCACTAAAAAGTTCCCGAAGGTGAATGCGGCAAATACCACAATCATGATCGCGGCGGCGCTCGTAATCAGGCCTGCGGTTCGGGCTAGCCCCTCCGGGATCGCTTCCGATTCACTCAGCCCGCTCCTCCTCGCTTCGAGGACTCGCGCCACCAAGAATACCTCGTAATCCATGCTCAGTCCGAAGACGATGGCAAAGGCGACGATTGGCACAATGGGAAATATGCTGCCCGTTCCCTCAGGAACTCCCAGGAAGCGACTTCCGTGTCCGTCCTGAAAGACTAGAACTAATGCTCCGAACGACGCCGCGACTGAGAGCAAGTTTAGAGCAATGGCCTTCACCGCGGCGAAAAGCGATCGGAACCCGGCAAGAAGCGCGATCAGCGTCCCTCCTACAACCAGCTCTACCAGCGAAACGAACCGGTCCCGGACAATCGTCTGATAATCGGCGGTTAGCGCCGGGATGCCTCCAATGCGCAGCGTGGCGCCGGGTACTCCTGTGAGAGCCACGGCGCCAGTCTTCCGCAGCTCCCGCACCCAGCTGACCTGATCGTTCAGGGACACAGAAGTTGCGGGTAAGATTTCAACCAATGCCGCCCGCCCGTCGCGACTCAGAAAGGTTCGATTCGTCTCCCGCGAGAGGTTGCCGAGGCCAGACCGGTCACTCTGCGCGATGGTGGTGATGGAGATCACGCGCCCGGAACGAGGGTCGGTCGCCAGACGCTTGCTGAAACGATCGAGTACGTTCCAGCCCGAGTCGGTTTGCGCAAAGGAATCGGCGGGAAGTTCGAGAACCACCCGCAGCGAATAAACCATGCCCACCCGATCCATGTGCTCCAGGGTGTGAAGCGCGCGAACCGATTCCGCCTCTGACGGGAGCCAATCCCCTCTGGGTACGTTGGTGTCGAGCCGCGCAGCCTGCGAGGCGATCAGAAGCAAAGGGGCGCCTGCCAGAAAGATGGCCAGCCAGGGATGGGCGACAATGACTGTACCCCATCGCCTCCAGGGGTTCGCTGTACGTGCCGCCCGGCGCTCATCGAAGCGTGTAATAAAGGGCAACCGGCCAGCATTAATTCGCGGACCGAGAGCTGCCAGCAGTGCGGGAACGAACGTATTTGCCAGCAGCACACTGATTCCCGCCACCAGGAATCCAGCCACGCCGATGGAACGGACTTCGCTGATGGGAACAGTCAAGAGGGCTAGAAATCCGATGGCCACAGTCGAAGCTGAAATCAGGAGCGTACGGCCTGCCCGACGTGCGGCGATGACCGAGGCTTTGAGTCCGTCTGGCTCGGCGGCAATCGCTTCCCGGAAGCGGCTAACCATGAGGAGCGCGTAGTCGATTCCCAGGCCTAGCCCAAGCATGGTGGCCAAATTCTGAACCAGAATGGACAGGTGCCAGCGCAGCGCCAGGAATCCTGCAATCGTCAGAGTGGTGGCGATGGCAAGCTGAGCAATGGCTAATGGAATCAGAGCCGCCACCAAGCTTCCGAAAGCCGCCAGCAGAAGTGCGAGCGTGGCTGGAATCGCGAGAGTTTCGGCGTGTTGTACGTCGTCGGCGCTAGCTTTCCGAATGTCGAAATTAAGTGGCGTCTCCCCTGTCAGTTCGAGCTTCACCGCCGGATAACGGCCCCGCAATTGGTTTTGAAGAGAGTTCTCCAGCTCGTGAAGCTTAGGTACGAGCGACTCCACGGGACCCTCAGTCGAGGTGAGTCCCACCAGAATAAAGGTTCCTCCTCCCTTGCCCAGGAAAATCGGGTCTCGAAAATCAAGATAGGAGACGACTCCAGAGACCCCGCCTTGGTTTTGCAGTCTCTGTTCTATTGTTGCTAAGGCTTGCTCGCCCTCCTCCGAGTCGGCAGGAGGGAGCCCCTGAATCACCAGGACCACGCGGTCGACAAAGGGCGAACGAAAGCGAGTGGCCAGCTCCTGCGGGACCCTTCCCGCTTCGCTGCCGTCAATCCGCGTGGCAGTCTCCAGATGGCGCTCGGCGTGAAAGGAAAATGGAAGCAGCGCAAGGACGGTGGCAAGGACTACCCAGGCCAGCCAGAAACGGCGCACGTGCATGAGATTCATAGGGTCACGCGAAATCGGATCGTCGGCTCATTCTTCGTTGGCTTGTCGTAGTTCGAAATCCTAGAGGATCGGCGGAAAGATCAGCAACCAGGAATTAGCCCACTGCTCACAACCGTTACCGTTATGGAGATTCACATCCCACGCGGAGGCCGGTTCGGACCTCCCAATCAGTCTGCATTTGAAATTTGAAGGCTCTGTTCCCGACTAACCAGGTGCGAACGAGTTCGCATTCCGGATGGGTTGGTATTATTTTATTGTGTGGTAAGGATACACGGTTTCCGGAGGACCATTGCACAAACTCGCATTGCTCGGTTTGCTTGCGGTCATTCAACTTGGTGCTGCAGACCCCCGCATCGGCTCCTGGACGCTCATCTCGGCGCAGTCTTCCCTCGATCCGCCCAACAAGCTCTCCATCACGCGTCTACACGATCAAGTGCACGTTGTGATTTCAGGCGACGCCCACCTCGATTTTACGGCGCCTTTGAACGGCCATGAATCGTCCGTACAAGGCAATCCCGCATTTAATCAAATCGGGCTGCGGAGGATCGATAAGCATCAAGTCGAAGTCAAAGAGAAGAAGGACGGAGCCGTAGTGGCGACGATTCATGACAAACTGTCGCGGGATGGGAACGAGTTAATCAGCACGACTTCAATGAACGGCCGGGCCGACCGGATCACCGTGTGGACGCGGAGCGGGGGAAAGAAGACTGCCAATGACTTATTCGCCGGTGAGTGGACACAGGATCTGAGCAAGACGCGATTGCGGCAGGGGATGGCGCTCGAGGTCGAGGCGGACGGAAACGATGGGGTCCGCTTCTCGGGTGAGTTCAGCTACAGCGCGCGCTTTGACGGCAAGGAATACGATCTGAGAAATTCCAGAAACGACACCGTGACCCTCCAACTTGTCGACCCCCACACGGTCGATTCGATTTACCGGCGGGACAATCAAATCACGCAAAGAGACCGGTGGGTGGTTTCCACCGACGGAGCAGAAATGACCGTAACCACGACCGGCACGTTCGAAACCGGGCAGCAAATCAAAGAGACACTGGTGTTTCGGAAACACTAACGTCGCGACGCTACGCCCGATGCCGCGGCGCGGGTGAACGCCTCCGGGCAGTTGCTCAAGGTGTTGAACTCACGAGGCGCAACCGAGATGATTCCCTTTCGCTGCATGAATCGCAAGATGCCATTGACGGTATCTTCGAGAGACGGATCCGGCTTGCCCCAGGCGGAAGCATCCCGAGCCGCTTGATAGCAGGAACTGTCGTAGCGTTTGAACTCCATCGACGAGATGTTGTCCACCGATCCCACCAGAAAATCCAGCAGCGGAAACAGTAGGTCGTCCTTCCGGCATCGCTTGATGAGTTCGGGAACGAAATCGGGAAGACTGAATATTTCAAATTGCCGGCCGGTCGCCTTTGTGATTAGGCCGGTAATATCCAGCATGTTCGCGTAGTCGTCCCGGGTGACGTGATAGGTCTTATTCGCCGTGCCGGGACTCGTGGAAATCGCAACGATATTATTCGCCGTGATGTCTGCGGGAACGAAACTCACCTGGTTCAGAGCATCGACCCCAATGCCGTGATTCACCATGAACGCCACTAAACGAACGGCGATGTCGAAGTTATTGCCACCGCCGGTAATGGAGGGACTCACCAGAGCGGGCCGGAAAATCCGCGTAGTAAGCCCGCGGCGGCGCGCCTCCATAACGACTTGCTCCGATACCCACTTGGATTGGCTGTATCCAAAATCGAGAAGCTCCATATTCTCGTTGAAGTCGGTCTCGTACAGTACTTTCTTAACCGCCCAACCAAATATGAAGGTAGTCGAGACGTAATTGAAGCTCTTGGGCTGTCCTTCGAACGCCAGTCTCAGGACCTCATTGGTCCCCAGCACGTTTGCGTCTCGCATTCGGTCGTAGTTGAGCAAGTAGTTTACGGTGGCGGCATTATGGAACACCGTATCGATTTCGCTCGCGAGGAAATCCCAGACCTCTCGCGTCAATCCCAGCTCCCTCTGGCCAAGATCTCCGCAAACCGGAATTACGCGAGCCTCGAACATCTGGGTAAGCTCCGCCGGGCAAGGCCCCATCGATTCCATCGCCGCCCTCAATCTTTGCCTGCCCTGTTGCTCGTTGGAAGACCGGACGAGAACATGGATCTTCGCACTCGTTTGTTCCAGCAGACTCTTCACCAGGAACGGTCCAATGAAGCCGGTACCGCCGGTGAGTAGAACATGATTGAGGATTGGTGTTTCGGGCAATGCTGCCGGCGCCGGAGGCTCGAAGATGAGCTTTCTGTCGTTGCTCATCATCCGCTCTTCCGCCGCGCGCTGCTCTTCACGGAAAGCCGCCAGGGACTGCCGCAGGGGCACCAGGGCTTCTTCGGGAGCACGCTCCAACTGTTCGGCCAGTCGAAACAACTCGGCTACGCTGACCCGCTGAATAAGACCGATATCCACCTGTCTCGCCAGCATCTCGGCGTCTTTGTTTTTCAGGAGTTCCTTGATCTCGTGCATGAACACAACCAGATCCAGGGAATCCAGGCCGGCTTCGACGAGGTTGTAGGATTCGGTGCCCGTCAGGTTGTAACGGGCTTTCAATGCGTCGAAAGGCGACTGGCTTACAGAACCGGAGGCGGAGGCGTCAGCGTCCTTTTCCCGGGAAAACTCCGAGAGAACGGTAAATTGACCTTGCAGCCACATGTGCTTGGTTTTATGGCGCATGATCTTGCCCGAACTGGTTCTCGGTATGGCACGGGGAGCTATAAAAGAAATCAGCGCCACTTCCACGTTGAGGTAGTTGCGGACGGCGGCTGCAATCTTCAGCGCGTCGGGAAGCGCTTTTGGATTTTTCACCTCGGCGACGATGGCCAGCGCCGGCTCGCTGTCATCGTTAATCTGGAACGCGGCAACGCAATTCGCCCGGACCATTCCCGACGCTTTCTCCACCACTGCTTCGATATCCTGCGGGTAGTAGTTTTGCCCGCGGAGAATAATCATGTCCTTGATGCGGCCGCAGACGAAGAGTTCGCCGTCGTGGAAGAAGCCCATATCGCCGGTCCGAAGGTAGCCATCGTCGTAGGGGCTGTCGTCCACCAGCCGGGCGTGAAATAGTTTCAGCGTCAGCTCCGGATTATTCCAGCAGCCCAGGCATTTACTCCCGCCAGCGATCCAAATCTCGCCGATTTGACCCGGCTCCAGGGCGACGTGCTTCTCTCGATCCACAATTTTTACGGTGAGGCCGGGGAGAGGAGTTCCACAACTGACAATCTGAGCGGCAGCGCCGATTTCGGAAACCTCCGTGGTCATGCGCGCCTTCCCCAGCGCGACCGCGTTCTTGTTGACCGAAATAATATTGCGGCCACCGAGCGAAACCGCCAGCGTATTCTCCGCCAGCCCGTAGGCCACAAAAAAGCTTTCCGATCGAAGTCCGTAGGGCTGAAAGGCCCGCAGAAACCGTGTATAGGTGTCCGGTTTGACCGGTTCCGCAGCCACCATCAGCAACCTGAGCGAGCTAAGATCGCAGCCCTCCAAACTCTCCTTCGAAAGCCGCCCGGCGCGCAAGCAATAGTCGTAGGCAAAGTTGGGCGCCGCTGAGGCGCTGGCCCCATAAGTCTTGATGGCGTCGAACCACAGGGTGGGGCGCTGAATGAAATCCGTGGGAGCGAAGCCGTAAGTGGTGCCACCTGTAAGCGCGGGATAAAGGTAGCATCCAATCAGCCCCATATCGTGATACTGAGGAAGCCAGGACACGACCAGGGGGGCGGGATGGTCGATCACCAGCGGGCAGTTATGCAATATGTTTTCATGCGTGACCATCACGCCTTTAGGATCCCGCGTCGACCCCGACGTGTACTGGAGAAACAGAATCTTCGAAGCGCCGTTGAAGGTTTCGTCCGAAATCGTATCGGCGAAGTCTTCCGTTACAATCCAACGAAGACCGGAGATGTAGTCGACGTCGACTCCGCACTCCGAGACCCCGCTTCTGGCCAGATTTGTCTTCAGGGATCCGAGGAAGTCTTTGCTGGTCAAAATGCCGGTCGCCTGGCAATCCTTTGCGATGTGGATCATTTTGTACATGGCGCCCTGGAAGCCACGAGAACTGGGTGGATAGACGGGGACAGGGATCAGTCCCGCGCGCACGCAGCCAAAAAACGCGCAAATCATTTCGAGGCCCGGCGGATAGGCGAGCAGAAGACGGTCCTGCGCAGCGAAACCATGCTCCTTGCGCAAATGTCCTGCGATTACTTTCGTCCGGTGGAGAAACGACTCGTAGGAGTAGCCGGCAATCGGACTGCCGTTCACGTCGATGTAAGAATAGAGAAGCCTGTGTGGGTGCTGATCCCCTAGACTATCCAGCTTGTCCAAAATCGAAGGCATCATAGATCGGATCGGTACTCATGGCGGTGGCACTGCCATCCCTAACCTTACCCTAAAGACTCAGCAATATGAAAACAAAAGTCTTGCTGCTCTCCGCGCACAAAACCAGACCGATTTCGGGAACCGAGGCACAGACCTAGACTACGCGTGTCTCGGTCCGGCGAAAACGAGCCCCGCGGCATTGGATCGCCCGACTCAACCTCTCTTGGTTCTATACCACAGAGCGGTGATGGTAACAGAGATTTAGAAAGCTGGGAAGCCGCGCGATCACTTGTCACTTCGGGAACGTGGGCTACGCCAGCACTGGACGATCCCCAAATACGCTTGCTCACCCTGGAGTTTTCGAGCTAACATCAACTTCTAGCGGTTGCGTGCCGGAGGCGCTTTTGGGGGCAACAAAATCGCCGCTGGGATGGTCGCCCCCCCGCAAACTGGGCCGGGATGCATCGAGCCGACCTGGGGTCATTGAGCCAGTGACGAGATGAGGCGGTTATTAATCTGAATCCGGAGATTGATGATCTGGTACCGTCGGAGGCCGCGCTGCATTCCGTTGGCGACCGCGCGGGTGCGTCTTCATTCCCCAAAGTCTTGCGCCGCCGCCTGGACGATTTCTTTTCCGAGGGAAATATTTCCCCCAAAGCCAATCGCACCATGTGGGTCAAAATCGCGGTGGGGCTGGCAGTGCTGGCAGTCAGCTGGATCGCTCTTTATGCGCTCAAGCCGGATTCGTGGAGGTTTGTCGGCCTCTATCTTTTAAATGCCGTTGCCCAGACATTCCTTTTGCTGAATATTGCGCACGACAGCAACCACAACGCCATCTCGTCGGTGCGGTCGGTAAACAAAGCCCTGAACTATGTTTTCGATGTCTGTGGAATCAGCTCATACATGTGGCGGATCCTCCATCATCGCGGCCACCACTCCTGCATCAATCTCCACGGCGAAGACGACGCGCTTACGGGACGCAGCATCTTACGCTTCACGCCCCACGAACACCGGTCGCCGGTGCAGCGCTTCCAGCACATCTATGCGCTCTTGCTGTACGCGCTATTTTCTCTCGATTATGTGTTTCTGAGGGACTTTGAGTGCTTTTTCTTCCCCACCCACGACTATCTGAAAAACACCAGGCATCCGGCGCGGGAATACGTCATACTCTTTGCCGGGAAAGCTTTCTACCTTACCTACATGCTGGTCTTGCCGGTCGTGTTGCTGGGGAAATCGCCTCTGCTGGTCGGCTTGTCTTTCTTGCTCGCTCATTTGATCATCGGTTTGAGCGTGGCCCTCGTATTTCAGACCACGCACTCGGTCGACAGCACGTACTTTCCCTTGAATCGCAACGAGTTTGACAACGGGATCTATCACATCTTCGCGACAACGGCCGACTACGCGACCACGAACCCGCTAGTCGGTTGGCTGGCAGGCGGGCTCAACCACCATATCGTCCATCATCTGTGCCCTTTTGTGTGCCACACTCACTATGCTTCGTTGACCCGGATTGTGAAGAAGACCGCCGAGGAGTATGGCATTCCCTATCGGCAACATCCCACAATGAGCCGGGCGATCAAACATCATCTGCTACTCTTGAAACAATTGGGAAATGAAGATCAGCTTTCGAGGACGTAAATTTAGACAGATGACCAGACCATCCATTCAGGAACTGGGATCTCCCGCAGTGGTCCACTCGCGCCTGGATAGCGAGGCGTGACTACCGTGCAGCAAAGCGTGCCCGCCGTCTCGCGATTCCAATCCTTCCTGGATTCGCGCGCGATGGCCCACAATCCTGTGCGGGTTCTCACGAAGTACATCGAACTTCATGGCGACACCTTCCGGTTCTATTTTGGCGGCGTCAAGGAGGCCATTGTTACCGTCAATCCCGTCGTCATCCAGCATGTGCTGAAGACCAATTCGGAGAACTACCACAAGTCCGAGATCCAAAAGAAGCGGATGGGCCATTTCTTGGGTAAGGGTCTTCTCACCACTGAGGGGGAAGC
>Ga0210391_10005185_pt1 | contig 10746 bp, 10 predicted proteins | sample IncBWC12OmetaG_FD_160573 | JGI IMG/M metagenome (GOLD analysis project Ga0210391, IMG submission 160573) | Forest soil microbial communities from Barre Woods Harvard Forest LTER site, Petersham, Massachusetts, United States - Inc-BW-C-12-O ...
GGTCGCGCGACCGACCTCCGACCGCGTGCGGGAGGCCGTGTTCGCGATGCTCGGCGACGTCGAGCGCGCACGCGTGCTCGACCTGTTCGCGGGCACCGGCGCCCTCGGGATCGAGGCGCTCTCGCGGGGAGCCGCGCGGGCGGTGTTCGTCGAGCGTGACGCGGGCGCGGTGCGGGTCCTGAAGGGCAATATCGAGGCATTGGGGATCGCCGCGGAGGTGGCCGAGGTGCGTCGCGGCGACGCGCTCGAGGCGCTGCGCAGCGCAGAGACGGCGAAGGAGACATACGATCTCGTGTTCATCGACCCCCCGTACGGGCGGGCGCGACCAACCCCCTCGCCGTCCGGGCAGCCGATCGGCGAGCGGTGGGGTCCGGAGCTGTCGGCAATCCTGCCGGCGCTACTGAGCCCCGGCGCGCGCGTCGTCGTCGAGAGCGATCGTCGCGCTCCCCTCGAGCTCGACGTGCCGCTCGAGCGCAGCAAGCGCTACGGGGACACTTCGATCACAATCCACCGCCATCAATGACCTCAACGCGCAAATCGATCGTCGTCTGTCCCGGCTCCTATGACCCGATCACCAACGGTCACCTCGACGTGATCCGCCGCGCCGCCGCGTTGTATGACGAAGTCGTCGTCGCGGTGGTCAACCGCTCCGTGCGCAAGAGCAGCGCGCTGTTCGGCATCGACGAGCGCGTGGGCTTCATCGAGCGCGCGCTCGAGGACCTGGACGGGGTACGCGTGGAGCCGTTCTCGACGCTGGTCGTCGACTTCGCCAGGAGCATCGGCGCGAAAGCGATCGTCAAGGGACTGCGCGCGATCTCGGACTTCGAGTACGAGCTCGAGATGAACCAGCTCAACCGCCGCCAGGATCCGCAGATCGAGTCCGTGTACCTGATGGCCTCGCCGCAGTACAGTTTCCTGTCATCCAGCGGCGTCAAGGAGCTCGCCACGTTCGGCGGCAAGATCGACGATCTTGTGCCCGACGAGGTGGCCCGGCGCTTGCAGGAAGAGCTGAGACGCTGACGAAATGAGCGATGACGCGGGGCTGGAGGCCCCGCGGAGGTGACTAAAAATGGATGTCCTGGTACTCATAGACAAGCTCGACGACTTGGTGCACAACGCCAAGACGATCCCGCTCAGCGACTCCGTGCGCGTCGACAAGGAGGAGATCTACGACATCCTCGACCAGATGCGCGCGACGATTCCCGAGGAGATCAAGCAGGCTCGCTGGATCGTCAAGGAGCGCCAAGAGATGCTCGCCGAGGCCAAGAAGGAGGCTGAGCGCATCATCAAGGAAGCGCGTGAGCGCCAGGAGCGGCTGGTGGGCGAGGAGGTCACCAAGCAGGCCGAGCGCGCTGCTGAGGACATCGTCGAGGACGCTCGCGCACGCGAGCGCGAGATCAGGCTCGGCGCTGAGGACTACGCCGATGAGATCCTCAACACGCTCGAGGTCAACCTGTCGAAGTTCATCGCGGCGGTGCAGCGGGGGCGCGAGCGCCTGCAGGGCAAGGATGAGCCGGCTGAAGTCAGCTAGTGGCGACGCCGTACACCACCGTGTCGAAGCCGCGCTGCTCTAGAGTCGACACGTGAACACGCAGGCAGCGACACGCGCGGCCGTGCACAAGCTGAAGGTCGCACGGGCGCTGATCGACACGGGCATGTTCGAGCCGCTGCGCCCGGACAGGACGCTGCAGTCGATGGTGGCGCTGCGCCGCTGGGGCGCGACGCCGGCCGGTGCCTATACGGGCGCCGCGGCGCGCCATCCTGGCCGTCTGGCGCTGATCGACGAGCGCGGCGCGCTCAGCTTCAGGGAAGTGCAGCGCCGGACCAACGCGCTCGCGCACGAGCTGCGCAAGGCGGGCATCGGCGCCGGCGATGGGGTCGCGATCATGTGTCGCAACCATCGCGGCTTCGTCGAGGCGACCGTGGCGTGCTCGAAGCTCGGCGCCGGCGCGCTGTTCCTGAACACCGCCTTCGCCGGGCCGCAGATCACCGACGTGCTCGCGCGCGAGCAGCCCGTGGCCGTGATCTATGACGAGGAGTTCAGCGGCCTGGTCAGCGCGGGCGCCGAGGGCAGGCTGCGGTTCATCGCCTGGCAGGAGGCGGGCTCGAGCCCGCAGGAGCCGACGCTCGAGCAGCTGATCGCCCGCGGCGATGACTCCGATCTCGCGCCGCCGGCGGAGAAAGGTCGGATCGTGATCCTGACCTCGGGTACCACGGGCACCCCCAAGGGCGCGGCGCGCCCGCAGAGTGACTCGGTCGAGCCGGCGGCCGCGCTGTTCTCGAAGATCCCGTTGAAGGCGCGCGAGACGACGATGATCGCCGCGCCGATGTTCCACTCCTGGGGCTTCGCCCACTTCCTGCTCAGCCTGCCGCTGCTCTCGACGCTCGTGCTGCGCCGCAAGTTCGACCCGGAGGAGACGCTGAAGGCCGTCGCCCAGCACCGCGCGAGTGCGCTCGTGGTGGTGCCGGTGATGCTGCAGCGGATCCTCGAGCTGCCGCCGGAGACGATCGCGCGCTACGACGTCAGCTCGCTGAAGGTGATCGCCGTCAGCGGCTCGGCGCTGCCCGGCGAGCTCGCGACACGGGTGATGGACACCTTTGGAGACGTTCTCTACAACCTGTACGGATCGACTGAGGTCGCATGGGCGACGATCGCGACGCCAGAGGACCTGCGGGCCGCACCCGGGACCGCCGGGCGTCCGCCGCTCGGGACGGTCGTGAAGCTGCTGGACGAGGACGGCCGCGAGGTGCCGCGGGGCGAGGTCGGCCGGATCTTCGTTGCCAACGAGTTCCAGTTCGAGGGTTACACCGACGGCGGCGGCAAGGAAATCGTCCGCGGATTGATGCGCACCGGCGATGTCGGGCGCCTCGACGCGGCCGGGCGGCTGTTCGTCGACGGACGCGACGACGAAATGATCGTCAGCGGCGGCGAGAACGTGTTCCCGCGCGAGGTCGAGGACCTGCTGGCCGACCACAGCGGAATCGAGGATGTGGCGGTCGTGGGGGTGGAGGACAAGGAGTTCGGCCAGCGGCTGAAGGCGTTCGTCGTGCCCCGCAACGGCGACGATCTGACGGAGGAGGCGATCCAGTCGTATGTGAAGCAGAACCTCGCCCGTTACAAGGTTCCGCGTGACGTCGTGTTCGTCGATCAGCTACCGCGCAACGCCACCGGCAAGGTGCTCAAGCGGGAGCTCCGCACACGCTCCTAGCGTCGCCGCGCCGTCTCGCTAGCCTGGAGGAACGTGGCTGCCGGGACACACGATTTTGACCTCGCGGGCTTGCGCCTGAGCCCCGGCGAGGGACGGCGTCTCGAGCTGGCGGTGCCGATCGAGTCGCTGGTGCTCGGCAGCGAGCGCTACGCCGCGCAGCCGCGCCTCGTGCCGGTCGAGCTGAACGTCTCGCGGATGGCCGGCGGCGGCTACGCGCTGCGGCTGCGCTTCTCTGCTGAGATCGCCGGACCGTGCATGCGCTGCCTGGCTGAGGCGAGCCCGCGCGTGGACGTCGAGGCGCGCGAGGTCGACCGCCCGGGCGGGGGCGAGGAGCTCGACAGTCCCTACGTACACGACGAGACGCTCGACGTCGCTGGGTGGGCGCGCGACGCGTTCGCGCTGGCGATGCCGGCAAAGATCCTGTGTCGCGAGGACTGCGCGGGTCTGTGCCCGGTGTGCGCCGCCGATCTCAACACCGCGGAGCCAGGGCACCAGCACGAGTCGGCGCCGGATCCGCGCTGGGCGAAGCTGCGCGAGCTCGAGCTCGAGTGAGCGGCGCTGCAAGGGCCGCAGATGAGATCTCGGGGAGGGTGGGCTTGCTACCCTTCTCACGCCGATGGCCGTCCCCAAGAAAAAGCAGTCACACAGCCGCACCGCCAAGCGGCGTGCCCAGCACAAGATCGGCACGCCGACGCTGAACGCCTGCCCGCAGTGCCACAGCCCGCGCCGGCCGCATCGGGTCTGCCCGGTGTGCGGCAGCTACGCGGGCCGCGAGATCGTGACGCCCGGGGCGCACGATCACGATCACGAGCACGACCACTCCTAACGGGCAGTGACGCCAGGGGCCTCGTCCTCCAGGTCACCGTCGCTCCCCCCGGAGCTGGAGCACCCGGTGGTCGCGGTCGACTGCAACGGCGCGGACCGAGGGCCGGCTGAGGTCGCCGCGGGCGCCGCGCTCGCGGCCGCCGCGGGCGCGCGCATACTGCTGTTCGGCCCCGCCGAGGAGCTCGGCTCGCCACCACCAGGCGTGGAGGTCGTCGACGCGCCCGTGTCGATCGCGAAGGCCGAGGATCCGGTGCTCGCGGCGCGCACGACGCCCGAAGCCTCGATCGTGCAGGCGGCGAGGGCGGTCGCAGCGGGCAGGGCGCAGGCGCTGGTGTGCGCCGGCGCCACCGGCGCGGCGCTGGCCGCGGGCACGTTCAACATCAAGCGCGCCCACGGCATCTACCGTCCGGCGCTGGCGATCCCGCTGCCCGTTCCACACCACCCCGTCACGCTGCTCGACGTCGGCGCGAGCGCCGAGGCGCGCCGCGAGCACCTGGTGCAGTTCGCGTTCATGGGCGCCGCGCTCGCGCGGGTCGTGCTGGGCGTACCCGCACCGCGCGTCGGTCTGCTGTCAAACGGCGAGGAGGACGCGCGCGGCAGCGCGCTGGTACTCGAGGCCCACGCGGAGCTGCGCGAGCGCACGATGAACGCCGGGGAGGGCTTCGATACGTTCGAGTTCGTCGGCAACGTCGAGGGTGGAGACGTCGTCTCGGGTCGAGCCGACGTGATCGTGACCGATGGCTTCACGGGGAACATCGCGCTCAAGCTCATGGAGGGCGTCTCGCAGACGATGCTCGGTGTCGTGCGCGACGCCGCGATGTCCTCCAAGCGCGCGACGCTCGGCGGTCTGCTGCTGAGACCCTCGTTGCTCGGGGTTCGCGAGGAGCTCGACCCGGAAGCCAGCGGTGGCGCATATCTGCTCGGGCTGCGGCGACTCGGTGTCGTCCCGCACGGGCGCTTCACGCGCACCGGCTTCGCGCAGGCGATTCTGCGCGCCGAGCGTGGCGCACGCGAGGACATCGTCGCGCAGACGCACGCCGCACTCGAGCAGGCGGGCGCGCTCAGGCGTGCGCCCGTGTCCGCTTCGGTCGCTAGCCTGCCGCAGGCGCAATGACCCGCGAGCAAGTGCTGACCCTGATCCGCAACCACCTGGCCGACGAGCTCGATGTCGAGCCCGACGCGATCGTCGAGAGCACCCGCTTCAAGGAGGACCTGGAGGCGGATTCGCTGGACCTGTACACGCTGGTGCAGGAGCTCGAGGACACCTACGGAGTGCGTATGTCCGACGAGCAGGCTGCGCAGATCCTGACCGTGGGTGCGGCGGTCGACTTCGTGCTGGCCCACGATGGGATCGCGCATGAGGAGCGATGATGCTGCTCGGCGAGCTGCTGGACGAACTGCCCGTGGAGCTGGCGCGCCAGGTCTTCACGCACGCCTCCTGGAGCGAGCGGCCGAGCGACTCCTACACGCGCCTCGCGTTTCTCGGGGACAGCGTGCTCGCGCTGGCCGTGACCGCGTACCTGTACCCGCTGCTGGAGGCCGATCGCTTCGGTGCCGGCCGGCTGACCAAGATTCGTGCGCAGGCCGTCTCCGGAGTGTCCTGCCGCGCGGTCGCAGAGCGCTTGGCGCTGCCCGAGCGGCTGCGAGCAGCAGCACCCGCTGGGGTGCGTCAGAGCGCGGCCGCGCTCGTCGAGACCGAGCGCGTGCTCGCCTCGGTGATCGAGGCCGTAATCGGCGCGTGCTACCTGCATGCCGGCTACGAGCGCACCGCCGACGCGGTCGTCGAGGCCTTCGCGCCGGAGATCGAGGGTGCGCTCGAGCATCCTGTCGACTTCAAGTCGGCGCTGCAGGAGTTGCTCGCCCGGCGCGGCGCCGAGGTCAGCTACGAGATCACCGGCGAGCACGGGCCGCCCCACGAACGCACGTATGCGGTCGCTGCAACGGTCGACGGACGCGAGCTGGGGAGCGGCAGCGGCCGGAGCAAGAAGCACGCGGAGCAGGAGGCGGCACGCATAGCTGTCGAGCGACTCACCGCCGAGCCATGAGGACGTATGGCGGCGCTGGATCTGCGTCCTCGGTCGCTCGCGTGCTGGCCGATCGGCGATCCCGTCGATCGACGATCGGTACGCCACGCTCACTGCGTCCTTGTCCAGCTTGCCCTACGTACTCATGGACAGTGAGGGAGCGCACGGCATGCGCTTGAAGTCGTTGACCTTGAGCGGGTTCAAGTCGTTCCCCGACAGCACCCGCCTTGACTTCGGTCCGGGCGTGAGCGTTGTCGTCGGCCCCAACGGGTCCGGCAAGTCCAACGTCACCGACGCGGTCCTATGGGCGATGGGCGAGCAGTCGCCGCTGGCCGTGCGCGGCCAGTCGATGCAGGACGTGATCTTCGGCGGTGGCCGCGGCGTGCAGCCGCGCAGCGCGGCGGAGGTCGAGATCGTGCTTGACAACTCCGACGGCAGCATCGACATCCCGTTGAGCGAGATCTCGATCGCGCGGCGGCTCGAGCGCAGCGGCGAGGGCGGATATCGGCTCAACGGCGCGCGCTGCCGCCTGACAGACGTCATCGAGGTGCTCTCGGATACTGGGCTGGGCAAGGAGACGCACTCGGTCATCTCGCAGGGCCGGGTGGATGCGATCGTCACCTCCAAGCCGCGCGATCGACGCCTGCTGATCGAGGAGGCGGCGGGCCTGGGCAAGCACCGCAAGCGTCGTCGGCGCGCGCAGCTGAAGCTCGAGCGCACGCAGGAGAACCTCGATCGTGCGCTCGACGTCGAGCGCGAGGCGCGCACCCGTCTGCGCCCGCTCAAGCGCCAGGCTGAAGCGGCAGAGCTGCACGAGCGCCTCGAGCGCCAGATCCTGCAAGCCCGGTGGGAGCTCGCCCGCGACCAGTCGCGTGCTCGGCGCATCGAGCTCGCCGGCGCTGAGGTGAGCGTCGCCGAGGCGCGGACCGCGCGTGCCGAGATCGAGCGGACGCTGCAGGAGACGATCGATCAGCGCGGTGCGGCCGAGCGCGCGCTGGCCGAGCGCACGGAGCGCCACGATGCGCTCTCGCGCGGCGTCTACGAGGCCCGTTCGGCTCGCGACCGGCTGACGCTGCGGGCCGAGCAGGTCGCCGCAAGTGCGCAGGCGCTGAGTCGACGGATCCAGCGGGTGGAGCATGAGCTCGAGGGCCTTTCGCAGCCCGACGACGGGGACGGCGAGAGCGCTGAGGGCGCCGACGGCGAGGAGCGCATCGCGGCGCTGCAGGCGCAGCTCGCAGAGATCCTCGCGAGCCGCGAGCAGGAGATCGAGCGCGAGATCAGCGAGCTGCAGGCGGCGCTCATCGAGCAGACGGCGCGCATCGAGCACAGCGAGACGGCCGCTGCTGTCGCCCGGGCCGCCCGCGTCGAGGCCGACGAGCACGCCGAGCAGGCGCGTGCGCGCCTGGCGAGCGCGGAGCGCGAGGCACAGGACGCCAGGCGCGAGTCAGCGCGCGTCGGTGCTGAGCTGGCTGCCGCGAATCAGTTCCTGCGCGGGCACGCGCACGTCGGCGGTGATCACGCCGACGGATCCGGGCGCGGCGGCTCGCCGAGGGCGCTCAGCGAGGAGCTCCGGGTGCAGGACGGCTACGAGCTCGCGTTGGCGGCGGCGCTGGGAGGCCGCCTTGACGCGGCACTCGTCCCGGACGTCGCCGGTGCACAGGAGCTGCTCGACCGCGCCGGTCCGGATGGTGCCAGCGCGTTGCTCGCCGCGAGCAACGCGACGCCCAGCGCGCGCAACGCTGCGCCGCAGCCGACGCCGGATGCCCGTCGGCTGACGGAGCTGATCAGCGGACCGGCGGAGGTGCTCGCCCTCGCCGCGCGTCTGCTCGAGAACGCCTGGGTCGTCGAGCGTCTCGAGCAGCTACCCGACGACTTCGCCGGCATCGCCGCCACCCGCGGCGGGCGCGTCTGGTTTGCCTCCTGGGGCGAGGTGCGCCAGCTGAGCAAGGGCGGGACCGAGCTGGTGCTCGCACGGCGCAACGAACGCGACCGGCTGATCGCGCTCGCAGAGCGCGCAGCGCAGGCGGAGCAGCTCGCGCGGGCCAGCGGCGAGCAGCTGCTCGCCGAGGTACGCGCCGGCGATGAGGCACGCATGAGCAGCGAAGCTTCGCTGCGCGACGCCGAACGGGGGCTCGCGGAGGCGGGCGAGGTGGCCCGGCGCACGCGCTGGCTGATCGAGCAGCGCCGGGTAGCGCCCGCCGAGGGCGCGCTGGCCGTGCGCAAGGCGGAGCTCGAAGGCGAGCTGGCGTCCGAGCGCCGCCAGGCCGAGCGCCGCGGGCGCGAACGGCTCGAGCGCGCGGCGCGGCTGGAGCGACTGCGCGCCCAGCACGAGCTCGACACCGACGTCGCGCCGCTCGCCGAGCGCCTCGCGCAGGCACTCGCCGCTGCGGCGGAGGGCGTTCAGCGGCGGGTTGGCGAGCTCGAGGCCGAGCTCGCCGGCGAACGTCAGGCAGGTGAGCAGATGACGGCGCAGCTGCGCGCGTGCGCCGCGCGCGAGGCCGAGATTCAGGCGGCCCTGCGTGCTGCGGGCGAGACCGTCACCGCGGCGGAGGTCGCCGCACAACGGGTGCGCGACCAGGCGAGCGAGGCCGAGACCGAGTTGACGAGCGTCGGCGAGCGCCTCGGACTGTCCGACACCGGGCAGGGCGCAGACGGCCAGGCCGAGCGTGAGCCGCTCGGCGAGGAGGAGCTGGAGGCGCTGCGGTCGCGGGTCGAACGGCTGACACGTCGGCGCGAGCAGCTCGGTCCCGTGAATCCGCTCGCGCAGGAGGAGTATTCCGAGGCTCTGGCACACGTCGAGGAGCTCGAGACCCAGCGCGGCGACCTCGAGACCGCGCTGCGCGAGCTGCGCTCGGTGATCCGCGAGACCGACCGCCAGATCGAGGAGACGTTCGAGCAGACCTTCGCGGCGGCCGCGCGCAACTTCGAGGAGCTCGTAGGCGACGTATTTCCGGGCGGCAGCGGACGGCTACGGCTGGTTCGCGAAGATCAGGGGCCGCGACCGGTGCTCGGCGGCCAGCAGCTGCCCGACGGCGAAGGCGTCGACGCCGACACGATCGAGGCCGCTGCCGAGGCTGAGAGCGAGGCTGAGCGTGGGGGCGAGGAGGAGCAGCTCCCGGGCGTCGAGATCGAGATCACGCCCGCGGGCAAGTCGACAAAGCGGCTGACGCTGCTCTCCGGCGGAGAGAAGTCGATGACCGCGCTGGCGTTCCTGTTCGCGGTGTTCCTCGCGCGTCCGTGCCCTTTCTACATCCTCGACGAGGTCGAGGCCGCGCTCGACGACCTCAACCTCGATCGCTTCCTGACGCTCTTGCGTCGCTACGCAGGGCGCGCGCAGTTCATCGTCATCACCCATCAGAAACGCACGATGGAGGCGGCGGACTGGCTGTACGGGGTTTCGATGGGTCAGGACGGAGTCTCGAAGGTGCTCTCGCGGCGGCTGCCGTCCGAGCACCCTGAGGGGCACAGGCAGGCCCGGTCAGAGGTGGCTGAGGTCGCCGAGGTCGCCTGAGCGAGCGACGGTCGCCGCGGCGCACGCGCACCGCGCGCTCGGCCGTACGGTCGCTGCTATCGTCGCGCGCCCCGTGGCCCGCGACTGGAGTGACCTGTTCATCACCGACGCCGGCGCCCAGGCCGGTGTCGCTCCCGAGCCCGCTTCGCGCCAGCGCGGCGGCCTCTTTCGCCGGCTGCGCGAGAGCATGGCCAAGACGCGGCAGGCGCTTGGCTCAGAGATCCACGCGACGCTCTTCGGCGTGCTGGACGAGCACACGTGGGAACGCCTCGAGGAGGCTTTGATCATGGCCGACGTCGGCGCTGCCACCACCGCCTCGGTGGTGCAGACGCTCGAGACCGAGGCAGCGGAGGGGCAGCTCGAGGGCGGGCAGGCGCTCAGCGAGCGGCTGATCGAGCTGCTGGCCGCGACCGCGCGCGTGGGGGACGGACGGATCGACATTCGTTCGCAGCCGACCGTGATCATGGCAGTCGGCGTCAACGGCACCGGCAAGACGACGACCATCGGCAAGCTCGCGTGGCACCTGCGCGAGCAGTTGGGGCGCAGCGTGCTGCTCGCCGCGGCGGACACGTTCAGGGCTGCGGCCGGCGAGCAGCTCGAAGGCTGGGCGCAACGCGCGGGCTGCGAGATCGTCACCGGGCCGCCGGGCTCTGATCCTGGCGCAGTGGCGTTCGATGCGATTGCGCAGGCGCGCGCAGGCGGCATCGACGTGGTGATCGTCGACACCGCCGGTCGGCTGCACACCCAGGACGATCTCATGGGTGAGCTCGCCAAGGTGCGCCGCGTGATCGCCCGCCAGCTCGAGGGCGCCCCGCACGAGACGCTGCTGACGATCGACGCGACCACCGGACAGAACGGGCTGCGCCAGGCGAAGCAATTCGCCGAGGTGGCCGATGTCACCGGCGTGGTGCTGACAAAGCTCGACGGCACCGCGCGTGGCGGCATCGCGCTGGCGATCGCGCGCGAGCTGCAGCTGCCCGTCAAGCTGATCGGGGTGGGAGAGTCCGTCGAGGACCTGCGCCCCTTCGACGCGGACGATTTCGCGCGCGCGCTGATCGCCGAGGAGTGAACAGGTCACGAGGGCGGCGTGCCTGTGCGAGGAGTTGTGCCGATGGACGCGGCGTGGAGAGGTAATCTGGTCCTATGGATTGGATCCTCTGGGTGGTCGCTGCGTGCA
>Ga0210391_10005186_pt1 | contig 10745 bp, 8 predicted proteins | sample IncBWC12OmetaG_FD_160573 | JGI IMG/M metagenome (GOLD analysis project Ga0210391, IMG submission 160573) | Forest soil microbial communities from Barre Woods Harvard Forest LTER site, Petersham, Massachusetts, United States - Inc-BW-C-12-O ...
AAGAACGGCAGCTACTCTGCGTCCCAGTTGGCCGACATTCTGCACAGCCACATTAAAACGGTAATGACTCATTACGCTTCGAAGGTTTACGCGTGGGATGTGGTCAACGAAGCCTTCACCGACAGCGGCGCCATGCGCGATACGATCTGGTACAACCAGCCCGGAATCGGCACGGGGAAGGGCACAAAGTATATCGAACAGGTGCTGCGCTGGGCGCACGAGGCCGATCTGCTCGCAAAGCTGTTTTATAACGACTATGACGCGGAGATGATCAACAAGAAATCAGATGCGATCTACGAGATGGCGAAAGATTTCAAGAAGCGCGGTGTGCCGCTCGACGGAATCGGTTTCCAGATGCATGTCAGCCTGAAGTTCGACGCCGCCGCGAAGCTGGCATCGGTTGCGAAAAATCTGGAGCGCTTCGCGAAGCTCGGCCTGGAGCTGCAAATCACTGAGCTCGATGTGCGGCTAAACGATTCCAGCGCGGCTTCGCTTGGTGCGCAGGCGAAACTCTACGGCGCGATCACGACACTCTGTGTCCAGCAACCCGCCTGCAAGGCAATACAGACCTGGGGATTCACCGACAAGCACTCGTGGATCCCGCAGTTTTATAAAGGGCAGGGTTGGGCTCTGCTCTGGGATGGCAAGTATCAGAAGAAGCCGGCATACCAGGCTGTGTACGACGCGCTGGCAAAATAGGAGCTCGCGTTCATTGCCCATGCCGAAGAGTCTGCTTGTCTGAATCCCGGTAATACGGTATATTCAGACATTCAGACATTTGGCGAGGAAACGATGCAGTCAGCAAGAGTCGGAAAACGCGGCGCGATTGTGGTACCTGCAAGCTTGCGGAAGCGCTTTGGGATCGAAGAGGGTAGTATCGTCATCGCCGAGGAGAAAGACGACGGCATCCTCATCCGCCCCGCCGTGGTCGTGCCAGTGGAACGATACAGTCCCGAGCGCAAAGCGGAATTTCTTCTCTCCAACGCGATCGACGACGACGATTACCGCAAGGCGCAAAGGGCGGTCAGGAAGTTAGGTCTCGATCCGAAGTCGATCCCGCACCGGCGACCTACATAAATGGATCGTGTATTTCTCGACGCCAATGTTTTGTTTTCTGCCGCATACCAGCCTGGCGCCGGCCTCCTCCAACTCTGGAAACTCCGCGATGTGACTCTGTGCAGTTCCCAATACGCCCTGGAAGAAGCGAGAATTAATCTCAGCAGCGAAGATCAGAGGACGCGTCTTAACAAGCTTTCAGGATCGATCCATCTGGTTGAAGCAGGACAACCTGGCCTTCCGTCCGGAATCTCACTGCCTGAAAAAGATGCGCCGATTCTACTCGCTGCCATCGAAGCCCGGGCAACTCATCTGTTGACGGGCGACATCCGTCACTTCGGTCCGTACTTGGGCAAAAGGTTCGCGGGTGTCGCAATTATCCTTCCCGGAGATTACATACGCATGCGGACCGCGGATCACGAGACACGCCGACCGTCTAGACCGAGCGACTAAGAACTCATCGGAACCTTCACGCCCGCCTTCTTCGCAAATTCTTTTGCCTCGTCATACCCCGCGTCCACGTGGCGGATCACGCCCATCCCCGGGTCAGTGGTCAGCACGCGCTCGATGCGCTTGGCCATTTCGTCGGTGCCATCGGCGACGATGACTTGCCCAGCGTGCAGCGAGTAGCCGATGCCCACGCCGCCGCCGTTGTGAATCGAAACCCACGACGCGCCCGCGGCCGTGTTAAGCAAAGCATTGAGCAGCGGCCAATCGGCTACTGCGTCGGAACCATCTTTCATGCTTTCGGTTTCGCGAAATGGCGACGCCACCGACCCGCAGTCGAGATGATCGCGGCCGATCACGATCGGCGCCTTGATCTTGCCTTTCCTCACCAGATCGTTCATGGCCAGACCAAATTGAGCGCGCTCGCCGTAACCGAGCCAGCAGATGCGAGCGGGCAGGCCCTGAAACTTGATCCGCTTGCGCGCCAGATCAATCCAGCGCCGCAGAATTCGATTCTCCGGAAATAATTCCAGAACCAGTTCGTCGGTCACATGAATATCAGACGCTTCGCCCGACAGCGCCACCCAGCGAAACGGTCCGCGCCCTTCGCAGAACAGCGGACGAATATACGCCGGCACGAATCCAGGGATGTCGTAGGCGTCGCGCACTCCGCGTTGAAAGGCGAAGGTGCGGATATTGTTGCCGTAGTCGAAAGTGACCGAACCCATCCTCTGCAGGCGCAACATGCCTTCAACGTGGCGCGCCATCGCGTCGAGAGACTTTTCCTGATACTCCTGCGGATCGCGCTGCCTCAGTTCCAGCGCCTGCTCGAACGTCATGCCGTTCGGCACATACCCGTTGAGCGGATCGTGCGCCGAAGTCTGGTCGGTCAGAATGTCAGGGATGACTCCGCGCTCGGCCAACTCAGGAATCACATCCGCGCAATTCCCGACGAGCCCGACGGAAACATTTTCTTTCTTGCGAATCGCGTCTTTTAGAATGCGCAAAGCTTCGTCGAGCGTGGTGACCATGAAGTCGCAATACCCGGTCTTCAGGCGCTTCTTGATGCGCTCAGGATCGACGTCAATTCCCAGAAACGCCGCGCCGGTCATGGTCGCGGCCAGCGGCTGAGCTCCACCCATGCCACCCATGCCGCCGCTGACAATCAGCTTGCCGGCCAGGTCGCCGCCAAAATGTTTTTCGCCGGCCGCGGAAAATGTCTCGAATGTTCCCTGCACAATCCCTTGCGAGCCAATGTAAATCCACGAACCGGCGGTCATCTGGCCGTACATCATTAAGCCCGCGCGTTCCAGTTCGTTGAACTTTTCCCAGTTCGACCAGTGACCGACCAGATTCGAATTCGCAATCAGCACGCGCGGCGCGTGATCGTGAGTCTTGAAAATGCCGACTGGTTTGCCCGATTGCACCAGCAGAGTTTCGTCATTGGCCAGATTCTTCAGGCTGGCGACGATGGCGTGGTAGGCTGCCCAACTGCGTGCCGCGCGGCCCGTTCCGCCGTAAACAACCAGATCTTTAGGACGCTCGGCAACCTCTTCGTCCAGGTTGTTCATGAGCATGCGCATGGCGGCTTCCTGCTGCCAGCCTTTGCATGTGATCTGATTTCCGCGAGGCGCGCGAATAGAGGCCGGAGCCTGAGTTTCTGTTTCGACGGGCATACGTAGATGTTAGTGCTTCAGGTCGGAAGGGCGCAACGCGGACCTTAGACGGGCGAGACCTACCAGGTGCTGTACGCAGTGCCGTCGCTGGCGATTGCGCTGGAGGCGGAGTGCACATCGTCGATGCCCGGATCCTGCTGATCGACGGCCATCAGCACGTCTTCCTCTTTCGGTTCCCAGTTGGGCTGCTTGGTCATGGGATCGATGGGAATCTGCCGCAGGTATCCCGCCGTCACGAGGTCGTCGAGCGCTTGCGGGGCTTTCTGCTTGTCGAGAGTGTACTGGGAAATCACGCTGCGCAAGGTCGACAAGTTCTGGCGCAGCACGGATTCCCGGGCCTGCACGATCGACTGGTTATAGATGGGCATCGCAACCGACATCAGGATCATGATCATGCTGATGACGATCATTAATTCCAGCAGCGTGAAACCGCAGGCTCGATTGCGCCGGTCGCTGCGGGCGAGCGGACGCGCCGCCAGCAGCCCGCCACGCCTCGCCGAGTTGTTCACGCGCCGCAGCATTTACCAGTCCTTATATTTCGTTCCGTCGAGAGCAACGCCGGTCGACTTAGTGTAGACATCGAACACGCTCTGCCCGCCAAAGGAGTCAGAATCAGGATCGTCCTGCATCGACCGCAGCCCCCACTCCTTACTCTTGGTCATCGGGTCCACAGGGATAGAACGCAGGAAACGGATTTTCTTGCCGCCCTGCGCTTCCACGCCCTTGACCAACTCCTCGAGATCCGGTGGATAACCCTGGCTGTCCAGCTTGGTCTGAAACATGTTCTGGTCGGCAGCGTCTTTGTAGCGGTCGATGGCATCGCGCATGTCCCACAGAGCGCGGCGCAGTTCCTTTTCCTTCTCGCGCTGGATCGTGATTCGCGCCAGCGGCAGCGCCATCATGGTCAGAATCGACATAATGGCCGCCGCAACGATCAGTTCCATAAGCGTAAATCCGCGTTGCGGCTTCGCGCTCGGGGTGTAATGGAATCTCTTAATGGTCATCGCCTTAAATTCCTACTGCTGAACAGTCACCGACGCCTGTGCCCCGTTCACCGTGATCTGTTGCAACCCAGGATCACGAGCCCCCCCGCGGGTGATGGTCAACGGCGTCTGCCCATCCTCTTTCGCCTGGAAAGTGATGGTGACCACCGCGCCCTGTCCGGAAACTCCGCCAGCGCCGCTCGGCCTTGACGCAGTAATCGTCGACTCACCTTTCATGTCATCCTCGCGATGAGCCAGCGTGACCATCTGGCCATCTTGCGAGAGAAAGCCGCCATTGACCACGTTCACCAGTTGCAGCAGTTTCGGATCGTAGTCCAATTGCACCGGCACGGTATGAACGTTCTGCGCACCCGATAGCAACAAATTCACTACAAACGTATTCCCTTTTGCCGCCTGAATGGTTGGCGGATCAAACAAGAAGCTGGCTGGTCTGGCCGTAGAAGGATTCGGAGCCGCGGACTGGCTCGTTGGCGCCGAGGCTGCCGGAGCTTGATTGGCCGGAGCCGGGCCCGTCGGGGCCTGGTTCGCCGGGGCTTGGTTCGCCGGAGCTTGGTTAACCGGAGCTTGACTCGCCGGAGGCGGTGTAGCCGGTGCACTCGTCTGCGCCGGCGCCGTCTGTGGACGGTTCGCATGCCGCAACGAAATCGTTGTCGAGGTGCCAATGTCAATGGCACGCTGGTTGATCTCGCTTACCTCCGAACCGCGGATCACGTGCGGCGTGATAGCGAAGACAGTCTCGTCGGAAGAGTGGTCCGTTGTAGTCTGCCCAAACAGATATTTAAGGATCGGAATCTGCGCTAGTCCCGGGATGCCGCTCAGCGACTTGGTCTGCGAGTCGTCCATGATGCCGCCGATCAGGCTGGATTCCCCGTCCTTCAGCCGGATTTCGCCCAGGTCGACTTTCTTCTGCCCGATGATGGGCTGGGTGATGCCGCCGATGCTGGCCTGGCCAATCTCCGAGGAAATTTCCATCGTGATCTTCAGCGAGACTTCCCGGTCGGTGTGTACGTGCGGCGTGACGTCAATATTTACGCCCACGTCGATGTATTGAAACTGTGTGTTCACCAGAGGGTTAATGCCCACTCCACCGATGCCCGGCTGAAACGAACCCGTGGCCACCGGCAGGCGTTCGCCAATTTTCAGAGACGCTTTCTGGTTGTCGAGGGAGCGAATCTGCGGATTCTGAATCAGCTTGGTATCCGTGTCCCCCATGACGGCCGACAGGTTCGCCGATGGGATCGTGACCTGGAAGTTTTCGGCGGTCAGGCTGGCCAGAGAGTTCAAGTTGATGCCGGTTCCGGAGGCGCTCGGCGTGGTTGTTCCAGTAGTCGTGGTCGTGGTCGAGGTAGTAAGGTTGTCCTGCAGTTGCACCGAGGCGCTGGTCGGCGGGCTCAATCCCAGAGTACGCGACTTGTCTTTACTGATCTGCATTACCGCAATGTCGATGATCACTTCCGGGCGCGCCTTATCGAGGTCTTCCACCAATTTCTGCGCCAGCGCGATCTGATCGGGAGTCCCGCGCACGATCACCGCATTCTGTGACAGCAACTGCTGCACCCGCGTCACGTCCAGCACGGAGCGAATCGCGTTGACTATATCCTGCAGTTCGGTCGGGGCCGAGAGATTGGTCAGATAAAAAGTTTTTAGGACGCTCTGTTCCAGTTCCTTGCGCTTCTGCACATTGTCTTGCGCCACAAAGATCGTGTTCGGCGTAACCGGCCGCCAAAACGTATGCGACTCCAGCGCCGTAATTTCCAGTGCATCTTCCAACGACACTCCGTTGAGATCGACGTTGATGGGTTTCGGAACGTAGTCGGGATCGAGCAAAACGTTGATTCCGGCCAGCTGGCCGACGGTCCGGTAGACTACATCGGATTTCGTGGCCAGCATCTTAAGCGTCACCGGGATGTTCGAGATTTGAGCCAGTTCCACCGGCCCTGGCAATTCGTGAACCCGGCGCTCCAGCGCGGCTGGCGGTCCGGCCGGCGCCTGCGTTGGATTCCGCTGCTCGTCGATCATCTTCAGCGTGTGCTCGAGTTCCTGCTTGGCGATGAACAGCGACGGATCAATCTCCAGCGCCCTGCGGAAGTCTGCCACTGCTTCGTCCAGCTTCCCCTCTTCGCGCAGCTTCTGCCCGTCATGCACGATCGAGGCCGCAGCCTCAAAACGAATGCGTTCGAAGGAAGTCCGGTAGCGCAGGTCTTTTGGTTTCAGGTCGTAGGCTTGCTTGTAGAATTCGTAGGCCGCCACATACTTCTGGCGAGCCTCCGCATCCTGACCCTTGGCGTACAGGCTTTTGGCTTTGTCGGCGATGGCGGGCAGCGTGGCAGCCGCGACCAGCAACAGCAATAGTGCCGGGCGCATCAGGCGTCTCATTCGATAATCCTCACGAGATGATCCTCTTTATTCGGTTTTCGCCGGACAAGCGGCTTGTCCCACGCCTTGCAGCGTCGCGTCGGGATTTTCGAGCGGAAAAATCCGCTCGATACACCAAGAAACTCTCGGTGTCGCGATTATAGCATCGGTATTTCCGGCTCCCGAAGTGCTTGTGCTTACGAGAGTTATACTCTTTAGTCGTAGGACTAGTGGGCGAGCTTCGACCTCAGACCCTAGGCCTCGGCTTTTAGCTCTGAGCGTCAGACCCGCGGCCTCGCCCTGCCCAAAGTACGAGGTCTGCGGCGCGGATTCCGACGCAATCGTCCTGCTAAGATAAAAACCACCGACCATGGCACGCCAATCCACCCACCAAACGAAGGCCAACCCGGAGAAATCTCCGCGCCGCGATCCCACCGCCTCCGGCGACCGCGACGCTGCTGTCAATAGGATCGCTTCACATAACTACTTCTTGCTGGAAAAATTTGAGGCGGGGGTGGTTCTGACCGGTACCGAAGTAAAGTCCGTCCGCGGCGGTCTGGCCAACCTTAAAGACTCCTATGGATTGGTCAAAGACGACGCCGTCTGGCTGCTGAACGCCCACATCGGCCCCTACGAGCACGGCAACATTCACAACCACGCCCCGCTGCGCACCCGCAAACTGCTGATGCATCGCGAAGAAATCCGCAAACTCATCGGCAAAACGCAACAAAAAGGCCTAACCCTGATTCCCACGCGCCTGTACTTCAAAAACGGCCGAGTCAAAGTGGAACTAGCCCTGGCCAAAGGCAAGCAACTCTGGGACAAACGCGAAACCGAACGCCGCCGCACCGCCGATAAAGAGGCCAGAGACGCAATCAGCCGCAGCCGGAAGGCGTGAGTGCGACCGGAGCGGCACCAGATTTTTCATCCGCTCACAAAAGCCTTGTCATTCCGAACCGGGCCCCAAGCCCGGTGAGGAACCTGCTGTCAGCTCGCAAAGTCGGCTACCTCCCCGTATGGAGTTGCCGTTGATCCGAAAGTAGCAAAGCGGCGTATGATGGTCGGCCAGCAGGTTGAGCAATGGCAAATCCCGAACACATCGCAAAGCTACAGGAGGGCGTTGCTGCCTGGAACGATTGGCGACAGAGTCACCACAGGCAATACCCGACCTGTCGGGCCTCGATCTGAGCCGTGCCGCCCTTTGGAAAACTCACCCGGCAGAGACTCTTTGGGAGCCGACGCTGCCTTCCTCAAACCTATCGAACGCTGATCTGCACGGCGCGAATCTTTCGGCTGCGAATCTCACGTACGCGACCTTAATGGGGACCCGCCTGGGAAGTGCAGATCTAAGGGAAGCAAGCCTCAACACGGCCAGCCTCCTCTCGGCGGATCTCAATGGAGCGGACCTCCGCCACACAGACCTCGGGGGCGCGAATCTTGCCGGAGCAAATCTTAAGGGCGCAAACCTCGGCAACGCGGAGTTGAGGTCGACGAACCTCTACTGGGCAAGGCTCGCAGAATCGGATTTTTCCGGTGCATGGGTCGGTTCCACGATCTTCGGGGACAATGATCTTAGCGCCGTGACGGGGCTTGAGACCGTACATCATGGCGGACCTTCAACGATCGGCATCGACACCATCTACCGCTCCAGAGGCGAGATTTCGGAGGTTTTCCTACGCGGATGCGGCGTTCCCGATGATTTCATTACCTATGCCAAATCTCTCGTAGCCAGCACGATTGAGTACTACTCCTGCTTCATCAGCTACTCCACTAAAGACCAGGACTTCGCCGACCGCCTCTACGCCGACCTTCAGAACAAAGGCGTGCGCTGCTGGTTTGCGCCGCATGACGTTCAAGGTGGCAGGAAACTCCACGAGCAGATCGACGAGGCCATCCGCATGCACGACAGGTTGCTGCTGATTCTGTCGCCACACAGCATGAAGAGCGAGTGGGTGAAGACGGAAATCGCCAAGGCCCGCAAGCGCGAGGTGCGTGACCAGCGGCGCGTTATGTTCCCGATCCGCCTCGCGCCCTTCGAAACCCTGCGCGACTGGGAATGCTTCGACGCCGACACCGGCAAAGATTCCGCCCGCGAGATTCGCGAGTATTTCATCCCCGACTTCAGCAACTGGAAGAACCACGACTCCTATCAGGAAGCGTTCCGGCGCTTGATCGCCGACCTAAAAGCGTCCGATTCTGAGGCGAAGTAAACCTTGATCCTTGGCCAATTTCCACTAGACTGAAGTGCATGAAAACCGTTGTCTGTCGTTGGCGGCTATCGTCTGAGCGAAAGGCCGACCTTATCGAAGAGGCCCGCCGCGAAGGGACTTCGTTGTCCGCCCTACTGGACCGCGTGACCGGCGAGTGGCTCGCCCGACGGCAACGGCGCTACCAAGACGAAGCCGAACAATCTGCAATTCGAAAGCGTGCTATGGCCGCCATTGGAACAATCAGCGGCGTCGATCCGACGCGCTCGGCTCGGACGGGGGAACTCGTTCGAGAAATCATCCTTCGGAAGCACCTCGAGGAATCCAACGCGCTCGCACGCCGCTTCGGTCGTCGGACCCGCTAGCTCGGGAGCAATTCTCGTGGGCGGCCCGGACACGAACGAATATCCACAGGCCGGATGTGACATCCATCCTTGCGCACACTACCACAATCGCGTAATTATGGTCGAGGCCGTGACGGTCGGCAAAAGCCGAATTCGTAGCGCCCTAAGTCCTTTGTTTCACGGATTTTAGTATCTAAGCTCTTTGACATCCGGATTGTACAAAGATTTTCGCGCTAACATGATGATTCCAAAGATGGGAGGGGGGAGGGGGATACCCCGCTCCTCAGCCGACAAGCGAGCCATCCAACGCAAGCCGCAACGGCGCCCTGAAATTTACTTCCGCCCGGAATCAACAGCATGAAGACCGTAAACCTCAAGTCCGACATGCCGTCGGTGCAGGAAGCCCTGCAGCGCCTCGAGCGTGAGATAGCGGTTGCCCGCCAGGGCAAACTCACCCTGCTGAAAGTTGTCCACGGATACGGTTCAAGCGGCGTCGGCGGCGACATTCGCATCGCAGTGCAGAAACGGTTGCACGAACTGGCCGAAGCCGGTCAGATTCGCGCCTGCATTTTCGGCGAAAACTGGTCAAAAACCGACGAAGCGACCTGGCGACTACTGCAGGCAGAGTCCGCCTTGAAAAGCGATCCAGACCTGGGCCGCCGTAATCTAGGAATCACCATTGTCGTTCTGTGATCTTGCGAAAGCTCCCCGACGAAACGCGCTAGGATCCTTGCATCGTCGGCGACGAATTCGGCACGGTTGCCGGCTCAGGAGCGACCGTGACCGGCGGAATTATCGGCTGCGGCTCTATCGATTGAACGACCACTGCGGGCGCCATCATGTTCTGCTTCCAGTACGCGACCACAATTCCACGCTGCCAGAAGCGCGGAATCAACAGCAGAAACAATATGAGCTGGCTGAGCAGAAACGCCGCAAACCATTTCTCAGGCGCAACGAACTTCATCCAGACCCAGATTCCGCCGACCAGAATGATCGCCGCCACGACCGCGGTCACCAAGTAACTTGCCAGCAAACGCCCCAGGCTGCGGAACGTGTGCTGGAACGCAGTTCCAATCGATTTGCGCACAGCCCGCTGGTCGTTCAAAACAACGTCCACTTCAGCCAGATCGAACCAGATGCGGAACCCAGTCATGATCAGAAAAATCACAAACAGCCCGACAAGACGCACCTCGGGCAGCAGCAACTCATTCGTGCTTTCCCCGGCCCTGTGCTCCAGCACGCCATGCAGCAGGAACAGTAAAATCGTCGCGACCAGCATCACGATGCTAGCAACCATCATCAGCCGAATGTAGCGCCACAAATTTCGCCCGCAAGCGCGAAAAAAATCTTCGCACGGCAGTCGGTAGTTCGACGCGTATCCCTGAAACACACCCGGCAGAAAAAGCGTCGTGAAGACGAGAAACAGAAACGAAAAATACATCGCCGGAGTCGTCGCCGAAGCCATTGGCCCAAACTCAGGACGAGCCAGCAAATTAATCATTACCGCTAAATCGAATCCATGCAGCAGCCGGTCCGCAGCCATACTGTGGTCGAGGATGGCATGAGCGCTCTTGCGAAACGCCGCCGTGCCAAACTCCGCCAATGTCAGATTCAGCAGCCAGAACCAGAAAATGTAACGCTTGTTGCGAGCGACCA
>Ga0210391_10005187_pt1 | contig 10744 bp, 11 predicted proteins | sample IncBWC12OmetaG_FD_160573 | JGI IMG/M metagenome (GOLD analysis project Ga0210391, IMG submission 160573) | Forest soil microbial communities from Barre Woods Harvard Forest LTER site, Petersham, Massachusetts, United States - Inc-BW-C-12-O ...
TCCTCGACCACCTGCGTTAGGACGCCTCATGTTTCGCTGCGAATCTCATTCTGTTCGAACGCATGATTTGTTGGAGATAGACGCGAGCCAGCTTCTCTCCGGGCATGCCCCTGCACCCGAATGGGTCGAAGATGAATTGCTAAGAAGTCCGTTTGTCGTCGTTCGTCGTGGCCTTGCCACGCAGCAGGAGATTCCGGTCGGTGTTCGTGGAGCGCAAAGGAATCAGCGCTGGGCCACTCTCTGTCACCCGAAGTTTGTAAAAAACACGCTCACGCCCCCGCAACTCCTAAGGCGTGCTGCTCCGACAGCACGAGCCAATGCGACGCCTGCTCTTCGCGCCTTAAACGATATCAAACACCGCTGGATGGACTTCAATCGCCCGTGGGGGCCCGGAGGCAGTGTTGGCTTCGAGCTGGCGAGCGGCAGGCACGTGGCAACGCCGGAAAGCGATCTGGATATCGTCCTCTATGCGGAAAGGCGCATGACGGCAGAGGAAGCAAAGTCCCTCTGCGATCGCGCGATGAACCTTTCTGCAGTCGTTGATATTCGTGTGGAAACGCCTGTATGCGGTTTTTCCCTGAAAGAGTTCGCTGGCTGGAGTCCCGCAGCGATCCTCCTGCGCGTACCGGGAGGGATTGTGCTCGCGAAAGATCCCTGGGCCGCTGAAATCGGAAGCATGGATCCGAATTACGCCGCCGCCCGATCAGTTCTCCCCACCAGAGACTGTGGGCGCCTTCTGAAAAACGAGTGTCGCCATATGTGCAAATGAATCCAACAAAAAAGGAGCAGCAAAATGAGCAATCCACAGAACGAGGGTCGTCGCATTCGGAATATTGTTCTGGTTCACGGTGCCTGGGCGGATGGTTCGGGCTGGAAGGGCGTTCACGACATCCTGGTCAAGGATGGCTACAACGTCAGCATCGTCCAGGAACCGGAAACCTCCTTCAACGACGACGTTGCTGCCACGAAGCGAGTTCTTGCTATGCAAAATGCACCGTGCATTCTTGTCGGTCACAGTTATGGGGGAGCCGTAATTACCGAAGCCGGGACGGATTCATCCGTCGCCGGTCTTGTATACGTCGCGGCGCACATGCCCGACGCGGGAGAGAACGAGGCGGACGACGGCAAGCGCTTCCCAAGCGACCTCAGCAAGTCTGGTGCGATAAGGAAGACGGTGGACGGTTTCACTTACCTCGACCCCGCGCAGTTTCATGAGTACTTCGCAGCTGATCTGTCCGCGGAGCAGGCTGCTCTCATGGCGCGATCGCAGGTACTCAACTTTGCTGACAATTTCAAAGCGGTCATCACCACGGCTGCGTGGAGAAGCAAACCAAGCTGGATGGTGGTAGCCGGGGCGGACAGAACAATCAACCCCGACCTCGAACGCTGGTACGCCGCGCGAGCCAACAGCCATAAGGTCGAAGTTGCGGGCGCGAGCCACTCGGTCTACGTCTCCAGGCCGAAAGAGGTTGCCGCTGTGATCGAAGAGGCTGCAGCGCACATTCAATAGAAAAGTTTGTTCGATGCCGATGGGTTCGGGAGCGGCGGCCGCTAACAGCTCAGCAATAGGCGGGAACCGGTCGCTCAGATACACCTTCACTTATTGATTAGGGGAGAGACTCCATGCCAAAGACTCCGTACTTCCGCCTGCTGGTTCGATTCTGCGGAATTGGACTCCTGTTGTTCGCGGGATTGCAGTTCGCCCGACCCGAACTGAGGAATCCGCCCGTCACTGCCGAGATACAGGCTCCCGCTGAGGTCAAGGCGATCTTCAAACACTCCTGCTATAACTGCCATTCCAACGAAACGGAATTGGCGTGGTTTGATCGAGTCGTGCCTGCCTACTGGATCGTCTCCCGAGACGTACATCGGGCCAGGGCGCACCTGAACTTCTCAGAGATCGGAGCGCTTCCCGAAGAGCAGCAGAAGTTGGCGTTATTCGACGCCTTCAATCAGATTCGACTCGGCGCAATGCCTCTGCCCTCGTATCGAGCGGCGCACCCGAACTCCGCTGTCACGCCGGAACAGCTGGCGATTCTACGGAACTATCTGACATCCAGATCGCAGGAACCTCCGGCCACTGTCTCGGAAGTCGAGGCAGCAGATCGCGAATACGTGCGCTGGATCGATGACAACGGGACATTCCACAGCGTTCAGAACACGCTTGGGGGTGTCCCCTTTCATCCCGAGTACAAGACTTGGAAGCAGATAGGCAGCACGGAGCGAATCGAAAACAACACCATACGCGTTGTTCTCGGCAATGATCTCGCCGTGGAAGCAATCGCGGAAAACCGTATAAATCCATGGCCGGACGGAGCCATGATCGGAAAGGTCACCTGGCATGAACAACCGAATCCGGACGGCGTAGTTCAGCCCGGACAGTTCGTTCAAGTCGAATTAATGATTCGAGATCAGGAGAGGTATCGCACGACGGCAGGATGGGGCTGGGGCAGGTGGATCGGTCTGGACCTGAAGCCCGACGGCCAAACGTTGGACTTCGCAAATACTCACTGCGTCGACTGTCATCACGCGGTTGAGCGAAACGACTATGTATTTACTATGCCGATCAAGAATCAACAACGAGGCGCGCAGTGAAAACCATCCAGGTGCTTACCGCGGCTCTACTGCTGATGCTCATAGGATGCTCGCAACCCAACGCGCGGGTGACAACGCGGTTCAATCGCGACGCTGAGGTATCCGGAGAACTGCCCTACAACCCGCTTCAGTGGGAGGTTATCTCATCCACACTCAACCATAACGATGACACGTTGGCCACGGTTCTGGGCAATGATCGAGCCATCGCCTACGCACGCAAGAACGCCACGCATGGGTATCCGGCGGGATCGGTCCTATCCGTAATCACATGGTCTCAAGAGGAGGACCCTCGGATGGTTCGGTGGAAACATACCGGGCAAGGTGCGATCCGTCGAGTTCCTCGAAGTGCAATCCGGCCAGGATCGCGGGGGGACCTACCTGTACACCCTGTATGGCGGTTCGCCGTTGAGAAAGCTCGTCTCCACGGAGGAAAAGTCCCCGACGGGCCGAGCTGCATATATTCTCGGACAACGGGCAGCAGTCATGCCCTGAAAATTCCCCACGCCCAAGGAGGCTGCAGGTCTGGTCGAAGAAGCCGCATCGCGCGTTCGATAGAAAACTTCAAATGGCAGGTATCACGCCGCTTTACATAGCTCCGACTGCGCGCTTTTGCATACGGCGGAACCTGCTTTCACAGGGGAACAGGATCGAGTTTGCTATGAGTGTGGCGTTTTTGTTTCCTGGACAAGGGTCGCAAGTTCCGGGCATGCTGCACGCCCTTCCGGATCATCCGTCCATCGCGCGGACGCTCGATGAGGTGAGCGAAGCTCTGGGAAAAAATGTGCTGGAGCTCGACTCGCCGGCGGCTCTTCGATCGACGGTTTCGGTCCAAATGGCGTTGCTGGCTTCCGGTGTCGCGGTGGCACGCGCTCTCCTCGCAGAAGGTGGCACGCCGGAAGCGGTTGCAGGGATGTCGGCCGGAGCTTTTGCAGCCGCGGTGGTAGCTGGCGTTCTGAACCTTGCCGATGGAGTCCGGCTGCTGAAGCTGCGGGCGGAGAGGATGGTGGAACTTTACCCCGAAGGGTACGGTCTCGCCGCCATCGTCGGTTTGAGGGAGAATGAGATAGCGACGCTGGTCGAAGAAGCATACACGGAGCAAAACCCGGTGTACGTGGGTAACATCAACTCTCCTCGTCAGATCGTTATCGCTGGTTCCTATGAAGGTATGGACAAAGTATTGGAAGCTGCCCGAAAGCGCGGCGCCCGTAAAGCAGTACGACTCGATGTGTCCGAACCCTCGCACTGTCCGTTACTTCAACCCGTGGCGGAAGCCCTAGCAAAGAGTTTGCATGCATTACAGCTGCATGAGCCGAAGTTGATCTACGTCGGCAACGTAACGGGAAGAGCCTTGCGAACTGAAGAGGCTATCTCGGAGGACTTAGCAACCAACATTGCGCATGGTGTTCGCTGGTACGATGCAACAACGGTCCTGACGGAATTGGGCTGTCGCCTGTTTCTCGAGATGCCTCCTGGCCATGTTCTAAGTCAACTTGGTCGGGAAGCTTTCCCTGACGTCAGGACTCTCGCCGTCGCTGAGACTTCGTTTAAGCACGCGCTGCTGGTGGCACTCAATTCGGGCTGACCGAACTCCCAATGACACTCGCCCGTCCGTCCTGTTGCCTGGACTTTTTTACCGGGTGAATCAGATGTACGGGCGAGCATGCGAGCTCGGTCCTTGCACGCCAGTTGGATCACGTGACAGCTGGTGGCACGCCGGCGTTAGTGCTCGTTTCCAGATATTCTGGCATCGGCAAGACCTCCGTCGTCGATGAGCATCACAAAGTGCTTGTGAAGCTCGGTATAGTAGAACAGCCACCACTCCCTAATCTTTCGCCACAGAACGTGAGAGACTACAAGGTATGGCCTTTTGGGGCATTTCGAGGTTGACCAGGCGGCCGGCATTCGCTGTTGTGGCGCGTTATGCACTGGCTGTTGCTTCGGTCGCAACGGCGCTCGGAACAACCCTCATTCTGAGGCACTACAATTTCCCGGCTCACTTCATCTCCCACTTCACGTTGATCGCAATCGCAATCACTTTTTGGCGCGCCGGGACAGGTCCAGGTCTGCTCGCTTACTTGCTTTCTTCTTTGGGGGTGAGCATTTTGGCGAGGAACCATTTCCTTTTGCCGACTTTTAATTTGGAACCTTTCCTTATCTTTTTCGCGGTCGCTAGCTTGTTGATGGGCTGGTTTAGTGCTTCACGGCGCCGTGCAGAACAATTTCTCATTGAAGCACGCAACAATCTGGAACTCCGGGTTGCAGAGCGAACCGCTGAACTCACAAGAGCCAACGAAGACTTGCAGAATACACAGGCCGAGCTCCGGCGACGGGAAGCGTACTTGGCGGGCGCTCAAAGGCTCAGCCACACCGGTAGCTTCGGCTGGAGCGTTTCCACCGGCGAGATCCTGTGGTCGGAGGAAACCTATCGCATCTTTCAATACGACCGAACGATGACGCCGAATGTCGAACTTATTCTCCAACGGGTTCATCCGGAAGACGCGGCCGTGGTGAAACAGACTATTGAGCGCGCGGCGCGAGATAGAAAGGATTTTTGGCATGAATATCGCTTGGTGATGCCGGATGGTGCGGTCAAGCACGTCAATGTCGTGGTTCGCGCCTTAAATGATGAATCGGGCAGCATCGAGTTTGTTGGAGCTGTGATGGACGTCACCGCAGCAAAGGAGGCCACAACCATCATTTTCAACGCCAGAGACGCCCTGGAAAAGGCCTTCGAGGAAATCAAAACCTTAAGAGACCAGCTCTACAAAGAGAATATTGCTCTGCGCGAAGAAATCGACAAGACATCTATGTTCGATGAGATCGTAGGCTCTTCGGAACCACTCCGGCGCGTCCTAACACAAGTTGCTAAGGTGGCTGCGACGGATTCTACGGTTCTTATTCTGGGCGAGACCGGGACCGGAAAAGAAATGATCGCCCGGGCCATCCACAGGCGGTCTAAGCGGTCAAACCGGGCGTTTATCCGCGTGAACTGCGCTGCGATTCCCCCGAATTTAATCGCATCCGAGCTGTTCGGACATGAGAAAGGTGCGTTCACCGGGGCGACTCAGCGACGTCTAGGGCGATTTGAGCTGGCCGATGGAGGTACGATCTTTCTCGATGAGATCGGTGAGCTCCCTGGGGAGACCCAAAGCGCCCTTCTGCGCGTACTCCAGGAACGAGAATTTGAAAGGGTGGGAAGCAGCCAGTCCGTTGCTGTCGACGTGAGGGTTCTCTCCGCTACGAACCGGGATTTGAGAGCTGCCGTTGAGGCCGGGACATTCCGGGAGGATCTCTTCTACCGACTGAACGTCTTTCCAATCCACATACCCTCGCTTCGAGAACGGACGGATGATATTCCATTACTAGTTGAATATTTAATTGAGCAGTATAGCAAGAAGGTCGGGAAAAAGATCCGGAATATAGACAGAAAGACCTTGCAATCGTTTCAAGACTACAAATGGCCTGGCAACATCCGCGAACTGCAAAACGTGATTGAACGGGCTGTGGTGTTGTGCGACAGCGACACGTTTTCAATCGACGAGACATGGCTCAAGCGCGACTTACCTCACGACTCGGCCCTGCTGCAAACAAGTTTGAAAGGACTGGGGCGTTTAAACGATGCGCAGGCAAGGGAAATGATCGAAGCCGCTCTAGCCGAGAGTGGGGGCCGGGTTTCGGGTCCATCTGGCGCGGCCGCCTTGCTTGGGGTTCCACGCCAAACACTCGAGTCGAAGATCGCCAGCCTGGGAATCAACAAGCACAGGTTCAAGTCTGTTAGAACGCCGTCGACATAATCTGGGCTTCGTCGTAATAGAAGATATCGCCCGCTCCGTGCTTCAAGAATGATCAGGTTCTAGCAATTCTTCTCCACCCCTCCCGTATATCGCCCGACGACTGCCGAAAATCAGCAATTGCCGAATGTCAGCAGAAGCTTTTGCAATAAGAGTCTTTTGTTTCAATTACTTAGCAACGGCCTGCGGCGTGCTGTGTCAGGACTGTGGAGAACCCGGGATGACGCTAAGAATTGAAAAGAGTTTTGAGGGAAGAAAGACAATTTTCCGTATCAGTGGCGGAATTGCGTCAGAGCAGCTTGAGGAGTTGAAGGCGGAAATGGCGGGCGAGGGAGCGGCAGCCGTGCTGGATCTGGAGCATGTGACGCTCGTAGAAGTAGAAGGCGTGCGCTTCTTAAGCGCTTGCGAGGGCCAGGGAATCGAACTCCTCCATTGTCCTCTATATATCCGCGAATGGATTGCCCGCGAGCAAGCCCGTTCTCGGGATTCATCGGAGCGTGGTTCACCGCAGTAAGAACAGAAGGCCACGTCAGTCGCCCTGTTGATGAAATCGGCTTGCGACCGCGGAGGCCTCGAGGTTCGGCCAACGCCGACAACCGGAGGGCTTTTCAACCCCGTAGCTGCTGGTTTTCTCGGGAGCCGCGGAGCGCACGGCATCGAGCCGAAGAATCACCCGCATCCGATCCGCGAATGGGTCCCGCGCAGGCAGAAGAGGAGACCCTGCGAATAATGAGAGGAACGACCATGGCTTGGAAGAATGCAGTTCTGTCAGAAAATGAAGATGCTGTCGAACGAGAATATGACACTGGCATTTCCACGCGCGCGACAGCCCAATCCGCTTCCTCGGAATTGTTCTCAACCGTCGAATTGACAATTCGTCAGGTAATAAAGAGCAAAGGTGTGAGCGACGGCTTTGAATACATCATCGGAGCAAGCAGGGCTCTCCAAGAGGTATTGAACCTGGTGCGCACGGTCGGTCCCACCGATTCCACCGCTCTGATCGAAGGGGAAACGGGAACGGGGAAGGAACTCATCGCCCGCGCGATTCACGAGCACAGCACACGCAGAGATCGCCCTTTTATAAAACTGAATTGTGCGGCGATTCCCCTCGGATTGCTAGAGAGCGAGCTCTTCGGCCACGAAAGAGGAGCGTTCACGGGAGCGGTAGCACGCAAAGTAGGCCGTTTCGAAGCAGCTGACTGCGGCACTCTCTTTCTGGACGAGATCGGAGATATCCCGCTCGAACTGCAACCCAAGCTTCTGCGCGTCCTTCAAGGGGGAGAATTCGAGAGATTGGGCGGCACCCAAACCCGGCGGGCGAACGTTCGGCTCGTAACGGCAACTAATAAAGATCTCGGCAAGTTAGTTGCCCAGAACCAGTTCCGTAACGATCTGTACTTTCGGTTGAATGTGTTTCCCATACTTCTTCCGCCGCTACGCGATCGGCGCAGAGACATTCCGTCGCTCGTGAAGCACTTTGTAGGAATCTATGCGGAACGCATGAACAAGCATATCGAGCGGATCCCGACAGATGTGATGGAGGCGCTGGTAGACCACTCTTGGCCGGGAAACATCCGTGAGCTGCAGAATTTCATTGAACGAAGCGTCATTCTGGCCAACGGGAACACACTGCGTCCTCCACTTGAAGGATTGAAGCGGGCTGCAGGAATTGAATCTCTGGAGCCCATCACAATGGAAGAAGCTGAGCGAGTTCACATCCGCAAAACGCTGGAACAAACCAACTGGGTTGTCGCTGGTCCGAGGGGCGCTGCTGTTCGCTTGGGAATGACGCGGTCCACAGTCTACTTTCGCATGCGAAAGCTAGGAATTTCCAGGTCGTAGCGCGCCACATCGTCAATGCGATCTACTGATTGAGGGATGAGATCCGCCAAGTTCAAAAGGCGGAGGAGCTCTCAGCGTGCGGAGAGATCTCCGGAAGGGGCCGATGCATGTTGGTCTCGAGATAATTAACCTGTGATCGATACCCTGAACGTCTAGAACGGAAATCTCCCCGATTTGATTCCGAAGCGATTGGGGCGAAATATAAGGCCTCGGCTCGCAGAGATGAGCACTATCAGAGTCTTAAGACTCGAAAGGAGAAGTACAATGAACAAGAAACGAATCATCTGGATCGCGCAATTAACGCTCACGGCTGTAGTAGCTCTCATATTCACAGGGCATGCAGAAGCGAGGAATCATCATTCTTCTGACAAAATCATTGTCGTGCGCCCGGGGGATCTTCCCGAACTGGCACGCATGGCCGGCCAAGCCATAGTGCTTCACGATACGATGGACGGCAGAACGCTTCTCTATATCGAACAGAACCACGGCGCCCGACTCGCCATCTTGGACGTGACCGACCCGGCTCATGTCAAGGCAGAGGGCTCGGCGCAGCTTGACGCTCCCGGTTCGTTCGACTTTGTCTCCTCCCTTGGAGTCGATGCAGTTCTGGTGCGGTTTCGGAACGGCCAGGGAGAGGCGATATTAAACTTGCACAACGTGAAGAGTCCGACGCTTAACACGATTCAAGGTCTGTATTCCCAAGGGTCGATGGAGTTTTTGGGTGATGATGGACTCATAGTCGCTCATCAACTAAGTGTGCAGTCCGAGACAGACGATACGAACTATCAAGTTGTTGATATCTCGAATCCGCTCCACCCCAATCCCGTTACTGACATAAAGCAGGTTCTTGAAAAGATTACGAATTATGAGACGGGCACAACGTTCCTGCTCACAGCAGACGGCTTGTACCTCATCAGGCAGCCGGCCGTGGAAGAGGAATTCAAGATCCGCCAGCAGCAGCTGAAACACACGCCTTAAAAATTAGAACATAAATGTTAACACCATGCAGATCAGCGCAGTCACGCGAGCTCCGCACCGTCCTAAGGACGTCGCCACGGGTATCTACGCAAGAACATGCATTTAGGCCAGAGGCTACGTGGATGTCAACCCGACACTGCTGACGCCGATAGTTGCGCAGCCAACAGAGCGGACGCAAGAAGCTCCCGAAACAGGCAACATGAAACTCGGACGACGCAAACCTACCGAGATCCAAGCTGTCTAACTACTCAGTCAGGCGCTCGAACCAGGCCACAGTGAAAGCGCCAAGAATTTAGCTGGTGGCGATTCGCCGATTCGATCACTATTGAGCGGCCTCCTGCGTTCACAAGCAGGCGCTCCTTTCAAACGGACCACCTGCACGCTGAGTAGGGGGGCACGGAAGCGACCGCGCGCGGGCGGACTAAAGCAAGTCTATCCTTAATATGTAGGAATAAATGTGACGCAAACCACGTCTCAAAACAACACCGGAAGGCAGTGGCCAACCGGGAAGTTATTGAAAAGAATGGTAGGCCCGTGCGGGCTCGAACCGCAGACCTGCAACGGTTGAAAATAAATCCTCCGCCACAGCCACCCCAGGCCACTGCGGGCGGGCCGCAGATTTATTACACGGTGGAGCAGCCCGTCCCCGATAGCTGGATTCCCATGCTGCCCGTACAAACTGCGCAGGGTTCGCTCTATTTGCGGCGAGGTACAATGGAAATTCCCACGACGCAGGGCCTTCTGTATGTGTTGCCCAGGGCTTTGATCCTCGATCCGGGCGTGCCGTTCTTCCTGGCCGACCGCGTTCTACCGCCCGGTGGTATTCTTGTGGACCGATATTTCCGCAGAACTCGTGCGGCTGACGGCACCACTTATGTCTGGATGGCGCGAAAATCTGGACCCGGACGCGGACCGGGCTGGTCGGGCCTGCGCTTTGATATTGTCCAGGATATGGCCAAAGCCGCATCGCAATAAATCTTGGCGCTGACTAATTGATTGGCCGCGGGCCGGGTGCACTGCACGATTCGCAGGAAAACTTTCGAGCGCAGCGTTCGTTACAGGCCGCGCAAGTTGACAGCGCACTAGTGTCGATGAAACAGTCGGCGGTTGCGACTCGAGCACTCAAGAATCTCCATGAGCAATCGGTTTAAAATTGCTTTATATGACTCGCCGATTGTCCGCGATCCCGGCGGCCCTTCGCAGCTTGGACCGATTTCACGTTTCAAACTAATGCTGTTCGGCATCGTCGTGGCACTACTATCCTTCGGAGCGCTGGCTGTCGCGCTGTTTGTCGGCTGGATCATTGCAGCAGTTCTCGGCTCGATCCTAATCTTGGGAACTCTGGTAATTTTCTTGAAGGCTGCGTTCCCGAAAAGGTAAAGTCTTCCCTTTTGGCCACCGGGAAGCGAGCCAAGTGGTCTGCCTGCCCCGGTGCAGAACCTCGATGTGGTCAGCGTAATTGTGATGGAAGAGCCGGAAAACAATTCTTATTGGACCCAAATGGACTCAAAACAGGGACCTCATGCAACCATCAGAAC
>Ga0210391_10005188_pt1 | contig 10743 bp, 6 predicted proteins | sample IncBWC12OmetaG_FD_160573 | JGI IMG/M metagenome (GOLD analysis project Ga0210391, IMG submission 160573) | Forest soil microbial communities from Barre Woods Harvard Forest LTER site, Petersham, Massachusetts, United States - Inc-BW-C-12-O ...
TTCAAAGACAAGGTGGCGCGAGCACAGCCTGCGAAGTAGAAACACCCTTCGATTGCTGGACGGCTTGTCCGTTCCGATTCACGCGCCGTGCGTGTGAGGGCGAACGGGCAAGCCGATCCAGATGTTGAGCAAGCCGAGATATTCCCGCACAACTGAGAAGACGTCGCGCGTATTGCGCCACCAGTGATCGAGGTCGATCGGATCTTCGTCGGCGCCGCGCACGATGAGCGTGAGGTCGTTGCCTGCAAACCTGTTCCAGAGCGCGCGGACGCGACGGGTGTGTTCGGGCGAGGTGACGATGATGACGGTGCGTTTGCCGTCGCGCCGCATGAGGCGCGAGATTTCCTCGATTTCCTGCTCGGTGTTTTCGATTTCCTCGGGGAGGATCTGGACGGCGGATTCAGGCACGCCGCGATGGACGATGGCTTCGCGGTTGTATTCCTCCTCGCCGATGTAGTGAACGCCGATTTGCGCGAGTTCTTCCTGTGGACCGGCGGGACGCGAGACCCAGACAAGAGGCGTGTAACCTTGCTGGTAAACGTCGGCGGCGCCTTCGGCGCGATAGGGGAGTCCGCCGGAGAGGACGACGAGCACGTCGGCGTGCGCTAGAGGATCGGGCCGGACGAGCCAGTGCGCGGCGCCGCGGGCGAGAGTGACGGTGACGATCGCGAGGACGACGAGTAGGGCGAGCGCGATGAGGGGGCGGCGCCGTTTGGGGCTGGGTGGCTGCGTGTGCGTGATGGCGTCGGCGGGCATGGGCTCCTATTTTTTTTGGAGGAGGAAGCTACCGGCGATTAGCGCATCGACGCCGGAGCAGAAGTAACTGCGGACGGCGTCGCGCGGAGTGACGACGAGAGGCTCGCCGAAAAGATTGAAGGACGCGTTGACGAGAAGCGGAGCGGGCGCGTCCTCGCCCGAGCGCTTCAGCAACTTCCAGAAAATGGGATTGTCGGCTTCGCGGACTAGGTGAAGGCGAACGAGATTGCCGGGAAGCAGGAAGCCGCGGGGAAGTGCGCCCAGCAGAGCGCGACCTTCATCGGTGGCGACGGCCATGGTGGTGAGGAAGCGCGCGTTGTGAGAGGCGTGGAAATAGCGCGGCGCGGCTTCGGCGGGAATGGAGAGTGCGAACGGGCGGAAGGCTTCGCGGTGCTTGATGTAGTCGTTGAGATTTTCGGTGACGTACTCGGCCCAGGGCGAAGCGAGCAGGCTGCGATGGCCGAGCGCGCGAGGACCGAATTCGGCGGCGCCTTGAAACCAGCCGACGATTTTTCCGGAGCGGAGTAGGTGCGCGGCGGTGTCAATCTTGTGCGCGTCGGTATCGCAAAAGTGGTAGGTGGCTTTACAGTTGTCGAGAACTTCCTTGATCTCCTGATTGGAGAAGGACGGGCCCCAGAATGGTGCGGGCATTTCAGCGGCGCGCGGAAGTTTGGTGTGGCGAGGGAGGGCGAGCCAGGCTGCGCCGAGCGCGGCACCTTCGTTGCCGGCAGCGGGTTGGACGAAGACGCGGTCGAAGCCGGCGAGAGATTCGACGGCGGCGACGAGTAGAGGATTGAGGAAGAGGCCGCCAGCGAGGCAAAGCGATGAGACGTGGTGTTCTTTGCGCAGACTCGCGAGCCAGTCGCAGACGGTTTGCTCGACGGCGGATTGGAGACTGGCCGCGATGATTGCGCGCTGCTCGCTTGAGAGCGGTGCCAACGCGGGCTCAGGCGCGGTGGAGTTGGCGGCGGTTGGCGATTGCAGCGAGAGGCGGCGGTAGAACTCGGGTGTGAAGCAAAGCTCGGCGCCGAAGGCACGCGTGAAAAATTTCGGGTCGAGGTGCGGAGGACTGTTTGGTTCGCGGCGGAGAATCTCGAGGAAGACATCTTTGTGTGCGGGCTGGCCTTCGAGGCTGAGCCATTGCGTTTTGTGCTCGTCAGAGTGCGCGTGAAAACCCAGCAGCTGGGTGACCTGCGAGTAGACGTAGGCCAGCGAGTTGGGAAACGCGAGCGAGACGAGCTCGCGAATTTCGGCGCCGTTGCCGAGGCCGGCAAAGCCGGAGCGGCCGTCGCCCACTTCGTCGAGTGTGACGATCAAAGCTTGTTCGAACGGGGAGGCGTAGAAGGCGCTGGCGGCGTGGCAGAGGTGATGGTCGAAGGACTCGACGCGCCCGGCCCCGGTGCCAGACATTTGCTTCACGAGGCGTTGATTATTGAGTTCGCGGCCAAGTTCACCGAGAGCTTTGTTCAGGAAGTAGCTGCTCTGGACGGGAGCGACGGCGGCGCGGCGGGCGCGGAAGAGCGTCTGGCGTTTCCAGGCGCTGCGGGGATTGGAAGCGATCGCCACGTGCGCGATTTGATTCCAGGAGATTCCGGCGCGTTCGAGGCAGAAACGTATTGCTTCGCGAGGAATGCCGGAAGCGGTGCGATTGCGGGTGAGCTTGCTTTCCTCAATGGCAGCGACGACACCGGAATCGCTGAGCAGCGCGGCTGCCGAGTGATGACCCATCGCCGATAGGCCGAGGATGTACATGCTCGAGCGTTACAGTTGTACCAGAGTTTGGGTAAGCGCGACGCGCACGGACAGGCTTAAGACGCGCGATTGAACGTGCTATTGCGCGCGAGCAATCCGCGAAGGCCGAGCCAGATCAGGCGCGGCTGCTGGAGGCACACGCGCCAGAGAATTTTCCAGGCTTCGTCGCGCGAGTAGAGGCTGAGGGACTGGCGCGCGGGATCGTTGAGCAGATCGACGAGGCGGCTATAGTCGGCCTGCTGGAAATCATGCATCGAACGGCGAAGCAGCAGATGCAGGTCGAGCTCGCGGCGCAGCGTGCGAAGCTCCCGGCTCACGCCGCCGTTGAGAATCGCTTCGGCTACGCCGAGCGCACCACGGAAACCGGTGACGGTGCCTCCGATGGTGGTGACTTTCACTTGAGCGGCGGCGTCGCCAACCAGATACACCGAGCCGTTGCCTACGCGGCGGTGCACGGGAATCCAACGTTTGTAGACGGGAATGCGCGCGCCCTGAAACTCGAGCGGCTCAAAATTTTTCTTCACGAGAAAATTGTCGAACGCCTTGCGCATTTCCGGGCCGTTTTCGCCGATGATTCCGAGAGCGCCGACTTTGTCATTTTCCGGGATGAGCCAATAGAAGTATGGCGTGTCCTGCGGAACGAACCAGACGCGAGCGGTGTCGCGCGGCATGTCTTTCGGCAGAGGCACGATGGCCTGCATCAGAGGCACGGTTTCAAGGGGCTGCCATCCGGCAGCCTTGGCGACGCGGCTGGCGACACCGTCGCCGCCGACGACCGTGCCGGCGCGGACTTCCTCGCGCGAGCCGTCGCTGCATCGCTCGACCTCGAGAACCAGGCCGCGGCCGTTCGGATGGAGCGAGTGGAAGCGGCGACCGAGTTCGATGCTAGCGCCAGCTTTGCGAGCTTCGTCGGCGAGGCCCTGAATCAGCGCGCGGCGCTCGATGATCAGGTCCGGATCCTTCAGCGGGAAAGTGGCGAAACGGCCGTCGGTAAAAAGCTCGAAGCGGCGGATTTCGTTCAGAACGCTGTGCTCGGCCGCGGGACCGAGAAGCGAGCGCATCCGGTGCGTGACGATCAGCGTGCGCTCGGGCGGCTCGAGGTTTTCGATGCGCTCAAAAACGCGGACGGGAACGCCGCGGCGCGCGAGCACCGAAGCCGTAAGAAGGCCCGCGGCTGAGCCGCCGACAACCGCAACGTTCGATCCATTTGCGGGGGATTGTGAATTCTGGGCCGGTGTGGAGTTCAAAGCTTCCAAATCCATCTTGAGTTTCGCAGTCGTCCTATGAATCGGCGCAAGACCGAGGCTAAGAATCTATGAAATTTTCCAAGGATTGCAAAAATGCAGACTGCTGCCTTCGCCCATCGCGCCAAATCGAAACACGATGCGTTTCGGCGCGAAGCACGGTCCAGAAGTATATCCCAGGCATTCGACGCGCCAAAGCGTAAGGGCGTTTCGGGGTAAAAAATTGGGATCGCGCAGGCGAAGAAATAGGCAAACCGGCGTAGCCCGAAGCACAAATGAAGTTAGACAGCAGGCTTCGCCACTTTCACCTGACGCTCGTAAGGCAGGTTTTCGAGGTAGAGGATCGCGACGAACGCGAGCAGGACCACGACACCGACGACGGCGTAAGTGGCCGCGGGAGAGATGCGCTGAATCAGAAGCGCGAGCGAACCGAACACAGCGGCTACCGCGTACATGATCAATACAGCGCCACGATGGCCGAGGCCAAGATTCGAAAGCCGGTGCGCGGTGTGATCCTTGCCAGGCGAAGTAAAAGGAAGCAGGCCGCGGCGCGAGCGCGAGATCGAGACGAGCGTGGTGTCGAAGATGGGCACGCCGAGAATGAGGACGGGCACGAGCCAGGTGACGGGAAAGTCCACTGAATCGGGGCGAACCTTCAGGCCCAGCGTGGCCATCAGGAAGCCGAGGAACATCGCGCCACCATCGCCCATGAAAATCTTGGCGGGATTGAAATTCCAGCGCAGGAAACCGAGAGCCGCGCCGAAAGTCGCGGCGCCGAGTGTCCGGACGAGCGTTTGGCCGTTCATACCGGCGGAGATGGTAAAGAACGCGGCGGCGACGGCGGCGATGCCCGCGCATAGGCCGTCCATGTGGTCAAGAATGCTGAACGCGGCGGTGATTCCCACGACCCAGACGATCGTGAGACCGATATCGAGAATCCCGCTTACAGTGCCCGGAAAAAAGTGCGAGAAGAATTGGGCGCGGATTCCGGTGGCGATCAGGAACAGCGCTGCGGCGGGCATGCCGATGAAGAGCTTCACTTGGTGGTGGAGCAGGCCACCGTCATCGAGGAAGCCGACGGCGGCGAGAAGCGTGGCTCCTGCGAGGATGCCGAGAATCTGCGAGAGAGGCACGTCGTGCAAGGTGAGGAGCACGGCGAGGACGAACCCGAGATATATCGCGATGCCGCCAAGCAACGGAATCGGGTCGATGTGGACCTTGCGCGGGCCGGGCTTATCGACCATGCCGAATCGGAGGGCGAGATGCCGGATGGGGACGGTGAGACCGAGCGACGCGAGTAGTGCCACGCTGAAAGTAATCAGGTCTCTTGGAATAGACAGCGGCACGCCCGCTCCGTTTAAAACTTGCTGTTTAGCCGGAACCCTTTACCGAAACTTCATCCAGCTGTGCGCGAAGCGACTGTTCGATGCTTCAAACCCGAACGAGGTCTTGGGGTGTTCGTTCGGAAATGCGACCCGCCGGACTTACTTCGGGGCCCCCACGGCTTCTTCCAGAATACCCGAGAAGCGCTGCAATTCGTTCACTCTAGCATACCTTCCAGCAACAGCCCGGGCGCGCGTGCCCATCTCAGTAAGGCGCTGCGGGTCGCTGCGAAGCTCGCGAACAGCATTCGCCACGCCCTGCGGATCGTCGGGATCGGCCGTCAAACCGCAGCCGGAATCGACGACGATGCGCGCGGCGTCTGACTTGGCATCCGCGACAACCAGCACCGGACGTCCCGCCGCCAGGATCCCGTAGAGCTTGCTCGGGACCACGACCCCTTCCAGACCGCGCCGTATGGTGACGATGTGGACGTCGCCAGCCATCATAACGTGCTGGACCTGCTCAAAGGGGCGAAAGGGTAGAAATTTTACATTTGAAGCGCCCGCCTGGGTTGCGGCGGATGCAAGACGTTCCCGGCTCGCCCCGTCGCCTATGAACACGAGGCCGGAGTTTTCGTTGCGGACGATTTCGGCGGCTTTGAGGAGCGTGTCCCATGCGCCGTAGAAGCCGAGATTTCCGGCATGGAGTGCGACGAAAGGAAAACCGCAGCGGATTTCCTGAACGATGGGATCGGACGTGGAAGGAAGTGAGGCGGGAAACGTGGCGCCGTCACGAACAATGACGACGCGATCGGGCGCGATTCCTTTGCCGATGATGCGATCGCGCATATCGTCGCCGAGAACGATGACGCGCGCGGCTTTGCGCAGCGCCCACCGGTGCAACGACTCCCAGATCCGGATCAAGCTGCCTTGGCGGACGATATCGCCGCCGACGGCCATGTCCGGATACATGTCGCGAATGTTATAGACGAACGGTTTTCCCGCGAGCATGGCGACGAGAGCGCCGGCGAGGCCCGCGATGGGAGGGTCCGTCATCGCGAGGATCACGTCGGGATGAATGGCAAGTGCACGCGGGACGGCGAGCGCGAGATACGAAAGATAATTCGAAACGCGACGCTTCATCTGATGGCGCGGGTAGGCGGTTGAGCCGACGCATTCGACGGTGACGCCGTTGCGGGTGCGACGTTGAAGGATTGCGTAGGGATAGTATTCGTCGGGATCGTACGAGGGGCGGCCGGCGACGACGGTGACTTGGTGTTTGGCGGCAAGAGTTTCGGCTACTTGCACGGCCATCTTCGCGGTGGCTGAAGTGTCGGGCGGGTAATACTCGTTCAGCAGCAGGATGTGCATGCGTTTTGTGGGTGGGGATTACGTAGCGCGTTTAGTCGATTGCGCGGCGCCGCTCGGAGAATTATCGGAGTGTGCGGCGACGGCGGCTTTGCGTTCGAGAATGTAGTTGCCGATGACGAGAACGTCCATCCGCGTGCGCTCGAAACAGTCGAGCGCTTCGTCGGGGCGACAGACGATCGGCTCGTTGTCGTTGAACGAAGTATTCAGGACGACCGGCACGCCAGTGAGATCGCCGAACGCGCGAATCAATTTCCAGTAGAGAGGATTGGCGGTGCGGCTCACGGTCTGGAGGCGCGCGGTGCCGTCAACGTGCGTGGGCGCGGGAATCACGCTGCGCTTCGACTGTTTCACTGGATACGCGAACGTCATGAACGGCGACGGATGCGACTTCTCGAAATATTCAGGCACGGCTTCTTCGAGAATCGACGGCGCAAACGGACGAAACGTTTCGCGGTGCTTGATGCGGCGATTCAGGATGTCTTTCATTTCAGGGCGGCGCGGATCGGCGACGATGCTGCGCTGGCCGAGCGCGCGCGGGCCCCATTCGGCGCGGCCTTGATACCAACCGAGAATTTTTCCATCGGCAATATGGCGCGCGGTGGCGTCGACGAGAGGCTGCTCGTCGAGTTCTTCGATCGTCACGTCTTCGCTCCAGCCGAAGCGGCGGTCGACGGCGTCGCGGATTTCGGAGGCGCTGTAGCCGGGGCCCCACGCAGCGTTTTCCATCACGAAGCCGCGCGGCTGGCCAAGGACTTGATTGTGGACGGTGAAAGCGGCGCCGACGGCCAGGCCTGCGTCACCTGCGGCGGGCTGAACATACACCTTTTCGAAAGGCGTTTTGTCGAAGATCGTCCCGTTCGCGACGCAATTGAAGGCAACGCCGCCGGCGAGGCACAGATTTTTCTGTTTCGTCTTTTCGGCGAGCGCGCGCCAGTGCCCGGCGAGGACTTCTTCGATGGCGGCCTGCATGCTGGCGGCGAGATTGTAGTGGCGCTGTTCGAGCGGAGCGTCGGCGGCGCGCGCAGGTCCGAGGCGCTGTTCGAGATAAGGCGAGAACAAGCGGCCGATGACGGGCGTTTTATTCGCGTCGCGCCAGGTCATGTCCGCGCCCTGGTCCTGATGGATGAAATATTCGAGGCCGAGCTTGAAAGAGAGTGGCGCGTCGGCGCGAACGATGCGGCGGAATTCTTCGATGAACTCAGGCTGGCCGTAGGCGGCCATGCCCATCACTTTGTACTCGTCGCCAAATTTCCAGAAGCCGATGTACTGGGTGAGCGCGGTGTAAAACATGCCGAGCGAGTGCGGGAAGGTGACTTCGCCCAGCGTTTGCATGTGCGGGCCCTGGCCGAGCGCCCACATGGAGCTGGCGAAATCGCCAAGGCCGTCAGCGGAGAGAACGGCGGCTTGATCGAACGGTGAAACGAAGAACGCGCTGGCGAGATGCGCGGTGTGATGCTCGATGCGATGGAATTTCGCGGTGATTGCTTCGGGCGCGAGATCGAAGGCAGAGGCGAGGTCTTCGTGGATGCCGGCGAATCGCTGCATCACGCGGGCGCGATCGACGGCGAAACGGGGCATGCGCGCGGCGAAGCGCAGCTTGGTAGCGAGGCGCGCCCACGGATTGCGCGGAATCGCGATGTGGTCGACCTTCGAAAGCGGGATGCCGGCTTGGTCGAGACAGTACTGAATGGCGAGCTTGGGCATGCCCGCGGCGTATTTCACGCGGTTCAGGCGCTCTTCTTCGACGGCGGCGAGCAGGCGGCCGTCCGCCACGATGGCGGCTGAGGCGTTGGCGTGGTACGCGTTGAGGCCGAGGACGATCATGGAAACAGGAACAGCCAGTTTCGCAAGGGACGGGGAATGTTTCAAGGGAGGGAAGGCGGAATGCGTGGCGGTATGCGTGGTTTTGAACCCTGCGCGAGCGCAGCGGGACAGTCAGGTTGGCTATCTCACTTTACTCGTAGCGGAGAGCGACGATGGGATCGACGCGGGTTGCGTGGCGGGCGGGGATGTAACACGCTGCTAGCGCGACCAAGCCGAGTAGGACGGCGACAAGGACGATGGTGACGGGATCGTTGGGATGCACGCCGAAGAGCATCGATGAGAGATAACGCGTAACGGCAAGGGCTGTTGCAATGCCGACGGCCGCTCCGATTACGGCGAGCACCAAGCCCTGGCGGAGGACCATCCGGAGCACGTCCGCGCCTTCCGCGCCGAGCGCCATGCGGATGCCGATTTCGCGAGTGCGGCGGGCGACTTCATACGAGAGCAATCCGTAGAGGCCAATGGACGCGAGCACGAGCGCGAGCAAGGCGAAAAACGCGGAAAGGCGCGCGACGAGGCGCTCCTGAAAAAGCAGGCGGTCGATCTGTTCGGACTGCGTGGTGACGCGGAAAAAAGGCAGGTTGGCGTTTACCTGCGCGACGGTGTTGCGAATCGACGGCAGGAGCGCCTGCGGGTCGGCGGCGGTGCGGATCTCGAATGACGCGCCCATGCCACTTTGCGGCGTGTACATGGTCGGGCTCATGTCCTGGCGGATATTGCTGTACTTCGCATCGCGGACGACGCCGACGATTTGCCAGCCCGCCTGTTTGGGCTCGTCGGGACTGCCAGCGGATGCGCCGAAGAGTTTTCCGATCGGCTCTTCCTTGCCCAGATACTTCGCGACGAAGGATTGATTGACGATCGTGGGCGTCGGCGCGCCGGAGGACTCCATGCCGCTATTGGCCGCGGCGATTTCGTAGTCGGAGGGATTGAAGGCGCGACCGCTGAGGAAGGGGATTTGCATCGTGCTGAAGAATTCGGGGCCGACAGGCAGCATGTTGGAGTTCGATTCGCGGTCGGAGGGCGTGCCCGGCCAGTTGAACGCGACCATCATCATACCGCCGCTCAGCAATGGCAACGAAGAGTAGCTCGCGGAGGTGACGCCGGGCGTCGCGGCGAGGCGCTGTTGCAGGTCGCGATAGACGGCGTCGATCTGAGGGCCCTTGTACCCGGCGAGGCCGGCGTCAATTTCAAAGATGATCAGGTTGTGCGCGTCGAAGCCGAGGTCGACGGCGCGAAGATTCTGCAGGGTGCGGACGAGCAGTCCGGCACCGACGAGCACAACGATCGTGAGCGCGAATTGCGCGACGACCAAAAGATTGCTGACGCTGAACCAGCGGCCTTCGGCGCGACCAGTGCTTTGGGACACACCAAAGCCGTCTTTCAACGCGGGAGTGAGGTCGTTGCGAGCGCTACGGAACGCGGGCGCGAGGCCAAACAGGATTCCGGTGAGCAGCGAAATTCCTGCGGTGAAGGCGAGGACGCGCAGGTCGAGCGTCGCTTCGAAGCCGAGTGGTTGACGCTGATTGCTCGAGACGAATGCGAGGATCACGCGTGCGCCCCAATAGGCGAACATCACGCCGAGGACGCCGCCGATGGCGGCGAGGGCGACGCTTTCCGTGAGCAGTTGGCGGAATAGGCGCGAGCGGGCAGCGCCTAGAGCGGAGCGTACGGCCATTTCCCGGCGGCGCGCCGAGGAGCGCGCGAGCATCAGTCCGGCGACGTTCGCGCAGGCAATCAGAAGAATGATGCCGACGGCGAGCATGAGGAAGTAGAGCGGCTGCTGGTAGCGGCTGCTGGGGCCATTCAGTCCGGCGCGCGCGGGGACGAGCTTCAGTGATGGCGCGTCGGCCTGCGACATCAGCGTTTCCGGTTCGGACGGCGCAGCTGGAGCGGGGGCCGCTGCCAGCGGTGCCACGCCCGTCGTGCCATGAGATTGCAACGGCGCTTGCAATGCCATCAGCGGTGGTGCGGCGCGCTGCGCGTCTGGTGCTGGCGAAGGACCTGGCGCAACGCGCATCATCGCGTGCGGTTCGACGCTCGGTCCGGCCGGCGGCGCTTGTGCGCCAGTCGAGCCGTTCGCTTGCAGAGCCATCCTCGGAGGTACACCTTGCGGCGCGCCGCCGGGTGCAGCCGACTGCGGCCCCGTCGCTGGCGAAGGACTTGGCGCAACGCGCATCATCGCGTGCGATTCGCCGCCCCCGCCTGCAGGCGGCGGTCCGCCTGCGCTGAAGAGTTGTACGGCGCCGTGTAGCACTTCGTTGGTGAAGAGCGTGTTCAGTGCGGCTTCGGCTTGAGCGCGACTCGCGTCAGGCTTAAGGCGGGCAACAATCGTGAGCCACCAGTACGCCGTGTCGTTCTCGCGTTCGCGCCAGCGGTTGGAATCGAGGATGTGTGGCTCGGCGGCGAGCGGGAGCCACATGTCGAAATCGCTGCCCGGCGTGATGCCGTTGAATGGGCGCTCGGCGACGCCG
>Ga0210391_10005189_pt1 | contig 10741 bp, 10 predicted proteins | sample IncBWC12OmetaG_FD_160573 | JGI IMG/M metagenome (GOLD analysis project Ga0210391, IMG submission 160573) | Forest soil microbial communities from Barre Woods Harvard Forest LTER site, Petersham, Massachusetts, United States - Inc-BW-C-12-O ...
GCCCGCAAAGACGAAGCATCCCAAGATAGCGCTCAACGCAATTCTTATCGCCACCTGAATCGAATCACCTCACGACACACTTTGACACAAGTTTAGGTTCTGAAAAATGCGATATTCGCGGCTAACCCTGATTTGTCGCGTTACCGGACAAGTGCCGTACTAGGACTCCAAACGTCCGGTAACCGCGTTAATCGGGACCTAGCGAAGCTGTTATTTCTCTCATTTCCGAATGTCTCATAATGAGTACAATTCCTATCGCTCCGCACGCTGGTCTCATTCTGTTGTCCATTTGGGGTGCATAACAACATGTTGAGCGAAATCCAAAATGTGATTCTTAAGGGTTCGTTAATTCTATTGATAGTATTCGGTATTTTTTCAGCGAGGCCCTCGTGGTGCTATCCGCAGGCGGCTAGCACGGAGAATGTCTCCAATTTTACCAATCGAGAAATTCTTATCGAAAAAATGAATTCGTCGGTACCCGTGCAACTCGATTCTTTGAAAGTCGGAGAGAAGCCAGTCGTTCCGGGCGTTTACTTCGAAGCCTCAGACACTTGGCTGGGAGACATTGCAGTCGACGTGAAGAATGTCTCCAAAAAGACGATCACCAGAGTCGAACTCATTTTTACATTGCTCGACACAGGAGATGAGACGTTACATAACCCGTATCTAACGTTTGGAGCCGTAGTCGGAATGAGGCCCGAGCATGCGCTCACATCAAAAACCGGATTTCCAATTCCACAATCTTCTGGTCCCGCAATCGCCCTTCCCCCGGGCGCGTTACTCACAGCCAAAACTGCGGGCGCATATGCCGAAATGAAGAAAACCATTACGGCTCGACAGCCGCTGTCGTCAATTAGGCGTGTTCGTCTTTCGGTCGGAGGATATTTCGCTGATGGTACGCGGTGGGTCGACAACGGTTACTATCGACCTTACTTAGGGCATCCGGGCCAATATCTTTCCGTCTCTTATGAGGAATTCTTGCATTACTCTCCATCTAATTAACCACCGCCTTCTGATTCGGCAGTGCGAAGGCAAGCGCGACAAAAGTGCACGGCAATCCTTGGACACGCTGATTCGTCCTACAGCGGCTGATAAGTCGGGTTACCGGACATTGAGACTCAATTTCGGATAACTGCGTTAGTCAGTAGTTAAGGTATAAAGTCTAGTGGGAGCGCAAGCTTGATCCTGCGTATCGCAACAATTGCCCTCGTGTTCGTAGGCTATGCCAATTACCCTCAGCGAACGCCGACGCAGCCTGTCCCGCAGTTCGTGTACGGTCAGTGGACCATCACTAAGTTCGTTGAGGTCGGCGGCCATTTGGAAGAATCAAAAGTGAGAGCAGAAGAGCAGTTAGGTAAAACGCTGAGGATTGCTGCCCAGTCCTTCAGCCACGACTCGAAGTTCCTCTGGTTTGAGAACACGTGTAAGAACCCTACCTACCGAATGAAAAAGACAGATGGCGACCAAGGGTCGCTTGGCTTTTACAGTCTGAAACAGGAGAAGGGCGGTCAATTTCTGACTGTTTCCTGTAACCAGCGAGATTCCTACTTCCTCGAAATTGCTCAAAACCAAGAACTGGCTACATATTACGACGGCTGGTTCTTTTTCTTGCGAAAGACGAAGGGAACGTCAGAAAGCTAGCTATCTCCCGGTTGGTCTCGTTGCCCCTCTAACTCCTGATTAGTCGCGTTACCGGACACTAGGAATCAGGGATCGGCACGTGTCCGGTTACCGCGTTTGTCAGGACTTAGCCCCTTGATTTACAACTTCCTCCGGAAACTAACTACCGCTTGTTTTTTCGACGATGACGCCGAACTTCGCGGCGTGCGCGCGCATCGCTTGAAACTCCGCATCCTGTTTTTCCACGCTTACCGGTGGTGAAATCTGCCCGGGCAGCCAGATCTGAAACAACAATTTCGTGCCACGCGGCAACTGCGACAGCTTCTCCATGAATTGCCGCTGGTCCAGGTTCGAATATTGGAGCACACGGAAACTCAGCTGATCTTCAGGAAACCAATTCGGCGAGATCAACCCTTCGCTTTCCGTCCACATCTTTTTCCAGGATTCAACTTGCATCTGTTGCCGAGGGGAAGCCACAGCGCTCAGCTGTGTGAGTTTTTCAGGTCCGCAAAGCCAGTTGGTACCGGTGGCAATGGAGTTCACCAAGGTGTCTTCCAGCGCTGTGGCCCGGGAGACCGGGTCCAGGTAAGGCGGCGCCGAGCGCAAATCACCTTCGCGGCCTCGCCATTGTTCGTGAAAACGCTCGAGCCGCGCCCACAACGTCTTCTCCGCAGCGGCCGTTCCCCAACGTCCCAGCGCCAGCGCGGCATCGTTTGCGACTTCGAGATCCGCATCGTTCAGCGCGCCGATCGCCAGCGGTTCGACTTGGGGCAGCTCGTCTCCCAGTTGCTGAAATAGGAAACGGTAACAGCCGGTGGAATTTCTGGAGGCCAGCGAGGCCTCCGCCTCCTTCGCGCCAAGTTCCGGATCGAAATTCAGGAAATATCGCAACATCGCCGCCTGCGGGTCGCACGCCCATTGCCCGACGCGCCCGTTAAACACGGTTTCCATTCTGGCCAACATCGACGTGTTCCCATACCGTTCCACCAGATGAAAGTCCAAAAGTCGGGGGCTGTTTTTTTCGATCCGGGCGGCTGCTTCCTGAACAATCGGCTGGAGATCGTCTGCAGACACGAACTTGGCCAGCGAGAGCGAAGGCTCCGCATTCGAATCTCGAAACTCACGGAGAATTAACGAGCGTCCTTCCACGGGACTGAGCTCATAGATATGTTCGAGCGCGGCGTCGCGCGCTGACGCGTCCAAGGTTCGCCCTGGCGGAGCCGGGGCCGATACAAACTCTTTCAGGATCGGCAGCATGTCCGGCCCGGCGATGAGCGGCCAACGATACTGGATCAGCATCCTCCGCGTCGTCTCCGGCAGATCGGCCCACGCGGCAATCAGTTGTTTGTGAGTTTGTGCGGCGGTCGTGGCATCGAGCAGATCCGAAGACTCGGCGAGCGCCTCAATCGTCAAAGCCCGTGCGTGCCCGGTTTTCTTCGGCAGTGCCGCCGCAGTTGCCGCAACAGCGGCGCGCATCAGTTCGCGTTGGTGCGCCTGCCTTTTCAGCCAATACTCCTGCACAACTTCTGGGTGGGCCGGGTCGTTCTCCGGCGGGTCCCACGACGAATCGGCTTCGATCTGCATGCGGGTAAGCGTGCCGAGGTAATCGAGCGTGATGGAATGATCAGGACTGCCGATCTCGCGCTGCAAAGTCGCAATCGCTTCGCTTCGATATGGCGAGCCGAAAACCCCGAACATCAAATCCCATCCTTCGGGTTGGTCGTTCAGTCCCCAGAACAGCTTCGCCAGGGTTTCCAGGGAAGACTTCGTGTTTAGAAATCTCAATTCGCGGGCCGCTCGTTTCTGCGCGTCGTCCTTCGCGTTCCGGTATGCTTCAGTGGCCTCCTGCAATTGCTTGTCCGCCCATCTGGCATCCGCTTTTTTAATTTCGAATTCAATCGTATTGGAGCGCAGCGTGACTGAGACATGCCCGTACGGAGTCGCTTCGCCCGGATCGGGAAGACGCCACACCCGACAACTCACCACGTGCAATTGATAGCGGCCCGCTCGGGGTTGTCTCCATTCGTTTAGTTCCGCTGTGGCGGTGAATGGCGCTTCGGAAAGCTGTCGCGTATTGCCCAGGCCTCCGCCGATGAACGCGCCCGCACGGAAATAGTCGGCAAGCGGATCAGGTGCCTCGGGTTCGATGCAGTAGGCCTCGATGTTCAGGCGTCCACTCCGGTCATAGCTGCGGTCGTCGGCCCAATAGCGTTTGTCCGCCGTGGAAGTAAAAGTCAGGACCAGAGGAATGATCTCGCCCTCTTGAAAGGAAATCCGGCCGTCGGGAATGGCGATCGTGACTTTAGAATCGGCGACGGTCGAGCTGAGCGAGCAGGGATCGGGAGATGCAGCGCGAGCAACTGTGCCAATAAGCAATATCGCGAGGGCGACGATACGGCGCATCAACTCCCATTGTAATCTGCTTTGGGGGCGCGGGTGAAGTTATGCCCCCGGGGAAATCGCTTAACTGGACATCGCACGGGCAGCAAGTGACCGTCCCTGACACCTGGCCTCCTTGGCCTGTTCTTGCGGGCTTGCTTACACTTCTATTTGCTTGGTGCGTGCACCGTTGGCGGGTAGCATCCGGATCTGAGCCACAAGTTGTCACGCCGGTCGATGACTAACGAGCAGCTTCCACGCTTGCTAGACTAAAGGTTGGCAAGCACTTCTGTCAGAGACTCTTCTCGTCAACCTTCTCCGTCTCACACAGCCGTCTGACCACGCGCCTCCCAACTCCTGATAAGTCGCGTTACCGGACAAGTGCCGTACTACAATTCCAGATGTCCGGTACCGGCGTTAGCCAGGACTTGGCGCCGATTCCAGGCCGTTGCCACAATGATTGTGGGCTCCTATAATCGCGCCACGGAGGGACCCGTGAATCGAAGCTTGGGGCGTCTCTTAGTGGTGGTCATAGCGTTGGGGACTTTCTGTACGCACCGCTCGTTGGCTTGTTCGTGTGTTTCCTTGCCTAACATAGCGGGCACTTGCCGGGATTTGAAAGCAACCGGCCCAAGCTTTGTAGGAACCGTTATTGATATTGAAAATCCCCCGGACGAACGGCGAGGAGTCAACCATGGTGGTGTGTCTCGTTACCGATTTCGAGTGGACGAAAATATCAGTGGATTCGAGCAGAAGGAGGTTGATGTTTACTCAGGAAGAGGTGGCGGGGACTGCAGTTACCATTTTCGGTCGGGGCAATCGTATTTCGTTACACCGTATAAGGCGGAGTTGAAGGACGTCTACGGGGTCGAGCCGGGAAAATTTGTCGCGGTGATATGCACGGAAACTCAGACAGCGGAGACCGCGCGCGCGCTGCTCGCGGAACTGAGAGCGCGCAAACAAGGGGCGACTGTCGAAGGGATTCTGCGAACGAAGGAACAACCAAACGACTATAACCACGAGATGCCGGACGTCCTTGTAGAACTATGGGGTGAGCGCACTACGTTCTCTGCGCAAACAGAAAAATCCGGTCTCTTCCGCTTCCACGGAATTCCGGCCGGAACATATCGGTTTGCAGCGGAGCTGCCCCCCAATTTTCAGCTTGTCGATGAATCGCCCAGCGACAGCCCTCCGTCGATAACGATCACGGACCGCCTGTGCTATGCAAAAGATATTTACGCGCTGCCAACCGCCCACGTCGCGCCGTGACGATGCACGGTCGCGGCTCTCCGAGAACTCCTAACTCCTGATAAGTCGCGTTAATCAGGCGTTTCCTCCACAAAAATTGCGCCAACTGCGCTCCTATTCCCTGGACCCGCCAGCCAATGCTACGTGACGGCCGCACGCTGAAATCCGCCAATCTCTTCTTTTTTTCATCCGCAGACCAATCCGGGAATTGGATAAGTCCTGACTGGTCGCGTAACCGAAAACTTGAAAATTCCACTTGTACGATTAGCGCGCCAATCGGGACCTTCTTGTTCTTTACAGCAAACGAGACCGTGCGTTAGCCTTGGCGTTCAAGATGACGAAGACGACGCGCTACCCCGCACTGCCGGAATCGCTTAAGACACAACTCGCTGTGATCGAACCGAGCAGGTGCGGGCGTCTCGACTATTATCCCTGCCAGCTGCTGCTTCGTACCCTCGTGACCATGGATCGGGTCTATGTCGCAGCGGAAACGCCCTATATTTCCGTCTGGGGGATTTATCCAGAGCAGGATCGAGAAAAGTTCTCGATCCGGATTGAAGACGTCGCCTCGTTGGCCGCGAGCCCGTCACGGTTGCCGCCCCAATTTGCGAATCAGCTTTATCAGGCTGGCGAGTCGGGAATGGGCTACCAAATATTTACGCTCGCGTTTTCCGATGGAACCGAACAAGCGTACGTGACCGGCAACGCGGTCGATTTCATTGAATATCCGGAAGGAAAGGGACCGAGCGACGTGGTGGGTGTTTTGCCACACCTAGGACGCGATCGGAACCCTCGCCCGTCGCCCAAGTTTCACTGGTGTCTGTACTCTGACGGTGAGGTTCCTGCGTACGCGACTCCGGTGCCTATCGATCGTTTGCGACCCGTTTCCTATGTTCGCCGCTCCTGGTCTCGACTCCTACGTCGGCTGCGTCGTCCGCAATCAACAAACGTCGGGTAGTCCCTTGTAACTCCTGACTAGTCGCGTTACCGAACAAGTCCCGTGCTAGAGCTTCACATGTACGGTAACCGCGTTAACCAGAACTTAGGGTCGCCGAAGGCAACTTCCTCGTGCATAGGATAATCGAAAACTAGGTGCTGTTTCGGTTGCCTTTGGCCTAAGGAGAATGCAGGTGCCCGTCACATTACCAAGACGCAATTTGATTCTGTTCGCCGCTGGTGCGTGTGTGTCGGCTCTCCTCGAACCACTGAACTCGCAGGCTCAGACCGGCGATAAGACACCGGTTCCCGACCCCGACGAGTACTCGGTCTACAGCGAGCTTCTGAACTCGCATTATAAATTCGATAAACTGAAGGAATTCGTAATTAACAACGAAACAGTCGGAAACAACAAGCAACCGTTCATCGGGCTTCGTGGCGGATTTGCCCCGTCGGGCGCAAAGCGGCCAGATGCGGACGCCAGCACGATATCCGATTTCGATGCGAACAATGATAAATCGATCCTACTGGAGAGACGGTTCGACTTGAAAGCGCCGTATGTCTTGGTTTCGAGCGATGAATTACACGCGATCTTCGGTCCAGATGCCAGTGGCCATTACGATATGGAAGGCTGGAAGGGCTTTTACAAACAGCATCCTGGAGCGGTAGGTATTCTGGGGCTTTCGCGGGTCGGTTTCAGCTCAAGGAAAGACCAGGCTCTCGTGTATGTCGAGATTCAGAAGAATATTTTGGGCGGCTCTGGGCGGTTTTTTGTATTGTCTAGAGCCGACAAGACCTGGGAAGTTCAAAAGCAGGTCGTGATGTGGTTTGCGTAGGGCGACAGAACGTCAGAGCGAGCCCCGTTCATTTCACTTAATCAAATCCCAATTTCGCCGTTATCGGCACCGGTTACGGTTGGCGAACTCCTGGTTAGTCGCGTAACCGGACAAGTAATTTGATCGAATTTCACTTGTCCGGTAAGAGCATTAATCAGGTCTGTGACAAGACCAGCACGCAGATTTTAAAATTGTCGTGACCCACGCTTGCTGTTCCCCTAGATTTGTCAAATGACGTTACGACATCTCGTGCTTATGATCTTACTGCTCCTCGCTCCTCGCCTCGATGCCGTCGCCCAAGGGAACTCGAAACAAGAGCAAGCTGAGTTGGACGACTATGCACATTTTCTCGCGATGACGAAGGCCGAGTTGAAAGAACTTGTCGCGAAAGCTGAATCGGGAGACGCCGAAGCGCAATATTGGGTCGCTCTCGATTCCGAAGTCGGGTTAAAGCTGAACGAGGACCAAGACAAGGCGAACGAGTTCCTTTTGAAATCCGCACAGGGAGGCTTCGCTCCCGCCCAACGCAGATATGGGCTGAGTCTTCCGCACACTGACCCTGCCTCGCAGCAGTGGTTACTCGCGGCTGCTCTGCAGGGTGATGACGAAGCCGAAATGTGGATGGGTGCCGCCACCGAAGACGGTTGGTTCGGTATTACCGATTTGAGTGCGGCCATCAAATGGTATCGCATGGCAGCCGAGGATGGCCAAGCAGAGGCTCAATTCCTTCTAGGAAATCGATACGAGAAAGGGCACGGAGTGGAACAAAACTATGCGACAGCAGCAGAGTGGTACCGTAAGGCCGCGCAACACACGCTTCCAATCCAGACTGGAACTGGTGTTAACGAAGGCAGGTATCACCTTGCGTTACTCTATATCGAGGGCAGAGGAGTTCCACAAGACTACGTCCAGGCATATTTCCTACTACGTCTAATCGGTCAGGAAGAATATCTGAAAATGACAAAACCCCACATGACAGCGGAGCAGATCAACGACGGAGAACGTCAGGTCAAAGATTGGAAAGCGCAGCACCGTCTTCCGCCCGAGATTATCGCCGCCTACCACATTGTAGAGACGCCCTGAGTCCTGATAAGTCGCGTTACCGGATAAGTGCCGTACTAGAAATTCGTCTCCGGTAACGGCATGATCAGGCATTATGACCGCGGAGGTTTTGACCTCGCGCAGGGCGTCGCAATAGAATTGCCTGTCCGATGGAGGCATCACCATGTCCCACGGCCTATCCTTGTACTTCGCTGGACTCCTGCTAGTCGTTTGCTCCGGACATGTCGCTCAGGCGCAGACCAACGCACAGCCGCAAAAAACGGATCACGCTGAAAACCAGAGCGCGCCGCTCAAACTTCTCACTTCGCAAAATGCTCCCTATCCCATCGATGCATTTACCAGGAAAATCGAAGGCACGGTGACGGTGAGAATTGTGGTGGATTCGAGTGGAAAGGTTTCGGATGCCACGCCTCTCAGCGGCCCGCCAGAGCTCTTTCAGGCTGCGCTTGACAGCGTGAAGCAGTGGCAGTTCGAGCCACCAGCCCACGCACCGGTTGTAAGCAAAGCGGAAGTCAGTTACGGCTGGGATGACGAATGTCCCGCCCCGACCTCGAACAGAGGTGGGGTTTTGTCAAATGGTCGACTCCTGGACAAGAACGGCGCGGTTGTCGGTGCCATGGACTACGATCACGACGATCTCCCCCCATACTTCGCAGAAGATCGAAAAGCAGGCGTAGCGGGAGATATGGTTCTGTCCTTATCTCTCGATGAACGAGGAACGGTGAAAAAGGTTCACGTGTTGAAATCACTTTCGAGCCACCTCGATGAAGCAGCAATGGAGACGGTGCGCAGCTGGGCGTTCAATCTAAAAGATGGTGCCTCGAACCGCGCTCGTCACGATTTGCAGCTACAATTTTCCTACCGAGGATATTGCAATCCCCGATTTCTAAAGTAGGCAAGGAATTAATTATTTCTGCCTGCGCTATAACCCCCGATTCAGTGGCCGATTCGTCGCCGTTTGGAGAGCCACTCCTGCATTGTTTGATGTACGGTTGCTACCTCCTGGTTAGTCGCGTTACCCGACACTAGGAATTAGGGGATCGGCACATGTCCGGTAACCGCGTTAATCAGGCACAACCCACCTGCTGACCCCCGGAGAGTATCCCGTGCAGCATTCTCGGCATCTATCGGACTGGGATCTCAGTCGGGGGAGGCAAGTGCATGAAGAGTTCGGTCAAGCTGTTCGCAATGTTTATCGGCCTGTCGATGTTTGCGTTGCCCACGTTTACTCAGGACACTCCGCCCGTCCAGCCAAGCGAACTAAGATCCGTTGTCCGCCTCCTTCCGGGCTACACATCGCAAGCTCAAGACGGTGTTGATACCGCGACTGAGCAGATTTCGAATAAATGCCTACCGGACGCTAAACGGACGCCGAACCTGCGCGCGACGAAACCGATTTAACGGCAAGAAACCCATGAACTGCAGTAGGTCCAAGCGGGCCGGACTCCATTCTGCAAAAATAACCGAAAGCTTCGTACAGTGCAGCAGAATGTCAGCAAATCGCGACACTTGGAGGGTGGTTTTGGGAGTACGAAACTGATCCAGGATTGGGAGGCAGGCGCAGGAAGCTAATCAATGACGCGAGCCAGGTTGCATTGCATTTGGCCGAATGAAAATTCACGGTTTCTAAGTCTTCCCATTGATACGCGTCACACGTTGCGGAATAATTCTGACAGCGGAATCCTCGAAGGAAGCGTCTGTCCTCGTCCCGCTCGGTGGCGGTCACTTGGACGTGTAGTCGCGTCACCGGACATCTGCCTACTCGTGGTTGGGTTGTGTTGATTGATTCACGCTAAGCCATTGATAGCGAGATGCGAAAAAGTCTTCATCTCCATTGAAAAGCACAGGCCAAAATAGCAAGTACCCCCATCGAATACTTCCATCTCTCGATTCATCCAATCGATTGAGCTACCTTCACAATAAAAGCGTATCCAGATTTGCTTGTGACCCTCCGATACGATGCCGCGATATTGCCGCTTATAAGTTCCTATTTTCTCCAGAATGTCCACGACCCTGACGTCCTTCGTTTTCTTCAAAAACGGTACGAGTTCCTTTTCGGCTATGAGCACGTCAGATTCGGAGGGCGTCCAAGGAACCATTGTTTTCTCCGATTGCGCCGTCGACCCAGACTTTGCGGAAAAGATGATCCCGGCAAATCCGGGGCCTTCCACGAGGATTCCTTTTGGGGGGACTGAAATCAGGCACCGTATTCTGACCCGAACTCGGGTAGTGTGTGCACGATGTCAACAGCAATGGAAGCAAGAACGCAAAACAGAAAAACGAGGGACGGAACATACCGAGGTTAGACACCGTCGTTCGGATCGGGGTTGTAAACTGAACCTGAAGTCCTGGTTAGTCGGATTATCGGAAACTATATGGACACCTAGGTGATGTGCTTCGGAGCCCGTGGGCGGGAATTGGGGCGCGTTGCCTCTTCATTTAAGAGCCAAGATTTCCGAAACCTCCACCAATCTTCGCGTTTGATCCTGATTTGTACGGCGTGTCATCAAGTCCGCGTCTGCTATCAATGAGGCGAGTACAGCGCGTCTTTCGAACTCAGTTAGTTCTGGATATTTCTCGACAACCGCACGAGCGGTTCTCGGGTAGACGGCCGAATATTCGTCGGGCTCTTGAGATTTCGTTACGTCCCGCTTTTCGGC
>Ga0210391_10005190_pt1 | contig 10741 bp, 12 predicted proteins | sample IncBWC12OmetaG_FD_160573 | JGI IMG/M metagenome (GOLD analysis project Ga0210391, IMG submission 160573) | Forest soil microbial communities from Barre Woods Harvard Forest LTER site, Petersham, Massachusetts, United States - Inc-BW-C-12-O ...
ATCGCCGCGGTCCGCTGCAGGGTTCCACCCCGGCGAGTACCGCACTGTTGCTCTTTGAGATCGATACCCCGCTGATTCACTTGCAGCGTGCGATGGGAGCGCGGCCAGCCGAACGTGCCTGGCTCAGGTCGAAGGCAGCTCTGGATGCCCTGCATGAGCTGATTCTAGGAGAAAAGATTGATGCTGCCATGAGTCTGCGTCCGTCAGTTTATTTGGCGGGAAGTGTTCTCGACGCGCGCGGTCTCGCGAAAGAAACCCTCGCCCGTGAGCGGCTTGGATTGCCTAGCCACTATCTCGATCGGCGCGCGCTCCGAGCACGCTTCGGCTTGTCGAGATCGGCGGCCATCGTGAGCTACCACAACCTTGCAGTAAATCCACGCGCGCTCGCGGCGGGATTTTTGAAACGCGCACTGCAACTGGGCGCGCGGCTCTTCGCGCCTCATGAGATCGCTGACATTCAACCAGGTAAACGCGCGGCACTTGCGGTGACCAAAGATGGCTTCACCATCGAAGCGCGCCACATCGTGTTGTGCACGGGGTATGAGCTGCCAAAAATAGTTCCCGTCGCGGGCCATAGCGTCGCGTCGACCTGGGTCATTGCAACCAAGCCGCAGCCGAAACGCCTCTGGCCGGAAAAATGTTTCATTTGGGAAGCAGCCGACCCCTACCTATACATCCGCGCCACCGAGGATGGGCGCGTCATCTGTGGCGGCGAAGACGCCGACTTTGTCGACGAGGCGCGGCGCGATGCGCAGCTCCAGCAGAAAGCAAACATTCTGGAAAAGAAGCTCGCGCGGATTCTGCCCGGCATCGATACGCGGGCGGAGTTTTCATGGACTGCTTCGTTCGGTCAGAGCGACACCGGTTTGCCGAGTATCGGCGCCATTCCCGGTCGACAGCGTTGTTATGCGGTGCTGGGTTACGGCGGCAACGGAATCACCTATTCGATGTTGGCCGCGCAGCTTCTGTCCGCCGAAATTGGCGGTCGTCGCGATCCGGACGCGGCATTGTTCAGTTTCAGACGCTGATGAGGCTCGGGTTCCCGGCCCCATCATCAACCTTAGAGAACCTGCCGGAGCTAGTCTGCCAGTTGCTCGAATCCATCCTTAACCTGAACCGCTTTCGCGAATTGAATTAAAGCAGAAGTGAGCGCTTGAAGTTCGAGTGGCGGCACATTAATCGATTATCTGCTATTGACCAACTTTATCGCGCTCGTTTTTTCCATCGCGATTCTGACATCCGTTCGCTCCGGCCAACCGGGCGAATAGAAAATCACCGCGGCAAGCTGCCTTCGCCATCTCAATTGACCGTATAACCGCGACCTTGCAGGCATGCGGACATCGCGCGCATGTAGGCCGATCTCCCGGGGCTAGCGGCGGCCGCGGTATCAGCTTGCTTATCAGCTTGTCGCATTCTTTGATCACGACGGCGAAACCCACCGACGACGCCACCCATGGCCGCTCCGGCAGCCGCCCCCTTTCCAGCGTCGCCGGTTATGGCACCGCCAACGGCTCCCAGCGCCGCGCCGCGACCGGCACCTTGCAAAATATGAGGTTGCGAGGGCCGATTCTGCTGCGAAGGCTGCGAGCTCGGAGCCTGCGGCATGCTGGGGTCGAACCCGGTCTGTTTTACGGCCCAGGAATGGCATTCGTACCTATCCTTGTCTTGTTGCTCCTGGTTCTGGCCCTTCGCGGGGTAGATAAACATATCGGTCTGCGCGCCAGCCGTTGCGGCGAAAGACAAGAGAGAACCCGCGAGGGCGACCTGCATCCATAGTAGAAAGCCGATTTTTGATAACATCACATCTCCTTGATCCTGGGGCACGAATATACCTATGAGTCGATCGATTACAGTGGCGATTTTCGATTTGACCGAGCTTGGGAGCAAATCTGCAGTTCCAAATCCAGCTAACAGCTAAATCTTCGGAGAGTTAATGCTCTATTGGGATAGGTCTCTTGACGAGAATTCCCTAAGGTTCGTGGTCGGTGGTAGTTGCAATTCTGCCGCCCGAGAGGGCCGCGGCTGCTGCTTAAGCAGGGTCAGCTGCGAAGCAACTTCGCGGCTCAATGCGGCGAGGGTGGCGCTGAGCGCTACCGAAGGACCTTCTTCTCCAGCACCTACAGGCGTAGTCGAAGTGGTCTCGGTCGCGAAGAGTTCCTTCCCAGACATTCCATCCCTGATTGACCATCGCGCTATGAGTGTCGCTTGCCTGTCGGAACTGGTATCGAAACGCTCAACCTCGACCACGACCTGGTAGTCGACCGAAACCCCGCGGCTCCACGGATAGCTCTGGATGCGCTGAGTATCGAGCAGGGTCGCGAGGTTTTCCGATAGAACGCGAGTGAAGTTCTTGTCGAGCGGACCCGCCCACCGATTCTCTTCGGAAACATCGATCCGAGTATCGGCAGTGCGGGTAACGACTTCGTATCGCTTAAGATAGTCGGGAAAGCCGATCGGGCCTACGCCAATTGATAGTTGCTGGTCAAGTGGCTTCGCACTCTGTGCGCTGCTATCCTGGGCGAGTGGGGAAAGCATGAAGAATCTGGTGTGGTTAGGCAACGGTGCCAATGGCGAGCAGCCCGCTACAATCAATGACGTTAGAAGGAAAGTCACTTTAAGCATGAGGAGCTGAACCTATTTTGAATCGCTGGGAACGTACCTGCCACGAATTAGCGCGGAGGGGTTCTGCTGCAAATAGTCGCTAAGCTGACCGAGAGAATCCGCGGTGTCGGCAAATTGGGTGAGCGCGAGGTTCAAGTTAACCCACAACGGAGAATTGGGGTCCAGCGAGGCTTGCACCTCAAGGAGCATCTCACGTGTTTCCTTCAATGTCTCGGCGGCTTCTTTGGAGGTATGCTCAAGGTTAACCGAGAGGCCGTCGAACTTGGTGTTGACCTTGTCGAGAGTTACCTGCATCGATCCTAGAGTATGCCTCAAGGCCATCATCGTATCGTTGGTCGAGATCAAGGCTCGTTTCAGTTCCTGGGAGCTGGCCAGTGAGTTGATCGAGTCGCCTGCGCCGGAAATCGATTTCATCAAGCCCTCAAGGTCCATCCTGGAGATTCGGTCGAGAGCCTTCTGGGCCTCTTCCTGGACATGCTGGAAGTCGGTAGGAACCGTGGGAATTTCACGATAGGGCGAGGTTCCCGGCTCCAGGCTCAGAACGATGGGAGTCTTTGGGTAAAGGTCGAGATCCACATATAGCAGTCCGGTGAGCAAGCTTTCGACATTAAGCTGTGCGCGCAGACCTCGCTTGACGAAATCATCAAAGCCGGTTTCGGCCAGCGCCAGGCCGCTTCCCCCCATCGCACGAAGCTGCGATCCATCGATATTGAGGACAACCGGCAGCCGAAGTCCCTTGAGGTCGCTTCGGACGGTGCCCTGATCGGGCGGCAGGACGAGTCGAATCGAGGCTACATCGCCGATCTGGACGCCGCGAAACTTGACTGGAGCGCCGACCTTCAGGCCGTTTACATCGCCGGGGAAAAAACAGACGAATTGCACCGGCTTCTGAAACATTTTTCCTGCGCCGACTACTACGATCGCAGCGACCAGCAACGCGAAGCTACCAACCACAAACATGCCGATCGCCGTAGGACTAAATCGTTTAGCCATGGTCTTGAGCTGGGGCTCCCTCCCGCGCGCGAGTCAAAAATCGACGAATCCTGGGGTCCTTGGAATTTGCGAGTAGCTCCTTAGGGTCGCCGGTAGCTATCTGGGTTCGGGTCTCGGTATCGAGGAAGACACAGTTGTTAGCGATCGCAAAGATGCTGGCCAGCTCATGGGTCACGATTACGATGGTAGCGCCCAGACTATCGCGCAGCTCCAGGATCAGATCATCGAGCAGCGCCGAGCTGATCGGATCGAGGCCGGCCGACGGCTCATCGAAAAAGAGAATTTCCGGGTCCAACGCCATCGCGCGCGCGAGTCCGGCTCGCTTCTGCATGCCGCCGCTGATTTCGTTGGGGTAGAAATTCTCGAATCCCTTCAGCCCTACTAGCGCCAACTTGAGCGCGGCAATCTTTTGAATTTGTATTGGACTAAGGTTGGTGAATTCGCCCAGCGGAAGACCAACGTTCTCCGCCAGGGTCATCGAGCTCCACAGCGCGCCCTTCTGATAGAGAATCCCGAATCGGCGCAGCAGCCGTTCGCGTTCCTCGGATGGCGCCCTGGAGAAGTTCATCTCGCCGTAAATGATTTCACCCTTGGCGGCTTCTTTCAGTCCAATCAGGTGTCTAAGTAAAGTGCTCTTCCCGCAACCGCTGCCACCCATGATAACGAAGATGTCCCCGCGACGGACGACGAAGTTGAGATCGCGCATCAGCACGAAGCTTCCGTAAGCCATCGTCAGGTCGCGCACGATGATGTGCGCGTCAGAAGTCGGCTGGCCTTTCGAACTCGCTTCCATCGTTTTCGATCTTCCGGAAAATCAGATCCCCAGCACATTGAACAGCACCGCGAAGGTGCCGCATGCGATCACGACCAGAACTATCGACATCACTACCGCCTGAGTGGCCGCATCTCCCACTGCCGAAGAGCTATTGCCGCATTGAAAGCCGCGCAAGCAGCCCGCGATCGCGATCAATGTCCCATAGAAGGTTGCTTTGAAAAGACCGCCCAACAAGTTAGCCATGGTCAGGGTCGAAATGGTTTCCCGCATGTATGCGCCAGGAGCGAGGCCGAGCATCGTAACCCCGACGAATAGTCCGCCCAGAATTCCGACGAAGTCTGCATACAAGCATAGCAGCGGCATCATGAGGACCAGTCCCAGCACTCGCGGCAAAACCAGAAACTCCAGCGGCGAGATCCCCATGGTTGTGAGCGCGTCGATCTCCTCGGTCACTTTCATGGTGCCGAGTTTTGCGGCGAACGCCGCCCCGGTCCGGCCTGACATGATGATCGCGGTCATCATCGCGCCCATTTCGCGCACCATGCCGATACCGACCAGGTCGGCGACGTAGATTGCCGCTCCGAACTGCGATAGTTGGACGGCGCCCATAAACGCCAGGATGACGCCGACCAGAAAAGATATCAGGGTTACGATGCCGACCGCGCTCGCGCCGCATTGCTGGATAACTTCGATCAAATCCGCGCTTCGATAGCGCGCCCTGCCACGCAGCAAATTGCCGAATGCGATGGTAAGCTGGCCGACAAAGGATAGAAACTCTCGCGCCGAAGCTTCGGCAGCCAGCGTCGAGTTGCCGACCCGCGCGAAGAATGACTCCCGCTTCGCCGCGGCCTGAGTACCTTTCTTCTCCGGAACCGCTTCGGCCAATTCGAGCAAGCGGCGGAGGCCGGTCGGAAGCCCCGCGCGATCAGCCACAATGCCGCGGTTGCGACACAACTCGTCCGTCTCCGTAAGGAAGGAAAGCAAACCACTGTCCCAGTCAGCGAGCGCCGTGGTGTCGAAAGAAATTCGTTTGGCCGTCGGCCTGGCGTCGAGTACCGGGATGAGCTCGGTTGACGGCGGAAGGTCTCTATCCAGATGCCAACTACCGGAAAAGCGAACCACTAGAGTCGCGTCGGGGGCTACCCCAAACGAAACGGTTCCGTGTTCGATTTGATTTGCACTCTTAGTCATCGGACAAGCAACGTGGATCGATCCAGGTTGTCGATCTTTTACTGCTGCGATTTCGAACCTAGAAGTCGAATAAGGTACCCTTGATCAACTTCGGAATAACCGGCGTGACAGCGAACTGCAGATTCCACTTCTGTCCAAATTGATCAGGGTGGACAGGCATGTATTGGCCTTGGACGCCGAACTTGACCGGCAATGGGCCGATCTTCACGACCTTGCTTACACTGAGACCGAGGGGAAAGGTAACCATATTGCCACTTTTGTTCGCATACCAATTCACCAACATGCTGGGCGAGGTACCCACCGACCAACCGGCGGCGGGAAAATACGCGAAGATATACTGAAGATTCAATTGACTTATTGTGTTCGAGCCGGGTCCACCGACCGACCACCACTGCTGAGGGAACAAAACCGCAATCCACTTCTCGCCGAGATAGCCGACGATACCAGTGGGTCCGATCTGCCACTTGTTTTGCCCCAGGCGCGAATTGGTGGCGGTCGGGAAAATAAAAGTTGGTCCCGCTCCGAGTAGCCACGGACCTGCCAATTTCGGGCTCGGCGAAAGCAATTCCACCAGCACCGTATCACCAAACCCACTGACCCGGTGCAGGTTCCCGCTCTCGTTCACGTAGGGATTTGAGTTGAAGACCGGAATCACCGGCCGGGTGATAAGGTTCCACTTGTCGGTGAGTGACACCGGCAGCACCGGCTGAAACAGGAGGTTCACGACGTTGCGGTCGGGCCGGTTCAGCCAGTAGGTGTTCTGTTGGAACTGCAATGCCCAGATGCTCGAGATCGGGTTGGAGAGCTCTTTGTTAACTTCCGTCAGTGAGGCGTTGCCTTCCCTACTCTCCCCGGCAACCTCGGTGTCTATTTGCCCTTCAAGGTCGGGCGCCGATGCATTGTCAGGCGTCGCAACCTGCGCCGACGGTGCCGGCGATTGATTCGCGATGGTCTGTGCGCTTGCCTCCGACGAACCGCAAATAACGAACAACGCCAGCATTGAAAACACGTGCGCCGGTCTAATCCTGCGAGACCGATCGAGCAGTTCATTCGGTGTTCGGAACATGTCTATCGCCTACCATTGTATTTCCGGGCAGAAACCGACCTCGTTCGCAAAACGCTCCATTGCTATCGACAGAATTCGGTTCTGCCGATCATCCCGTTTGCGGCTGTCCTCAAATCTGAGCGAGACGCTGGGGGATCCGCTCGGCCCAATTGTCCAGATCGATCATTGTTCGTTCTCCTGGCTCCGTGTCTGAAGGTTTTTTCGAGCGGTCCATGGCCCTAAGACTCCTCGCCGCGAATATTCAGGTAAATCAGACCCTGGGTCCGATGCCTTGGGTAAGGCGGGCTGGCTATTCCGCCATCAGTAGAGCGCATATTTGCGCCGAAGCTCTATGAGACCAAAGTCTGATTTCGTGGGGTCCGCTTCGATGTCATTACTTGATGGACTCGACCAGCATCGGCAGTCAAAACCTGGCCTCGTCATCAATCCAGATACTTCGATGGAGGTCTGCTTCGGTCCGACCGCACCGGCCGGATCACCAGGCCAACTGGGTGCAAACCGTTCCCGGAAAAGGCCGGGCGAGTTAGAACTGGTAACGTCCACGCAATGAAACTCTTAGGCAGATACAATCAGCGGGTGATACGGGTTTCCCGGCTGGAAAGCAGTTCACTTGGCGACCCATTGAAAAATTGGAGGTTCGTGATGAGATCCAGATTTCGCATGCTACCCGGGCTGCTCGTCCTGCTGGTGATGGCGGGATGCGCTTCCACCAAGGTGACCGAGCAAACGCCGATGACCAACCCCGGCCTCGCGCGTCCAAACAATATCTGGGTGTATGATTTCGTCGCCGCACCCTCCGATATGCCCGCCAATTCGTCGCTGGCTGGAGAGGTCGGCGCGCCAAGTACGCCGCCAACCCCTGAAGAACTCGAAATCGGCCGCAAATACGGCGCAATGATCGCTGAGGAGTTGGTCAAGGATATTCAAGCCATGGGCATGCCCGCGACTCTGGCCGGTCCAGGATCAATACCGCAGGTCGGCGACGGCGTAATTCGTGGCTACATCGTTTCAACCGAGGGTGGCAGCACGGGCGGCATGGTCAAACGCATGGTCATCGGATTTGGCGCCGGAACAGCCGAGATGGATACGGTAGTAGAAGGATATCTGGTGACCCCTCAAGGTTGGCAAAAGCTTGGTTCCGGCACCCTCACCTCGGCCGGAAACAAAACCCCAGGCATGGTAGTGCCTGCCGCAGTCGCCATCGCCACCGCGAATCCGGTCGGTTTGATTGTAGTTGGCGGCTTGAAGATCTACGGTGCGGCCAGCGGGAGGTCTGGATTGGAAGGTCGCGCGAAGGCAACTGCTGATGAAGTCGCGGCCCAACTCAAGATCCGTTTCCAGGACCGAGGCTGGATTAGTTGAGCTGAACGCCGACCGATCGGCAGAGCAGCGAACTCTCCATGATGAACGTCGCTCAGTGGATTTGATAACGCCAGGTCGCCTGGTCGAAACTCGGTCGTCGATTACGGTGGGTATTCACCTCAGCATGCCGGGAGCTTCTTCTCCAAGGAAATTCCGGCGCGGAGTTAATTTTCGACAATGAAACCAGGAAAGACTCTCGGCGAACGCTATGCGCGCTTGGTTGCCATCGGTCTCTTCGCGTTCGCTCTGCCTGCCCTTCCGGCATTATGCCGAGGACAGGACGTCCCGCTCTTCGCGATTACCCCGGCGGGAAGCTCTATTACGTTTAACGTGGACGCATCGGTGGCCATCCAGGGCACTTTCGACCAGTGGAATGCCACCCTGGCGTTCACCTCGACCGACGTAACTTCAGGGATTTTGAACGTCGAGATTCAGGCGGCCTCGGTTGATACCGGCAGCGGCTTGAAGAACAGCAAGCTGAAGGGCCCGGATTTCTTCGATGTCGACAACAATCCCCTGATCACTTTCAAGTCGACCAAACTTGTACAAAGCGGCCCTAACACCTTTGAGGTGGATGGCAATTTTACTATCCGCGGAGTGACCAAACCCGAGAAGCTCACCCTGACGGTATCCGGCAGGGGGACCGGCGCAGGGACGATTAATGGCACGATGGCATTCGACCGTAAGAACTATGGTATGAACAGCGGCATTCCCTTCATCAAGATCGCCGACCGTGTCGAGGTCACCGTTTCCCTCAAGGGAAACAAAGTCGGCGGACCTCCCTTGGTCTTTCAGCAGTAGCGAAGCCTCGCCCAATGGTGGAAACAGCAACAACTTCCAATCGCTCGCCGAGCTGGCGCTGATGGCCGAACGTCTGGGTGTTCGTCGCGCGGATACCGATTTTGCCAAGGCCAAGGGCAAACTGATCTCGCAAGCGAAGAGCGGCTCCGCTCATTAAAATCATACCTCACGTCGCGGCTGAGGCTGGGAACCATCGAGGAACCTCGAAATTCGGACCGTATTCTCGGTTTGTTGGAAATCGTTGGCGTTCGATCAGGTTGCATTTGGCCGCTGCTGCGGACGATATACAAAAACCCTCAAGCAGGAATTTTCACCATACGGGAAACTAGCGCGCTTGCTCGAAGCCAAATGCATCACCCGCCGATTCGGACGCACCCTCGCGCTTGACGGCGTGAATTTCAGCGCACGCGTCGGTGAGATCCAGGCGCTGCTCGGCGAAAACGGGGCCGGCAAAACCACCTTGATGAAGGTTCTCACTGGCGGCGTTCGTCCCGATGCGGGCGCGGTCGAACTCGATGGCTCCCCGCTTCCGCTCGGCTCACCCGATGCCGCGTTGCGTGCGGGAATTGCCGCGGTGCATCAAAGCCCGATGCTGTTCGAGCGCTTCAGCTGGGAAGAAAATCTCGCCCTCGGCGGCTTCGGACGCGACGGCGGCGGCTTCGGCCTCCAGCAAATTGATTTGCACGCCGTCGTGGCGAAAGCGCGCGCCCTCACGCATCATCTCGGTTTCGAGTTGCCGCCGCCCGGCGCAATTATCGCCGACCGATCGGTCGCCGAGCGCGTGCGCCTCGAAGTTCTGCGGGCTTTGAGCTTCGACCCTCGCGTGCTCATCCTTGATGAGCCCACTGGGGTATTGGCGCCGAATGAGCTGACCGCGTTTCTCGATCTGCTGCGGCGACTGCGCGGTGAAGGGCGGATGGTCGTTCTCATCACCCACAAACTGGCTGAGGCGCGCGCGGTCGCGGATCGAATCACGGTGCTGCGCGGCGGCCGCCTGGTGGCCGAGACGACGCCTGCGGAGTCCGACGAGTCCGAGCTCGCGCGGCTGATGATCGGGAAGGTAACTATACCGCCCGAACAGCAGGTAGCGCCCTTGGCAAATCCTGCCACGCTGCTCGAAATCGAAAATCTCACCTATCGGAGCGCGGGCGTAACCATCCTCGATGGAATCTCGCTGCGTCTGGGCGCCGGCGAGATCGCGGGCGTCGCGGGCGTCGATGGTAACGGGCAGGCGGAGCTGGTTGAAGTCCTCGCGGGCGCGCGCAAGGCGACTTCCGGATGGTTTGGGGTCCGGGGCAGTGACGGTTCGTCGATGGCCGTGATACCGCAGGATCGCGACCTCGACGGGCTCATCCTCGAGATGGCGCTGTGGGAAAATTTTCTCCTCCCGCAGCCGCTGCGGGAGCGAATGACACGCCGGGGATGGCTCGATGTCGCGCGCGCAATGGAACTTTGCCGCGCGGCGCTCGGCGCGTTTCGGATTCGAGCCGCCGGCCCCGAGGCGCTCGCGTCGTCGCTATCCGGAGGCAATCGCCAGCGGCTCGAGGTCGCGCGCGCGTTGACTCAGAATCCGCGCGTGATCGTAGCTCACAACGTGACGCGAGGATTGGATCTGGTCGCCACTGCTGACGTGCATCGGACGCTGCTCGAATTTGCGGCCGACGGCGGGGCCGTGCTCCTCATCTCCAGTGACCTCGATGAGTTGCTGGCGATTGCGAGCCGGCTCTTGGTGATCAGCCGGGGAAAAATTCATCCCACCGAGCCGGAGGATCGTTCGCCCGAAAGGCTGGGCTTGCTGATGGCCGGCCGCTGGAGCGAGTGAGGTGCTAGCGAGGTTGGCCAAGCCGGCCGGAGCAATCGCGCTCGCGATCGCGCTCATCGCTCTCGTGCTGTTGGCTCTGGGAGCCTCTCCGGCGGGGGTCTTCATCGCG
>Ga0210391_10005197_pt1 | contig 10737 bp, 10 predicted proteins | sample IncBWC12OmetaG_FD_160573 | JGI IMG/M metagenome (GOLD analysis project Ga0210391, IMG submission 160573) | Forest soil microbial communities from Barre Woods Harvard Forest LTER site, Petersham, Massachusetts, United States - Inc-BW-C-12-O ...
GACGCCGTCATCGACAACGCGGAGGCGCCCGCCGCTATCAGCGCACCGCCCGAGGTACCGCTGGACATTCCTGACGTCCCGGCGATTCCCGAGCTGTCGCCGGAGGAGAAGGGTGAGGTCGGCACCGCGCACCACGTCGCGGCGCGCAAGCCAGCCGAGCCCGAGCAGAACGGCGCCACGTCAGCCGGAGCGGACACCGCGGCGGCTCCGAACGAGTAAGGCGGCAGGAGTAACGCGGCAGGAGCGAGGCGGCGGCAGGCAATGCCTGTGCGCCGCCGTCTCCGCCTCGCTGCCGCCGCCCGGCTGGTGTGCACTAGGGTTCGGCTATGTCCAAATGGGAGTACGCGACTGTCCCGCTGCTGGTGCATGCAACCAAGCAGATCCTGGATAACTGGGGCGATGACGGCTGGGAGCTCGTCGCGGTTGTGCCGGGCCCGAACCCGGAACAGCTCGTTGCCTATCTCAAGCGAGCCAAGGAATGAGCAGCGAAGACGCCCCTGACGAGGGCGCGGCGCCACAGGGCTCGGGACCGCAGGAGCGGCTCACCGCGCTGGGCCTGACGCTGCCTCCGGTCGTGACCCCGCTCGCGGCCTACGTGCCCGCCGTCCGCTCGGGCTCGATGGTCTATACGTCAGGCCAGCTGCCCATGGTCGACGGTCAGCTGCTCTCCGCCGGGAAGGTGGGCGCTGAGGTCGGCGCTGCCGAGGCCGCGGCCCTGGCCAGGACCTGCGCGCTGAATGCACTGGCCGCCGCGGCCGACGCGGCGGGCGGCCTGTCGTCGATCAGGCGCATCGTCAAGCTGACCGGATTCGTGGCCAGCGCGCCCGACTTCACCGGGCAGCCGCAGGTTGTGAACGGGGCCAGCGAGTTGCTGCTGGAGATCTTCGGGGACGCGGGCCGGCACGCGCGCAGCGCAGTCGGCACCGCCGTCCTGCCGCTGAACGCTCCGGTCGAGGTCGAGCTGATCGTCGAAGTCAAGGACTAGCCCGCCGGGCAGGAGGCAACGTGGCAGAGGACGCAGTGAAGGCTGCCTCCATCCGGATCCCTGGCGAGCTTGGTGAGTCCGCCAGGGCGGTCTTGTCCGGGGCGCAGGCTCCGGCGCAGCCGCGCGACGCGGCGACGGTGATGCTGCTCCGGTCGGGCAGCGACGGCCTTGAGGTCTACATGCTGCGCCGCAAGGCGTCGATGGCATTCGCGCCAGGAGCCTTCGTCTTTCCCGGCGGATCGGTCGACGCCAGGGACGCTGACGAGCAGGTGGCCTGGGCCGGGCCCGACGCGGCCGAATGGGGCCGGATTTTCGACGCGCCGCCCGCCCAGGCCAGGGCGCTGGTCTGCGCCGCGGTCCGGGAGACCTTCGAGGAGTCCGGTGTACTGCTCGCGGGTCAGTCGGCCGAATCGGTCGTCGCCGACACCACCAGCGACGCCTACGAGGCGGACCGTCAGGCCCTGCTGGACAGGTCGGTCTCCCTGGCCGAGCTGCTCAGCCGGCGCAACCTTGTCCTGCGCGCCGATCTGCTGCGGCCATGGTCACGGTGGATCACGCCGGTCGTCGAGCCGCGTCGGTTCGACACCCGGTTCTTCGCGGCCGCGCTGCCGGCCGGCCAGCGCACCAGGGATGTGGGCGGTGAGGCGTCGGAGGTTGCGTGGGTCACCCCGGCAAAAGCCCTGCAAGACTGGGAACGGGGTGAGATCAGGCTCTTCCCGCCCACCGCCGTGACGCTGTCGGAGCTAGCTGCCTGCGGCGACGTGGAGACGGCACTGGCCGGGCCGCGTGCGGTCGCCCCGATCATCCCGGAGATTCACCTGCGACAGGGGGCGGTGTGGCTGACGGTGCCTGGCCTCAGCGAGTTCCCGGCGGCCCCCGGCGGGGCGCGGTCATGACGGAGCCCGGCACCCCCGCCGCGAATCCGATCGACGGATCCGGCAGCGACAGGGCCAGGTGCGTGCTGGCGCCGAACCCGTCGCTGATGACGCTCGACGGGACGAACACCTGGCTGATCGCCGAGCCGGGCTCGGCGACGGCCATCGTGATCGATCCGGGGCCGGCTGACGAAGGGCACCTTCAGCGCGTCTGCGCGATCGCCGCGGAGCGCGGCCAGCGGATCGCCGACATCGTGCTCACGCACCGGCACGTCGATCACTCGGCAGGCGCGCCGCGGCTGGCCGAGCTGACTGGGGCGCCGGTCCGCGCGGTCGACCCGGCGCACCGGCTGGGGAGCGAGGGTCTGGCCGCCGGAGACGTCCTCGACAGCGCCGGATGCGAGCTGCGGGTCATCGTCACGCCGGGGCACACGTCCGACTCGGTCAGCCTGGAGATCCCGGCCGACGGGGTCGTGCTGACCGGAGACACCGTGCTCGGCCGTGGCACGGCGGTCATCTCCGACGACGGCAGCCTCGGTGACTACCTCGACTCGCTCGAGCGGCTACGGGCCCTGGCGGAGTCGACGGACCTGCGCCAGCTGCTGCCCGGCCACGGCCCGCTGCTGGCCGACCCGGCTGCGGTCCTGGATTTCTACCTCGCGCACCGGGCCGAGCGGCTGGACGAAATCCGGGCGGCGCTCGCGGCCGGGGATACTGCTCCGGCTGCGATCGTGGCCAGGGTCTATGCGGCCGTCGACCACCGGCTCTGGCGGTTCGCCGAGTCCTCGGTCCGGGCGCAGCTGCGGTACCTGGCGGACCTGGGCGAGCTGCCGGCCGGCGTCCGCTGGTAGCTGCCCTAGCCGGGCTACCTGGCTCGCTTGCGTAGCCGGTCGGTGTCGGTCACGAGGACCGACTTGGCCGCCAGCTGGATCCAGCCACGCGCGGCAAAGTCGGCGAGTGCCTTGTTCACCGTCTCCCGTGAGGCGCCGACCAGCTGGGCGAGCTCCTCCTGCGTGAGGTCGTGGTTGACCTGGACGCCGTCGGGCGTAGGCACGCCGAAGCGGTCGGAGAGGTCGAGCAGCGCCTTGGCTACCCGGCCCGGCACGTCGGTGAAGACTAGGTCGGCCTTGACCTCGTTGATCCTGCGCAGCCGCTGGGCGAGCGCCTGGAGCATGTGCATCGCCACTTGAGGCCGGGCGCATAGCCAGGTACGCAGGTCATCGTGCGCCAGCGCGGCCAGCCGGGCGTTCGTGACCGCGGTGGCACTCGACGTCCTCGGGATCGGGTCAAATAGCGACAGCTCACCAAACATCTCGCCTGGCCCGTGCACGCTCAGCAGGTTCTCCCGGCCGTCTGGTGCCGCCTTGGTCAGCTTGATCTTGCCGGTCAGGATGATGTAGAGCTTGTCGCCGGCATCTCCCTCGGAGAACAGCCGCTCGCCCCGGTCGAGGTGCACGTCGATGATGTCGCCTCGCAGCGCGCGTGCGTCCTCCTCGTTCAGCGCCTCGAACAGCGGCGCCTCAGCGAGCACGTCGTCGGCATGAGACACGGCACCTCCTCGGCCGGATCAGCTACCGCGGTAGCAACTACGCGTGGCGCCTGTTGAGTGGTGCCCCTAGTGTGGTGCCCACCTGGCGGGCTCGTCACGCTGACGGGTGGCCAGGGGAGTTTGCCAGCCGCTCCCGGCAGGCCTCGATCTCCGCCTCGGCGGCGCCGACGCCTACCCACGCCGCCGCCTCGACTTGCTTGCCTGGCTCTAGCGCCTTATATACCTCGAAGAAATGCTGGATCTCAAGCTGATCGAATGCCGGGACGTCCGTGATGTCGCGCAGGTGCGCCATCCGCGGGTCGGTTGCGGGCACGCACAGCACCTTGTCGTCCGAGCCCATCTCGTCGCGCATGCGGAACATGCCGATGGCCCGGCAGCGGATCAGGCAGCCGGGAAACGTCGGCTCATCCAGCAGCACGAGCGCGTCCAGCGGGTCGCCGTCGTCGGCTAGCGTGTCTTCGATAAATCCGTAATCTGCCGGATAGCGCGTCGAAGTGAAGAGCATCCGGTCTAGCCTGATCCGACCCGTCTCGTGATCCATCTCGTACTTGTTACGCTGCCCCTTGGGGATTTCGATTACTGCGTCGAACTCCACGTCTGCCCACTCCTGGCGCCTCGGAGGCCCGCCTGGCGGTGCCTGGCTGATGTCTACCCGCTTGTCCTCGGCTAGTCCCCTCGGAGTACCGCATCGTGCACCGGGAACCTAACGCGGGGTACCACATCTCCTGAAGGGAATCTATAGTTGCGTCGCCGCAGTCGCCTGGCGCCGGCCGCAATCGCCGTGTTGTGCGTCTTCACCATCGCCGCTGGCGTGACCGTGTCCGGGATGCTGCCGCGCCGGCTCGCGCTCTGGCAGCCGCCTGGTATCGCGGCGAGTGCGCTGGCCAGGCCCGCTCCGGTGCTTGGCGCGCCAGCCCCGGTGCCAGGCCCGGCGCGTGCGACGGCGGCCGGCGTGGCCGCGGCGATCGCGCCGGTCATCAGCTCGCCAGTCTTCGGTAGCAGCCTCGGCGTCCTCGTCACTGACCTCGCATCCGGCCGGGTGCTGTACGCCAGCAACGCGAGCACCGGATTTGCCCCCGCGTCCACGACCAAGCTGGCGACATCCATTGCGGCCATCACGGCACTCGGGCCGACGGCCCGGTTCACGACCAGCGTCGTGGCCGGCCCAGGCGCCCGGTCGATCGTCCTCGTCGGCGGCGGTGACCCCACGCTAGGCGCCGGGCCGCCGCCCGCCAGCGACTACCCGCAGCCAGCCACGCTGGCGGAGCTGGCCCGGCGCACGGCGCAGGCGCTGACGGCCCGTGGCCGCCACAGCGTGCGACTTGGCTACGACACCTCGCTGTATACGGGCCCGGCGCTCGCCCCCGGCTGGCCGGCTAGCTACATCACTACCGGGAACGTATCGGTGATCACTCCGCTCGAGGCCGACCAGGGCCGAGTGACGGCGAGCGGCGCGCCAGCCGACAACGACTACTCAAACGGGACGCGGGCCGCTGATCCGGCGGCACTAGCCGCCGAGTCGTTCGCCCGGTTCCTGGCTGCCGACGGGATCGCCGTCCGCGGCGGCCCGACTGCGGCGAGCGTGCCGTCGAGCGCGAGCACGCTCGCCAGCGTCCAGTCGCCGCCGCTGACCCAGATCGTGCAGTGGATGCTCGAGGAGAGCAACAACGTCATTGCCGAGAACCTCGCCCGCCACGTGGCGATCGCGACCGGCAGGCAGCCCTCGTTCAGCGGCGGCGCCGCCGCGGAAACCGCGGTGCTGCGCAAGCTCGGCATCACCGGGGAGCTCAGTCTGGTTGACGGCAGCGGCCTGTCCCCTGACGACAGGATCGCGCCAGCCACCCTGGTGCAGCTGATCAGGCTCGCGGCCAGCCGGCCTGACCTGCGTCCGGTCCTGACCGGCCTGCCGGTCGAGGGCTTTTCTGGCACGCTCGCGATGGGTGGCAGCGTCTTCGGGCTCGGCCGGGCACCGGGATTCGGGGTGGTCAGGGCGAAGACCGGCAACTTGTCCACCGTCGCCGCCCTCGCCGGCACGGCCTACGCAAAGAACGGTCAGCTGTTCGCGTTCGCCGTGATGGCGGATCGGATCCCTACTGCGCCCGGCGCCCTCGAGCTCGCCGCGACGGCCATGGTGAATATGGCAAGCGCGCTGGCGGGCTGCGGCTGTCGCTGATCGCACACCACTAATGGCCCGACGGCGCGTAATGGCGCGAGTCCACGTACGGTGGAGGGGTGAGCAGCTCTCAGATGATCGACTGGCAGGTAGCCACGTCCACCGGGGTCCGCTGGGTGAGACCGGGACCGCAGGTCAGCATGGCCGAGGCCAGGAAGGTCGTGGCGGAGCTGCGCGAGCTCGCCGCCGCCGTGGCCGACCCCGTGCGCGAGCTCACCGGGCTGCCCGGCGCGCCTGACGACGGCCAGGTCGCTGTCGTGGACCGGCCAGGCTGGATCCGGGCGAACGTCGACGGATTCCGGGTCGTGCTGGACCCGCTAGTGCAGCGCATGGCCGAGAGCGGCAATGTGCCGCAGCCTGGCTCCGTCATGAATGCCGTCGGCAGCCGCGTGACCGGTATGCAGGCCGGACTTATCCTCGCCTACCTGGCAGGCCGCGTACTTGGCCAGTACGAGCTGTTCCTGCCGCCTGACCCCGATGCGCCCGGCCGGGGTGCCCCAGCTGGTCGGCTGACCCTGGTCGCGCCCAACATCGTCATGGTGGAGCGCGAGCTTGAAGTCAACCCGCATGACTTCCGCCGGTGGGTGTGCCTGCACGAGGAGACCCACCGGACGCAGTTCACCTCGGTCCCCTGGCTCCGCCCGTATGTGCAGGAGCAGATGTCGGAGTTCCTCCTCGCTTCCGATCTCGACCCGGCCTCGATCCTGGACCGGCTCCGCGCGGCGGCCGACGCTGTCGCCGGGGCGGTGCGCGGAGGTGAGGGCGAGAGCCTGATCGAGGCCATCCAGAGCCCCCGGCAACGGGAGATCCTGGACCGGATGACATCGGTCATGACGCTCGTCGAAGGTCACGGCGATTACGTCATGGACGCGGTAGGTCCGGCTGTGGTCCCGTCGGTGGCCGAGATCAGGGCCAAGTTCAGCGGTCGCCGCGGCTCGGCAGGCCGGATGGAGCAGGCCATCCGCCGTGTCCTTGGCATCGACCTGAAGATGAAGCAATACGAGCAGGGCTCACGGTTCGTCAAGGCCGTCGTCGACGAGGCCGGGATGGCCGCGTTTAACCGGGTATGGACCTCGCCGGACACGCTGCCGACCAGGGAAGAGCTGCAGGACCCGCATGCGTGGCTAGAGCGCGTCGACCGCGGCACCCCGGCAGTAAGCCCGGCGGACTCGCGTCCGGCTGACTCGAGCCCAGTGGACTGACGGCGGGTGGGCCCGCTCCCGGCCGTCGCTGCGATCCGGCACGCCGTCCGGGTCAGCTTGTCCGCGCTCGCGCCGGGCGACCTGGTGCTCGTGGCCTGCTCGGGCGGCGCTGACTCGCTGGCGCTGGCGGCCGCTGTCGCCTTCGAGGCCCCGAAGGCGGGCATCCTGGCCGGCGGCATCACTATCGACCATGGCCTCCAGCCCGGCTCGGCGGAGCAGGCAGCGCGGGTCTGCCGCGTGCTGACCGAACTTGGGCTCAGCCCGGCACTCGCGGTCAGAGTCGACGTGCCCGCACCCGGCGGCAGTGATCCTTACCAGGGGCCCGAAGCGGCCGCGCGAACCGCACGGTACGGCGCGCTGGCGGCCGCCGCCGACGCGACCGGGACGGCGGGTAGCGCCTGGATCATGCTCGGCCACACGCTGGACGATCAGGCGGAGACCGTGCTCCTTGGCCTTGCCCGCGGATCTGGCGCACGCTCACTGGCCGGGATGGCACCAGCCTCGGGCCGTTACCTGCGGCCTTTGCTGCCCATCCGGCGCGCGCAGACGGTGGCGGCGTGCACCGCGCTTGGCCTGACGGCCTGGGACGATCCGCAGAACTGCGATCCGGCCTTCACCCGGGCCAGGGTGCGGCGCGAGCTCATGCCGGCCCTCGCGGCCGTCCTCGGGCCTGGCGTCGCCGAGGCGCTGGCCAGAACCGCTGACCTGCTGCGGGCCGACGCTGACGCGCTTGACGCCATCGCGGCGACCGAGGCGGTCAGGCTCGGCGGCCCGAGCGCCGGCCTGGCGGACGGCTGGCCAGCCGATGCTATTGGCGGGCTGCCTGAGGCGATCAGGCACCGCGTCCTGCGCCAGGCGGCCCTGGCCGCCGGCTGCCCGGCCGGTGCCTTGTCCTCGCGCCACATCACCAGCCTGGATGCGCTCGTCACCGAGTGGCACGGGCAGCGGTGGGCTGACCTGCCGGGAGGCGTCCGCGGCCAGCGCCGATATGGCAGGCTGCTCTTCACCAGAGCCGGGGGCCCGGGGGTCGCTCCCCGGGCGCGAACCGCGGTGGGATCGGAGGACCCGGGTGGACGCGAATGACATGGGCGCAGACCTCAAGGACGTCCTGATCACCCCGGAGCAACTGCATCAGCGGGTCGGCGAGCTCGCGGCCCAGATCGACGCTGATTACGCTGGCCGCGAACTGCTGCTGGTGGGCGTGCTCAAGGGCGCGGTGATGGTGATGGCCGACCTGGCCAGGGCCATGCACATGCCCGTGGAGATGGACTGGATGGCAATCTCGTCCTACGGCTCCGGTACTAAGTCCTCAGGCGTAGTGCGGATCCTCAAGGACCTCGACACCGACATCAGCGGCAGACATGTGCTCGTGGTTGAGGACATCGTCGATTCCGGGCTCACTTTGTCGTGGCTAATTGGGAACCTCCGATCGCGGGGCCCAGCATCGGTGCAGGTCTGCGTCTTGCTGCGCAAGCCCATGGCCGTTCGGATGAACGTGGACATCGCCTACACCGGCTTCGAGATCGACGATTCGTTCGTCATCGGCTACGGGCTTGACTACGCCGAGAAGTACCGGAACCTGCCCTTCATCGGCACGCTGGCCGAGCATGTTTACCGGCCGGACGGCGGCTGAGGCGGCACCGGCATTCCGGCGGGAACTGAGTGGGCGATGAATTTCGTTAACGTGGGTAAGAGGCGTAAGACGGCCGCCATTGCCCCTGTGCGGCCTGCCGCGTACCGGTGACGGTCGGCGCGGTGTACCGTCGAGTATTCCTGTGCCTAACGCCCGGGAAGAATTAGCCGCGCATCCGCGCTGGAACGCAAGGTAGCCCCGCCGCGTCGGCGAGGCACGAGGCTCGTCAGGAGGGACCGGCCGGACCCGTGGGCCGTTCATCGATGGATCTGAAGCGCATTTTCCGCGGCTGGGTGCTCGCCATCCTCTTTGTCGCCATCATCCTGGTGATCCTGTACAAACTGGTCAACACCGGGCCTGAATACAAGCTCGTGCCGACATCGCAGGCCGTCGCGGCGATCGATAGCGGGCAGGTGAAGTCGGTCACGCTGACCGATGTTGACCAGACCATCCAGCTCACCACGAAGTCGGGTGCGAACTGGGAGTCCTCCTGGGTTGGCACACAGGGCATCCAGCTGGCCGACACGCTGCAAAAGCAGGTCGCTGACCACAAGCTGCCAGCTGGCGCCTACAACGTGAAGGTGCCCAAGAGCAGCTCGTTCTGGACGCTTATTTTCAGCTACCTGCCAATCCTGGTGATCTTCCTGCTGTTCATGGTGTTCCTGAACCAGATGCAGGGCGGCGGCTCCAGGGTCATGAACTTCGGTAAGTCGAAGGCCAAGCTCATCACCAAGGACACGCCGAAGACCACCTTCGCGGACGTGGCCGGCGCTGACGAGGCGATCGAGGAGCTCCAGGAGATCAAGGAATTCCTGCAGACCCCCGGTAAGTTCCAGGCCATTGGCGCCAAGATTCCCAAGGGCGTGCTGCTCTATGGCCCGCCTGGCACCGGTAAGACTCTGCTGGCCAGGGCCGTGGCCGGCGAGGCCGGGGTGCCCTTCTACTCGATCTCCGGCTCCGACTTCGTCGAGATGTTCGTCGGCGTCGGCGCGTCCCGTGTCCGCGACCTGTTCGAGCAGGCGAAGGCCAACGCGCCCGCCATCGTGTTCGTGGACGAGATCGACGCAGTCGGCCGCCACCGTGGCGCCGGCTTTGGCGGTGGCCACGACGAGCGCGAGCAGACGCTGAACCAGCTGCTGGTCGAGCTCGACGGCTTCGACACCAAGGGCGGCGTGATCGTGATCGCGGCCACCAACCGGCCTGACATCCTGGACCCGGCGCTGCTGCGGCCTGGCCGGTTCGACCGGCAGATCGTGGTCGCTCAGCCTGACCTGGCCGGCCGCAAGGGCATCCTGCGGGTGCACGCGCGCGGCAAGCCGTTTGCCCCGGACGTGGACCTCGACATCATTGCCCGGCGGACGCCCGGCTTTACCGGCGCCGATCTGGCCAACGTGATCAACGAGGGCGCGCTGCTCACGGCCAGGGGCAACCAGACTCAAGTCTCGATGGCCATGCTCGAGGAAGCGATTGACCGGGTCACCGCCGGGCCCAAGCGCAAGAGCGTGCTGCTGTCGGAGAAGGAACGCAAGATCATCGCTTACCACGAGGGCGGCCATGCCCTGGTGGGACACGCGCTACCCAACGCCGATCCCGTTCACAAGATCACGATCATTCCGCGCGGTCGCGCGCTCGGCTACACCGCCGCCGCGCCGGCCGAGGAGAAGTTCCTGGTCAGCCGGGCCGAGATGATGGATCAGCTGGCGATGCTGCTGGGCGGTCGCACGGCCGAGGAGATGGTCTTCCACGAGCCGACGACTGGTGCCGCCAACGACATCGAGAAGGCAAGCTCGATCGCCCGTGCCATGATCGTCGAATACGGCATGAGTGAGCGCCTGGGCGCGCGCAAGTTCGGCACCGGCGACGGCGAGCCGTTCCTGGGCCGGGATATGTCGCACTCGCGCGACTACTCGGAAGAGATCGCCTCGGCCATCGACGATGAGGTACGCAGGCTGATCGAGTCGTCGCATGACGAGGCCTGGGAGATCCTCGTTCAGTACCGCGACGTCCTCGCCCACCTCGTGCTCCAGCTGCTCGAGCACGAGACGTTGTCACGCCAGCAGGTGCTCGAGATCTTCGCGCCTGTCCACAAGCGGCCCATTCGCGGGTCGTACACGGGCTACGGCAAGCGCCTGCCCTCCGACCGGCCACCGGTCCTGACCCCCAAGGAGCTCGCGCTCACCGCGGCATCCGACGGCAGCATTGCTCCGTCGCTTGGCAACGGCCAGGCATCCAGTGCGGCTGGGCTGCCCGCTGGCTCGCCGCCAGCAGGACCGTCAGGGTTTGGCAACCCGCTCGGCGGCGGTAACCCGCTGGGTGGTGG
>Ga0210391_10005198_pt1 | contig 10736 bp, 14 predicted proteins | sample IncBWC12OmetaG_FD_160573 | JGI IMG/M metagenome (GOLD analysis project Ga0210391, IMG submission 160573) | Forest soil microbial communities from Barre Woods Harvard Forest LTER site, Petersham, Massachusetts, United States - Inc-BW-C-12-O ...
CTACTCGAAACCGGCCTCAGACGCGAAGCTGCTCTTTGTTCATCGCAAGGTTGCTGACGGAGACATTTACTTCGTCGATAACCGCGGCGATGAAGCGGCAAAAGTGGATGCAACCTTCAGGGTCACGGGTAAAGCGCCGGAATTATGGCATGCAGAAACCGGCAAAGCCGAGCCTGCTTCGTTCACGATTGCAGATGGGCGCACCACAGTACCCCTGAATCTGGAACCGTGGGGCACGGTCTTTGTCGTCTTCCGCCAGCCCGCTACGGCTACATCGCGAACGCTACCCAGCGTCGCAGAATCACAATTGTCCCCGGTTGATGGCCCATGGAGCGTGAGCTTCCAGCCGGATCGTGGAGCGCCGCCCTCCGTCACGCTCGATAGGCTCATTTCCTGGAGCGATAGCGATGACAAAGGCGTGAAGTACTTCTCCGGCACAGGGACGTATACCAAGACGATTCAGGCATCGGAGGACTGGTTCAAACCAGGCGCGAAGCTGTGGCTCGATCTGGGTGATGTGAAGAACCTTGCGGAGGTGACGGTAAACGGCAAATCGCTGGGCATCGTCTGGCATGCGCCCTACAGAGTGGATGCGACTACCGCACTTAAGCCGGGCGCGAACGAAATCACAATCAAAGTTACGAATGTGTGGGTGAACCGTTTGATAGGCGATCAACAACCAGACGCCACGACGAAATACACCTTCGCCGATGTCAAGCCTTACAAAGCAAACTCGCCTCTGCTGCCCTCGGGCTTGCTGGGACCGGTCGTCGTCGTAAAGACAATGACCGAAGACGGCAATGCAGAGCAAAATCAGGCACAGTGATTATTCTCGACAGGATCTTCGAAGGGGAACTGGAACGCGCGTGCATCGTCAAATCGGTCCTATCTCCCGCTGCTTGAAGTTCCATTCCTACAACCTGATCAACGGCAGGCATGCCACCGAGAACGGATATTTCAATATCGACGTGGTTCGAAAGGATTGGGCCTTCAAGGGCGTGCTGATTTCGGACTGATTCAAGCAGGCGTCAGTTATTGCGGCTCTGCTGCGACAGGAGACATTCGGTAAGGACCCCCACCAAGATGGGGAGGTTAGCAGCTGGCTAATCCGGCGTCACACCCGCAAAGAGTGCAGTGTCGTTCGTGGTAGAGATGTGCCCAGGAGCGGCCGCCAGCAGATAGCGTTCCATCGACAGAGTCTTGCGGAGAACATCTCCCACACGCTCAAGAACCCCGGCCTGTGTGCTGTGTTTGCGGAAGGCTGCGAACTTCACGTTGGCAAGGTCACCCAGCTCCAGCGTGAGCGAATAAGGCACAGTCGGAGCTTGCGTCAGTTCGGGCCGGTCTCGAACGTTGATAAACGGAGTGTTCGCGTAATAGAGCTTCTGTGGCGCGTAAGGCTGAAGGCCGCGCTCAAGCTGCTCCGGGAAGAACTCTGCCCTTCGCGCCCAGTGAAAGGCCGCAGTCGTGGCCATCGACACTATCGTATGGTCGCGATGTAGGTTGACGCCTCCGTCTCCGCTGAAGGTCAGAACGACTTGCGGCCGCACCGACCGCATGCGTTCGGCAATCACACCGGCGAGTTCGTAGAAGTTCTGCTGAGGCAGCGCGCCGTCCGGGTAGTGGAGGATCTCGCAGCGGCCAATCCCGAGAACGTCACACGCAGCCGATAACTCCGCGCGGCGCATGCGGCCGAGCTCGGCACCGTCCGCCGCATCGCCGCGATGATGAGCCGCCTGGCCCTCGGTCAGGCACAGCAGACTGGTCTCGACGCCGTCGCGATGCGCCATCAGGAGCGCGCCGCCGAAGGCTCCACTCTCGTCATCAGGATGTGCGGTTACGCAGAGAAGGCGGAAGGGCAAGCGCGGTCCTCGTCCGGGATTGGATTGTCTGGGATTGGCCCAACTGGGATTGCATTGTCCCACGGCAGCGATGTCTGCGCCACAGGACGGAAGCTTTTGCGATGCAACGGGCACGGCCCATGTTTCTCCAGCGCCGCCAAGTGCTGGGGTGTGCTGTAGCCCTTGTGAGAAGCCAGCCCGTACTGGGGGTACTCCTGGTCGAGCTCGCACATCCGCCGGTCGCGATACACCTTGGCGACCACCGATGCCGCCGCAATTGAAATCGATAGCGAGTCGCCATAGATAATGCTGGTCTGTGTACATTCGAGATCCAGCCTCATCGCGTCGATCAACAGATGGTCGGGCGCGAGCGCGAGCCTGCCGACGGCAGCCGCCATGGCAATGCGTGTCGCCTGATAGATATTTACGCGGTCGATGGTCTCCGCGTCGACCTCCGCGACAGCGATGGCCACGGCCTTGCGCTCGACGACTTTGACCAGGCGCTCGCGGTCCTCGCGTAGAAGCTGTTTCGAGTCACGCAGCCCGCGAATGCGCGTATCCGGCGGCAGAATGACCGCCGCAGCGACGACCGGTCCAAAAAGGGATCCGCGGCCCACTTCGTCCACTCCTGCGATGCGCGTCGCGCCCTGCAGCCGGGCCGCCTTCTCAAACTTGTTGCCGCAGACCAGCGAGCGCAACATACGCAGCTTGCGCGTGGCTGCCGAGATGCTTTCTTCGTCGGAAAGCTGCTCGAGCAGAATCTCCGGATCTGGTTCCGGATTTTGGTCGGGCTCGAATAACTGCGCCATCAAGCTGAGTCTATAGCGCAACGCGATTGCGGAAGAAGGTGGAAAACTAGGACATTTGAACGGGGCAAACACACCAACGCCCCGGAGCCAACTTCGGGAACCGGGGCGTCGGAGAAGCCTGGTCTAGGTGCGCTCGACTTCCTTGAGGCGCGCAGCTTTGCCGCGCAGTCCGCGCAGATAGAAGAGTTTAGCGCGGCGAACCTTGGCCGAGCGAACCTTCTCCACCTTATCGACGACCTTGGAGTTAAAGGGAAAGATGCGCTCGACGCCATGGCCGAAGCTCATCTTACGGACCGTGAAGCTGCCCTGCGCCCCGTTCGTGCGGGCGATGACAACACCTTCGAAGGCCTGGAGGCGTTCTTTATCGCCTTCCGTGATCTTGACCTGCACGCGCACCGTATCCCCTGCCGCAAACGCGGGAAGGTCGGTTCGGTTGAGTTTTTCTGCAAGCCGCTGCATTACTGGATGAATAGACATAGTACTTTCCTGGCACTTGATTCAGAACCTTTAGTTTACACGGAAATCAGGGTTTTGGGCGCGTCAGCCGGTCCAAAAATACCCTGTCTTCCCGTGAAAGTTCTGCATTCTCGAGCAGATCCGGCCTGTTGCGCAGCGTCTTCTCCAGCGCCCGCTCGCGCCGCCACTTGCGGATCGCCGCATGATCTCCATTGGCGAGTACTTCCGGCACCGGCAGGCCGCGAAATTCCGCAGGTCGCGTGTAGTGAGGATAGTCCAGCAACCCCCCGGAGCCATGTGTCGAACGCGGTGGCCCGTCGATATCGTTGCGATAATCCTCGTCCGCGTGGCCGAAGCTCTCGAATGCGCTTGATGCTTCATTGCCCAGAACTCCGGGCAGCAGCCGCATCGTAGCATCGATAATCACCGCCGCTCCGAGCTCGCCGCCGGAGAGGACGTAATCGCCAATCGAAAGCTCGCGGTCGCAAATCAGCTCGTTGACACGCTCATCCACACCCTCATAGCGTCCGCAGATCAGTACGACACGTTCCAGCGTCGATAACTCGCGCGCCGTAGCCTGGGCGAACCTTGCGCCTTGTGCAGAAAGCACTATCACCGATTCACATGACGTATTTCGCTCCGCTCCAGGCGCAACGCCGAGCGACTCGACTGCCTCGACCAGCGGCTCCGGCTTCAGCACCATTCCCTCGCCACCCCCGAAGGGGCGATCGTCGACGGTGCGATGCTTGTCATGCGTGAAGTTACGGAGATCGTGCACGTTTACACGAATGAGCCTGTTAGCCAGAGCGCGCTTCAGTACGCCGTTCGCAAATATGCCCGAAAAGAAATCCGGAAAAATCGTGATGATGTCGAAGCGCATGGTTCCCAGCTTTACTCGCCTTGGCTGGTCGTGTCCAGAGCCCGGCGCTCTTCTTCACTGATGGGCGCGTTGATATCGAGCAGTCCCTCCGGCAGACGCATCTCGATGCGTTTGCCGTCAACGTCGATATCGGCAAGATAGGCCTGGGCGAAGGGGATGAGGACTTCACCGCCACCGTCTGGCTGAACCATCAAAAGACCGACCTCGCGATCCACATCCGTGATCTTACCGACAGAAACCGGGGCAGACGAGACGTCGATGACCTCGCAGCCAATCAGGTCTCCGATATAGAACGCCCCATCGCTGAGAGGTGCCCGTTCGCTCGCGGGAATGGCAACCATAAGACCGCGCAGAAGCTCGGCATCGTTGATGGAGTCGATGCCAGCAAACTTCAGCACAACCCGGCCCTTGTGCAGCCAGTGCCGTTCCAGCGTGACTTCGCGCACAACGTCGGGGTTGGTTTCCGATGTCACCAGATAGAGCCGCTTTCGCTCGGCAAAGCGTTCCGGGAAGTCGGTGAGCAGGTCGGCAAAAACTTCCCCACGCCGCCCCTGCGGGCGCACCAATCGGGCGAGAATCGCCCAGTCCGCATCGCTCATGGAGCGCTCATCGTTTGAAGCTATTCGCCCGGAGCTCCGTGCTTATCCTCTTCCAGAATATCGAGCGTGTAGCGGTGATGGTGCTTCATGCTGACAGCCCCCAGAATGGTTCGCATGGACCGCGCAGTACGCCCCTGCTTGCCTATCACTTTGCCGACATCGCTGGGTGCAACTCGCAGTCGCAGAACGGTGCTCTCCTCGCGTTCTACAGCTTCAACAATGACTGCACCGGGTTCATCCACCAGGGCGCGGGCAATTTCGGTTACCAGCTCCTGCATGTCATCCGGGCGTTCTTCGTGGGTCATTTCTTGGCCCCCCTTGAGGTCGTGGGTGTTACACTCTCGGGCTCGCGCCATACTATCAGTAACTTTGCGAGGAAGACAGAGGAATTCTCGACCCTCGCTTCCAGGCTTGCGCGAAACTACAACAGGGGGAGGAGCTGCATCAAATCAAAGGCTTAGGCTGCGGTGGGTTCGACCTGTTTGGCCACCAGTTTGGCTACCCGCTCAGAGAGCTGCGCGCCCTTGCCGGTCCAGTAGTCGATGCGCTCGCGCTTCAGGTCAACCGAAGCCGGGTTGGTGCGCGGGTTATAGGTGCCGACCACCTCGGTGGAGCGGCCATTACGGGCGCGGTCCTTTTCGATTACAACGACGCGGTAGTACGGCTGCTTGCGCGCGCCGACGCGCGCCAAACGAATCATCAACACAATGGAAATCCTTTCAAAACTGCTCTTTTGTTTGGGGAGACGGTTCGATCAGACCCGGCAGAAGGCGGGTCCGCGCACGAATTCCCAGCACTTAAGTATAGCAAGGACCGGACGAACTTGGAACAGATATCAGGATTCCCACGCTGGAAACAAAAACCGCAGCATTGGACCTACGCGCTGCGCCCAGGCTGCCTCGTCGTGGGTGCCCCCGGCTACACGTTCGTAGTGGAGGTCCCGTTCCAGTCTCCAGCCGCTGGCTTCCAGCCTGCGGTCCAGCATATCAGTGTCGGCGATGGTGCGGCGTCCCTCGGCATCGCCTACGTCCAGCCAGATGCGGGGGCGGCGCTGTATCGCCGGGGCCGTCTCGTTCACGTAGCCCACGATGGACTTGTGGTTCCACCAGACCGAGGGCGACATGACGGCCAGCTTGCCGTAGATATCGGGGTACTTCAGGCCGAGATAGAGCGTGACCAATCCGCCTAGCGACGACCCGCCGAGGCCAGTGCTCGCCGGGCCTGGCCGCACGCGGTACATGGAGGCAATGAAGGGCAGCAGATCCTCCGTTAGCAGGTCGCCGTACTTGTGCGCCTCGCCGCCCCCCATCTTCCAGTCGCGGGTCGGCGTGTATTCGGCCAGACGATGTTCACCAGTGTTGGCGACCCCCACGACGATGAGGGGTTCCACGCCGCCTGACGTAATCACGGCATCGGCGGTGTTGGCCACCTGCCACGTGCGTCCGGGGATAAACGAGGTTCGCGGGTCGAAGAGGTTCTGGCCGTCCTGCATGTAGAGCACGGGATACTGGCGGTCCGTGTCTTCTTCGTAGCCGGGCGGCAGGTACACCGTCACATCGCGGTCGTCGGGCAGGAAGCGGCTGTGAAAACACGGGTGAATGCGGATGCGCGCGTGAGGAAGCCCGTCAGGAAGCGTAGAGTCGGGCAGCGCAGAGTCGGGCTGTGACTGAGCCGATATCTCCGTCGCCAATCCGCCTTTACCCTTTCTTCGAGGAGTTTTAGATCGTCGTTGCACACTCTTTACTTTAGAGCGTGCTCTGCCTGTTACAGTATCAGGATTGTGAACCAATTATGAACCGTGAATATCACAAATGGTGGTCCCCCCGTCTGGGGCGGGATATGGAGTTGCTGGTCTTCGGGCATGCCGGCGTGCCGATGGTGGTCTTTCCAACCTCGCAGGGACGGTTCTACGAGTATGAAGACCGCGGCCTTGTCGGGGCTGTCGCCCATAAGATAGACAGCGGTGAGATCCAGCTTTACTGCCTCGACAGCGTCGATGCAGAGAGCTGGTACAACCGCTCCGTGCCTCCTCGCTGGCGCATCGCGCGTCACGTACAGTACGAGAGCTATGTGATGGAGGAGGTGCTGCCCCTCATCCGCCAGAAGAATTGGAATCCGCATCTGGCCAGCCTGGGCGCCAGCTTTGGCGGCTACCACGCCGTCAATATCGCGCTCCGGCATCCGGACCGCTTCACGGGATTCCTCTCGATGAGCGGCGCCTACGACATGAGCCGCCGCTTCCTGCAGGGCTATTACGACGACGACGTCTACTTCAACTCGCCGCCGGACTACCTCGCGAATCTCAGCGACGGGTGGTATCTCGACCACTACAGCCGGAATACCTACATTCTGGCCACGGGCTGGGATGACCACTGTCTCGGCGCCAACCAGTACCTTTCGCGGCTGATGGGTGATAAGTGGATCCCGCACAAGCTCTACATCTGGGATTCATATAACAGCCACGACTGGCCGACCTGGGCTCGGATGATGAACGAGTATCTGTGAAGCAGTTAGCCCTAGGGGGTACCCCCCCTCCCCTGTTTTTATTAACTTTTGTAACCAATTCATTCCATGTTACTTATTTCGGCACGTTTGTAACCGTTTCATTCGATTGAAGAAATTTGTAATCGCTTGTTACGGCTGGAGTTACAGGGCGCGAAACGGGCCCAATCTCGTAACCGTTTCATTTCATTGGAACAACTTGTAACCCATTCTGCTGCTGGGAGTTGCCGGAACGAACCGGGTTGGCGTTCTGGAGCGCCGCGAGCGCCTGTTCTTCCAGCAACCGCTCCAGCCGGGCGGCTGACGCGTCAAAGATCGCCTGCGCGTGCAGCGGAGGAGTTTCTTTGGTGCGGAGGGTGTGAACGGTGTTGGCGAGCATCAGGGTGACGGTGAAGAGATCCATTGCGGGGATCATGGCGACGATTTCGCGGGTGTCGGCGTTCAATTCGCGCCGGTAGGGTTGGTAATGGGCGTGACACCAGGGATGGCCCTTGAGGGCAAATTGCCGGCATTGGGAGCCGGTCGGCAGGATTTCGGCGCAAAGGCGGACGGTAGGCATGATTGGCTCCTGAACAATGAAAAAGCCCGCCGGTGGGCGGGCTTCTTTGGTCTCTATTTCCATTTTATCGGATTGGGTGAAATTGTCGGCCAAAAAAAGCAGGCCGCTCGCGACTCTGCACAGATGCTTCGACGATATGCCGACTCTACGGACAGATGGAAGCTCAGAAGCTCAACACCCACCAGATCAGTCAACAGAAGCGCGTTATGTGGACTGATGTCTTAAGGCGTAGGCGAAGAAGGTAGGGCACCGAGTTGGGCCATAAGGCCGAGAGTGTCCATAATGATGCGTGTGTCTCGGATCCGTGCATCCTCCAGGCGGTCAATGACAATGCCCCAGACGCGCACATGCCGGCCTGTTGCGGGAACACCGAGAAATTCACCCTTGTGCGTACCGGTCCATTCGAAGCGGCTGGCGACCTTATCGCCTTCCGTAATTTGCTCCTTGATGGAGAAGACGATGTCGGGAAAGCCGGCACGCATAGAGCGAAGGACGTCTTTCAGGCCGTCAAGTCCAGGACCCTGCCCAGGCAGTGGAACCTGCTCAACGACGTCTTCCCATACATACTCGGCTGCCGATTCGATTTTCCCCTGCGTGATCACTTCATCCGCAAAGCGGCGGACGATCGAGGCATTGTCCTGCGCCATTCCGTTCTCCTTTCAATGGCAAGCCCGGATTATAGCCATGCGCCCATCCGGCTTCATAAAAAAAACGCATTATGAGAGCTTCGTTCCTCACGAGAAGCGCGTTTGCCGGTACCGAACCAGAATGTGTTTACTTCTATATAACTGCCGAGTGGCCGACGATACAGCAAATAATCTTATGCATGAGCCGCATTTGGAACCTGCGCTGACGCAGTAACATCATGACCGGAGGCGTCGCGATCCGTGCGCATCGCAATCGTATCCGACATCCACGGTAACCGGACCGCATTCGAGGCGGTTTTGACCGATCTCCGGGAGACTTCACCCGACCTCATACTGCATGGTGGCGATTTGGCAGATAGCGGATCGAACCCAACGGAGATTGTGGATCGCATTCGCGATCTCGGCTGGAATGGGGTACTTGGAAATACTGATGAAATGCATTCGCGACCGGAGTCGCTGGAGGAATTTGCGAGCCAATCGTCGGCACCGCCGTCGCTTTGGGCGGCCGTTCGTGAGATGGCAGCCGCGACTCACGCCATGTTAGGCGAAGACAGGGTCGCGTGGATACGCACGCTTCCCCGTACCTTAGTTCAGGAGTCGATAGCCTTGGTCCACGCGAGTCCTGAAAGTCCTTGGCGTTCGCCTGGGCCGGAAGCAAGTGACGCGGAGCTGGAAGCCATCTACGGGCCGCTCCAGCGGCCCATTATCGTCTATGGCCAACATTCACCGCTCGTTTGTCCGAACCATTCAACATCCTCAGATTCAGCAGATGCTCATCGTCAATACGGGCAGTGTGAGCCTGTCCTACGACGGAGATGCACGCGCCTCCTACCTATTGTTGGACGACTCGAAACCATCAATTCGGCGTGTGGAATACGATGTGCAAAGAGAACTCAACCTCCTCTCTGAATCCAGTCTTCCACACTCGGACTGGGTTGCAAAAATCCTCCGCGGTAAATCCCCGCAGTTGCCGTGAACCCTTTTTTAAATCCGGGCATATGGTGATCCCGAGCGTATGACCGGCAACCCGGAAATAACGGCCCAAAACTTCCGGATAGCCGACCAACCAGACACAACGGGACCCTGGGGCGTTTCCCGGGACCTATGCTCAATCGTCATTGAGCATATGCTGTAGAGCCGAAGGGTGGTGCTTCCCCTCCACGTAGGTAGGTCACGAGGCGGGTGACTTCTCGCACGATAACATCGGGACGATCATTGTTGATCATATGGCCAGAACGCTCTGCAACAACACGCCAGCTTTTGTGGGAAAGGGCTTTCTCCTGCTCCTGCTCACGATCCCAGACAGGCAGCTGAGATCGTCCTCTTGGTGACTGCTCATCCGCGTGAAAGCTCACGTCCCGCGAAATCACAAGGAGCGGGACTTCTCCCAAGGTCTTGAGCCGAGCCGATTCTTTTGAGGAGAGCTCAAAATAGGGCAGCTCAATCTCATCTGTGTCCACGTAACCCGGTCGGCAAGCCATCGCCTCATATTGAGCAACCCACTTGCCTTGGATAGTCTTCGAAGGCGACACGGAACAACGGCCAGCGAGACGCTCCCAACCAGTCCATACCCGCGCTCTGTCCTTCCATAGATCGTCGTGGGCATCGCGCTTTTCTTCTTCGTAGGAAGCTCGGAATCCAGGAAGTTCGTCGATCTGCTGTGGCGAGCTAGCTTCAATGAGCGCGATTCCAGCGATATCCTCCGGATGCTCAAGTGCGTACTCGCGCACATAGAGACCACCTGCAGAATGGCCGACCAGAACAAACGGTCTTCCGACACCGGCGCTGTCGAGCAGTCCGCGCAAGTCTCGTACGATCGCCTTCGCATCTCGAACGTCGTTGCTTGGTGGACTCCAGCCATGACCAGGTCTGTCATAGGAACAGACCCGGGTCACCTGAGAAAGATGGGGCTGAACTAACCGCCACTCCGACCAAGGAGCGCTCGAGGCAGCCTCGAGGACCACTGCCGGTGAACCTCGTCCCGTGCATTCGATGTGTAGTTGTTTGCCATCGACTGTGACGAAAGTTCCCGGAGGAGGGGTATTGAGATGTTTCTGCCGAGCTACCAAGAAGGACCAACTCGCCAAGATCAAGGCGGCGACTGCAAAGCTCAAAGCTGCAGCGCCAATTACTTTGAGAACTCGAAGCAAGCATGACCTCCGAAATCTCTTTCACTCTTTACGGTACCGCGATGACGGGCCACCGCTACCCGCAATCCTCATCGGTCTTCAGAAGTCGGCATGTGGGAGGGAATCCGAAGCTCCCGAGTGACCGGCAATACGGAAGTTTCGGGTCGAAATGTCCGTATAGCCGACCTCCATGTAAGTCATTTGTCAAGCGGAGGCACGGGTGTTCTGGGCGCGCTCGTGAGAGCGCGCAAGCCTACAGTTCTGGGATGTTCAGCACGCAAGGGTGCCTCTCGGCGTCGGTTCCTGCATTCGGC
>Ga0210391_10005200_pt1 | contig 10734 bp, 7 predicted proteins | sample IncBWC12OmetaG_FD_160573 | JGI IMG/M metagenome (GOLD analysis project Ga0210391, IMG submission 160573) | Forest soil microbial communities from Barre Woods Harvard Forest LTER site, Petersham, Massachusetts, United States - Inc-BW-C-12-O ...
CGCGGCGAATGCCAGCCGTGTCAACCAGTTTGACGGGAATGCCGGCGATGGCCACGGTTTCGCTGACTAAATCGCGAGTGGTGCCGGGGGTTGCGGTTACGATGGCGCGTTCGCGTTCGACCAGCCGGTTAAACAAACTTGATTTGCCTACGTTGGGTCGGCCCACGATGGCCAGCGTCAGCCCTTCGTGAACGATCTTTCCGTAGGCGAAGGAGGCGGCGAGTGCTTCCAGCGGCGCGCGCACGACCGCGATCCGCTGGAGAATCTGATCGGCGGGGAGAACCGAGATGTCATCTTCGGCGAAATCAATGCCGGCTTCGAGAGTCGCAATCAGCTCAATCAGCTTCTGTTTGATCGGCTGCAATCGGCGCGAAAGCGCACCTTCGAGCTGCTGGGCGGCAACCTTAGCCTGGTAGAGAGTTTGTGATTCGATGAGATCGCGGACCGCTTCCGCCTGGGTCAGATCGATTCGCCCATTGAGGAAGGCGCGCATGGTGAACTCGCCGGGTTCGGCGAGGCGCGCGCCGCGAGCCATCGCCAGCTCCACGATGTGATGCAGCACCACGGGCGATCCGTGAGCCGAAATTTCGACGATGTCGTCGGTGGTGTAGGAATGAGGTTTGGCAAAATAGGTAACGACAACTTCATCGATGCGTTCTGCCAAGCCTTGTTCGGCCTGGATGGGTCGGAGACCCGTTCCGACACAAGCATCAGCGGGTTCGATCAGCTCTCCAAACACGGCGTGGCCGGGATCAAGATCGCGATTCAGCCGCAGCATTGGCAGAGCAATTTTCTTTGCTGCTGGACCAGCTAGGCGGACTACGCCAATCCCACCTCGGCCAGGAGGAGTGGCGATCGCGACGATGGTATCGTCGAGGTTCACGGAAAGATTGTAGCGGTTTTAGTTTCGAGAACTGCTGCCGAACAAAAGCTTTGGCTTACGGCAGACTGCGCTGCGCAGGCTTGTTCGGGGGTTTGTAGTCCTTGGGATAGACAATGAGACAACGACGGCCACCTTCGCCCTGGCTTTCGGTATGGAGGTCGGCGTGATCGCGCAATGCCAGGTGCACGATGCGACGCTCGCGCGAAGACATGGGTGCGAACTCGTACGGCATACTCGTTTTACGAACTCTTTCAGCCGCGACGTTTGCGGCCAGCCGAAGTTCCTCCAGCCGTAGCGCGCGTTGATTCATGCAGTCGAAACATACTTTCTCATGCTCGTTGCCGGGCAGACGCAGCATCTCAATCGCGAGCGTTTCTATAGCACGCAACAGTTCGCCGCCGCGTTCCAAAACCAAAGGGGAATCGGGCCCGGAAAGCTCGACCAGAATCTCCGGCCGTTCCCAATCGCGCCCCTCGGGAAGCGGAGGATCGACGGTTATGCGGTATTTGAGATGGAGACCCCCGTGCGAAACGACACCGTGCAGGAGCGCGTCGATTTTCTTTGCGGCCGAGATTTTGTCTGGAATAGGCACTAGCTTCTCGCTCCTAGCTTCCAGCGCTGGCCTTCGACTTAGATTTAAGCCAGAAGCTAGAAGTTATTTCTCTTTCTTGCGTGCTCTCTTCGCCGCCATCTCGCGCATTTCACGGCCCAGGCTGGTGCGGTTCATCACCGACTGCTGCACGATGGCAATCAAGTTACCCTCGGCCCAATAAAGACACAAGCCCGAGGCAAAATTCCAACTCAGGAATCCCATCATCACCGGCATCATCACAGTCATCACTTTTTGTTGCGATGGATCCATCCCCGCTTGTGGCGTCATGCGCTGCATCAACAGCATGGTAATAAAGATTCCGATCGGCAATATATGCCACGGGTCCGCCGACGAGAGATCATGAATCCACAACCAGGATGCATGGCGAAGATCAAGGGCCGAGCCTAGCATACTGTAGTACGCGAACAGGAACGGCATCTGGATGACCAACGGCAAACAGCCGCCCACCGGGCTGACGCCCTGCTGTTTCATCAGTTCGCCGATCTCCGTATTCATTTCCTGCCGACGCGGATCGCGCATGCCGTACTTCTTGTACTTTTCCTTGATCGAATTCATTTGCGGCTGAATCTTCTGCATCTTCAGCGCGGATTTCATGCTGGAAATGCGCAGCGGCATCAGCGCCAGATTGATGATCAAGGTTTGTATACAAATCGCCCAGCCCCAGTTGTGGACGAACTCGTATGTCCACCTCAGCCAGATGAACAGCGGTCGCGCAATCACACCCCAGAAACCGAAGTTGATCAACCCGCGCAGATCCGGCTCCGCGCCCACGATGGTCGGCACGGGCACGGATTCCAAGGTCGTCAGCGCTTTCGGTCCAACATACATTCGAGCGACTGTCGGGCCGCCAGGGTTGCCGACAGCGGCGCCCAGCACTTCCGTCGGCGCAGTATCCTGCGGGTTCGGGTTCTTCGGATTCTTGGGAACGTTGAGCGAATTACGTAGCGTGACCAGCGCGGAGTTCTGCGAATCGTCCGGGAGGAAAACCGCGGCAAAGTACTGATCGGTCACTCCCGCCCAGTTCAACGGCATGTGGATCGTATTGCCGCCGCTTACCTTCTTTATAGCCAGCCGCTCTGTGCTGTTGTTGTACTGGTAATTGATTTGACTGGCAGCGTAAGAAGACAGCGTAGATTCGTCTCCGAAGCCCGCAGGCCACGCGGGGTAAGCCGCGACTGGACTTCCCTTGGAAACGACTGAGGTTTCGACGCGCACGACGTAGGTGTGATCGAAGCTGAAGCTCTTGCGAACGGCAAAATCGCTATCGGCGTATTCAAATGTGAGGGTAGATGGGGCATGCAAAACGCCCGAACTGGAGCCAAGATAAAGCGCCGAATTCAGCTTGTTGCGTTGGCTCTCATCGTAAGTCCACAGTGAGAGCGGGTAACCGTATTTTTCCGCAGCAAGGTTATTGACGAGATCCAGCGGCTGATCTTTGTCGTCGGTAAATTTCTTCAGTATCCAGGACTTTACTTGTCCTCCGCGGTTGGTAAACGTGATGCGGTAGAGATCATTCTCGACCACCGTTTCCGATTCGGAAGCTGCCTGTTTAGTCGCGCCCGGATTTAGGGCGGGAACTGCCGGCGTCGCTTGCGCTTGGCTGACAGCAGAGTTCATTGGGGCTGACTGAGCCTGGCTCTGTTTTTGCGGTGCCGGAGTGGGCGCAGTTGCCTGCGGAAGGTATTTCTTGAGGAGCGGCTGGAACAACACGATGACCAGAAAGGTCAGAGCGAAGACGAGCAGCAGCCGGCGCTCCATGCCTGGTTCTTGTTGAGGATTTTGGAATTCGGCCAAATTTACTTTCTCAATGACTGCAAAGCTCGGTTTCTACACCGCTCTGAGCCGGCACGCCGCAACGTATCGGCTCGATTGCTTTCAGGGTGACTACTGGATCAATGCCACCCTTCGCGAACGGATGGCATCGCAATACTCGCCAGATTGCCAACAGACTGCCACGCGCAACTCCGTAACGATCGACCGCATCCATGGCATACTCGGAACAAGAGGGCACGTACCGACATGCCGGCAAGAACATGGGAGAGATCGCCCATTTGTATCCTCGAAGTGCGAACAGCGCGACGGTCTTGGAAATCTGGTTCATCTGAGTCAAGCTAAACCACACGCGTTCCTACGTTCTCTTTGCCGCTGACTTTTGAATTACTTCAAACGCGCGGCCGATTTCCTTTTCCAACTCAACAAAATCAACTTTGAGCACCGACTTCTTGGGATTGACAACTACATCCACCGGAACCGGAACTCCTGGCCAATGCAAACGAACCGACTCTCGCAATCGCCGTTTCATGCGATTGCGCTCCACTGCTCCGCCGAGCACTCGCCCCACAGTGAATCCGATACGGAGCCCTTCACCCTGCTCTCGGAGCAGATAAAAAACTGTCATGTGAGCGGCGAAATGGCGACGGCCTCGTTTGTACACTCGCTCGAAGTCAGCGTGCCTGAGCAAGCGCATGCGGGCTGTAAATCTAGCCCGCTTGTCGGGGCCAGGCAAATCGAGACCACCGTTCGGAGCGAGACCGCTCACACAATTCACGATCCAGACTCAGATTGCGGAATTGCCGTCAATTCCGGAAAAGGAAATCGACTACTCACGGAAGCCGGGCTTCACCGACACCCGCTTGCGTCCCTTGGCGCGCCGCCGCGAGATCACCGCTGCGCCGCTCTTGGTCTTCATCCGGGTACGAAATCCGTGCGTCTTCGAGCGGTGACGTCGGTTAGGTTGGAAAGTGCGCTTGGGCATGAAACTTAGCTGCTCCTGATTCAGTTAGTAGGTGCAATAATAGCTGTAGGACGAATGAGAAGTATAAATGACCCAGGGCAGACGGGCAAACCGGACTCACTGCAAAAACTCGGCGGCAGAGCATTCACTGCACCAGGCAAGGTTCATTGTCGTGCCATCATTGAGCGATTCAATTTCGTCGTTTTGCTGCACCATGCCCGCGGCAGTTACAAAGTCGCCACTTGACAGACTTTTTTTTTCGCGTTTTGAATTGTAGAACTGAATGAGATCTTTAACGAAGATTTCCACCAAGACATTTTTTTTGTGCTAGTATGCGGACCGTTCCTGCTCATTGAAAATTTTTCTCGCTCCAGCGAAGCCGCCCCGCAGTGCGGAGCTTGCTGCGCTGGAAAAAGAGCGCTTTCTTACTGCAATCATTTAATTTCAGGCCGCTGATTTAGGTAGCGCCACCAAGAATTTTCTTATGTCCGTTTCAAGTCCAACGCTTGCTCCCAATCCGTGGTTGCGCATCCTTGACGCGCTAGAAAAAAAGATTAACCGGCATTCCTACGACACTTGGCTTAAGCCCACTCGCTACAGCCATTCGAGCGGAGGCACACTTTTCGTGTGGGTGCCCAAGGCTGAGTTTTGTCAGGTGGGTGATAAATATGCCGACCTGATCCAGGAGGCGCTCGACAATCTGGGCCTCGAGTATCAGGAAGTGAAGTTCGTTCCCCCGGGCGACGATCCAGCCGCCACCCCGCTCCGCCACGACGGCGGTCTTTCCGCCTACTCAGTTCTTGCAACTCATCCATCGCAGTCACGCTTTGATTGGGATGGAGCGGCGCAACTCAATCCTCGCTACACTTTCGACGCATTCGTCATCGGCAGCGGAAATCAATTTGCTCACGCCGCTTGTCAGGCGGTTGCGGAACGCCCCTCGAAGGCTTACAACCCGCTCTTTCTCTACGGCGGTGTTGGTATGGGGAAAACTCACCTGATGCAGGCGATTGGCCATGAGGTGAGCAAGCGACAACCCCATTTGGCCATCTGCTACGTATCCAGCGAGAAGTTCACTAATGAAATGATCAACTCGCTGCGCTACGACAAGATGACCAGTTTCCGCGACAAGTTTCGCAACGTCGACGTGCTGCTGGTGGACGACATCCAGTTCCTGGCGCAGAAAGAGCGTACTCAGGAGGAATTCTTCCACACCTTCAACGCGCTGCACGAATCGATGAAGCAGATCGTGATTGCCAGCGACCGCTCGCCAAAAGAGCTGGCCGAGATTGAAGACCGGTTGCGCAGCCGTTTCGAATGGGGTCTGATTGCCGATATCCAGCCGCCGGATTTGGAGACCAAGGTAGCTATCCTGCAAAAGAAGTCGGAGCAGGAAAAGGTCACTCTTCCTACTGACGTGGCTCTTTACATCGCTTCCAATATTCGCTCGAACGTCCGTGAACTGGAAGGGGCGCTCATCCGGTTGGTGGCGCACTCATCGCTGATCGGGGCCGAGATTACGCTTCCCTATACCCAACAGGTACTCAAGAATTTCATCGACTCGCAGGCGCGGAAGGTCACGATTGAATCGATTCAGAAGTCGGTTGCAGAGCAGTTCGGATTGCGGTTGGTGGAGATCAAGGCGAAGAACAATTCGCGCGCAATCGTTTATCCCCGTCAGATTGCCATGTATCTGGCGAAGCACCTGACCGAAGCGTCCCTCCCCGAGATTGGCCGCCAGTTCGGCGGTAAGCACCATACGACGGTATTGCACTCGGTCGAAAAAATCGACAACGTCCGCAAAACCGACAAGGACTTGAACCGGTTGCTGAATAAATTGACCGAGCAGCTTGGGGGTTGAGGCAGCGAGGCGGGCTGGATTCAACTTTTCTCTGGTTCTTGCTGTTACTGCTGGTTTTCTAGGTTTTTGTTTTGATATAAGGGAAGTATTGAAAGTAGCGCCACGCGGCGGGGGACTCAGGTTATGCCGGTAGAAGCCATAGCATCAGCGGCGGGAACCACCACCATGGAAATTACGGTCAGCAAGTTCGAGCTCTTGCGCGAGCTCACAGCGACCCAGGGCGTGGTCGAGCGTAAGACCACCATCCCCATCCTGTCGAATTATTTATTTGAAGCTGCCGGTGACAAGCTTTCGCTTACCGCCACCGATCTGGATCTCAGTCTGCGTACGTCGTGCGTGGCCAAGGTGAAGAAAGAAGGCGCTTGTACGATCCCGGCCCGCAAGCTGCACGACTACGTAAAGCTGCTGCCCGATGCGGACATCACGATCAAGCTGTTAGAAAATCACTGGGTCAGCATCCGCTGTGGCCGCTCGAATACGAAGATGGTCGGCATGGCGCGTTCGAATTTTCCCAGCCTGCCCACGTTTCCCACGGTCGGAGTTGTGAAAATTCCGTCGCAGGTTCTGCGCTCGATGATTGCCAAAACGGGGTTCGCCATTGCCAGTGAAGAATCGCGCTACACGCTGAACGGAGCATTGATGGTGCTCAAGCCGGAATCGATTACCATGGTCGCCACCGACGGGCACCGGTTGGCACACATCGAACGTAGCGGAGGGAAATTCGAAGGCGTTTCGGGTGAGATGAAAACTCTCGTCCCCAAAAAGGCGATGGACGAATTGAAGTCACTGCTTGATTCAACCGATGCCGAAGAGATCGAGTTCGCGAAAGACGAATCCACGTTATTTTTTCGCATCGGCCAGAGGCTTTTGACCTCGCGCCAACTCACCGGCCAATTTCCAAACTTCGAAGCCGTGCTGCCGAAGGACAACAACAAGAGCATTACTGTCCACGGAGAAGAACTCGCGGCAGCGATCTCTCGCGTTGCGCAGTTTGCCGACGAACGTTCGCGAGCCGTAAAGATGCGCCTGGAAAAGGGTGAACTAAAACTTTCGGCTTCCTCGACTGAAACCGGAGAGTCCGAAGACTCGCTTGAAATCGACTACAACGGCGATGTGATCCAGATCGGATTCAACGCGCAATATCTTCTGGATTTCCTCAAAGCGACCGGAAACGGCGATGTGAAACTCGAGTTCAAGGATTCCCAGTCCGCCGGCCAGATGCGTCCCGCCGAGGGCGAAGAGTACAAGTATCGCTACATCGTGATGCCGATGAGAATCTGACGCGTCGCTCACCCGTCCCAACCGCGCGTAAACTTGACGGCAGCCTTTATCCGCCGTAAAGTGGTCGCTCTTAAGGGAGGGCCACATGCTCAGCGGATTCAAGCAGTTCATTCTTCGTGGCAATGTAATCGACATGGCAGTCGGCGTCGTGATTGGAGCGGCGTTTGCCTCGGTGGTCTCAGCTTTCACCAAAGACCTGCTCACTCCTCTGATCGCGGCGATCGTCGGCAAACCCGATTTTTCCGCCATCAAGTTCACCGTCAACGGCAGCATGTTTGCCATCGGAGACTTCGTGAATGCTGGCGTATCGTTCCTCTTGGTAGCGGCAGCAGTGTACTTCTTCGTTGTGACCCCAGTGAATCTCCTGATTGCGCGTATGCGTAAAGCGCCAGCGCCCGCCGATCCGACGACAAAGAAGTGCCCGGAATGTCTGAGCGAGATCCCTATCGACGCCAAGCGCTGTGCGCACTGCGCGCAACCCGTCCCCCTGGGGATCGCGGCTTAAGCCGACGACTGTAAAAACGTTGCTTGCAACGTCTCAGATCGCGCTTCTGCTGTAACATTAGGAAGATGGGTTGGTCCGCGCGCGCACTCTTCAAGATCTCTACCGTGACTCTGCTGGCCTGCACTTTGCAAGGACAGCAAGCCGTGAAACCCGCGCCGCCGCAACCCGCCGTTAAGCCAGATTCCGGCGCCATCTCCGATGGCGTCTACCGCAACCCCACATTTGGATTCACTTACAAGGCTGCCTTTGGCTGGGTCGATCGCACCAAGGAGATGAGAGAAGACTCCAGCGAAGATTCGAGTGCAGATTCGAACTCCGCGAAGAAGTCCATCCTGCTTCTTGCTACATTCGAGCGTCCTCCCGAAGCCACTGGCGACACGGTGAACTCCGCAGTCGTGGTGGCGGCGGAAGAAGTGGCTTCTTATCCCGGCCTGCGAAGTGCCGAGCAGTATTTCGGCCCGCTTACCGAGTTGACCAAGTCCAAGGGCTTCGCCGTCGTTAGCGAGCCTTACGAATTCCTCGTTGGAGACAGGCAACTTGTCCGCAGCGACTTCAGCAAAGCGGTCGGCAATCTAACCATGCACCAGAGCACGCTGGTCATGATCGACAGAGGCTACGTCGTCTCGTTTACTTTCATTGCCGGCAGCGAAGACGAAGCGGACCAGCTTGTAGAAGGCTTGAGCTTCGCCAGAAAAGAAACGCCAGCTCCGCGCAAATGAGCCGGAACTCGTTGCCGAAAACGGGATGCAGTTCCGCCCGCCCAACACCTCCCCAAATGGCACGAGAAAAGCGGTTTACCGGCTCGATTCTGCGTCCAAAAGCGGTTTGAACTATGCTATAATTGCTTATAAATCCTGACGTCGTAAGTGTTAGTAATTTCAGTCATTTGACCTCATTTTAGAGCACAGGAAATGCGCGCCGGCAAGAGCCCTGAATCCGGCCCATCTTCCACGGAGCTGAATGGCAACAAGAGAGATTGAAACCACCGCCGTTGTCGACACCAAGAATAGAGCCGGCGGGCCTAACCCCGTCAACGGCAACGGCGATTACACAGCCGATTCCATCAAAGTATTGGGCGGCATGGAAGCCGTCCGCAAACGTCCCGCCATGTACATCGGCTCGACCGGTGACCTCGGACTTCATCATCTCGTCTACGAAGTCGTCGACAATTCTGTTGACGAAGCGCTCGCCGGATATGCAGACAAAATCGAAGTCGCGATTCACCTCGACAACTCCATCACCGTAGTCGATAACGGCCGCGGCATTCCCGTCGACTCGATGGACATCGATGGCGAGAAGATTCCCGCCGCGCAAGTCGTCATGACTACGCTGCACGCTGGCGGCAAGTTCGATGCGTCCTCGTACAAAGTTTCCGGCGGATTGCACGGCGTGGGCGTTTCCTGCGTGAACGCGCTCAGCGAAGAACTTGATCTGGAAATCTGGCGCGATGGATTCACCTGGGAGCAGACCTATTCCAAAGGCGAGCCCACCAGCAAGCTGAAAAAAGCGGGTGAGGTAAAGACGAAGCGTGGGACGAAAGTCCATTTCCTCCCTGACAAGAGCATTTTCACGGTCACCGAGTACAACTTCGACACGCTGGCGCAGCGCTTGCGCGAGTTGGCATTCCTGAACAAAGGCCTGCTGATTACGCTTACCGACGAGCGCACCACCGATCCGAAAACCGGAGAGCCCAAGACCGCGCAATTCAAGTACAACGGCGGGATCGCGGAATTTATCAAGCACCTCAATCGCGGCAAACAAGTGCTGCACGACAAGCCGATCTACATGGAGGCCGAGCGCGATGGCGTCACCATGGAAATCGGCCTGCAATACAACGATGCGTACTCCGAAACGGTTTTCAGCTTCGCCAACAATATCAACACCGTCGATGGCGGCACGCATCTTTCTGGCTTCCGCACCTCGCTGACTCGCACCATCAACTACGCCGGACAGCAGATGGGCCTGTTCAAAGACGTAAAAGAAAATCTGACCGGCGATGACGTTCGCGAAGGCTTGGTTGCTGTAATCAGCGTGAAGTTGCCGCAGCCTCAGTTTGAAGGCCAGACAAAGGGCAAGCTGAACTCCGACATTGCCGGCGTCGTGCAGGCATTCGTCAACGAGCGTCTGGGCGCATATCTCGAGCAGAACCCGACCGTCGGACGAAAGATCATCAACAAAGCCATCGACGCTGCCCGCGCCCGCGAAGCCGCGAGAAAAGCGCGCGATCTGACCCGCCGCAAAGGCGCGCTCGACGGGGGTGGGCTACCCGGAAAACTCGCGGATTGCTCGGAGAAGCAACCGGACCGCTGTGAGCTGTTTCTGGTCGAAGGTGAATCCGCAGGCGGCACTGCGAAACAAGGGCGCGACCGGCGTTTCCAGGCCATCCTGCCGTTGAAGGGCAAAATCCTAAACGTCGAAAAGGCCCGCTACGACAAGATGCTGGCGCACGAAGAAATTCGGGCCATGATTACCGCGCTGGGCACGGGCATTTCGAAAGAAGATTTCGACGCGAGCAAATTGCGCTACGGCAAAATTATTCTGATGACCGACGCCGACGTCGACGGAAGCCACATCCGCACCTTGCTGCTCACATTCTTCTTCCGTCACATGCAAGAGTTGATCAAGCGCGGCAACGTGTTCATCGCGCAGCCGCCGCTCTACTCAATCAAGAAAGGCAAGTCGCAGCAGTACATCAAAGACGATCGCGAATACGTTAAAGTCCTGGTCAAGCGCGCGTCCGAAGGCCTGGTTGTGCGTTATGGTGAAGGCGCGGCCAAACTCGAAGGCGCGAATCTGTCGCGCTTCATGAACGTGCTCGACGAGTATCTCAAGCTCTTCGATAAAGTCGACAAGCGTT
>Ga0210391_10005206_pt1 | contig 10726 bp, 9 predicted proteins | sample IncBWC12OmetaG_FD_160573 | JGI IMG/M metagenome (GOLD analysis project Ga0210391, IMG submission 160573) | Forest soil microbial communities from Barre Woods Harvard Forest LTER site, Petersham, Massachusetts, United States - Inc-BW-C-12-O ...
CCCGAATCAAGATGCCGTGAATCATCACTTGTGGTGGAGCGATCCGGTAATGAAATTCATTGATGTGAGCCCGCAGCCCCGGCGCATCATCGGCGTGGCAGCAGATTTGGACGACCAAAACTTGGTGCCGGGCCCGACGCTCACGGTGTATCAACCTCTCGATCAGGAAATCGGCGGAGGAAGGTTGTTCGTTCACACGCAATCGGATCCCTACGTGCTCGTTCCGTCGATTACGCGAATCATCCGCGATTTAAATGTGGATCAACCGGTGGAGCACGCCGCAACGCTCGATGACGTTCGCGCGGAAGTACTGACTCCGGATCGCTTAAATGCGCTGGTATTTGGCGGTTTCGCTGCGGTAGCGCTGGCGATAGCCGTGATTGGCGTTGCCGGTGTGTTGGTGTTTTCAGTGAGTGGGCGGACCCGCGAGTTTGGAATCAGGCTCGCACTCGGAGCGCGGCCGCGCAACCTGCTGACCAGCGTGATCGCTGACGGCGCGGTGATGGCAGGGGTGGGCATTGTCGCCGGCGCTCTGTGCGGTTACGCCATCGCGCGCCTCGCCAGCAGCTACATTGTGGATGTGCGGATGCCCGGTGTTGCGCCGGTAATTGCGTCAGCAATGGTTCTCTTACTAGCCGCAATTGTGGCGTCTTTTCTTCCCGCGGCAAGGGCCGCACGCATCGATGTAATGGAAGCCCTGCGCTCAGAATGAAGTGGTGCGAGAAAATTCTAAGCTAGGAATTGCGGCGAAGGCGGTCGAGAAGAGCGAAGAGAACCACGCCGAATGCTGCGGTGACTAGAGAGTCAATGAAGAGATGCAAAGTGAAGAACGGGGCAGAGTGGTTCAGCAGAACGCGCTGAGTCACCGCTAGTATTGCCTGATGGAAATGGAAGAATAAGAAGATCAGGCCAAAACGGCTTAGCGGATGTTCGGTATCAATCCTAGCTCCTACCGAAGAAGCAAGATAGCCCACAAGCGTTTTTGCAATCCCATACATGCCGATAGGATTATCGTGGCTCAGAGCGTCCTGCAGGATTCCAATGGCCCCTCCCAGAAATAATCCCGATATAGGGTTGCGGCGGCTCACTCCAAAATAAATAGTAACCAGCAGTGGAAGATCGATCAGCTCTGACCAGCGTCCGTACTTATGCAGGAAAGCCTGAAACACCAGAGCGAGCAAGACCGTACCAACAATCGTGCCGCCGTAAAATTTGTGGACCTCGACGTTCGGCTCGGAGTGCGCACTGACATTGAGCATGTAGGACATTATCGTTGAGGGGCGCGCGGTTTCGGCGCCGGAGTTTTGCTTGCCGGCGCCGTAGATTGAACAGGAGCAGCTGCAGCAGGTTTAAATTTATTTGGATCGGTTACAACCCCCGATGTTTTCGGCGGAGGCGGTGTGGCCGGTTGCGCCGCGGACTGCGCAGGGGCAACGTCGCTGGCGTCAGATGCTTCTTCACTCTTCTTAGACAAGAGTTCCTGCTGCGAGAGCAGCACGATGACGTCTTCGAGACGATCAAGACGCGCTGCGGGCTGCACGGCAATTATTTGGAATGGGTTTCCGGGTTTTGCCACATCCACCGTACCAATCAACAAATCCTTGGGGAAAATACGATCTTCGCCGGAGGTGACGATGACATCTCCGGGTTGCAACTTTTCTTCGTTGATGACGTAGTCCATGTGCGGCTGGGGATCTCCGCTGCCTTTCACCACGCCGTGCGTGCGCGAAGCGGCGAAAAGAGCGCCGACGCCGCTGTCCTTATCGTTGATCAGCAGGACCTGAGCGGTGGAGGGAAAAACCTCCACGATTTTTCCGACAACACCGTCAGGTGTGATGACGCCCATGTTTCGGCGGACGCGATCACGTTCGCCGCGATTGATGAATAACGTGTGGGACGTGGGGTCAGCGCTTGCCCCAATCACTTGTGCGGGAAGCATCGGCGCTTCCATGTGCGCTTCCTTAAAATTCAGAAGAGTCTCAAGGCGATGGGCTTCCGCGGACTCACTTTCCAACTCGCGATTTCTGAGACGCAGCGTATTCACATCGTTGCGCAGCCGTTCATTTTCGGCGCGCGTATTGCGCAGGCCGACATAACCGCTCCAGATCCCGCCGACATGAGAAAAAGTCCAGGTCCCGGCGCGCTCCAGGGGTGTCATCAATTCAACGGCCCAATAACGGATGAGGCGAACATTGTTCTCGCGCTTGATTTGGAAAGCGAGAAGCAGCACTTGCGCAAGGACGACCGTCGCAAGAAGAGCCAGCGGACGGTGACGGGAAAAAGTGTCGATCATAACTTTAGAACCAGTTCGAACGTTCGCCCGAGGGCTTTGGCTTGTGCCGCGTTAGCTTTTTCCGCGGATGCAAACAGCAGGTCCCTCACTTAGGTCGGGATGCCAATGCTAAAAAATAAGTACAAATTCCTCTAGTCGATCGAGACCAAGCGCAACAGACGGAAATCGCTGAGCATTTTTCCGGTTCCGAGCACGACCGAGGCTAACGGATCGTCTGCGATAGAAACGGGAAGGCCAGTTTCTTCGCGTATACGCTTGTCGAGATTTTTGATCAGCGCGCCGCCGCCGGTGAGGACGATGCCTCGGTCGCTGATGTCGGCGGAAAGCTCGGGCGGCGTACGTTCGAGTGCGACGCGAATGGCGTTCAAGATCGTGGAAATACATTCCGAAAGCGCTTCGCGAATTTCACTGTCGTCTATGGTGACGGTGCGCGGCACGCCTTCAATCAAATTGCGGCCCTTTACTTCCAGAGTCAATGGCTTTTCCAGGGGATAGGCTGATCCGATTTCAATTTTGATCTGTTCCGCGGTGCGTTCGCCGACCAGCAGGTTGTACTTGCGCTTCAAGTAATGCATTACGGCTTCGTCCATCTCATTTCCGGCAACGCGGACGGAGCGCGAATATACGATACCGCTCATAGAAATGACGGCGATGTCAGTCGTGCCGCCGCCGATATCCACCACCATGTTTCCGGACGGCTCTTCAATGGGCAGGCCCGCGCCAATGGCCGCAGCCATCGCTTGCTCGACCAAATAAACTTCGCTGGCACGCGCGCGATAGGCGGAGTCTTGGACCGCTCGCTTTTCTACCGGAGTGATTTCGCTCGGTACGCCGATTACGATTCTAGGGTGCACCAGGACTCGGCGGTTGTGGGCCTTCTGAATAAAATACGTGAGCATCTTTTCAGTAACTTTGAAGTCGGCGATCACGCCGTCTTTCATGGGCTTGATGGCCACGACGTTTCCGGGAGTCCTTCCCAGCATTTCCTTTGCTTCGCGGCCTACGGCGACAACTTCTCCGCTGTTCTTGTTGATAGCGACGATGGAAGGCTCGTTTACGACAATTCCCTTTCCTCGCGCAAAGACAAGGGTATTGGCGGTGCCTAGATCGATGGCCAGGTCTGACGAAAAAAGACTGAAGACCGACCGCATGCTGTAGCCGTTTTTCGTCACGTCTTGCGTTCCCCCTGAGTTCAGCTTGCGCGCCACGGCGGCGAGCGCTTGGCGGACCCCGAAACCTGCTAGCGCATGTTTATGCTACGGGATTACAACTTGCACGCGCTTAGTAGCTGTACCGCCCCGGCGATTTTGGCCGGTAATAATAACTTCGTAAGAACCTTTCGGCATGGGCGGCAGAAAATGGCGGAACTGCCCATCCGCTTGGATGCTGGCGACCGGTTCACCGTTGATAATCAGGGCCGCTCCCGGCTCGGTGCGTCCGACGATCTCGACCACGTTTCCTTGCAGTACAGTATTATCCACCTCAAGCAGCATTTCCTGCTCTTTACCTTGTATCACCAGCGTGAACTTGTATGGCTCGCTTTGATCGCTGGTGGCGTTTTTCGCATCGATCGCGCGGACTCGCCAATAATAATCGCCGGGATCCAGTCCAACGATGTCCACGCCTTCTGAAGTTGTCTTCTTGGCCATAATAATCTTGCTGAACATTGCGGTGGTACTGGCCTGGAACTCGTAGGACTTTGCTGTCGCCACCGGCTTCCAGGAAAAATGAACCGGATCATGCTTTGGATTGGAAACGGTGATAGCCTGCAGGTTCAGCGGCGTGTTTAATTCGGGAGGAGCAAGGACATCGGTTTTCGTGATGGCTCCGCCGGTTGGGAACGTCACCCGTTGAAACTGGCCGATATCGAGGTGCTCGCCGCCACGATTCAATTCTGCGCTTCCTGAAGCGATAGTGATTTGCTGCTGCTTTGTGGTGGGGTCGCTACTGACAGCGGCGCGGCTATTCGCGCGCAACGAGGCCACAGCGTTTTCAAAAGAAACTTCAGCTTTCGAACCCGGAACTTCCCACGCGCCGGTGGCGAGATCCACCTGTCCAGAACTGATGTGCACACCTACTTGGGAGGCGTGATCTTGCTCCACGATATTTTCTTCCACGGTGACGAGAGTGTCGCCCTTCACGGTATATGTGGTGCCGTCGGCAAAGGCCATGCGAGCGACGCCTTCCGGCCCGGTCTGGATCAAATCGCCTTTATCGAGGGTAATCTGGTAGTCAGCGCTCTGCCACTCGACGGAATTCACTTTTTTTACCTGAACTTTTCCATCCAGGTTTACGAAGCGCGCTTGCCTGGCGGTGATGGTGGCTACGCCTGCATCGTGTGCGGACACCGCCGCTCCAAGACGCTTCACAACTTTGCCCGAAAGATCGGGGAAAGCAAAATAAGCCCCGGCAAGGATCGCGCCAATAATCAGCAAGGCGTAAATCGCCATGGTCTTGTAAGTGACGGTATGCCAATAAACTTCTACCCGTGAGATTTTAGGCTTATCCGACACGACTGTTTTTTGGTCTATCATGTTTATTAGGGCTAATTTGGAAATTTAGCACACGGGTATAGGCCGTTCAACTCGGCGACAAAAGAGTTGCGAAACTGCTAACCCCTACTTGTTCCAATCAGTTAACTGGCCTTCTGGCATAGCGAATCGGGGCCAACATTTTTCGCCGAGCTAAGACCCCGTTTTGTTCCGATTTGGCGCCATATTGGAGGTTGACCGCAGGCTACCATTTTAGGGAGACTATCCCCTTCAGACTGGGCATTTTACTGCTAGGTACGCATCGCGATCCCGCGTGATTTTGAAAGCGCGCGAATTAGTCTTAAAGCTGCGAGGAAGAAAAATATGAAAGAAATTATCGGCGAACTGCTCCCACCGACACGAGTGATGATGACTCCCGGGCCTTCCTGCATGGACCCGCGAGTTTACCGAGCGATGTCCGCGCCTCTGGTTGGGCACCTGGATCCGTGGTTTTTGGAAATGATGAACGACGTGCAGGTTTTGCTTCGGCGCGTATTTCAAACCGAGAACCGGATTACGTATCCTGTCTCCGCGTCAGGCTCAGGTGGGATTGAAGCCGCCGTGCTGAATCCTCTGGAAGAGGGTGATGAGTGCATCGTATGCGCGAATGGAATGTTTTCGGAGCGCATGGCGGTAATCGCGGAACGCAGTCCCGCGAAAGTCATTCGTGTGGAAGCGCCGTTGGGCCGCACGGTTGATCCTGAAGATATTCGCCGCGCAGGCAAAGGAAAGAAGATTAAATTTGTCGGTTTGGCGCATGGCGAAACTTCAACCGGAGTGGTGCAACGGCTGGAAAATTATCGCAAGGTTGCTGACGAACTCGGGGCTTTGCTGATCGTGGATACGGTTGCGTCTCTTGCGGGCGTTCCGCTCAATGTGGATCGCGAACGGATCGATATTTGCTTTAGCGGCACGCAAAAAGCCATTAGTGCACCGCCGGGTATGGCGCCCATTACGATTAATAGCCGCGTGGAAGACGTGATTCGCGCGCGCAAGAAAAAAGTGGAGAGCTGGTATTTCGATATCACACCGATCATGACCATGTGGGGCACGGAGCGTAATTATCATCACACGCCACCGGTGTCGTTAATCTACGGTCTGCGGGAAGCTCTGCGTATCGTACTGGAAGAAGGATTGGAAGCTCGGTGGGATCGCCATCAGCGGAATCAGCAGGCGCTGGTTGCCGGTATCGAGGCGATGGGACTTGAACTTTTTGTTTCCGATCCTGCCGACCGGCTGGTTACTGTCACCGCTGTGAAAATTCCCGCTGAGCTGGACGATAGGAAAGTGCGCCAGCAGCTTCTGGATGAATTCAACATAGAGATTGCCGGTGGCATCGGCAAGACCAAAGGACAAATCTGGCGAATCGGGCTGATGGGTTATTCTTCGCAGAATACGAATGTGTTGCTATTTCTAGCAGCCTTGGAGAAAGTGCTGCTGGATCAAGGTCGTCGCGTTCCGGCTGGAGCAGGTGTCGCGGCCGCGATTCGGAGTTATCAAGCGTCTGGGCAACCGGTGGCAGTCGGGGCGCGAAAGTAAGCGCTCAAAAGATTTTCCGTGGCGAAAATTTCCTATCCGACCATCCCAAATGCCGGCGCGATGAGCGATTTCGTCGGCGCGTTTGACGTGCCTTCGAAAGTAACGGACTACGTCTACAAGTGCCGGTTTTCACATTGCTGGAACGGAATCGCCACGCGGCATGCAGACACTATGGATTGTAAATTTTTAGTGGATGGCCGTGGCGTGGTGCTGGGCCTCGCACATCCGGGCTTCGTTGAGTTCCGAGCTCGGGCGGGAAGGAATCTTTCCGACCGTGAAGCCAGTTACATTGCGGCTGAGTATTTGCGAGGAAGGCTGGAGCAAGAAGACGAACACGCGCTTTACGATGTTCCTGCTAACGAAGTGGCTCGCATCATCGAGAAGCTTAATATCCGCTAATACCGAGAATTGCGATGGGCAATGGCTTTATTTTGTGGACGGTTCTTTTTTGGCAAGCGAGCGGATGTAGTTCACCAGATTCCATATGGCGTCGGGTTTCGCGCGGTCACCTTCAGAAGGCATTTCACCTTTGCCATTCTTGATGATGTAGAAAAGTTCGCCATCCGTGCGATCTTTCAGCGCCGCAGGATCGCGGTAATCGGCCAGCTTAGCCTTCATATCTGCTGCCAGGTCGCCTTTACCATCGCCGTCTTTCCCGTGGCACATCTCACAATCGATCTCATAGATCTTTTTACCTTGGGCGATCGAGGCAGTAGTGGGTTTAACGGGATTGGCCATTTTTGCGGCTTCTGGTGGAATCTTGTATTCAGCGGTGGGAGCGGCAGGTTTCGATTCTTGCGCAGAGGCAGAGACAACGGCCAGGAGCGACAACGACAAAACACACAAAGCTTTTCCCATGGGAACCTCCTACAACTTCTGCAAAAGGACATATTGCGGGCATTCTACTCCCTGAAACCGTTAACAAGAAAGCCGATGTTTTTGGGGTGTGCAAGGAAGGCGATGGAGGAAATCAGGCGTCGGAGAGAGATTCGCCGGAGCCCGAGCCGTCATTCAGTTCGCCCACTTCGAAGATTTCGCCACAATCGAGGCACTCGACATACTGCGTTTCGTCATCTTTAGCGATGAGCTGCGTGTGTTTGTGCTGGCAAGCGGGGTCTGGCATCACCATACCGCGAAAAGCAAAAACGATTATACATCCCGACCGATAAACTTTGGGAATAAGGCGCATTGGCACATGCAAATTGGAAAGGACTAGGAGAGACTCCTTGAGAGGCGGTGCTAGAGTTGACAAACAGGCGGATTGACACTATCAGTCTGCCTGTAAAGGCATCTAGTGAGGAATAAGTGACAGCGGAACTGAGCATGACCCAGAAGCGGCTGGGAGCCGCGCTGTTCTACGGAATTCTGATTGTGCTGGCGTATTTGGTTTTTCTTGTGTTCCAACCATTTCTCGCTGCTCTGGCATGGGCGATGGTTATGGTTGTGGTGGCGTACCCAGTGTATTTTCGGCTGGCGCAGAAGTGGGGGCGCACGCTGGCTGCTACGGTGAGCACACTGGGTGTGACGTTAATCATAATCGTGCCCACGTTGCTGGTGACTGGGGCGTTCATCCGAGAGGCAGTGGAAGCGGTGCAGCTGGTACAACAGCAAATCCAGGGCGGACATTTTTCCTGGGTGAATGATCTATGGCTTCGTATTCAAGCGCGATTCCCCGACGCGAATTCCGGGGATCTGACCACGGCAATCCATCGATATGCGGACGCCGGCGCTGGTTATATGGCTGCGCGAGTGGGCACGGTGCTGCGCAACACGGCGATGTTTTTATTTCATCTGACCGTTGTGATCCTGGCGATGTTTTATCTCTTTCGGGATGGCGATGCAATTGTGGCGCGTTTGCGCGAAGTGCTTCCGTTTGAGAAAGCGCATCGCGACCGGATGATCAGTGAAACGCGGGAATTAATCTTTGCGAGTGTGACGTCCAGCTTGGTGGCCGCCGTGGCTCACGGAGTGCTGGGCGGGTTGGCATTCGGATTAACGGGAATTCACGCGCCGATTTTCTGGGGCGTGATGATGGGGTTTTTCTCTCTGGTTCCGGTGGTGGGTTCGGCGCTGATATGGGTGCCAGCGGCGATCAGCTTGATGGTAGATGGGCATATTGGAATGGGAATCGTTCTAATGATTTTTTGCAGCGTGATTGTGGGACTGGTGGACAACATTATTCGTCCATGGATGATCAGCGGCAGGGCGCAGATGGGCGGCCTGGTGGTGTTTATCAGCGTACTAGGCGGGATCAGCGTCTTCGGCATGCTCGGAGTGGTACTCGGGCCGATTGTGGTTGCGGCAGGGGCCAGTATGCTGGACCTCTATGCGCCGGGGGCTGTTGTTAGAAACACAAGACCCAAACCGGGTGGGAACAAATCAGACGGCGTGTTAGAGTAACGGCCTTCGGAAGCGGGATGAAGAAAAATTCCAGTTCAAAACACGCAAGTTTGCCGCCGGAAAAATTGCGATGGCACTGCGATCCGGCACGAATCCCGTTTGAGACGACGGCGGAAGTAGAACCGTCCACCGGAGACACCGGACAAGACCGGGCGTTGCGCGCGCTGCGCATGGGCGTGGAACTCACCGCCCCGGGCTACAACCTTTTCGTCTGCGGGCTGTCCGGCACCAGCCGCGGCGGAATGATCGTGCGGCTGATTGAAGATATGCATCCCAAGAGCGAGATCGCTCCGGATCGGTGCTACGTAAACAATTTCAAAAATAACGACCGGCCACGTTTGCTTACCTTGACGCGAGGACAAGCCAACGCATTCAAGAAAGAAGTGGAAACCGGCATCGATTTCTTGCGCCGGCGCATTCCGCAGGTTTTCGAAGGCGAACCGTTCCAGCGGCAGAAGACGCGCATTGTGGAGCGTTTCACTCTACGCGAAAAAGAGTTGATGGACGATTTCACGCGCCGCATTGCACGGGAGCAGTTTGCGCTCGGGCGCATGCAGGTTGGCGCGGTCGCGCTGCCGGAAATTTTTCCAGTGATCGAAGGCGCCATGGTGCCCATCGAGGAAATCCCCAAGCTGGTGCAGGATGGAAAGCTGGAAAATCCCGCAGCGGAAGAACTGGAGCGCAAATATGACCAGTTCCGCCAGGAATTTACGGTGGTTTATCGCAAGACCCTTTCGCTTTCGCGCGAACTCGCCAGCGAAATGAGCTATCTGGAGCAAGAAGCCGCCTCCGTCCTGGTTGATGGCGTGATCGAGGAGCTTAAGGAGAAATATCCGAGCACGCAGATTTCCGAGTATCTGGAGGAAGTACGCCATCACATTTTGGATAACCTCGAGCCTTTTAAGGAGCGCGAAGGCGAAGAAGAGCAACCTCCTTCGGAGGGCGGTGGTGGAGCTCGCGTGGAACGCACGGACCGCGACCCATTTCGCGTTTACGGCGTAAACGTAATTCTTGCTCACGGTGAAAGCGAAAAATGCCCAGTAGTTTTTGAGACGATTCCAACTTACGCAAATCTCTTTGGCACTATCCATCGAAGTTACGACACGCGTGGCGGTTGGAGTTCTGACTTCATGGACTTGCGGGGCGGCTCGTTGCTCCGAGCGGACGGGGGCTATCTGGTGATGTACGCGCTTGACGCGCTAACGGAGACGGGCGTCTGGCGCACGCTGAAGCGGACGCTCAATCATGGGAAACTCGAAATTCAGCCGGTGGACGTATTTTTTCCATTCAGCACGGCTGCGCTGAAGCCGGAGCCGATCGACATACATGTAAAGATCATTTTGATTGGCGACCGCGATATGTACGAGCTGCTTTACGATTTCGAAGAAGATTTCCGAAAGATTTTCAAAGTGCGCGTGGAATTCGATGAAGAAATGGCGTGGAGCGACGAAATCATTCGCGAGTATGCCGGGAGGCTCCGGAAGACTTGCAACGATGAAGGGCTTTGCCCGTTCGACCGCACCGCGTTTGCGTCGATTCTGGAGCATGGCGTTCGGCTGGCGGGACGCAGAGGAAAGATTACGGCGCGCTTTTTCGATCTTGCGGACTTAGCTCGCGAGGCTTGCTATGTAGCACGAAATGAAAAGCAGTCCGTCGTCACCGCGGAACATGTACGCAAAGCCCTGGATGCCAAAGTGGAGCGCCATAATCTGACGGAAACGAAAATCCGCGAGATGATCGACCAGAATTTACTGTTTATCGATACAACCGGAACCCGCGTGGGCCAAGTGAACGGATTGAGCGTGATCGAAATCGGCGGATATCCGTTTGGCAAGCCGGTACGGATTACCGCCACGGCATCACTTGGTAAAGCGGGGATCGTCAATATCGAGCGCGAGTCGAATTTGAGCGGACGTTTTCATGACAAGGGCGTGCAAATCATTTCCGGCTATTTGCGGCGCAC
>Ga0210391_10005207_pt1 | contig 10724 bp, 8 predicted proteins | sample IncBWC12OmetaG_FD_160573 | JGI IMG/M metagenome (GOLD analysis project Ga0210391, IMG submission 160573) | Forest soil microbial communities from Barre Woods Harvard Forest LTER site, Petersham, Massachusetts, United States - Inc-BW-C-12-O ...
GCCCGAATAGTAGGACGTGTCGTAGTGCCAGCCGATGTGATCGCCGGGCCGGGAATAGAAGTACAGGGCGTAGGCGTGCGGATCATCGGCCGGCGACAGCTGCAGCCGATCCCCGCTCAGGCTCCCCAGCCACGACAGCAGGGCCGGCGAGTGGTACAGCTGCGCGATGAAGGGTGCCAGCTGATCGATGCTGTGGCGACTGACGCTGCCGCCTTGCTTGTGGCCCGGCAGAAAATTGCGATTGACCACCGGCAGCACCGCATCAACCGCCGCGATCAGGCGCTGGGTGAATTCGGCGGGGAGAAAATCCGGCACATAGACGAAGCTGCCCTGCTCCCGGTACTGCCGGCGCAGCCCCTCGCCCTCCAGCGCGCCCAAGGTGCCGAGCAGCCGCGCATCCAGGGCCGGATCTGGCGGTGCGGGAGCGGCGGGCGCGGCAGGGCGCGGCTGACGCCGGGTCACGCGCACGAAGTCCACGACCACCAGCAGCGCGAACAGCGGCGCACCCACGCTCGCGGCCAGCAGAAACGGCGTCAGACCACCGAACAGCGTGACCAGCGGCAGCAGGTAGAGGATATCTTCGGTTTCAAAGCCGGCCAGGGAGCCTTGCCGGGTGCCGGCCTTGCCCAGCAGCGCCTCGATGCGCATGCGCAGGTAGAAAATGAGCGCCACGGCGGCTCCGGCCACCGTGCCCATCAGCGCCGCCGGTACCCCGAAGGGCATGCTGCGGGTGCCGCTGGCGGCCACCCCGATGCCGATGCAGCAGAACAGCAGGATGGTGACCAGCGCGTCACTGGCCAGGTCGTAGAGATGTCCGATGCGGCTGCTCTTGCCGCTGATGCGCGCCAGCTCGCCATCGGTGTGGTCGAGAAAATTGGACAGGATCACCAGCAGCGCCGCCAGGTTGGTCCAGCCCCAGGTGCCCGGCGTGAAGGCCAGGGCGCCGGCGATCCCGACGATCAGGCGCACCGTGGTCAGGTGATTGGGGGTGACCCAGCTGTCCTTGAGCGGTGTGACCAACCGTCGCCCCAGGCGCGCGTCCCAGGGACGGGGCTCGACACGGGGGGCCGAGGCAGTGCTTTCCGACGTTATTTCCATGGGCTTACGGCCGACAGCTTACGCAGAATCCCCGATGGCATCCAGCAAGGGCCGATCAGAAGGGATAATTGATGCCGGTGAAGACGGCCAGCCCTTCGGTCCCGTAACCAATGTCCACGTAACCCACCACCGACGGACGGGCGATGCCGCGCACGCCGACGCCGATGACCTTGTGCAGGCCCGACAGCGGATCGGTACCGGTGTGCGAGCTGACCTCGCCCATGTCGATGAACGGGGCCACTTCAATATCGACATGACTGGCGGCCGCATCGAAGGAAAAGGCCCGATGCCGCAATTCGATGGTGGTGTCGAAGGAGTCCCGATCGACGAACCGGCCCTGGCCGAAACCGCGCAGCAGCTGCTCCCCGCCGATGTCGCTTTCGCCGCCGCCGATGCTGCTTAAGTCAAAGAACGGAATCTCATGGCCGCTGGGCAGGTAACGCAGCGCCGCGTGCGCCGCGAGAACGGTGTCCGGAAGGAAGCTAAGCGGCACGAAGCTGCGCGCATCCAGGCCCGCGAGGCTGTAGATCGAATCGCTGATGGTGGCGTCATGCCCGTTGACCCCGACATAGGCCACCCACTGGGTGCCCCGCGAGGGAATGCTGGTATCGTCGCGCGTGTCATAGACCAGCGCCACCTGGTTCAGCACCTCGTTGGTGATGCCCAGGCCGTGCACGTCCGGGTAGCGGGTCTCGATGGTCGGAACATGCGACAGAGTCCCCGGGGTAACCTCCATGCGCCGCGCGCGCAAGGTGTACTGGATCTGCCAGGTGTGGTTGAGGTTGAAGCCGACCTGCCCCTGACCCAGCAGCTGCGAAGCGGTGTAGTTGGTGACATCGCCCTCCAGGGAATGATTGCCGATGCCGTAGAAGCGCGGCACGCCGCTGCGATCGAAAATCAGGCTGGAGTCGAACGACCAGCGGCTCTCGCGCAGCCGGCCCTTCTGAAACTCGTAGTCGAATTCGCGTTCAACACGCTCCTTCGCTCCGACCACCACCGACCATTGCTCATCTTCCGAGGGGTACTGGAACACCCGGAAATGAGCGCCGACGCCGAAGTTGGGGTTGTAGATCAGATCCGGGGCAAAGATCCGGGTGATTTCGTGCTGGTCATTGGTATGCAGCCACACCGGCAGTACGCCCAGCGTCACGCCGCTGTCGGGGTCCACGCCGATCTCCGGTACCGGGATCAGGGGCCAGGTGGACACATCGAGCCAGCCGCCGCTGGGGCTGGGTGCCGCCGGGGCGGGCGGCGGCGTCGCGGTCGAGGGGGTGTCCAGGTCGGCGGCCTGAACCCCGGGGGCCAGGGCCAGGCCGGCGCCAAACGCCAGGGCCATTGCAGCGGTGATTACCCCGAAGCGGCCCATCCGGCGAATGCGCGAAATTATGCTCAAGACTACCTCTGAATGCGGGGTATGAGGTGATCTTGCGGCCGCCCTCCTTCCGTCCCCAGGTCGAAGCGGCGATTCTAGTCGAACCGCGGCAGCGGCGCCCGGGCGACAACCGCGGCCGGGGCAGTTGCCGAGGATCATGTCAGAATGCACCCATGGAGAAGACATTCATTTCCGCCGAGTCGCTGCTGCGGGACTCGCTTGAACTGGGAATGATGGTGGTGCGCAGCGGCTATCGGCCGACGTTCCTGGTCGGCATGTGGCGTGGCGGTGCGCCGATCGGTATCGCGGTGCAGGAAGTCCTGGACTATCACCAGATTCCGACCGACCACATCGCCATCCGCACTTCCGCCTACTACGGCATCGACCAGCAGGAGAAGACGGTGCGCGTTCACGCCATCGACTATCTGGTGTCACGGCTGGATGCGGAAGACCGGCTGCTGCTGGTGGATGACGTATTCGATTCCGGCCGCAGCATCGAAGCCGTCATCGCCGAGCTGCGGCGCCGCTGCCGCCGCAACCTGCCGGAGAACATCCGCACCGCGACCGTCTATTACAAGCCGGCGCGCAACCGCAGTTCACTGGCGCCGGACTTCTATGTGCGCGCGGTTGAGGAGTGGCTGGTCTTCCCGCACGAGCTGCAGGGGCTCTCGCCCGAGGAGATCCTGAAGAACAAGCCCGTCGGGCCGGACTTCCTGAACGATAAGTGAATCCGCACGGGCCCGCCGTCACTCAATAGTGAGGTGGCCGCTCATCCTCGGGTCGGCGCGCAGATTCGGTGCTGTGGCGCGCGTCCAGTTTCTCGGCCAGCGCCCGCAGACCCTCGCGCAGGCCTTCGAGTTCCTTGTGCTGGCGATACACCACATCGCTGAGCTCAGCATTGGCTCGCTCCAGAAACGCGAGCTTCAGTTCAAGGCGTTCAACGATGTCTTCATCCATGGCCTAGGGATGATAACCCGGAAGCGTCAGCAGCACGCTCAGTCCGCCGCCCTCGCGATTGCTCAGCCGCAGACTGCCGCCATGCGCCTCGGCGATCTCGCGACACAGCGCAAGGCCGAGGCCGGTGCCGGCGTGCTTGGTGGAATAAAAAGGCAACAGCGCCTGTGACAGGACCACCTCGGTCATGCCGTGCCCACGATCGAGCACTTCGACGCGCTGTTCCTGGGCCGTCTGCTGGACCTTGATGCTGACCTGCGCCGGGTCACCGCCGGCCTCGTGCGCATTCTTCAGGACGTTGATCAGCGCCTGCTCCAGCTGCAGTCGATCGAACCATCCGGGCTCCTGCGGCAGCGGCGTCGCAATCGCGAATGACTGCTGCCGCGCCAGATCTTCGATGAGCTCGGTCCAGCCGACCTGGGCGGGTCGTGGCGTGGGCAGACGCGAGATGGCGGCGTAGCCGGCCACGAACTGATGCAGGTGCGCCGCGCGTTCGCGGATGGCCGCAAACACATCCACCAGCGTGGCGGAGTCGCCGCGGCGCAGCAATTCGTGGCCGGTATCGGCCATGGAGGCAATCGGACCCAATGAATTATTGAGCTCGTGACTCACCACGCGGATCAGCTTTTTCCAGGTCGCCACCTCCTGGCGCGACAGTTCGCGGGTCAGGGTCTTCAACAGGAACAGCCGATGCCGCTGCCCCTGCAGGGTGAAGGTACGCTGCGCAAGACTGAAGGTCTCATCGGTCTCGGCGATGCGGGTGGAGAACAGGCAATCCCCGCCGCTGGCAATGGCCTCGCGCAGCGCCGCCGGCGCCACTTCGAGAATCGAGGCGAAGTCCAGGCCCAGCAGCGAACGGCCCTCATTGAGCAGTTGGCGCGCGGCGATGTTGGCGTACACGACCCGCTGATGCGGATCCACCAGCACCAGCGCCACCGGCGAGTGCTGGGTCACCGTATCCAGCAGCAACTCGCGCTGTACCAGGTGGGCGCGCTGGGTGCGCAGCGCCGTACCGAGTTCATTGTTGGTGCGCAGCAGATCGCCGAGTTCGTCGTTGCGGTCCACCACCAGCGAAACGCTGAAGTCCCCATCACCATAGCAGGCGACGCTGGTCTGCATGGCACGCAGCACGCGACGGACCGGTCTCACGGCGCGCCGTGCCGCCAGCAGCGCCGGCACCAGCGCTACGCCTGCGGCGAGCGCCATGGCGTACCACGGGCTCTTGAAGTACAGGTTCAGGACGACACCCACTGCCCCGCTGACCAGCATCATCGCGAAGATGAGCAGGGTCAGTTTCAGATCGAGGCTGATTCTCATGACACGTCCCGTTTCAGGGGCGCATGCCCAGTCGTTCCATGCGGCGGTACAGCGCCTGTCGCGACAGTCCCAGGGAGGCGGCGGCGCGCGAGACATTGCCGCCCGCGGCCCGCAGACTGGCTTCGATCGCCACCCGGTTCAGGCCTTCCTCCTCGTTCGGTCCCTGCCCCTTGGGCGCCGGCAGGTTCAGGTCCGCAGCCTGTACCAGCCGGCCGCTGACCAGCAGCCGGGCCCGTTCCAACACATTGCGCAGTTCACGGACATTGCCCGGCCAGGAATGCTGCAGCAGGGCCTGGCGCGCCTCATCGCTCAAGCTCAGATCCGTTCCCAGGAAGTGCTGGGCCAGGGGCAGGATGTCGGCCGGCCGCGCCGCCAGGGCCGGCAGCGGGATTTCGATGGTGTTCAAACGGTAGTACAGATCCTCCCGAAACCCGCCCTGCCGGATCATCTGCGCCAGCTCGGCGTTGGTGGCGCTGATCACACGCACCCGGGTAGTACGGGTACGGCTCGAACCCAGGGGTTCGAACTGCCCCGATTCCAGCACCCGCAGCAGTTTCACCTGGCCCGACAGCGGCAGATTGCCGATCTCATCCAGGAACAGCGTCCCGCCGTCGGCGGATTCAAAGCGACCCACACGGGCGCGGTTGGCACCGGTATAGGCGCCCGCCTCGGCGCCGAACAGTTCCGCCTCGATGAGTTCGGCGGGCAGGGCCCCGCAGTTGACCGCGACAAAGGGACCGGCACGCACCGAAGAGTTCGCATGCACGATGGCCGCGATGCGCTCCTTGCCCGAGCCGTTGGGGCCGGTGATGAGGACCGGCACTTCTGCCCGCGCGACGCGACAGGCCAGCTCCACGGCAGCCTCCATGGCCCGGGATTCATAGACCACGCCGCACAGGTCATAGGTCTTCACCAGCAGGGCGCGCTGCTGTTCGCGTTCGCGATGCAGGCGCGCGGTCTCGCGCATGCTCTGCGACAGCTCCAGAAGGTTCTCCACGGCCGCGAGCAAGCGATCATTGTCCCAGGGCTTGGCCATATAGTCGGCCGCGCCCAATTTCACCAGCTTCACGGCTGACTCGAGGTGGGTCCAGGCGGTGAGCAGAATGACGGGCAGATCCGGATGCCTGGCGCGGATGTTACGGAACAGCGCGACGCCCTCCTGGCCGGAGGTGGTGTCGGCACTGAAATTCATGTCCGCAATGACCAGATCGACGCTGGTCCTGGCGAGGATGGCGAGCCCCGCATCAGGCGATGCGGCCGTCAAGGTGGTGATCTCATGCAGGCCGAACAGCAGGCTCAAGGCAGTGCCGACTGCCGGATTGTCATCGATCACCAGGATCGTACGCATGAGCGACATGTTAGTTGCCTAGCTGCCGGTGCGAAAGCGCGTCCACATGCGGGTGCGCAGACGCACGAAGGCGTCGCTTCCGAGATGCTCCGGAATCAGCCGCGCCGCCTGCGCGCCGTGCGGATAGATCGCAGCATTGGTGAGCTGCGGCTGCAGCAGGGGCTGCGAGGCCGCGTTGCCGTTCGGAAAGTGAATGGCATTGGCATCCTGCGCGGCGACCTGCGCGTCCATGAGGAAGTTGACGAAGCGGCTGGCATTGTCCGGATGCGGCGCATCCGCAACGATTGCCGCAGTGTCGATCCACATCACCGCCCCTTCGCGCGGGATGCTGAAGCCGATGGCACGCTTGGACCCCGCGATACGCACCCGCTCCTGCACCTGCAGGGCATCGCCGTTGCTGGCGATGATCAGGCACAGATCCCCTTCCGCCAGCTGCGCCACCAATGAATCGCTGCCGATCTTGCGGATATAGGGTCGCACCGCCATCAGTGCCGCCCCGGCGCGCTCCAATACCTTGGGATCCTCGCTGTCGGGCTTCTCGCCCAGCCATGCCAGAACACTCGACACGATCACCGCGGGTGACTCATACAGGCCGATGCCGCAGTCGGCAAAGTGCGCGGCGACCTTTGGATCAAACAGCATCGCCCAGCTGTCCACCGGCGCCTGCGGAAATCGCGAGCGGATCTGCGCCTCGTCATACGCAAAGCCGGTGATACCCCAGGCATAGACGATGGCATGCGCATTGCCCGGATCATGCCGCGCCAGCTCGCCCATGATCACCGGATCCATATTGTGCAGATTCGGCAGCCGCGACTTGTCCAGGGTGGCGATGGCGCCGGCCTGCTGCAGCATCTGCAGGTAGGAGGCGGACGGAAAGACTACGTCATAGCCGGAATGTCCGGCCAGCAGCTTCGCGGCCAGCGTCTCGTTGGAGTCGAAGACGCTGTAGTGGACGAGGATGCCGGTCTGCGCCTGGAACTGCCGCAGAGCCTCCGGCTTGATGTAGTCATACCAGTTGTAGACGTTCACCACCCGCTCACCGCCAGCGGCGGAGCCAGCGGTTTGTGCTGGCGGGGACCCACCGCAGCCGCCCAGCAGCGCGCCGAGCACTCCGAGCAAGAAGACGGGCGCGATACGCATGACTGCCATGGTAGCGGAAGTTCGCCTACTAGCCCCCTGTGGCAATGGCCGGCGGCACCGAGGTTGCACGCGGCTCCGGCTACAGATCGCGAATCGCCGCGGCCGGCGGAATGGCCGCGGCCCGCAGCGCCGGCCACAGCACCGCGACCTGGCTGAGCGCCAGCACGATGATGGCCCCGACCACAATATAGCCGACACTCATGCGGCTCAGGATCAGAGTGGTCGCCAGCCAGGTGTTGCCGGCAAGGCCGATGGCGATGCCCAGCACCGCGCCGGTTCCCGCGATCAGCAGGTTCTCGAGCTGGAAGTAGCGCACGATGTCCACGCGCCGCGCACCCAGGGCGCGGCGCATGCCGATCTGCCGGCGACGCTGCGCCACCCAGTACAGCACCAGGCCGACGATGCCGCAGGCGGTGACGGTCAGCAGCAAGGCACACAGGCCGCCCAGGAGGATGCTGAGCGATCGTTGGCTCTGGTAAGCCCGCGCGCGGATCTCCGGATACGGGGTGACGCTCGTGATGATGCGTCGACGCGTGACCGCATAGAGCCGGTCGCGCACTGCCGCCAGCACCGAAGCGAGATCGCCGGGACGGGTCCGCACCAGGTAGCTGGCATAGCCCCCGATGAACTGATGCGGCAGGAATATCGAGTTCTCGGGACTCGTCCCAGACTGGGTGAAGCTGGCCCACGGCGACTGGGCCCGCTCCACGATGCCCACGACCCGTATCGGCGGTGACTCATTTATGTAGACCACCTGACCCAGGGCATCACCGGCGGGGAACAGCGTCCGGGCAAGGTTGCGCGTCAGCACGACGCTGGGTGCGCTCTCATCATCCCCCATGCGCAGATCCTTGACCTCGCCGGCGCTGAACCAGCGCCCTGCGACCAGTTTGACGCCGTACACGGCCAGCCCGTGCTCGTCGACCAGATATTCCGCGGTCGAAGCCGTCGGCTGCTTCTGGTCCGGCTTGACGCTGATTCCAAGTACAAAGGCTGATCCGCCCAACGGAAAACCGCTGGTGGCCTCGGCATCCAGCACCCCCGGCATTGAGCGCAGCGCGGCAATATCCGCCTGGGTGCGCGACTTCAGATCCTCGGGCTGTCCCACCCAGGTGTTGTTCACCGAAAGGATATTCGACTCGTCCATGCCACTGGGGCGCGCCATCCGCTCACGATATTGCTCAATGACCGACAAACAATTGCAGACGATCGCCAGCGTCAGGGCGATCTGCAGACCGATCAGCAGGGCGCCAACCTTGTTGCGGCGCAGAGCCGAAAGAATCGGCAGGATTTCCATGCAGTGTCCCTCGCTACTGTGTTTTCAGCTGCCACGCCGGCTGCACCCGGCTGGCGCGCCAGACGGGATACAGCGCGGAGCACACCGTGGCACACACGGCGAGCCCCACTGTAATGAGGATCATGCTGCCGTCCAGGGAGGTGGCCCGACTCACGGCGGCGGTGCTGCCGGGCACCATGTGCAGCGCCCGCTGGCTGGCAAGTCCCGCAATCGTGAGCCCCACTCCCAAGAGCCCCCCGGGCAATCCCACGACCGCGGTTTCAACCAGACATTGCAGACCGACATCCCATCGGGACGCACCCATGGCGCGCCGTACGCCCAGTTCTCCTGCACGTCCCGAGAACCGGGCCAGCATCAGGCCGGCGGCATTGGTGAGGCAGACAAACAGGAACCCGAATGCCACCGCGCTGCTCACGCGCAACGTATCCGGCACCGAGATCTCCAGGGCCATCCATTGATGCACATCACGCAATTCCACCCAGGGCGGCCAGTGAAAGCGCCCCAGTTGGCGCTGCTGGGCCGCGTAGTTGTACAGGAATGCCTTGTAGTCGCGCGCCGCCGCGGCGCTGGGCAGTTCCGCCCAGAACTGCAGCCAGATGCATTCCGAGGCGAGCTGACCCTCCCAACCTGCGCCAAGGCGGGCATTGCACATGATGGTGCCGCTGATCTGCATCTGCCGGACAATGGCAACGGAGAAAGGCACGAACACGTCCTCGGCATCGGCAAGGCCGCCGTTGCGCTGTCCCTGCGTCAGATCGTAGTAGCGCGGCACGGGGTTCCACGCATCGAGGACTCCGACGACCCGATAGTCGTGATCGCTCAGGCTGATGGTCTTGCCGACGGGGTCGTCGTGGGGAAACAGTCGGTTTGCCAGCTTGGCGCTCAGCACCGCGACATTGGCGGCGCCTTGATCGTCTGACGCAGTCCAGGGGCCTCCCTGGCGGAATGGCACCTCGAACATGCGAAAAAAATCGGCATACGCCGCACGACCGCCGACCGCAAAGGGAACTCCGTCCGGGCCCACCACATCCAGCGCAACGCCATACATCGCGCTCTGGCGCACCGCCCGGTGCGCCTTCATTAGCGCCATGGCATCGCGGTAGGAGATCTGATCCTGCAACTTGTAACCGGCCGTCGTGGCGCCTGGGCGGGTCGGTGGTCCCCAGGCATCTATCTGCGGCACGAACAGCTGCGCGGACTTGTCCGGAATGGGATCAACCGCCATGGCACGCAAGGTGGTCAGCACCGTCATCGAGGCGCCGATGCCGAAAGCCACGACCGTGACCATCAGCGCCGTGAGCGCCACATTGCGCCTGAGGCTGCGGATCGCCAGTTCCAAGTAGTAGCCAAGCATCCTCGTACCCCGTTATCCGGCCCGCCTACTGCGCCCGAGTTGCCACGGCCGGCGGAATCGAAGCCGCCCGCAGCGCCGGCCACAGCACCGCCACCTGGCACAGGGCCAGGACCACCAGCGCGCCGGCACAGACGTACGCCGGGCTCACGCGCGTCAGCGCCAGGTTCGTGGCCAGCCACACGTTGACGGCCAGTCCCAGGCCGATGCCCAGCACCGCGCCGGCACCCGCGATCAGCAGGTTCTCGGTGTGAAAGTAGGCCAGGACGTCGATCCGGCGCGCACCCAGTGCGCGCCGCACGCCGATCTGCGGTCGCCTCTGCGCCACCCAGTACATGGTCAGGCCCACGATGCCGCATGCCGTCACGGCCAGCAGCAGCGCGCACACCACGGTCAGCACGACGCTGACCGCGCGATCCAGCTGGAACGTCCGGCGGCGGATTTCAGCGAATGGCACGACGTTCTGGATGACACGCTGGTTCGCCAGCTGGAAGAGCCGGTCCGGCGCGGCGCGCATCACCGCCGGCTGGGTGCCGGGCTTGGTGCGCACCACGTAGGTCGCGCCCTTGTTGATGGGCATCTCCGGCAGATACATCGACTGGCTGTTGCCGCCGCCCGGTGCCGCCACGGTCGCCACCACGCCGATGATGCGGCTGGGCTGGGTCGGTGAAAGCCACACTTGCTGGCCCAGCGCCTCGCCCGCGGGAAACAGTGCCCGTGCCAGTTCCTGGGTGACCACGATGCTCGCCGGATAAACGTTTTCGTAGAAACGCAGGTCGATGACTTCATCGGCATGAAACCAGCGCCCGGCCGTGAGTTTCAGGCCGTAGGTCGCAAGACCGTGGTC
>Ga0210391_10005211_pt1 | contig 10721 bp, 13 predicted proteins | sample IncBWC12OmetaG_FD_160573 | JGI IMG/M metagenome (GOLD analysis project Ga0210391, IMG submission 160573) | Forest soil microbial communities from Barre Woods Harvard Forest LTER site, Petersham, Massachusetts, United States - Inc-BW-C-12-O ...
CGATTCACCGCGAGCCGCAGCGCCAGAAACGTTTTTGTTGCGGGATGCAGTCTCTGCCTTCCCCATTGCTTACGGGCCCCTGCTACAGTCTTTGCCAAGTGCGCGGTATCGCGTACGGGCCGTGCCCGCACGATCGCCTTGGCGATCCTTTTGGAATCGTGCTCATCCGCTTCGTGGTAGAGCAGGTCGGCAATTTCTTTTTCCGACCACTGATTCACAATTTCGTCTGCCGTCAACTCATCGGCCGTGTCCATCCGCATATCAAGTGCGGCCGCTTCGCGGAACGAAAATCCCCGCTGTCCTTGATCAAGCTGCATGCTCGAAACTCCCAAGTCGGCCAAGACCCCGTCCACCTTCTGAATCCCCAACTCTTGTACGACCTCCGCTATCTTCGAGAACGGCGATTGCACGACCGTCACTTTCGCCCCAAAGCTCTTCAACCGTTCCCGCGCCAGCTCTAACGCCTGTGCGTCCCGGTCCAGGCTGATCAACCTGCCCGATGTCAGCCTTGCGGCGATCGCTTCCGAATGCCCGCCGGCTCCCAGCGTGACGTCGATGTAAATTCCTTCCGGCCTGATGCCCAGCCATTCCAGCACCTCTTCCAACATCACCGGCGTATGCGCCGCACTCAATCTGTTTAGCCCTTCGTGTTACTGCCCCGCCCCACCGAAACCGAAATTCGTCGCTCGTAATTTCTTTGCTTCTTCAAATCCCCAGCGCCGTATCATCGGCAGCCGTATACGGCTCGTTCTTCAACTTATCGAGCACCCGCGTGTGATTCATGACTTCGAGGTAGTTCAGCGCCCCGAAGACATCCACTTCGCCCATCGTTTGCGCGGCATCGCGCAGGACCGCCGGTAAAAGAACTCTTCCCTGCCCATCCAATTCCGCGTGCTGCCCAAAATAGCTTGTGCGCAATAGAAACTTCTGCTTCGCCACATGCGTGCTCGGCAATTGCGCCAGCTTGTCTTCGATTTCCGACCAAACCTTCATGGGATAAATTCTTGCCGTTTCGCCCGTCGTACTTGTGATATAAAACTGGTTGCCGTACTCCTTTAGCTCGTCCAGAAACACTGAGGGAATCTTGAGACGCCCCTTCTCGTCGACTTTCGCCGGACAGTTTCCCCGCAGCTTCATATTTCCTATTCAATGGCTGGTTTTGGACGCCCGCATTGCTTACGTTCACGATTGCCCTCGAGAACGTCTGGATGGCCCCGGGAGAAGTTCTACTTTGCTCTACTGCTGACCACTCCCTCCCACTTCTGGCCACATAATAGGCTGCTTTCTGGCGTTGTCAAGAGAAAACATGGCGGTTTTTGAAGAATTTGTGTTTTATTATGATCGCGCAAATCTGAAATTTTCCCTACCACAGGTTGTGGTTTTTCTTGCGGAGCGACTCTACCCTTCGTAGGTCGTTGAAGCTCGTGAATTTTGATCCGGTTCTTCCCTCCGCTTCTGGGCTGTGCTACACTTATAACCGGTTTGAATTTTGAATCTCGTGTCGCATTAGGAGCCTTCGACCATGGAATGGACAACCCCTCAGCACGAAGAGATCGACCTCAACTGCGAAATTAGCTCGTACGCCAACGCCGAGCTGTAGAACTTTGACCGCGCTTTGCGGTCATCTGTCGGCGTGCTTGAATGCGCGTTAGAGTCCTCGGCTCCGCAGCCGGGGGCGGTTTCCCCCAATGGAATTGCGCATGTGACCAGTGTATAGGTGTGCGCACAGGTACATTGAAAGCCCTTCCCAGGACACAAACCCAAGCCGCGATATCCGTCGATGGCTCGCGATGGTTCCTGCTGAATGCGTCCCCGGATCTTCGGCACCAGATTCTTTCCTCTGCCGATCTTGTCCCTCCTGCGGGTTCACGTAACACGCCGATCAGCTCAGTGGTGCTGACCAGCGCCGACGTGGATGCGGTGATGGGGCTGCTACATCTGCGAGAATTCCAGCCGCTTCAGATCTTCTCGACGCTAGCTGTCCGGCGCGTAATCACTGAGGAAAACGGCCTCTTCCGCGTGCTGGCGCGTTCCAATCCTCCCGTGAAATGGGAAACCCTGCCGCTGGACCGCCTCATGCCTCTCATTCCGCCTTCGCCTGTGGACAAGAAAAGCGGTCTCTTCTGCAAAGCGGTCTCGCTCAACGGGAGCTTCCCGGATTACGTGAGCGAATCTCTGCGCAACAGCCTTTCTCCGGAAGAAGCGGTGATTGGCCTGACGTTTGTTTCCAAGGAAAAGAAGCTCTTCTACGCTCCGAACCTGCCTGGAATTGGAGACCATTGGCTGCGCTGTGTGGAAGAGAGCGACCTTGCGATTCTCGACGGAACTTTTTGGAAGGACGACGAACTGAACTCCATCCACAAAGGGAGCAAATCCGCGCGCCAGATGGGACATTTGCCGTTATGGGGAGACCGGGGCCTGCTTCGCCAACCGTTTCGTGCCAGCAAGACGCGCCGTGTCTTGATTCATCTGAACAATACCAATCCAGTGTTGAATGATGAGAGTCCAGAATCCCGCATCGTCCGTGAAGCAGGCTGGGAAATCGCCTATGATGGAATGGAAGTCGCAATATGAGCCAAGCCCAATCCATCGACGCGCCTTTGCCGCTGCTCTCGGAAGCCTACTTCATCGCAGGATTTCACGCCATTGGCGAGGAGCGCTACCACCACAAACATCCATTTCATGCGCTAATGCACGAAGGAAAACTTACGCGCGGCCAACTGCAGGCTTGGGCTTTGAATCGCTATTACTATCAGAGCCGCATTCCTATTAAGGACGCCGCCATTCTCGCGCGCAGCGAAGATCCCGCGTTTCGCCTCGCGTGGCGCAAGCGTATTCTGGACCACGATGGAGACGGTGTTAAGCCTGGCGGCATCGAAAAGTGGCTGCGGCTTGTCGAAGCCACCGGGCTTTCTCGCGAGCAGGCGCTTCGTGGCGACGGCATTCTTCCCGCAACGCGCTACGCCGTTCAGGCGTACGTCGACTTTGTCTCCACGCGTTCACATCTCGAAGCTGTTGCTTCTTCCCTCACGGAAATGTTTTCAAAAAAGCTCATTACCCTGCGCATGGATCGTCTACGCCAACATTATCCGTGGCTATCGAGCGGCCTCGACTATTTTACCGGCCGTCTCACGCAAGCTCCCGAAGACGCCGATTTCGCTCTAGCATGGGTCGTCAAGCACGCCACTACGCGCGAACAACAAGACCTCACCCATGCCGCTCTCCGCGCCAAGTGCGACATCCTCTGGGCCCAACTCGACGCTCTCTATTTCTCGTACGTAAATCCAGGCTGGCCCCCACCCGGCGCATTTCGCCCGACTGCGGAGGCAGGTTCGCGATGAGCATCGATCTCACGAGCCATCCGCGGCTAGCCCCCGGCTGCCGCATGAACGAAAAAAACCAGCAACCGCGCACGCTTCTGATGCCAGAACGCGCCCTGCGTCTAAACGGCCCAAGCCTCGAAATTGTCGAGCGTTGCGACGGGGAGCATACGGTCCAGCAAATCATCGTCGAATTGCAGCAACTCTACTCGAAAGCCGAGCCAGCAAAAGTGGAACAAGACATCCTCGGCTATCTGGCTCTACTTCAGAAGGAACGCGCACTCGATTTTGAGCCATAGCCCGTGGAGTGCGGGAGCTCTGCTCCCTCTTTCGCAATTTGCACCGCACGCAACATGACATCCACCATTGCCAATCCGCTAGCTTTGATCGCCGAACTAACGCACCGCTGCCCGCTGCACTGCGTGTACTGCTCCAATCCCCTCGAACTCACGCAGCGTTCAACGGAACTCTCCACCGAAGATTGGTCCCGCGTCTTTCAAGAAGCCGCCGCTCTCGGCGTCCTCCAAGCCGATTTCACCGGCGGCGAACCACTCACTCGCCCGGACATCCTCGATCTAGTTCGCGCTGCGCGCACCGCCGGCCTGTACGTGAACTTGATTACCTCAGGAGTTCCCCTCACGGAGGTCTCTCTCAAGCAATTGGTTCGTGGCGGCCTCGACCATCTGCAGCTCAGCTTTCAATCCACCAGAGCAGATACTGCAGAGGAAATCTCGGGAACTAAGCTGCTTTCCTGGAAGCTTAAGATTCTGGAGATGTTGCGAGCGCATCGTATCGCTCTCACGCTCAATTTCGTTATTCATCGCCGTAACATCGACCAACTTCCGGAAATGCTCGCCCTCGCCGAATCTTCCAGCGCCAGCCGCGTTGAGTTCGCCAACGTTCAGTATTACGGCTGGGCTTTCGCCAACCGCGATTCCCTTCTTCCCACGCGCGAGCAGCTCACGGCTTCCATCGATTTCCTGAAAAAATCTCAAGAACGCCTGGCAGGAAAAATTAAAGTGGAATATGTAGTTCCCGATTACTACGGGAAATATCCGAAGCCTTGCATGGGTGGCTGGGGCCGCAAGCTTATGCTAATCACACCCAGCGGCGACGCGCTTCCCTGCCACGCAGCACGCGTTATTCCTGGTCTGTCTTTCGACAATGTAAAGGATCGAGCGTTGCGGGAAATCTGGGAAGAATCCGGCGCTTTCCAAAAATTCCGCGGCGAATCGTGGATGCAAGAACCCTGCAAAACCTGTGACCGCCGCTCACTGGATTTCGGCGGCTGCCGCTGCCAAGCCTTCCTTCTAGCTGCCGACGCCACCGCCACCGACCCAGTCTGCTCGCTATCCCCGCAGCGCTCCAAGGTGGATGCGATCCTGAACGAAATCAACTCTGTAGGGGCGGGCCTTGTTTACCCCGGAGGGGCCCCGCCCGCTGAGGCGCCGCTCATGAAACCCAGCTGGCTCTACCGCCCAAATCCCTCCTAAGCGGTTGCTGGCGCCTCTGGCTGCCGCTGCAAAGGCATCACTACGCGAAAAATAAAAATCATGCTCCCAAAAAAACACAGGGTTCCAAACACCGCCAACGTATAAGGCGCCCCAATGTGCTTCGCCACGCCGCCGGCGATGAGCGACCCGATCGGCTGCACGCCCATAAACATCGTCGCGTACACGGCCATGATCCGCCCACGCAACTGGTCCGGCACGCGATTCTGCAAAGTGGTATTCGTCGCCGCCATCTGCACCGTCGCGCAGAATCCCACAACCAACAGCACAGCCATCGAAAGCCAGAAAAATTTCGATTGCGAAAAAATCACCAAGCCCACCGCGCAAAGTGTCGAAGTCGCCGCAATCCAGCGGGCCAATCCTTTGTAACTGGTCCTCGCAGCAAAATGCAGCGCGCCCAAGACCGCGCCCACACCCGCCGCGCTCATTAACAAACCAAATCCTTTTGCGCCACGATGCAAAACTTCGCTCGCAAAAATGGGAAGAAAAACCGAGTACTGCAATCCCAGCAGACTCAGCATGCTCAAAAGCAGCAGCGTCGACCGGATCGGCAAATCGCTCATCGCGAAGCGAAATCCTTGCAGCAAACTCTGGAACGGCGAACCAGCTTCTGCCTTTTTTTCCAGCTTCACGATGCGCATTGCCAGTAGCGCACCGATCACGGCCAGAAAGCTCACGCCGTTCAGAAAGAAACACCACGCCGGCCCTTTCCACGCCAGCGCGAATCCAGCGATCGCCGGTCCCACGACTCGCGCTCCATTGAAAATCGAAGAGTTCAGCGCGATCGCGTTCGGCAAATCCTCTTTCACGACCATCTCGACCAGAAACGCCTGACGAATCGGCACGTCAAACGCGTTCACTACTCCCACAAGGAACGCGATGAAGATTAGCTCCCACACCTGGATGATGTTCGCGAACGTCAGCCCCGCAAGAACGAACGCCAGCACCATCGAACATATCTGCGTCCAGATCACGCCATAATGGCGGTTGTAGCGGTCGCCGATATAACCGCCGAGCGCCGCTAAAAATAAAATGGGAACTTGATTCGCAAAACCGAAAACTCCGAGAAGCGCCGCGGAATTCGTCAGCTTATAAACCAGCCACAACTGCGCTGTCGTCTGCATCCACGTGCCGATGAGCGAAGTTAGCTGGCCAGCGATGAATAATTGAAAGTTTCGATGCTGCAGTGCGCGAAAGCGCGGCGACAAAACGGGAATGGCGCCCTCCCCTCATTGGATGCGCGCGACGTAATCTAGTCACGATGCCGCGAGGGAAGAGCATTGTCAACGCATGCACAAAAATGAGCGCAGCGCCACAGAATGCCAGATTGGCTCAATTTAGGTTTGTAGGGGCGGGGCTTGCCCCGCCTTGTTGTGGATTGCTTCTGTGAGGCCGTTATTCTGGAGGGAAACCACATCTACTTCCCGCTGTAGCTTTGGGCTGTCGGCTGTCAGCTGTGAGCTGTCAGCCTCGCTACTCGCCAGGCGGATCAGGCGCTCCGCCAACATGCAAATGACTCAAGTCCCGCAGCGTAGCTTTATCTTCATCGCTCATTCCGCGCGTGAACTCAGGATCATTCAACCGCTGGTTCCGCGCAGACTCCGGCATATTCTGCAGCACGCGCAGTCTCTGCCGAATCGCTTGTCGCCGATCCTGGGGCATCTGTTTCCACTTGGGCAGCACATCATTCCGAATGTGGCTTTGCTGCTGAGGACTCAGCCTGCTCCACTGCTCGGCTCGCCGGTTCAGTTCCTCTTTCTGCGCCGGAGGTAGATTCCTGTACTTGTTGTTGTTCTCGAGAATCTTCTGCCGGTCTTGCGGCGGCAGATCGCTGAATTTTCTCTGCGGCTGCGGCGGCACGTACGAAGACGGCGGCCGGTTCGGATTGTTGTTCGGATTCGGACTAGGACGCGGTACGGAGTTCGGCCGGTTCCCGCCATTACCCTGAGGATTTCCCGCTCCGCTGTTCGGCGGATGTCCACCGTTTTGCGGCGGTCTTGCCGCATTCTTCGGCGGCGGCGACTGATGTTGCGGCGGCCGATTCTGAGACTTCGGAGGTGTATGCTGCTGGGGCGCAAAATGCGCAGTATGGCCGCGCTGCGCCATCGAAGGGGCGGCCACCACTGCGCCGAGCCCCATCGCCAGCAAACATCCCGCGAGTTGAAGTCGAATTCTCATTAATTACATCGTCTGATTATTGCTGTCGCTCTTCTGCTGGTTCTGATTCTGATTTTGATCCGGGTTGCTGTTGCCCGTGTCTTCCGGCTGCACCGGCTGAGGCAAATCCGTCAGTGCTCCGAAATCCGAAAGCACGTCATAGTTTTCAAGCACCGGCAAATCCTGATTGATCTGCGCTTCGTCCGCCGCCGTTAACGTCCTAGGATCTGTTGGCCGCGAACCAATCCACACCGTCGCCAGCAACAGCAGCGACGCGGCAAATGCCACGCGCGGCGATGGCGTGAACCATGCCCACCAGCCCTGCTTCACCGGCTCCGCCGCCACTCGCGCGCGCACGCGCACATCAAACGCCGGCGACGGCTCGATTTCCGGCAACTCATCCAAAAATCCCGACACCGCGCGAAACTCATTCACGCGCAGCTGGCACGCTCCGCACGCGGAGAGATGCTTCTCCATCTCCAGTCGTTCGCTCTCTTTCAAGCGCCCGTCCACGTACCCTAAAATTTTGCTTTCCATTCGCGTACAACTCATAACAACCTTCCTTCTCTACCCAGGGTCTATCTCTTACTTCCCTTGCAGCCCGGGTTGTAGTTCCTCTACTTCCCGTGCCTCGCCACGAGGGGGGCTAGTTCCACTCGTAGCGTTTCGTATGCCCGGAAGAGCAGCGATTTCAGTGCGCTCTCCGAGCATTCAAGAATCTTTGCAATATCTCCATAATCCAGCTCTTGGTACTTGTGCAAGAGCACTGCCGCGCGCTGTTTCTCGGGCAGCTTATCGATCGAGTGCCGGATCATCTTCTTCCGTACTTCTTCCACCATGTACTGCTCGATGTTCGGGTGCTTCTCGGCAATGTCCAGCGGCTTCTCATCGCCATCTTCGGCATCAATTGTTACCGGCGCATCCAGTGAGACTTCCATTCGCTGGTGGCGGTTGTCTCGAACCGAGTTCAACGCCAAATTTGTCGCGATCCGAAAAAGCCAAGTCGTGAATTTGGCGCTCGGCACATAATCTTTCCGCGCGCGATACACTCTCAAAAACACTTCTTGCGCCAAGTCTTCCGCCTCTTCCCGCGCGCGAACCATGCGGTAAAGAAAGTTGACAAGGGGTGTCCTGTAGCGCTGGAGGAGAAGCTCGAACGACTGCTCGTCGCCCGCCTTCACGTCCAGCATCAGTTGGACGTCCGACCTGGCCATAGCCGCCACATTCTATCGAACCCTAGCGGGCTCTTAAAGTTGCAAATGGAACATTCGCGTGAATGCGAAGGCAGGGCGAAATCAAACGTGGAATAAATGCTGCATTATCAATACAGTGGCTACCCCAACGAAGACCAGTGCGGCCATCCTCCAATTCGGTTCCCGGTTCACTTCGGGCAGCAAATCCGTCGCCGCGACATAAAGCGTCACTCCTCCGGATATCGGCAGCGCGTATTTCAGTTGGCTCTGTAGCACACCCGTCAGCAAGACTCCCAGCAGCGTCGCTACTCCTAACAACCCGGACGCGAGGATTGCGTTGCGCCGCCCCTGCCCGCTCGCAAGCACCAGCGACGCGACCGTGAAGCCTTCCGGCAGCTTGTGCAGAAACACTGCGACGAAAATCATCGCCCCGAGCCACACGGAAACCAGGAATCCGGCGGCAATCGCCACTCCATCGAAGAACGTGTGAATGGTTAGTCCTAGCAATATGGTGGTTCGCGCGTGGTGATGGCTCATCTCTTCGTGATGTGTCTCTTCCCCAAAATGAAAATGAGGCGCAATCGTATGCTCAAAAAGATGCACAAGAAAATAACCGATCAACACAAACACCAGCGCCTGCTCGCCCGCCAAATGAATCGATTCAGGAATCACATCGAGGAACGCCACGGCCAGCATGTAGCCGGCCCCCAGCGCCAAAAAATACTGCAGATACTTCCGCGGCCAATCCCGCCGCACCACAAAATACCCGCCAATCAAATTCCCTGCCGCCGCGACCAACCCCAGCCCCGCCGCCAGCGCCGTCCGAAATGCCAAATCATGTCCCATTTTAGTGGCACAGGCTTCAGCCTGTGCTTACGCTCGCCCTTGTCGCGCGCCCGCCGCATTAAAAGTGTCATTCCGAGCGAAGCGAGGAATCTGCTGTTTCTTCTCTTCTCTGTGTCTCTGTGTTCAGTTCTCTTCTCTTCATCCCGAATGCCGAAACAAAATCACATCCCCCTCTTGCACAATATATTCCTTGCCCTCGAGCCTCACCTGCGCCTTTTCCCGCGCCGCCGCAATGCTCCCCGCCGCCAGCAAGTCGCTCCACTTCACCACTTCCGCCCGAATAAATCCGCGCTCGATATCGCTGTGAATCGCGCCCGCCGCCTTCTGCGCCGTCGACCCCTTGCGAATCGTCCACGCCCGCACTTCCGGCTCCCCCGCCGTAAAAAACTGAATCAACCCCATCAAGTCATACGTCGCGCGGATCAACCGGTTCAACCCCGGCTCCTTCAATCCATACGACGCCAAAAGCTCGGCCGCCTCTTTTTCTTCCATCTCCGCAAGTTCCGCTTCCAGCCGCCCGCAAATCGCGATCACCGCCGAATTTGGCTTCCCTTGCAGCGCGCTCAGGTTGTGGCGCTCCACCGCCGTATCCAACTTATCCGCTTCGTCGTCGCCGAGATTCAATACATACAAAACTGGCCGCGCCGACAAAAACAGAAATCCGCCGATCGGCTTGCGCTCTTCCGCCGTCAACTCCAGCTCGCGCAAAGGCTTCTCCGACTCCAGATGCGCTTTGCACTTATCCAACACAGCCTTCTCAGCCAGCAAAAGAGGATCGCTCTTTTTCTTCAAATCCTTCTCGAGCCGTTCCAACCGCCGCAAAATTTGGTCATGATCCGAAAGTATCAATTCCAATTCCAGATTCGTCGCATCGCGCAAAGGATCGATACTCCCCTCCGAATGTGGCACCGACGGATCGTCAAATACGCGAATCACATGCGCAATCGTATCCACCTCGCGCAAAGGAGCCAGCGCATCGCGATTCTTTTCCTTCTGCATCCCGCCCAAATCGACGTACTGCACCGTCGCGTACGTAATCTTCTTCGGGTTATAAAGCTTCGCCAGCTCCAGCAACCGCGGCTCGGGCACTTTCGCCACGCCAACATGCGTCGCCGACCCGCCGCCCTTCCCCTCGACGTTCGCCTTTGTCAAAATCCGAAACAGCGTCGTCTTCCCGACCTGTGGCAATCCAATAATTCCTGTCTGCAAGCCTCACCCTTTCCCTACAGCCTCATCTGCCTAATCGGAAACTCACCATCCTAGCACACACGCCTTAAGCCATTGAGCTTGCGACGACGACCTCTTAATGGACGCCCACTTGTATGCTAGGCTTGCCATCTTATGCGTACATTCGAAGTTTTCCTCAACAAAAAGCGCCTTTGCATCGCTGGGATTGACGGAGACTGCGTCCTTTCCGCGATTGTGAACTACGTTTCAATTAAGAGAGCTCGGTCCAATCTTATCGTGGGCGGCCTCAATACAGTGAAGGATGAGCACGTGAGGTGGGTGAATCATGATCTGCGTGTTGGCGATGAAATTCGAATCCGCATCGTCAAGAGGAGCCGGGCCGACAAACCAGTCGAGCGCTTTCCCCGGGATCGATCAATCGAAGTTGAATCCATGAAGCGCCATGTTCGCGAATACGCCAAGCAACTCGGCTGGGAGATCAAGGAATCGGCCTAAACGCCTTGGAC